>Ga0187860_1002777_pt1 | contig 14178 bp, 11 predicted proteins | sample June2016WEW_10_4_FD_132981 | JGI IMG/M metagenome (GOLD analysis project Ga0187860, IMG submission 132981) | Peatland microbial communities from SPRUCE experiment site at the Marcell Experimental Forest, Minnesota, USA - June2016WEW_10_40 | ecosystem: Environmental > Terrestrial > Soil >... | reverse complement strand
GCCCCGCGATAATCTTGGCTGTCAATGTAAAGGTGAAACAATTCAATGATTTAGAATGGCTCTATTCTCGTATGTTATTGCTGTTGTAAAATATCTATTGTTTAGAACGCTTTCAAACTGTGCCGTTTTGCTGTTTTCAGCCAAGTATTTGCCGTTTCCAACCAAGTAAATGTCGGAGCGGAATCGAACGTTCGATACTGAAATATTGCCGGGGCTGCGTCTTCCGGTTAGTTTCAACATACTGAAAATATTGCTGTTTTCTTTATTACAAAGAAAAACTGGCGAACGCCCCGGCGCTGTGCGGCCAAACCGCGAAAGTGAAACGGAGAGTGGTTATGAGATGTACTCTGTACGCAACCTTGGTCGTTGCTGCCGTGCTGGTGGCGGCACTGCCGGCAGCAGCCAACGAATTCTACGTCGGCGAGCCGATCGTGAAGAACGCCATGCAACTCGTTCCGCACTATCTGCTCGGCATCAAGATGGCGCCGATGACAGCGGGCATGGCGATGAGTTCGAATGCCGTGCACATTGAAATCGACGTCCACGCCACGAAGAATGATGAGCGTGGCTTCAAGGAGGACGAGTGGATTACGTATCTGACGATCTCCTACACGATCGAGAAAGTGGGAACCACGTTCAAGACCAGCGGCAATGTGCTGGCGATGACCGCGGGCGATGGTCCGCATTACGCCAACAACGTCGCGCCATCGGCGACGGCGACTATCGTCTGACGTTTCACTTTGAGCCGCCGTCAAAGGCCGGATTTGTCCGTCACGTCGACAAGGAAACCGGCGTACCGGATTGGTGGCAGCCGTTCTCGCAAAGATGGATGTTCCATTTTCCGAGCAAGGCGTCATCCGACTGACGCCGTCGTCGCGATGCGCGTTTCAATCCTCTTGCCCCTCGCGGCGTTGGTCGCTTCAGGCGCCGGTGCGCGGGCCGGAGAAGCGTTTTCAGCCACGATCACGATTTGCCAAAGCCGTAAGAGCCGCAGTCCGTGCACGATCGGATTCGGCGGCTTCCGGCGGCACGCCCGCCGGTCGAGAACGACTAAGGCTCGGTTGCTTATCCACTTGATTCACCTTACGAATCAAACGTACCCGAGCGTCGGATCAAGCTCTATTGAGTTGGCTTCCTCCCCCAATTCAATCTACATCGCCAATTCTCGCGCGGCCGTCTAAACTCAGGCGGGAGCCAGCGCTGACCGGAAAACGAACGGCGGGAGAGCCATGTCCACGTCCTTAATGACGACGCGACGTTTCGCGCCCCTGTTCTGGTGCCAAGCGTTCTCGGCCTTCGGCGACAACTTCCTCAAGACTGCACTGGTCTTCCTCATCCTGTTTCAGGTCGGCGCCGCCGATTCGGGGGCATTGATTCAGCTCGCTGGCGCGACTCTCATCGTCCCGTTCTTCTTCCTCTCCGGAATCGGAGGTGAGCTTGCCGACCGCTACGACAAAGCGGTGGTCGCGCAGCGTCTGAAGCTATTCGAGATCGGCGTCGCGGCGCTGGCAGTGGCAGGCTTCGCCTTTCATTCACTCATCTTGCTCTTTATCGCCGTTTTTCTTTTCGGCGTGATCGCGTCCCTGTTCGGCCCGATCAAGTACGGCATCCTGCCCGACCACCTCGCCCGCGCGGAGCTGACGAAAGGCAATGCGCTCGTCGAAGGTGGGACATTTCTCGCCATCCTGATCGGCACCGTCGTCGCCGGATTCGCGGCGAGAGGCGGCGGCGAGCCCATCCATTTCGCCTGGCTGATGATGGTATCGGCGGCCGCATGTTGGATCGCGAGTCTGTATATTCCGCGCACCGGCGAAGGCGCGCCGAACCTAACCATCAATCCGAATATCGCGGCATCGACGATCGGCCTCATTAAATACGTGCGCGCCGAGCCGCGGCTGTGGTGGGGCGCGCTGGTGGCGAGCTGGTTCTGGCTGGTCGGCGCCGTTGTCCTGTCGCTACTGCCGCCGCTGGTCACCTATGAGATCGGCGGCACCGAGGGAGTCGTTACTCTCTTCCTCACCATCTTTTCGGTTGCGGTTGCAATTGGGTCCGGTCTCGCCGCGTGGCTCGCGCACGGGCGCATCGTGCTGTTACCGACGCTGATCGGCGGTGTTTTACTCGGCGTTTTCGCGCTCGATCTGGGGTGGACCGCGTCCGCGCTCGTGCACCCGGCAAATCCCGTCGACATTACGAACTATTTCTCGTCGCCGCACAGCATCCACATTGCCATCGATCTCGCCGGGCTTGCGATCGCCGGCGGCTTGTTCATCGTGCCGACATTCGCCGCGGTGCAGGCCTGGGCTGGCACCGATCATCGCGCCCGCGTCGTCGCCGCGGTGAACGTCCTTAACGCGGCTTTTATGGTCGTCGGCGCATTGGTGTTTGGCCTTTTGCAGAAGCTCGGCTTCGGCACCCCGATCCTTTTCGCTCTCATCGGCGTGGCCAACCTCATCGTTGCCGTCATGATCGGGCGCACCATGCCGACGAGCTGGCTGAACGATTTGCTTTCGATTGTCTTCCGTACGGTGTTTCGCCTCGAAGTTACTGGCCTGGAAAACGTCGCCAAGGCCGGCGACAACGCCATCATCGCGATGAACCATGTGAGTTTTCTCGACGCGCCGGTGGCGGTTTCGATCCTGCCCAAGCGTCCGGTCTTCGCGGTCGACACGGGCATCGCGCAGCGCTGGTGGATCCAGCCGTTCCTGCCATTCGTGCGCACCATGGCGCTCGATCCGCTCAAGCCGATGGCGTTGCGCACCATCATCAACGCCGTGCGCGACGGCAACATGCTGGTGATCTTTCCGGAAGGCCGCATCACCATCACCGGCAGCCTGATGAAAATTTACGACGGCGCCGCGATGATCGCCGACAAGTCCGACGCCATGGTGGTTCCGGTCCGCATCGAAGGGCCGGAGCGAACAGTCTTCAGCCGTTTGAAGAGCACGCAAGTACGTCGCCGGTGGTTCCCGCAAATAAAGGTAACAATCCTGGAGCCGGTCAAGCTCAATGTCGATCCGGCGCTCGTGGGGCGGAAACGGCGTCTCGCGGCGGGGGCCGCGCTCTACGACATCATGTCTAATTTGATGTTCCGGACGGCGCGCACTGACCGCACCATTATCGAAGCGGTCATCGAGGCTACCAAAATCCACGGCGGCAAATGGCTGGCGATCGAGGACCCGACGAGCGGCCGGTTGACTTACAAGCGGCTGTTGCAGGCGACCAGGATACTCGGCGCGAAGCTGATGCCGCTCGCGCCCGAAGGCCGCGCGATCGGCGTCATGTTGCCGACCTCCAACGGCGCTGCCGTGACCGTGCTTGCGCTAATGTCGGGCGGCCGCGTTCCGGCTATGATCAACTTCAGCTCAGGAGCCGCCAACGTCCTCGGCGCCTGCCGCGCAGCCGAAGTCGATACCATTCTTACCGCCCACGCCTTCGTGGAAAAAGCGAGACTCGAAAAGCTCATCGCCCAGATCGAGAACAAAGTTCGTATCGTCTACTTGGAAGACGTACGCAAGACAGTGAGCTTTTCCGACAAGCTCCGCGGTGCGCTGCGGGCAAAAAGACCGCTCGTCGCCCGCGAGCCGGACGATTGGGCCGTCATTCTGTTCACCTCCGGGACGGAAGGAACACCCAAGGGGGTCGTTCTCTCCCACCGCAACATCCTGGCGAATGTCGCGCAGGCCGAGGCCCGTATCGATTTCGGCCGCGACGACCGGTTGTTCATGGCGCTGCCGGCGTTTCATTCGTTCGGCTTTATGGGTGGCATCGTGCTGCCGCTGATTTCCGGCGTGCCGACCTTTCTTTATCCTTCGCCGCTGCACTACCGCACCGTGCCGGAATTGGTCTACGGCATCTGCGCGACCTACATGTTCGGTACCGATACGTTCCTCGCCGGCTATGCGCGTATGGCCAACGCCTACGATTTCCGCTCGCTGCGCTACATCGTCGCCGGCGCCGAGCCGATCAAGGAAGCGACCCGCCGGATTTATCTGGAAAAGTTCGGCATGCGCATTCTGGAAGGCTACGGCGTGACCGAGACGTCGCCGGTGCTGGCGCTCAACACGCCGATGTTCAACAAATTCGGCACGGTGGGGCGCCTGCTGCCGGGCATGCAGGCGCGACTTGAGAAAGTCACGGGCGTCGATGAGGGAGCAGGGCGGCTCTTCGTCAAAGGCCCGAACGTGATGCTCGGCTATTTGCGCGCCGAGCATCCGGGCGTGCTCGAGCCGCCGCCGGAGGGCTGGTACGACACCGGCGATATCGTCGCCATCGACGAGCAAGGCTACATCGCGATCAAAGGCCGCGCCAAGCGCTTCGCCAAAGTCGGCGGCGAGATGATCTCGCTTGCCGCCGTCGAGATGCTCGCGGCCGAGCTGTGGCCGAACTACAACTCGGCGGTAGTGGCGGTTCCCGACGCCCGCAAGGGCGAGCGGCTCATTATGGTCACCGACAAGCACAGCGCCACGCGCGCCGATTTTCAGGCCTATGCGCGCAGCAAGCACGCCCACGAGCTGATGTTCCCGTCCGAAGTCATCATCCTCGACAAGCTGCCGCTTCTTGGCTCGGGCAAGCCCGATCTCGTGACGCTGCAAAAATTCGTGAGCGAGCAGGCGGCGGCGAAGGCTACCGCGGCGGAATAACGGTCTGTCGCACATGCCGCTATAGCCTGGCGTAGGCTTCAACGGCGCGCTTTACCTCGTGATCTGAACGTGGGAAATCAACTCCCGCGGCAACGGGAAGGATCATGTTCGAATCGTTCAGGAACTTCGTTGCCGAATTCGTCGACGGCGAGAAACATCCGAGTCAGTTCGCCGACGATGATTACCGCCTCGCGGCGGTGGCTTTGCTGGTGCACGCCGCCGCCATCGACGGCGATATGTCGCAGCACGAACGCGACAAGCTTCATGCCGTGGTGAAGCGGCGCTTTAGCCTCGACGAAGCTTCGACCGACGAGCTGATCGACAAGGCGACGTTGGCCGAGCACGAATCAGTCGATCTTTATCACTTCACCAGCCTGCTCAACCGTGTGCTTGATGAGGAAGGCCGCGCCCGCGTCATCGAAATGATGTGGGAGATCGTCTATGCCGACGGCCGGCGCGACGAGCTTGAAGACAACCTGTTGTGGCGCGCCGCAGACCTGCTCGGGGTCTCCCAGCAAGAGCGCATTGAGCTGCGTCAGCGGATCGCGAAGGAGGCCGGCGAGCCGGGCGGCGCGTGAGGCCGGTCGCGCTGATTACCGGCGCGTCGGCCGGCATCGGCGCCGAGCTGGCGCGGGTCTTCGCCGAGCACGGCCACGAACTCGTGCTGGTGGCCCGCCGCGAGGATCGGCTCGCGGCGCTCGCGGACGAGATCGCAGCGGGGGGCCGGCAGCGTCCGACAGTGCTAAACGTGGATCTCGAGCGCCGCGATGCCGTCTCCGGTCTCGCGGCGGAGCTGACGTCGCGCGGACTTGAGCCGCAGATCGTGATCAACAATGCCGCCTTCGGGCTCGTCGGACGAGCGGATAAGCTCAGTCGAGACGAACAACTCGCGATGATCGATCTCAACGTCCGCGCGCTCACCGAATTGTCGCTCGCTTTCGTGGAGAGCCTCGCGCGTCATCGCGGCGGCATCCTCAACGTCGCCTCGGTTGCCGCCTTCATGCCTGGGCCCGGTATGGCCGTTTATTATGCGAGCAAGGCGTTCGTGCTCTCGTTCAGCGAGGCTTTGCACCAGGAATTGTCGGAGCGCGGCGTCAGGGTCACCACGCTTTGCCCCGGTCCGGTGCCGACCGAGTTTCAGGCGCGCGCCGGCCTTGGTGATCGGATGCCCAACGTGCTTGCGCTTCCGGCCGAGCGTGTGGCGCGGATCGGTTATGATGGCTTGATGCGCGGCAAACGCGTGGTCGTTGCCGGAATCGGCAACCGGATCGGGGTTTTCCTGCTGCGATTCATGCCAAACGCGCTGCTTCTGCCCCTGCTGGATTGGGGCACGCGGAAGGCGGCTCGCGGTTCATAGCGGCCACGCCTCGCCGCGCCTTGTATTTACAGGTGAACGCGATACCAAATGGTGGGGCTCGCGATTCTCTCGACCATGCAACAGCCGATCCTGATCATTCTCCACCAGGAACATTCCACCCCGGGCAGGGTCGGCTATTCGCTGCGGCAGCTTGGATACAGTCTCGACGTGCGCCGGCCGCGCTTCGGCGATCCGCTCCCGGCAACGCTGCGCGATCACGCCGCCGCGATTATTTTCGGCGGCCCGATGAGCGCCAACGATGAAGACGACTTCATCTGCCGCGAGATCGACTGGATCGCCGTGCCGCTCAAGGAGGATAAGCCGTTCCTCGGTATTTGCCTCGGCGCGCAGATGTGCGCGCGGGCGCTCGGCGGGCGGGTGTTTCTTCACCCGCAGGGACAAGCCGAGATCGGCTATTACCCGATCCGGCCCACGCCCGCTGGCCTTGCCGTCGTCGATCCCTGGCCGGAACAAGTCTATCAATGGCACCGCGAGGGCTTCGATTTGCCGGGCTGCGCCGAGCTTCTGGCCGAAGGCGACATGTTCGAGGTTCAGGCGTTTCGCTACGGGCGCAGCTACGCGCTGCAATTTCATCCGGACGTGACGCACGCCATGATGCACCGGTGGACCACGCGCGGTCACGTCCGCCTGGAAATGCCGGGAGCAAAGCCCCGCGCGGCGCACTTTGCCGACCGCGAGGTGTATGACTACAGCGCACGCGCCTGGCTCAGCGTTTTTCTCGGGCGGTGGATTGGGATTGAGGCTCCAGCCGGGGCTTAAGCGGGCCTATTCTCCTTCGGCGAGCCGCTGCGCGAAATATGCGACCGTCTTGGTGTAGACCTGCGACGCGTTCCACTGCAGCAGCACCTGAAAATTGGCGGTGCCCTCGCCCCACGGCTGGCCGCGCTGCCAGCCGTAACCTTTGAGATAATTGCCGGTGGAGGCGAGCACGTCCGGCACGCTGTGAATGAGATCGCGGCGGCCATTGCCGTCATAATCAACGGCGTATTTCAGATAGGATGACGGCAAAAACTGAGTCTGCCCGATCTCGCCCGCCCAGGCGCCGCGCATTTCGCTTGGATTCATGTCGCCGCGATCGACGATACGCAAAGCCGCGATGACTTCGCCGCGAAACTTGTCCGGGCGCCGGCAGTCATAGGCGAGCGTCGCTAGCGAGCGAATGGTTGGGGACTTGCCCGAGTTGGCGCCGAAGTCGGTCTCCAGGCCCCAGATGGCGACGATGACTGCGCCCGGTACCCCGAACTGCTGCTCGATCCGGCTGAAAATCGGCGCATATTGCTTGAGGAGCTTCGCGCCGCGCTGCAGTCGCGGCGGCACCATGCGGCCAGAAAATTGCTCGAAGCTCTGGCGGAAGACGCCCTGCGCGTGGTCGCGCACGATAATGCTGGGGTCGTAGGTCACGCCGCTAAGCGCTGATTGAATGGTCCGCTGGGAGATGCCCTGCGCGGCAGCCTCCTGCTTGACGCCTTCGAGCCACTCGCCGAAATCGCCGCCGCAGGGCGCTGTCGCGGCACTAGCCGGGGCCGCGATGCCGCCGAGGCAGAGCAATGCAAACGCCAGTCCAACGGTGATCGGTCGCATGTCTGATGGTTCCTTGCTACCGGCAATGAATCAGCGCATTGGGTCGCGAATATGATGCGTCTCGTTGCGCGGAAACGCCAGCCCGCCTGCGCTGCTACGCAACTCGGGCGCGGCAGCCTTCGTTCGCCGCGCATCCACACCCAGCGCGGCCTGCCGAGCCGAAGCGCGCGCAGCGAGCGAAGGCTGGTGGAGCCGAGGGGATTTGAACCCCTGACCTCCGCAGTGCGATTGCGGCGCTCTCCCAACTGAGCTACGGCCCCCGCCGCGGGCACGAACAGGCCGATAGAGTGCCGGCTTTTGGCGAGTTCGGGCCATTTAGGGCCGAGGGCCAAGGCTGTCAAGGATGCGCCGGTAAGCGCCTCCGGGCTCGCGCTTGCGCTTGTTCGCGCCGAGGCAAATCGCTAGGTTCGCCCGTCATCATTAGCGAAAGCCATCCATGCGCGCCCTTTTTCTGGTCATCGATCTTGCCCTCGAGCTTTACATCTGGGTCGTGATCGCAGCGGCGATCTTCTCCTGGCTGGTGGCGTTCCACGTGGTGAACACGCGGAACCAGGTTGTCGCCATGATCGGCGAGACTCTCTACCGCATCACCGAGCCGGTGCTGCGGCCGATCCGCAACATGTTGCCGAACCTCGGGGGCATCGACATCTCTCCGGTCATTCTATTTTTGATCATCATTTTCATTCGCTACGTCATCGCGCTCTACATCCTGCCGAACGTCTACTGAGCGCCGTGTGAGTGTCTCAGCGCCGGAGCCATGGACGGCGTCGTCGGACGGCGTCGTTATCGACGTGCGCCTTACGCCGCGCGGCGGCCGCGACGCAATCGAAGGGACCGAGCGCCGTGCGGATGGCCGCGCCGTCGTCAAAGCACGGGTGCGCGCCGCGCCCGCTGATGGCGAGGCCAACATCGCGCTCTGCCGGCTCATCGCCGACGCGACCGGTGTCGCGCCGCGCGATGTGAAGATCACGGCCGGCGCGACATCGCGGGTGAAAAGAATTCAGGTTAGAGGTCGGGCCACCGCCATCATTGCGGCGCTACAGCGTTTGGTGACGGAGGACGACTGAGCGCAGCGGCGCCAGCGTCGTTTATCGATCGTTGTCTGGATTCAGCTCTGCCAGCCGAAAGCGACCTTGTCGAGCACGCGCGTGCCGAACTTTTCGGACGAGCGGGCGACGGTCTTGCCGCTGAGCGCGCGGTAGAACTCCACGGCGGTATCGTTCTCCGACAGCGCCCACACGATCAGGGATTTGAGTCCGCTCTGCGCAAGGTCGCGGCGCGCGGCAGTGAACAACCGGCGGCCGAAGCCCAATCCCTGGTATTCCGGCCGCAGGTAGAGTTCGTAGATCTCGCCGTCATAGTGAAGGCTGCGCGCGCGATTGCGTCCGTAATTGGCGTAGCCGGCGACTTTGTCGCCAAACTGCAGGAGCGCGATGCGGCTGCCTTTGCGAATGGCGCTGTCCCACCATGCCGCGCCGCGGCGGTTGATCAGCCGCTCAAGTTCGGTGCCGGGGATGATGCCCTGATACGCGGTCCGCCAAGCCTCATCGTGCGCATCGGCAACCGCACCGGCATCGTACGGCTTGGCGCGACGGATTTCGATGAGGACTGTGCTCATGGCGCAATCAAAGCAAGCGGTTCAGCGACCTTCAAGTCCCACGATTCACGATCGGTTAACGGTGTAGATTATTACCGAAACGGGACCCGGCGCACCATCGCTGAGCACGAAAAAATACGTCCGTCATCATAATCTGACGGGCTGTTGCAAGAGCGACACGGTTGCGTGATACTGAATCGGGTTCGCCCGCTATTGAGAGTTGCAATAGCTGGCGATTCGTTCTGGCGTACACTTGGTCATTGTGGGCCGCGGCCTTCGGCCGGCCCACAATGATGTCACACTCGCTCGGCTTCTTTGCGCCGCTCATTGCGCTTCCGATCGACGGGATCGAGCAGCTTTTTGCGCAGGCGAATCGATTTCGGCGTGACTTCGACCAGTTCGTCGTCTTCGATATAGGCCAGCGCCTTCTCCAGCGTCATGCGGATCGGCGGCGTAAGCCGAATCTGCTCATCCTTGGAATGGGTACGGATGTTGGTCAGCTTCTTGCCCTTGAGCAAGTTGACCTCAAGGTCGTTGCCACGCGTGTGCTCGCCGACAATCATACCGCGATAGACCTTCCAGCCCGGCTCGATCATCATCGGACCGCGATCTTCGAGGTTCCACATCGCGTAGGCGACGGCTTCCCCCTGATCGGTTGAGATCAGCACGCCATTGCGGCGCCCGATGATGTCTCCGCGGTGGGGGCCATAAGCGTGGAACAGGCGGTTCATGACCGCGGTGCCGCGCGTATCGGTGAGCAGTTCGCCGTTATAGCCGATGAGCCCGCGTGTCGGCGCGTAGAATACGAGCCGCACGCGCCCGCCGCCGGACGGACGCATCTCGATCATCTCGCCTTTGCGCTCGGCGAGTTTCTGCACGACGATGCCGGAGTGTTCCTCGTCAACGTCGACGACGACTTCCTCGATGGGTTCGAGCATTTCGCCCGAAGCGTCATGCCGAAACAGGACCTTCGGCCGCGATACCGATAACTCGAAACCTTCGCGCCGCATGGTTTCGATCAGGATGCCGAGCTGCAATTCACCGCGGCCGGCAACCTCCATGGAATCTTTCTCGGTCGACTCGGAAATCCGCAGCGCGACGTTTCCTTCCGCTTCGCGCAGCAGACGTTCGCGAATCACCCGGCTTTGCACCTTGTCGCCCTCGGTGCCGGCGAGCGGCGAATCGTTGATGCGGAAAGTCATGGTGAGGGTCGGCGGATCGATTGGCTGCGCCGGCAGCGGCTCGGTGACCTCGGGGGCACAAAGCGTGTGCGAAACGAACGCCTCAGGCAAACCGGCGATCGATATGATGTCCCCGGCAAAGCCCTCATCGATCGGTGTCCGCTCCAGGCCGCGGAAGGCAAGGACCTTGGTGACGCGGCCGACCTCGACCAGTTCGCCGCCGGCGTCGAGGACTTTGACCGGTTGGTTGGGCTTCACCGAGCCCGAGAAAATGCGGCCGGTGACGATCCGGCCGAGATAGGGATTGGCCTCAAGGATCGTTCCAAGCATGCGGAATGGACCGTCCTCGACCACGGGCGGCGCCACATGGCGGACGACGAGGTCGAATAACGGCGCCATGCCCTGGTCTTTGGGCCCGGCGGGGTCAGTTGCCATCCAGCCCTGCTTGGCGGAGCCGTAGAGGATGGGGAAGTCGAGCTGCTCTTCGGTCGCGTCGAGCGCGGCGAACAGGTCAAACACCTCGTTGGCGACTTCGGTGGGACGGGCATCAGACCGATCGACCTTGTTGATGACGACGATCGGCTTGAGGCCCATCTTAAGCGCCTTCGTGACGACGAATTTCGTCTGCGGCAGCGGGCCTTCGGCGGAGTCGACCAATACCAGGGCCCCGTCCACCATGTTGAGGATGCGCTCGACCTCGCCGCCGAAATCGGCGTGGCCGGGCGTATCGACGATGTTGATGCGGGTGTCGTGCCACACCAGCGAGGTCGCCTTGGCGAGGATGGTGATACCGCGCTCGCGCTCGAGGTCGTTGGAATCCATCGCGCGCTCGATCACGCGCTGATTCTCGCGGAACGAGCCGGATTGTTGCAGCAGCCGGTCGACCAACGTGGTTTTGCCGTGGTCGACGTGGGCAATGATGGCAATGTTGCGCAGGTTCATGGGGGCGGTCTTAAATCGTTGCGGGCCCCCAAGGGGCCCGCGTGCTAGCCGGAATATAGTCAGCCGCCGGCGGATCGCAATGCAAACCGTTGGCGACGGGTGTGGTAGAGTTGGTTACGTCAGACGCCGCTGCTGAGTTCCTTTGGGGGAGGATCGTGGCGGGGCAGATTAGGGAGGGGTCCTTTGCGTTTCCCGCTGTCCACTTCCACTACCCGCCGGATTCTTTGCGTATTTCCGGCCTATGCGCCCTCGTTTGGAACATTCTCGCACGCTTACCACCTCTTCGGACGCGTCCGCGCCTTCATGCCACCGCAGGGCTTGCTGCTTATTGCGGCTTACATGCCCGAGCAATGGCCGGTCCGCTTCGTCGACGAGAACATCCGGCCGGCGAGCGCGGCCGATATTGCCTGGGCCGACGTCGTTTTCGTCAGCGGCATGCACATTCAGGCGCCGCAGATTCATGACATTGCCCGCCGCGCGAAAGCTGCCGGCAAGGTGACTGTGCTCGGTGGTCCGTCGGTTTCGAGCGCGCCCGAAATGTATCCGGATTTCGACTATCTCCACATCGGCGAGATCGGAGACAGCACCGACCGGCTCGTTGCCTGCCTCGATGATAGCTGCGCGCCGCCGCCGGCGCAGGTGCGGTTCGAAACCGTGGAGCGGCTACCGCTCTCCGACTTTCCAGTGCCGGCCTATGATCTCATCAGGCTTGATCGCTACTTGCTCGGTTCGCTGCAGTTTTCCAGCGGCTGTCCGTATCGTTGCGAGTTCTGCGATATCCCGGCGCTCTACGGCCGGCAGCCGCGGCTTAAAACGCCGGAGCAACTCGCCGCCGAGCTCGACGCCATGCTGGCTCAGGGCAGCTATCCGTCCGTCGTCTATTTCGTCGACGATAATTTTATCGGCAATCGCAAGGCGGCGCGCGAGATGCTGCCGCATCTCATCGAATGGCAGAAGCGGCGCGGATATCCGTTGCGGTTTGCCTGCGAGGCCACGCTCAATCTCGCCAAGCAGGCCGACATTCTCGCGCTCATGCGCGAAGCGGAGTTCCACACCGTGTTCGTCGGCATCGAAACTCCGGAGACCGATGCCCTCGTGCACATGCGCAAGGAGCATAATGCCGCGCTGCCGATGCTGGACGCTATACGCACGCTCAACAGCTACGGGCTCGAGGTCACGTCCGGCATCATTCTCGGGCTCGACACCGATACGGCCGACACCGAGGCCAGGCTCAAGGCCTTCATCGATGCGTCCCAGGTTCCGATCCTCACCATCAACCTGCTGCAGGCGCTGCCGAAGACGCCGTTGTGGGATCGCCTCAAGCGCGACGGCCGCGTTATCGCCGACGACACCGGTCTTGAAAGCAATGTGCGCTTCCTTCGTCCCTACGACGAAGTGGTGGCGATGTGGCGGCGCTGTATCGCTTATGCCTACGCGCCCGAGCGGCTGTTCAAGCGCTTTGCCCACCAGGTCGACGCGACCTACGCCAACCGGCTCGTCGGGCCGGTCCGCGGCAAGCTCACGCTGAGCAACCTTCGCCTGGCATCGGTATTGGCGTTCAACGTCGCCCTGCGCATCGGCGTTTTTGCGGATTACCGCCGCTGGTTCTGGAAGGCGGTGTTGCCGGCGCTTCGCCGCGGCCAGATCGATGGCGCGCTGAGCATGGGTGTCGTCGGACACCACATGATCCGTTTCTCGCGCGAGGCTTTGCGCGGCGAACAGAACGCGTCGTTCTATTCCGCGCAGTCGCGCCGCTCCGTGAGCGCCGAGCAGAGGCCGCGTGCTTTCGCGAAGTTGAGGAAGTTGGGTTAGGCGGCAGCGGTTTTCGCGCCGGGCTTGGCGTCGCTGTCAGCGTGGTTGAGAAGAACGGCACGGCGATTGTCGATCGTAAAGCGTACCTGGTCGAGCGCAAGCGAGAAAGACATCTGCACCGTCTGGTCGTAGTCTTCATGCTCGCTCTGGTGGATGATCGCGACCACCAAATTGTCGACGTCGACCTGCAGCTGATCGAGCGCCTCCAGCGACGGCGCGGCATGCGCCTTGCGCACGAGATCGAGCAGGCGCTGCAGCAGGCGGAGCCGACGGGTGCGGCCGCTGTTGCGAAAATAGCTTGCTACGCCAGCGATCGCCGATCCAAAAAGTGGAAAGATGAGCAGGCCGTAGAAGATGTCATCGCCGTATTTGTCGAAGAAGGATTTCTGATCGTCGGTCAGATAAGCGAGCGCGCCCGGATGCACCACGACACCGGCGTCTTTGTCGGTTGACGGCGCCGCGATCTTGATTTCGCCCGGCATCGCGGCCGCCAGCGCCAGCCGCGACGTAAAGATCAGTTTCGCCAGCGCGGCGACGGCTTCGTGGCTGAAGGATTTTCGCGCGACCAGATATTCGGCGAAGCTGAGGCTCTTGAGGTCGTCCGCCGGGCTCGGCGGATTGCCGCCGAAAGTGCCGGCGTCGATATCGACCGAAGCGAACGCGGGATTGCGCTTGGCGATGCCTTCCGCCTGATCGATCGCGATCAAACTCGGCGCTTGGCCGTCTTGCGAAGCTGCCGTGACCGCGTCGTTGATGGCCTGACCGGTTGCGGCGCCGGCGACGAAGAGGACGTCGACCTGCTTGGCTTTGACGGCGTCGGCAATGTTCTTCGGATCAATCTGGGAAACTTGCACTTTGTCGAGCGGGACGCCGTAATGTTTGAGCATGACATCCAACAAATCGGTTGTCGCCACGTTTCCCGTCACGATGCCGACGCGGTGACCGGCGAGCTGCGACACTTTTTCGAGCTTATTGCTGCCGGCGGCGGCGTCGCCGCCGCTGCTGTCATCGTTGGCGCCGGCATCCTCGCTTTTGGCCGTCTTCGTC
>Ga0187860_1002771_pt1 | contig 14197 bp, 8 predicted proteins | sample June2016WEW_10_4_FD_132981 | JGI IMG/M metagenome (GOLD analysis project Ga0187860, IMG submission 132981) | Peatland microbial communities from SPRUCE experiment site at the Marcell Experimental Forest, Minnesota, USA - June2016WEW_10_40 | ecosystem: Environmental > Terrestrial > Soil > Wetlands... | reverse complement strand
CGGCAGGCTTGACCCTGAGCACCAGCACCGGTGTTATCAGCGGAACCCCCACGGCCGTCACCGCCACGGCCAGCTACGCGGTAACGGCTTCCAACACGGGCGGCAGCACCACGGCGACCCTGACCATCACGGTAAATCCCACTGCCCTGAGCGCTAACAATATCAACCTGATCTTTGTGGTGAGCGAGGATTTGGCTTATCAAGCTTCCGGGGACGTCAATCCACTCACGGCCAACCTCACCAGTCAGGGTTTACAGCGGTCGCTCCTGATGGCCCCGTTCCTGCAACAGAACGTCTTGGGTGGTGAGAATGTAACCGGCATTTACGCACTCGAACCGATGACCCATTTGCAAACCACCACCACAGGCTATTACCCCGATATGGTAGCACTTGAGACCATCCAGCAGTTCGCTCTTCTCAACCACATCACTCTCTCCAGTGACGCTGTGGGCGGGACCTTCTATACCGGCAACAACTACCCGATCAATGCATCGTACGCGTTGGGATCCGTACCCATCGGAGTTGCTACGCCGTCGCTACCCTGCCCGGAGTGCCAGGGTCTCGACTTCGATGACCAGAATGGCGACAACGAAACCCTGGTAACCGGTATCGTCACGGCAAACGTCCCGGGCTTTTACGTCTTCTCGGCGCCTTGGGAGACCACCAGCAACCTGTTGGCAAATATCAATGAGCTTGAAAGCTATAACCTGACTCTGCCGGCGAGCCATCAGGGTCCCAACAATATTTATGCGATCTCGATTGCGCCGTCTGGAAGCGCCGACCTGGTCACCTATAACAGCAGCTTGAACCCGCCCTCCACCTACCCTGTGCTGCCCCCGCCCGCGTTGGTCAGCACTCCATGCATGCCGCCGACGCCGTCCAGCATCACCGTGACCGGCGGTATCGGTGGCGCCGTAATTCCTGCGGGAGCCAACACCAACGAAACCCTTTACATTGTTCGGCATGCAGAGGCGCATCCGCAGGGCTACTGGTCCGACAACAACTACGTTGGTGCAGGGCAATGGCGCGCGCTGGATCTTCCGAACGCGCTTCGCGGAAAGATTAGCCCTAACCAGGTTTGGTCGGGGGATGTCTCTCAATTTAGCCAAGGCACGGTCACCACCTCGGGCGATAACCAGTGGTCGGGTGTTGCGCCCGCTTTGACTGTCGAACCATACGCAATCGCCAATAACCTGCCCTATAATCTGGTAACGGGCTTCGAGTTGTCCGATCCGAACGCGGCCCAGCTAACCAGTAATTTTTTCTTCATCGGCGGCTTATTCTCCAATCAGAAAGTGCTGCTAGGGTGGTCGTACGTTCAAATCGCTCAGACAGTGACTGCACTGTTCTCAAGCTATTTCCCGCATGGGGGCGGCCCAACCGCGCCCGCTTGGTCGCCCACTGACTACGATACCGTCTGGACGGTGACGCTTGACGCCAATAGCAACTTGACAGTTGACTACTCGCAGTGTGAAGGAATCAACTCCGCCACACTGCCGGCTACGGCACCTCAGTTTTAGTAACGGTGCAAAGGCAGATCATGAGCGGATTTCGACGATGCCTTCTTCAGGAGTGGAGATGCGCGTGCAATCATCAGTATGCGCAGCTCAAGTTCGGTCTACTTTTCTTAATCTGTGCCGAATGTTCTCTTTCGAAAGCCCCGATAGCTCGACCATCAAACAATATAAGGAGTCAATCTATGAACATGCACAACAGGAATTCCAGACCTTTCAGTTTGATCATTCTTTCTCTTTCTCTGACGGCGTTATTCCTTCTTTTCTGTGGGTGCGGTGGCGGCAGCAGCCCCAGTCCTGTCGTTCAGCCGCCCTCCGGACTCAGCTACACTACGGCCACGGCGGACTACACCGTGGGGACGCCGATCACGCCGAACAGCCCCACCAGCAGCGGCGGAGCGGTGACCGCGTACAGTGTGAGCCCGGCCCTTCCGGCGGGCCTGAGCCTGAACACCAGCACGGGTGTCATCACGGGAACCCCCACCGCCGTGACCGCCACGGCCAGCTACACAGTAACGGCTTCCAACTCGGCCGGCAGCACCACCGCGTCCCTGAGCATCACGGTGAATGTCGCGGCCCCGGCGGGCCTGGCCTACACTACCGGTACGGCGGTCTACACCGTGGGGACGCCGATCACGCCGAACAGCCCCACCAGCAGCGGCGGAGCGGTGACCGCGTACAGTGTGAGCCCGGACCTTCCGGCGGGCCTGAGCCTGGACGACGACACGGGGATTATTACCGGAACCCCCACGGCCGTGACCGCCAAGGCCAGCTACACGGTAACGGCTTCCAACTTGACCGGCAGCACCACGGCGACCCTGACCATCACGGTGAATGCCGCGGCCGCGGGCGTCCAGTTCATCCCCAATATGAACCAATGGATTACGCCGCTGGCGCCCCAGGGCTCCCAGTTCCAACCGCTGGTCACCCCTTGGTTAGTAAACGGTAATCCCTGGTGGGCGGGGCAAGCGGTCTCGAGCGTGGTGAGTACGGATGGGAAGACTCTGTTTGTTCTGACCAGCGGGTACAACCGCATTTTCTACGCCAACTCCGTCTCAGCCATGGCCTTCGTGGCCGAGCCGCCCGTAGTAGGGCTCGCACCCGGCGCGTCCATAGCGGACAACGGGCTCCCAGCAGCAAACTCGCCGTCGAGTGAGTACGTGTTCATCTACGACATTTCGACGGACACGCCGGTCCAGAAGCAAATAGTGATGATCCCCAATGCCTACAACGGGATTGCCGTCGATCCATCCGGCGGGGCTTTTTACGTATCCAGCGGCATAGGTGACTACCCCTTTGGCAGCAACGGTAAGCCCAACCCCAGTAGCCCCCAATTTGACAATGTCCACGCCTTTACTCTGAGCGCCGACGGAACAACTTGGGCGCAGCAGCAAGAGCTTCTCTTGAACCACACCACGGGGGGCGTTGGCCTTCCCGTACCTAAAAGCGAACCATCACTCCAGATAAATAGCGTGGTTTACGCGCAGCCTTGCGCCGCTGGCGTGGCTATTTCCCAAGATGGCCAGACCATGGTGGTGGCGAATTATTACAACGACTCGATAACGGTGTTCACCGGAGGCTTGGGCAACTGGACGCCGCTGAGCACCCTTACGGCCGAGGAACCCGGGGGACTGTCTAACCCGGGGGAACTCGACCTGCGCCCCGGCAGGGCCGCTAGCTCGCCGCAGCCGGGCACGCCGGGCGGCGAATATCCGTTTTGGGTGGTTGTGGCGACGACGACTAACGCATCGACCCAGACAACGACCAATTGGGCGTATGTCTCAAGCCTTCGCGACCGCGAGATCGACGTAGTGAATCTGAGCGGGACACCGGCGGTAATAAAACGGATCCCAGTGAAAGGCCAACCGAACAAGATGACGCTTAACACGGCCCAGACGCGCCTGTATGTCGCCGAAGACGAGTCGGATACGGTTGACGTCATCGACACGAACCCGAACGACAGCACCACGTGGAACACCGTCCTCGAAACCATCCCTGTCATCGCTCCCCCGTCACTAGTGTCTACCACCTTTCCCACGCTGGCGAAATATACGGGCGCGAACACTAACAGCGTGACGCTCACGCCGGATGGGACGCAACTCTACGTGACCAATGGCAATCTGAACAGTATCGCCGTCGTGGCGCTGACTGGAACGGATAAGAACGACCAGGTCGTGGGTCTCATTCCCACCGGCTGGTACCCGAACTCCGTGAGCTTCAGCCCCGATGGCAGTTGGGTGTACGTGGTCAATGGGAAGTCGCCGACGGGCCCCAATCCCAATTGGTGCTATGTCTATGGCCCGCCGCTGTTCCCAAGTTGCGAGACCACGAACGAGTATAATCCCCAGTTGACCAAAGCCGGCTTACAGAGCTTCCCCACCGCCACCCTCGCGGCGCAGCTCCCGGCGCTGACGGCGCAGGTGCTCGCGAACAACCGGTTCTCCAGTACCGAGAGCGCCAGCGACGCCGCGGTCATGGCGGCCGTGCGTCAGGGCATCCAGCACGTTATCTTCATCATCAAGGAGAACCGGACTTACGACCAGGTTCTGGGCGACCTGCTGGTCGGCAATGGCGATACTCATTTGGTTCAGTGGGGAGATACGATCACGCCGAATCTGCATAACCTGGCGACAACCTTCGTCACGCTCGATAACATCATGGCCACCGCCGAAGTCAGCAATGACGGCTGGCCGTGGACCACTGGGGCTCGCGCCCCCGACGTGGTCGAACGCCAATACCCGGTGTCCTACGCGGGACGCGGCCTCAGCTTGGATAGCGAGGGTTTGAATCGCAGTGTGAACGTTGCGATTCCGTCCCTCGCCCAGCGCCAGGCCGCCGAACCCCTTACACCGGACGATCCGGATCTGTTACCGGGCCAGACCGACGTGGATGCGCCGGATGGACCGAACAATGAAGTGAATACCGGCTATTTGTGGGACTCCGCGCTGCGGATGGGTCTCACGGTTCGCAACTATGGCTTCTTCATTGACACGACCTGCTATAACGAGCCCACGTGCGCCATTCCCCTGGCGCACGACCCGGCCTCAACCCGCACGATCGTGGCCTCCCCCTCGAATGTTTCCCTCTTCCCGTACACCGATCGGTTCTTCCGCGGTTTCGACAACAACTTTCCGGATTATTACCGTTACACGGAGTGGGAGCGGGATTTCAATGCCAGCTACGCCAACGGTGGACTCCCTTCGTTGAGCCTCGTTCGCTTCATGCACGATCACACCGGAAACTTCGGTACCGCGATTGACCTCGTGGATACTCCGGAGACGCAGGAAGCCGATAACGACTATGCGGTCGGCTTGCTGGTTCAGAAGATCGCCAACAGCATCTACAAGAACAACACCCTGATCTTCGTCATTGAAGACGACGCCCAGGATGGCGCCGACCACGTCGATTCGCACCGCACCGTCGCGTTCGTGGCGGGCGCCTACGTGAAGCAAGGAGCGCTGGTCTCCACACCGTACAACACCCTCGACTTCCTGCGCACGATTGAAGAGGTTCTGGGCCTCCCGCAATTGAACCTGAACGACGCGCTCGCTAGGCCCATGGCCGACATCTTCAACACCACCCCGAGCGCGTGGAGCTTTACCGCCAAGCCCTCGGCATATCTCTACAACACAAGTCTGCCGCTGCCTCCCAAGGCGGCCAGCCTGATCGTGCCCAAGTCGACGCACGGCGCGCAATACTGGGCGCGGGTCACCAAGGGAATGGACTTCTCGGACGCAGATCGCGTCGATCCCGCGGTCTACAACCGCATTCTCTGGAAAGGGATGATGGGCGACCGGCCTTATCCCGCCGGGCCGACCGGACTGGACCTACGCAAGAACCGCGAGAAGCTCCTCGCGAGTTACCGGCGGTCTCTGAAGCAAGAAGCGGCGCAGAAACCGAAGACGGCCACGAACTGAGCGCGACAAGGCGGGCGGGCGCGGACGGGGTTGCCCCTCACAAAGCAGAATCCCCGGGCGAGCCCAGCCGAGCGCGCCCGCCTTGTCCCGGGGCCTGTCATACTACACTCGCCCTCATGTCTCGGTGAGTCTCACAGCGAGATGAGGGCGAGTCCGCTTTCGGGATCGACTTTCTTTTGTATGTGGGGCGGGCGATTCTTCGAGCAGGAGACTGGTCTTATTCGTCACGGTGCGCCTGCTGAAGCGGCCCAGATTTCCGCCCACTCGCAATGGTGGTGGTGTCCCAGTTCGCCTGTAGGGCCGCCTTGGGGCGGCCTGGCCGGTCCCGCCTTGCGGGACCGGCCCTGCGTCGCATATTAGGACACTGGCAGTCTTGAGATGCAAATCATCTAAGCGCCAAACTACTGGCGCGGAGGCAACATTGAGGGATTTTTTGCTGAGGACACCCGTCCGGCTGGGATCGAGACGCGACCAGACCAAGTTGATTGCGGTGAAATCTTCTTAGCGCTCGCAATCGTCCCCGTTAGTAGCGCTCCCCCTTGGGCCGGCAAGGAGCGGTGCAGCACTCCGTCTGAGGACTGTAAGCAAATGGAGCCTATATCGGCCCCCTCGCTGTTCTGTCCCTGTTTGATCTCATTGAGAGGAATGGTGTAAGTTCCGGATGCAGTGATGATATAGGATTCGTCGGCGGGTGTGGTGCAGGCCTTGTCGCCCCAAAGGTTCACCGCCACACCCGGAGTGAGCCGGAGCTTTACGATTACGCTATCATTTTGGAGCTCGAGTAGACCCGCCTCCGCCACTTGCAGGATCAGTGTGGTGGTAACGGTCCTGGTCCGCTGGGCGTAAAGCGGAGCAGCAACCCTCAGCAAGCCCACCAGCAGCAGCCCGACGAGTGTCCAGTTCGCGCCTTGTCCACGAGCGAAACTACGGAGCAGCCAAGCCGCCATGCCCGCCTTACTCCAGTCGCTGGATCGTATGCGTTGCATGGCCCTTCACCTCTCCACAAGGCCGCAAAATGGTCAAGTGGAATGGCCCGGCACCCCACCCTTTCTTCAGGCTGTCATGGCCAAACACGTTCGCTGGAGCTAGCGGCTGCCGCTGCGACCGCCACGCCCAGCATCGGCACCGCACCCACCGCAGCCCATTTTCTCCGGCGCGGCTTCAAATCCAACTGAAATACAATCGGCGCGCCGGGTCGAAACTTAAGGCTGGCGCCTGCCGGCCAGCGGGAGAAGCCAACTGGGTGCTCAGGCCCGGTCCGCTGCTTCCGAAAAAAGGAGGCTTCTTGGCATCTCCAGTACCGATGCTCGAGATGCCGAGAAGCTTCTCCTTTGGGATTAAGGGGGGAGTATCCCTCATTGCGAAGACTTCTGCAAGACCCCATTACTACTTCGTAATCACCCTCAAGACTCCCTCTCATCAGGGGCCGTCCGCCGAGTCATTTCCACCCAAACGCTTGGCCACAGTTGGTGAATCTCTTTGCGGTGCGCAAAGGTCGTCCGCCGGAGGGGTCTGTCTCACACCAGCTTCTGGAATTGGGAATCTGGGATTTAACTCGCGGTGGTAGGCAAGGCTGTGTGGGGATAGGGCGGAGTGTCTATAGTGTAAGTTCCTGACCTGGTGATGACATCAAAAAGTCCTGAAGCCCTCAAGGCTGTCTTCAGGGATTCAAGGCGAGACACTTTTGATCGTGGCTCTAGCGGCTACCGCCCCCACCGCGGGACCCACCACTGGACACGCCGCGGCCTGCGCCGCCACCCGCGCCCATATGGATCTGTTCCTTCAAGATCTCGTGGACAGGTTTCTCCTGCGGAGGCTTAAGCTTCAGCTCAAATCTGATCTCTGCCGCTGGCGGGTTAGCGCTCGAGGCCAACACCCGCACGCGGGCTGGCGAAGCGAGCAGATATCCATCGGGCAGCGTCTGCTCATCGAACACGACTTCGTATTCTCCCTCACGCAGGTTGTAGAAGGCGAAGCTGCCGTCCTGGTAGGGTGTGGTGTAACGGTTGGTGCCCGCCAGCCGGATCACCGCGTCCTCCAGCAGCGTGCCCGCCGGCGCCACAATTCTCCCGGTCAAATAGGTCAGGCGGACCACGGTGAAGTCGGCTCGCGCGATGGCGCGCGGCTCGACGCTCACGCGCGCCATGGTGGCCGGGCCCGGCTCGTAATCGGTAGGGAGTTGCTCCATGTCAAGTCCCACCTCGTAAGGGCCTTCAGGAACGGCGGAAAACTGATAGCGACCTGAGGCATCGGTGACGGCGGTACGGAAGTGAGCGAGGCTTACGGGAACGCCTGCCGCTGGGCGGCTCCCTTTTGAGGACTGCTCCATCACCAGACCCTGGACGCTTCCCACCAGCGGCGCGTGTGCCGCCGCGTACTGCTCGATGTCGCCCCCTCCCGGCAATTCTTTCCCCCAGTGGAAGTGCTTCGCCACGCGGGCGTAAACGCTCCACTGATTGAAGGCTGCAAGCTGGGTGTTCAGGCCCAGGTCGCTGTTGGGGAAAAGAAAGATGTTCTCCGCGTTCAGCGCCGTATTCAATTGATTGCGGAAGGCCTCAAATTGCAGGTTCCAGCCCCGGATGAGCGGCGTGCTCAGCCCCGCCACAGTGCTGTTGTAGGCATTGGTGCTGAAGATGCTCCGGTTCACCAGGTCGTTGCCCTTTTCGAAGTAGCCATAAGCCGAAACGCGCTTGATGTTGGCCTGGATCGAGCCGCGGAAGAAGAGCGTGTTACGGCTTTCCGTCGACTGCGAGTTTTGCATGCGGACGGCTCCGCCCAGCACCAGCCGCTTCCAGGTGAAAGTGTCTTCAACCTCCGTGAAGCGCTGCGCCATGGGCGAGAGGTTGGTGTTGAGCTTCATGTCGATCAAGGAGAACCGCAGGCTGTGACGCCGGAGGGGGCGGCTGAGGTTGAAGCTCAACTGGCGGTTGTTCGAGGCAATCTCAGCCGGCTGCGAAGGATCGTGCTCGGTCAAGCGCATAGTGGAAAGCGAGGCGTTGGCGCCGAACTTCCAGGGCAGGATAAAGGACGCTCCCGCCGTATACCCGGAGCTGTGGTAAGTGGGCAGGTCGGGGTTGCCCTCCAGGTTGTTCGAGTAGGCACTGGCGGAGCCGTAGAAATCCACCCGCTTGACTGGCCGGTAATGCCCTTCCACATCGGGCCCCTTCCGGTCGCCCACGAAGGTCCCCAGCAGCGGCAGGTAAGTGGTGCTCTGGCGAACGTAATTGGCCTTGAGGCTGAACTTGTCGTCCTCCCACGAGGGGCCCACCAGCAGCGACAACGGTTGTTGCCTCACCGGCACTGGCGCAGAGGAAGACTGTTCCCCGGCAGAGGTGAAGCTCGAAGCCGTCCCGTAGCCAGCTTCCGTATAGAACTTGAGGTGCTTGGTGAAGCTGTATAAGGACTGGAAGGTAAGGCTGTTCGAGTTCCGGTACTCGTGGCCGGGGAGGAAAAGGGTGGAGTCGTTGGTCAGCGCGTCGGCGTTGGTGGAGAGGTTAAGGTAACGCACGCCGAACTCCCAACGCTCCCCTACCTTCTGCTGCATGGAGGCCCCCAGCACCCGCTGCGGCAGTGTAATGCGGAAGGGAATCCGGGGTCCGCCGAGGAGCGTCTCCTCGCCCACGAAGAACTGGTAGCTGCGGCTTGTGCGCCGCATGGCGATTCGGAGGCCGCGCGCCGCGATCTCGGGCGTGTAGATATTGAGGAAAGGGTTCTCGACAAGGTTCGATGAAAAATGGAAGTCGCCGCCCATGAAGTCCCAATGCCAGCCCCAAATCGGCACCCTTTCGAGTCCCGCGTAGAGGTTGCCGGTGTGCAAACCGTTGCCGCCGTAGCCCTCGACGTTGGCGGTAAAAAGGCCAACACCCGGAATGAATTCACTGGTGTTCACGGCCGGACCTGTGGTTTCGGTCAGCGGCTGCCCGCTTCCAGCCAGATAGTAGCCTTGGAAGGCCACGTCGGCCTGCCCAGCGGTCTGAGCCCAAAGCGCGGGCGCAAGCAGCAACAGGGCGGCAAGCGCCATGGCGACCCGAATCGAATTGTCCTTCAGCCAATGCACCAAGGCTCCCTTTGGAGCGCGACAGGCGCCCGCTCACCTCTAGTCCCTCTCCTCTGTTCGGGGGACGGTAGGGCGGGGTTGAAGTCCCGCCGTTCCGCGCGAGTGAGGCCCACTGCGGTCCCTAGGCACTATTGCTGTGGATGTTGCGGCACGGGCCCCGGCTGGACTTCTGGCGCCTCCGGGGTAGGCTCCACCGACACGTCCAGGGAGCCTTCCTGGATTTCGCCCGTGCCGATATCGATCCGCACCCGCAACTTGTAATGCCCCGCCTCAAGATGCGTCTTGAGCGGGAAGAGGAAGCACTGGTCGCGCTGGCGCAAGACGGGGAGGGACGGGAAATCAGCCGTCTCCACCGCCTTGCCGTCCGCGTCCAGAACCTCGAGCTTGCCCGTGGGCCGGAAATACATTAGCCCGCTGTTCTCGAGTATCGCCACCGCTTGCCAGCCCGCTGGCTCGGACTCCTTCCCCGCTGGCAGCGGCTCGAGCTTGATTTCCTTCAGCCTGCCGTGAATGGGGGGAGAGCCGACGGTGACGTAGACAGCGGCGACAGCACGCACAGCCATGCGCATTCCCATGCCCGTCGCCTGCTCGGCGGTGGGAAGGGTAGTAAAGCCAGCGGCGCAGTTGTAGCTGCCTTCGGGCAGGTCCGCGGGGAGCCGTAGCGTGTAGCGGACCAGCAGGAATCCGCCCTTTTCTAGCTCGATCTCCATGGGGTTGAGGCTCAGCCATTTCTTGCAGGAGTAGGCAGCCTCCTGGGGCAGATCGCGCTCAAACTGCGGTGTGTCCCTGGCGTCGATATTGAAATCGAGCATCTCAGCACGGACTCGCACCTTCTCCCCCGATTCGGTACTCAGTTTGAGCGAGCCGGAGTACTGCTGCCCCGGCGCCATGCGCAACTCGACCCGCATGGGCGCCAGCCCTAGGCCTACCTGCGCCCAGACAGGCGCCGCTCCCCCGAGGGCTAACAGCCCAAGGAGAGTAATTACGGTTCGGTATATAGGTATTGAACGCCGATTGTACATGATGTACCTACCTGATAGCTCCAACTGTCCTGGAAGGTATAAGTCACGGAAAACTGCGCGAGAGTGTGATTCCCGCTGCCGGTAACCACCGTCGTACCATTCCCCGTGCTGCTTAAAGCAGCCGCAGCCGCGCAGGTGACGCCGGTTGCGCTTGAGCAAGCCACCGTCACTGAGCTAGCCGGAGGGTTGTTGCAGCCCGTAAAGGAGCTCGCGGTCGCTTGGGCATAGACGGTGAAGTGCGCGGGATTGTTCGTCACCGTGAATTGAACCTTGGTACTGCCGCTGTCACTCACGCTACCGCCCGGGTTAGTAGAGGTGGGAAAGGTGATGGAGGTCGGTGTCACCGAACCGTTGCTGACAGTGAGGGGAGTCGAGGCCTGCGCACTCTGCACTGATCGGCTAACCGGGGTGGGTCGGCGTGGTGCGGCGGCTTTTTGAGCCCACGCCGACCCTGCGGCAAATACGAGCGCTCCAGCAATGGTGAACATGATGAATTTGCGCATCCCGGCCTCCTTTCTGTAGTTGGGGCGGGCTATGCCCGTCCTCGGGAGCGCGAAGCGCTCCCCTACCCACGGCGTCATCAGCTACGCAGCGCTGATGGTGAACGTCGCGGTTGCGGTGTACGTCCCGGTCTTATACTTCGGGTCGTTAGTCAGGCTCCAGGCGACGGAGCCAGCGTCCCCACTCACTGCCACCGAGTGCGCATCAGCGCCGAAGGTCGCCACGCTCGTTTGGGCGCTGGTAGACGCAGTTAGGGCCGTGCTGCATGCCGTACCTGACGCGGTGGTGCAAGTATAGGTGAGGGCGTCCCCCGAGCTAGGTGGCGTACCGACGCTAGGACCGCCGGTGCCCGAGAAGTCCGTGGTGACCTCGAGCTGAATGGAGCCAGTTCCCGAGGTTTGGCTCGTCCGAATCTTGTAGGTGAAGTTGGTTGCGCCGGTGTATGGATTGAACGTCGTGCCGGTCGCGGCCAGGGTTGTGGTGGTAGTGGTAATCGTAATACTAGCCTCGTTCGACACGGTAAGCGAGAGTGTGGTTGTGCCAGTGGCCGTAACGGTTGCGGCGCCAGCCAGCGATGCGCTCAACAGCAGGACGACCGCCGCAAGTAAAGTTTTCTTCATGGTTTTGTCTCCTTTTTGGAAGTTTTCAGCTTGCGCTGATGGTTAAGGGTTGAAGTTAGCGGATAAGACCCGGTCTTATATTTCGGGTTATCCGTAAGAGTATAGCTAGCAAACTTTCTTGGCGAGCCGCTCCCGCACCGGACCGCTCCCGCTCTAGCAAACATCAAGAACCCGCGCATCCTCGTCTCCTGGTCTCCAGTGGATCACTTACGCGGCGCTGATGGTGAACGTCGCGGTTGCGGTGTACGATTTCGTCTCCTTTTTCAAAGTTCTCAAGTTGCACTGATAGTGAAGGTTAAAACTGACGAATAGGACCCGGTCTTGTAAGCCGGGTTATCCGTAAGAGTGAAACTGGTGCTCACAGTGTTCGGGACGGCTGAACTGCAATTTCCGCCACCGCCCGTACAGGTCCCAGCAGGAATCGACGTTACGACGGGGGTCTGTGTAGTAGTGCTCAGCGTCTGATTGCCGGAGCAGTTAGTGCCTAACGTCGCTCCGGAGCAGGTGTACGTCAGAGGGCCGCCACTGCTCCCGATCACGGGTCCGCCTTTGCCGGTCGGCGTGAACTCCGCCGCTTGCACCTGCACGCTGCCGCTGCCGGTGCTAGGGGTAGTGCGTATCCAGTAGGAAACGGTGATGCTGCTCGCGGAGGTGAAGTTCGAGAAGGCTGTGCCTGTGTGCGTGAGGCTGACGCTCGATGGTGACACGGTCACCTTCACCGCATTTTGCAGAGTGAGGTACAACGTCTGGACCTGTGCCTGAGAGCAAACCGGCGCGACCAGGAGCGCAACGACGGCCACTAAAGGCGCAAGGCGCGTTATGAACCGACAACCCATCTCGATCGGGCGCCTGACGCAGCTCATGCTTCCCAGGGCGGATGAATAGGTGGACCGTTCAGCGTATTCAATTCGAAGCTTGCCTTCGTGGGCGGCTGACGTGCCTTGCCCGCTCATCTCTTGCGCGCCGCATAAAGGAACAACCCCAGAGCTGCGTGCGCTGCTGCGCAAGAGCCTTTGAGCCCGCCGGGCATCACCTGTTAAGAAGTTCTGCATTTCTCCACAGCCCAAGTGTCATTGAGCTTGCACAGTCTCGATTAGAATTCTCTAAGAATTGCGCCGCAAGGCTACAAAAGTTCAGGGTTACGACTCTCCAAAACCCAAGCGTCATTGGGCTTGCACAGTCTTGATTAGAATTCTCTAAGAATTGCGGCGCAAGGCTACGAAAGTACTGGGTACGGCTACATCAATCCCCCCTACGGTATTTACTGCCTGGTGGCTGACATCTTCCTAAGAGCGGGCCGTGGGCGGGGTTGTCTGCGCGTCCGGGCGAATTGGCGCCAGCAGAAGCGCACCCAAGGCGACTAAAGGCGTAAGGCGCATTATCGGCCGGCCAACCCTCTCGAGCGAACGCCTGACGCAGCTCACGCTTCGCGGTCTTGATAAAGAGGCGTGCCGTGCCGCGTATGCGAATTGAAGCTCACCTTCATAAGCGGCTGAGGTGGCTTGTCCGCTCATCTCTTGCGCGCCGCATAAAGGAACAACCCCAGAGCTGAGTGCGCTGCCCGGCGAGCGTCTTGGAGCCCGCCGACCATCACCATGAACCACTGCCTTCACCAATGTCATAAAGCGTGCTTGCCCATGCACAGGCAGGATTAGAATTCTCTTATGCAGCCGGCAACGTTACCGAGGTACTGGTTTACAAGTCGCGCAGCCGCAAGGCCTGGCTGAAACCTCGAGACTGCCGCCTGTGCCTGGCGTGCTGCCTGCGCGACAGTTGAAGGTCGAACAAGCTTCGTCCCTGACCCGACTCGCAGTGGTTCCTGATGTCTCAGTATCCAGGCAGTGGCTCGCGGCCTCAGCACGGTGATCACAAAGGCCTCCTGCCTCGTTGGCGAAGAACGCAAAAGGAACGAGGACCGCCGGCCGTAGCTTATCTGGCGTGTTCGGCCAGACTCGCCCGGTGGAAGTACCTGGGTATTTCCGCCTTTAACCCGCAGGTCTCGGCGGAAGAGTCCAGAGCGAGATTCTTCGCTCCGCTCCGCTGCGCTCAGAATGACAGAATGGGAAACGAGTGCACGGATGTCACGCTGAGCAGCGCAACCGATCCGTCGAAAGCATGGGATTTACGCGCCGACGTCCTGGAGAGTCCATCGGCCTAGGGCGAACGAAGGATCTGCTTTAGAATTTTGCGCAGGAGGCGAACAAATTGGGGGTTAGCACTACAGCGGCACCACCTGACCGTCAAAGCGGAGCGCGTCCGGGGGCTGCCACCCTTCAGAAGCCTGCTTCGGTAATCGCTCGGGTATCCACCTTGGGTGCGTACTTGCGCACGACGGCGCCAATCTCGCTGGCCTTGCCGATGACCACGAAGACCAAGTTGTCACGCGGGAAGTATTGGTGAATCACGCGCTGGGCATCGGCCAGCGTCATGGCATCGATCTGGCCGTAGAGGTCGTTGATCTCGCGTTCGTCGAGGCCGTAAAACTCCAGTTGCGCCAGTTGCGAAGCGAGTTGGCCGGAGGTTTCGAGGGTGCGCGGCAACTGGCCCTTGAGGTAGTTTTTCGCGG
>Ga0187860_1002768_pt1 | contig 14208 bp, 11 predicted proteins | sample June2016WEW_10_4_FD_132981 | JGI IMG/M metagenome (GOLD analysis project Ga0187860, IMG submission 132981) | Peatland microbial communities from SPRUCE experiment site at the Marcell Experimental Forest, Minnesota, USA - June2016WEW_10_40 | ecosystem: Environmental > Terrestrial > Soil >... | reverse complement strand
TTGTCTGTCCCTTTCGTAAACTTTGAGCGGTTCACGAAACACAGACTCCGCATTGACTCCCGGAGCTGTCAAACTTCGGGAGTCCTCCGGCAGAGCCGGAGGGTTTCCTGTTGGACTAAAAGCCAGATCGAGTATGTGAGCCCGGAATTCGAGAAGGTATGGGGGGAATCCCGCCAAAATCTTTACGCATCGCCCGGAACATGGCTCGATGGGGTCCATCCCGAAGATCGCGAACGCGTGACCCGCGCCATGTTCAGCAAACAGGTGACCGGCGAATACGATGAGGAATATCGTGTCGTCCGGCCGGACGGCTCCCTGCGCTGGGTGCATGAACGGGCTTTTCCGGTCAAAGATGCGACGGGCGCCGTTTACCGCCTGGTCGGGATCGCCGAGGATATCACCGAACGCAAACGAACGGAGCAACTCCTGCAGGCCCAACGCGACGTGGGTGTTTCACTCAGTTTTACCAGCGACCTCGGTTATGCGCTGGACCGCGTGCTGGCCATCGCCCTGCAACTGGAAGGCATCGATAGCGGCGGCTTGTACCTCCTGGACCCTAAATCGGGAGAGTTGCACCTGGAGGCGCACCGGGGACTTTCGCGTTCCTTCATCCAGCGGGTTTCGCACTATCGAGCCGACACCATCGAGGCGCGATTGGTCAAGGCCGGTGAAATCGTTTACGTCCGGCACGAGCAGATCCCGCGCAGCCTGGAGGTGTTGTGGGGCGGCGAAGGGTTGCGTGCCCTGGCGGTTGTCCCCATCCAGCACAAGGGAGAGGTGATCGGCATGCTGAACCTGGGTTCGTACCGGCACGATGAAATCCTTCCCAAAACGCGCCTTGCCATCGAGATGGTGGCCTCCCAGGCCGCCGGCGCCATCGCCCGAATTCGCGCGGAGGAATCCATGCGGCGCAGCGAAGCCAGTTTGCGGACGATCATCCGCAACGCGCCCATCGCCCTGTTTGCGGGAGATGGAAACGGAACGATTACTTTCGAAGACGGCCAGGCCCTGGGAGCGGCGGGCGTCAAACCGGGTGAACACGTCGGCCGTCCCGTGGCGGAGGTTTACGGCGAACTTTCAGCGGAGAACATTCGCCGGGCCCTTGCAGGTGAAGAGTGCCGATCCATGCTGGAGTTGGGACCGAATGTGTTTGAATGTCATTACACACCGACCCGCGACGAGGAGGGCAACGTCACCGGATTCCTGGGGGTCGCCACCAACGTGACCGAACGGATTCGCCTCGAACGCCAAATCCTTGAGATCAGCGACCGCGAACAGGCCCGCATCGGCCAGGACATCCACGACGGCCTGTGCCAGCAGCTCGTCAGCCTGGCTTTCGATGCCAATTCCCTCGAACAATCGCTCACATCGCAGAGCCGTCCGGAGTCTGCCGTCGCGCACAGAATCTCAGCGCTGCTGGATGAAACGATTACGGAATCCCGCCGGGTTTCCCGCGGCCTCTACCCGGTGCGGCTCGAGACGGAAGGGCTGGTGCCAGCCCTCACTGATTTGGCCAACACCACCAGCGAGCGATTCAACGTCCGCTGCTTCTGTAAAACCGAAGCGCCCGGCCCGGTTTGCGACCACACGACGGCCACCCATCTTTACCGCATTGCTCAGGAAGCCGTGAACAATGCACTCAAGCACAGCGGAGCTCGCACCGTCTCCATCCAACTCACCGAGTCCAACGACCGAATTGAGCTCACGGTCGAAGATGACGGCACGGGGATCGAACGGGTGCCGCCACAGAACTCCGGCATGGGACTGCACACGATGGACTACCGCGCCCGGAGCCTGGGAGGCAACTTGCGCCTTTTCCGCCCCGACCGGGGCGGGACCGTTGTTTCATGCCAGGTGCCGGCGAAAAGATGATTCAAAATCCCCATGGCAAACTCTCAAAATCCGGCCAGAATCCAATCGAAGGCCACTCGCGTGCTGCTGGTGGACGATCACCCGATCGTGCGCGAACGGCTCGCGGAGATCATCAACCGGGAGCACGATTTGACGATCTGCGCCGAAGCGGAAGACCGACACAGCGCCATTAAGGCTGTCGAGGCAACAAAGCCCGATCTGGCGATCATCGATCTGGCGCTGAAGAATTCCAGCGGCCTGGAATTGATCAAGGACCTTCATGCGCGCTGGCCCCGGCTCATGATCTTGGTGGTTTCGATGCAGGAAGAGTCGCTCTACGCGGAGCGGGTTCTGCGGGCGGGCGCGCAAGGCTATATCACCAAACAGGAAGCCACCCGGAATATCATGCTGGCCGTCCGATCCGTATTGAGCGGCAAAATCTATCTGAACGAGAAAACCGCTTCAACGGTCATCGCGCGCCTGACTTCAAACCCGCGGGCCGATAGCGGGTCCATGGCAAATCTGCTCACAGACCGCGAACTGGAGGTGTTCGAGCTGACGGGGAACGGGTTGAGCACGCGCGAAATCGCCGATCAACTCCATATCGACGTCAAGACCGTCGAAACTTACCGTCTCCGAATCAAAGACAAATTGAACCTTAAAGGTTCGAGCGAACTCCTCCAGCTGGCCATCCGCTGGACTCAGAATCGCTAAGCCGGAACGATTCAGTTGAAAAGGGGGAGAACACACGCCCTCGCGTGTTCCGACCGGCGCCCTCGCCGGTCGGCTCGATCGCAGCAGCACGAACTGAATGGTGCGACTGGCTCCGAGGCTCCAAGTGGTGGGCGAGGGCGCCCACCACCGCACCCGAGGCGGGTGCGCTCCCCAGAATAACGGAATCGTTCCGGCTAAGCAGTCTGTCAATTCGATCAAGCGAACGACTGCATCTTCCAGGTTGAACTCGACGCCAGGGTCGGCTACAGTCACTCGCTTATGACGCTGACAGAGAAGATACTGGCGCGCGCGGCCGGCAAGGCGCGCGTGCAGGCCGGAGATAACGTTTGGGTCAAGGCCGATGTCTTGATGACCCATGACGTGTGCGGACCGGGCACGATCGGCGTGTTCAAACGCGAGTTCGGCAAAGACGCGAAAGTCTGGGACCGCAACAAAGTCGTCATCATTCCTGACCACTACATTTTTACCGCCGACTCCAAATCGAACCGGAACGTGGACATCCTGCGCGAATTCGTTAAGGAACAGGACATCACGTATTTCTACGACGTCATCGACGATCCGAACGGGCACTGGGTTTTCGATCCGGGCAAGGGCATGCTTCAGCGGCAATACGGCTCGCATTACGCGGGCGTCTGCCACACGGCGCTGCCGCAAAAGGGCCACACGCGGCCGGGCGAAATCCTGTTCGGCACCGACTCGCACACCTGCATGGCCGGCGCCTTCAATCAATTCGCGACCGGCATGGGGAACACCGATGCCGGGTTCGTGATGGGCACGGGGAAACTTCTCCTCAAGGTGCCCGAAACGATGCATTTCCGGCTCGAAGGGCGGCTGCAGCCGGGCGTCATGGCCAAGGACGTCATTCTTCATTGCATCGGGGAAATCGGCTCCGACGGGGCCACGTACCGCGCGCTGCAGTTTGACGGGACGGGGATCGCCTTCCTTTCCCTGGATGACCGCATGACCATCGCCAACATGGCCATCGAAGCCGGCGGCAAGAACGCCATCTTCCCGTTCGACGAGCGCACGGCGGAATATGTGGACGCCCGCACCCGGCTCAACGGAACTGCGCAAGCCTACAATCCCGTCGAGCCGGACAGGCGCCAGAAGTTCGTTTACGAACTGGTCGTGAACCTGGACCAACTGGAGCCGACGGTCGGCTGCCATCCCGATCCCGGCCAGCGCAAAAAGGCCCGGGAACTTGGCGACATCCACCTCGACCGCGCCTATATCGGATCGTGCACCGGCGGCAAAACGAGCGATTTCGTCGAATTCGCCCGCGTGTTGCGCGGCAAGCATGTCGCGATCGACACGTTCGGCGTGCCGGCGACGCCGGAGATCGTGCGCGATTTGCAGACGACCTACTGGGGCTCGCAGACCATCTGGGACATCCTCGTCAAGGCCGGCGTGCAAATGACCGAAAATGCGGGGTGCGCCGCCTGCCTCGGCGGCCCGGTGGACACCTTCGGGCGGATGAACTCGCCGATGAAATGCATCAGCGCGACAAACCGCAATTTCCCGGGGCGCATGGGCCACAAGGAATCCCAAGTCTTCCTCGCCTCGCCCGCCACCGTGGCCGCGAGTGCCATTGCCGGAAAAATCGCCGATCCACGCGATTACCTGGCAAATTAGGCGTGGATTGGGTTGAAACCACCCAGTCGATGCACAGAGCGTAGAGGAAGACCCTCTCCTGCCGGACAGGATCCCGTCGTTCCCCAGCAAGCCCGAACGGCGCTGGCGCACGCAGTTAAGGCGTCCTTCCTTTCGTGCATTTCGTGGTTTCCCTGTCGCACGCAGACGGTTTAACATCGAGAAGCTGATGAATCGCGACACTCTGGACAAATGGTCTGAGCGGGGGATCCTCGGACTGGTGCTGGCCATTCTCGTGTTCGGCCCGCTCGCCACCGGCGCGGTGCGCACTCCGGATTTTCTCGTGATTCAAGGGCTCATGATCGGCGTCCTGCTGCTCTGGTGCCTTCGCCTCTGGTTGAAGCCCCATCCGCAGTTTCTCTTCCCTCCGATCTGCTGGCTCGTCGTCGCGTTCGCCCTGTACGCCATCGCCCGCTACAAAACCGCGGATATTGAATACGTGGCCCGGATGGAAATGGTCCAGGTTCTGATGTACGCCTTTCTGTTCCTGGCCATTCTCAACAACCTTTACCGGCAGGAGCACAGCCGGATCATCACCTTCACACTCATTTTTCTGGCAATGGCCATTTCGTTCTATGCCGTGTATCAATTCGTGACGAATTCAGACAAGGTCTGGACATTTGTAAAACCCTACGAACATCGCGGGTCCGGCACTTACATTTCGCCGAATAATCTGGCGGGTTTCCTGGAGATGATCCTCCCGCTCGGCCTCGCCTGGATGCTCGTCAGCCGCGCCAGAACCCTGACAAAGGTGTTCATCGGTTATGCCTCGCTCGCCATCCTGGCGGGCGTCGCGGTGACGGTGTCCCGGGGAGGCTGGCTTTCCGTCGGACTTTCACTGATCGTTTTCTTCACACTCCTTTTTTTCCACCGAAGCTACCGGCTTCCGTCCGCGGTGCTGCTGGTTGTGATCATTGTAGCCGGGTTCTATTTCATTCCGCGGACCCAGTTTTTTCAAGAACGCCTCAATGAACTCACGAAAAACGGCGAGATCAATGACAATTCCAGGTTTGAACTCTGGGGACCGGCAGTCAAGTTGTGGCAGGAAAATATTTGGTGGGGCATCGGCCCGGACCATTACAACTACCGCTTCCGCCCTTTCCGACCCCAAACCATCCAACGGGAACCTGATCGCGTGCACAACGATTATCTGAACACGTTGGTGGACTGGGGCATCGTTGGCACGGCGCTCGTGGCGTCAGCCTGGGTGCTCCTGTACGCCGGCATCTTCAAAACGTGGCGCTTCGTCCGCGGCTCACCCAATGATCTGGCATCCAGAAAGAGCAACAAGTTCGCGATGGTGCTCGGCGCTTCGCTGGGGCTGCTCGCCCTGTTGGTTCATTCCACCGTGGATTTCAACCTGCACGTCCCCGCAAACGCCATCCTGGCCGTCAGCCTCATGGCCCTTCTGAGCAGTTGCCTGCGCTTCACCTCGGAGAAATATTGGCTGACTGCGCGCGCTGGAGTCACGGTGGCGGTGACTCTCGTGCTCCTCTCGGGCGCATTCTACCTGGGCTGCCAGGGCTTTCGGCGCCTGACGGAATATGCCTGGCTCGCGCGCGCACAAAACGCCCCCAGCTTCTCCGCCCAGCAGATCTCTCTTCTCGAAAAAGCCTTCGCCGTCGAGCCAAAGAATTTTGAGACGGCTTTTTCCATCGGCCAGGCCTTCCGTGTCGAGAGCTGGGAGGGCGACAATGATTACAAGGAGTTGGCCGGGAAGGCGATGGACTGGTTCGACCGGGCCATCAAACTCAATCCGTATTATGGTTACAGTTTCATGCAATACGGCATGTGCCTGGACTGGCTGGGCAGATTCGATGAAGGCCAATCATACTTCGATCACGCGGTCCTGCTGGATCCCAACGGCTATTTCACCGCGGCACACATGGGATGGCATTACTTGCAGAAGGAAGATTACGCGGCGGCGAAGACCTGGTTCGATCGCTCCGAACGACTGCTCGGAGGGCCGGGAAATCCCATCGCTAACTCCTATCTCCCCATTGTCGAACGAAAACTGGTGGAAATCGCCGCTTCGCGGCCGGATTCGAAGCCCTAACCACCAAAATCCGCCCGATTTTGCAAACATAAACCGCTGGTCCGGCGCGATTAATGCTGTCTCACTATTTTGTTGACTTGGGATGGCGTGCCCATAAGTTGACGGAAGATTGGAACTGATATACATTTACCGGGAAACACTATGAAACGAATTCGACCACTGATTGGCGGGTTGGTTGCGTGCTGCATCGCACTGGCAATGGTGACAACCCTTTCGGCACAAACTGCCCAGGATGGTATCGCCAAAGTCGTTAAAATCAAAGGCTCCGCCCGGTATATGAGCAATACCGGTGGCAACTGGCAACCGCTGCGAAGCGGCACGCTCCTTAAGCCCGGCGCCATCGTCCAAACTGCTTCCGGCTCGTACGTTGACATGGTTCTGAATAATGCCTCGGCCGCTTGGAGTCCGCTGCCGATGGCATCGACCGCCGGGGCACTCCCCGCAACCGGACTGTCCTACCAGCCGAAGTCCGAGCAGGATGCCGTCCGCATTTTTGAAAATACCGTGCTGAGCATCGACAAGTTGACCATCGACCAGACGGGCGTCGATACCGTCACGGACACAGAATTGGATCTCAAAGCGGGAAGCATCATGGGCAGCGTGAAAAAGCTCTCCACCGCCTCGAAGTACGAAGTCAAAGTCCCCAACGGCGTTGCCGGCATTCGCGGGACGATCTACTGGATCAGCGCCGCAGGCCAAGTGAGCGTTGTGCAGGGTTCGGTAAGCTATGCCTACGTGAAGTCTGATGGATCTGTGGCGACAGTGACCATCATGGCGGGACAGTATTTCGATCCCAGCAGCGGGCTGCCTCCTCAACCTTGGACCGCGCCCCAACAGCAGTTCTTCATGAACAACACCCCGCACGCGCCTCCCAATGGCAATGGAAATATTCAATTCAGCCAGGATTGGACGATTTATTACGTTTCTCCCAACAAGCCTGGTGGTGCAGGCTGATTGAAGCCTCTTTTCCCCAAGCCAGAGCAGCCTTGTGTTGCTCTGGCTTTTTTGTTTAGTTCGCGCCGGTGAAGTTCAAACCCGTCAAGCTGGCTCCTGCCTTGATCGCGGTCTGTGTGATCGTCCTGATCTGCCTCGTGCGCCTGCTTCACCCCGATTTCTTCGAGCGGCTCGAGTGGATGACCTATGACATGCGCGCCCGCGAAGCCGTTAGGTTCGCTCCGACGGTCAACACCAATTTCGGCTTCGTTTTCATCAGTGACGACACCGTTGACCGGATCAGCAAAGGACTCTTGGGGCGCCCCTACGGCCTTTACTGGCCCCGCCAGATTCACGGGCGGCTCCTCCGGGAACTCGCCAACCAGCGCGCCAAAGCCGTCGCATTCGACATCATTTTTGCCGAGCGCAGGCCGGATCATGCCGCTGTTCCCGTGTCCGTTGCCCGTTGGCCCGAGGCCGACAAATTTGTTGCCGCCCTGTACCCGCGAGAAGCCCCGGTCCTCTACGAGGATCAAGGCGAGAAACGGCTCCTCATGGAATCGGACGACTTTTTCGCTTGGCAACTGAAGCGCACTGGGATCGGAATTCTCGCCGCGGACCGCGGCGTACGCCCTTCCGATCTCTTCGCCACAAACGCGCTGGAGGTGGCGGATATTTCGGCCGACCGCGATCCGGACGGTGTATTGAGGCGCGTCAAGGCCTTCCGCGTGTACCGCCGATGGCATTCTGTCTTGCGGAAGTTGGAAAGCGATCCCGCATACGACGTTGACCTGACGCGAGCCTATCTCGATGCCGGCAGGATCGTTCTGCCTCGCCCCGGACTGGATCCCATTCGCATCCCGGTCGATGCCTCGAACAATTTTGATCTGTCCGGTTTCCTGGGGGATAAAATCCCCCGCGGCTGGCCCAGGAGAGCCCCCGCCTTTATCGATGAACGCATCTGGCACATGGGCATCGTGCTCGCAGCGCAGGAACTCAAACTCGATCTGGCGAACGCCGAGGTGAAGCTGGACCGGGGCCGCATCGTGTTGCACGGCCCGAATGGTTCCGAACGAGTTTTGCCGGTGGATCAGGAGGGATACTTTTACATTAATTGGGAATTGCCCTACGGCGATACGAGAATCACCAAGGAACCGATGGAAGACCTACTGACACAGGACTTGGCACGTTCCGCTGGCGCCACCAATGCGCTCGTCAACCGCTGGGAGGACAAATATGCCGTCGTCGGCTCCACGACAACCGGCAATGACCTGACCGATCATGGCACGACTCCGCTCGAAAAGGACACGTTGCTGGTCAGCGAGCATTGGAACGTGGCCAATTCCGTCCTCACCGGCCGGTTTGTCCGGCGTCCTGCGCTCGAAATGGATCTGTTGCTCATCGCGTTGATGGGCACGTTGGGCGCCCTGCTCACGTGGCGGCTGCGCGCCCTGCTCGCGTTTTTGCTGGTGGCCCTTTCCGCGATCGGCTACGCCGTGCTTGCAACTGATTTGTACGTCCGGGATCGCTTGTGGCTGCCGATCATCCTCGTCGTCGGCTCCCTCCTGCTGACGCACGTCTGCCTCGTCACCTGGCGCGTGGTGTTCGAGCAGGCCGAAAAGCGCCGGGTGAAAACCATCTTCTCGAAAATCGTCTCCCCCAACATCGTCAATGAACTGCTCCAGGCCGAAACACTCTCGCTGGGCGGCGCCCGGCGCGAAATCACCGTGCTGTTCGCCGATGTCCGCGGGTTCACCGAATTCACTGACACGAGCCAGGAACGGGCCGCGGCTTACGTGACCGGGCTCACGCTGACGGAGGCGGAAATCGAGGCCTGCTTCGACGAGCAGGCCCGGGAAACCCTGCTGACGGTCAATACGTATCTCTCGCTCGTGGCCGACATGGTCAAACGGCATGACGGAACCCTTGACAAATACATCGGCGATTGCGTGATGGCCTTCTGGGGCTCGCCGACGCCCAATCCCCGGCACGCATTGGCCTGCGTGCGGGCCGCCGTCGATGCGCAGCGCGCAATTTTTGAGTTGAACCGGGAACAATCGGAGGAAAACCGGAGGCGCGACCAGGAAAACCTGGCGCGGGCTGCCTCCGGACTGGCCCCCCGGCCGTTGTTGCCACTTCTCCTGCTCGGCAGCGGCATCAATACCGGGATGGTTACCGTCGGCCTCATGGGGTCCGAGTCGCACATCTCCAACTATACCGTGTTCGGCCGGGAAGTGAATCTTGCCAGCCGCCTGGAAAGTCTTTCGGGGCGCGGACGGGTGCTCATCAGTGAAGCCACCCATCGGCACCTGCTCCGCGACGACCCCGCCCTGGCCGCGACGTGCGTGGCGCTTCCCGATGCGAACGTCAAGGGATTCCGCCTGGCGGTGAAGGTGTATGAAGTGCCCTGGCGCCTGCCCGAGCCCGCATCCTCCTCCGGCCCGAAAACCGAAAACCCGGCCCCTGAGGCTCGCAGCCAGACCGGACACGCCTGAAACCCGCGGCTTTTCTTACTCGTCATCCGCCGGACCTCTGTTAAAGTGTTGCCATGCGTACGGCGATATATCCCGGAAGCTTCGATCCGCTCACCAACGGCCATCTGGACGTAATCGAACGCGCAATCAAACTGTTCGATCGCGTCATCGTGGCTGTGGCCAGGAACGAGAGCAAACAGCCCCTGTTCACCCTGGAAGAGCGGGTGGAACTGGTCCGGAAGTCGATCCGGCAATTGCCGCATGTCGAGGCGGATTCCTTCGACTGCCTGCTGGTGGATTACGTGGAACGGCGCTCCGCCCAGGCGATCCTCCGCGGTCTGCGTGCGGTTTCCGATTTCGAGTTTGAATTTCAACTGGCCCTGATGAACCGCAAACTCAACGAGAATGTCGAAACAATCTTCATGATGCCCAAAGATACCTACACGTTCCTCAGTTCCAGGATGATCAAAGAAATCGCCCAACTGGGAGGAAACGTCGGCAGCTTCGTCCCGGCGCATGTCCGCACCGCGCTCTGCGACAAATTCAAGATCAAGAGCGCCCCAATCTGATGGAGAGGTTCCTATGCCGCTAGCCATCAATCTTCGCCATCTCGAGGCGCATGACATCGAATTGAAGGGGACACTGCCGGTGTCCGAGCTGGATTTGGGCTTGCGCGACGATATCATCCGGGCGGAGAAGCCGCTTTGTTACGAGTTGGAAGTGCAAAAGCTGGAGAACGCCCTTCTGGTGCAAGGCCATCTGCGCTTGACCCTCCAATGCCTGTGCGTCCGCTGCCTCGAGCCGTTCGAATACCCGCTCGAACTCAAGAATTGGACCCGCCACCTGGCGTTGGAAGGCGAGGAAAAGGCCATCGTGATCAACGATTGCGTGGACTTGACGGCATTTGCGCGAGAAGATATTCTGCTGGAGTTTCCTCAGCATCCGTTGTGTGAGGCAAATTGCGGCGGCCCGCCAAGAACATTCAATGGCAGGGCAAAAAAAACCGGCGCCGCCGATCGGCCCAAAGAGAAAGTGTCTGTCTGGGCCGAACTGGACAAACTGAAACTGTAACCGTTGAATTAAGATTTTATGGGTGTTCCCAAGCGAAAACCGTCCAAGAGTCGTCAGCGCATGCGCCGGGCTTACAATAGCGTACTCACTCTGCCACAACTCAGCACGTGCCCCCAATGCGCGGCGCCCTACGTGCCCCACCGGGTCTGCCCCGCATGCGGCTACTACAAGGGTCGCCAGGTCATCACCGTCACCGCAGGAGCCTGATCCTTTGAAGGCGCGAAACATCCGTTCGCGTTCTTCCGGTTTATGCGAATAGCAGTGGATGTCATGAGTGGCGACCACGGTTGCGAAGTCGCCATCGAAGGCGTCAGGCAGGCACTGGATGCCGATCGGGCCATCACGACTCTTTTCCTCGTCGGCAACGAGGCCGAAATCCAGCAGGCCCGGAAAAAATCACGGTTTGATGACAACCGGATCGAAATCGTCCACGCCAGCGAAGTGCTGACCATGGACGACAAACCCCTCGAAGGCATCCGCCGGAAAAAGGATTGCTCGATGAACCGCGCCATCGAACTGGTCCGCGACGGCAAAGCCGATGCCGTCATCTCTCCCGGCAATACCGGCGCGCTCGTCGCCGGCTCGCTCAAACTGCGCCGGCTCGAGGGGATTGAACGCCCCGCCCTGGCGGCCCGAATGCCCTCCCGGACGAACGAATTCGTCCTCATTGACGCCGGGGCCAGCCCGGTTTGCGAACCGGTCCACCTCGCCCAGTTCGCCGTCATGGGCAGCATCTATGCGCGCGAAATTCTTGGCCGGAAAAATCCCCGGGTCGGCATTCTGAGCAACGGCTCGGAGGAAACGAAAGGCAATGATCTGACGCGGGTCGCTGCGCGGTTGTGCTCGCAACTGGATTTGAATTTCATCGGCTACGTCGAAGGCTTCGATCTGTTCGATGACGCCGTCGAGGTTGTCGTGGCGGATGGTTTCACCGGAAATGTCGTCCTTAAAACCTCCGAAAGCCTCGGTTGCGCCATGATGCACCGGCTCAAGGACGAACTCGCCGCAACCCCCCTGCGCAAACTTGGCGCCCTGCTCACCCGCGACGCCTTCCGCGCCATGAAGAACAGGCTCGATCCCGAGGTCTATGGCGGAGCCGTCCTTCTCGGCCTCAATGGCATTGTCGTCAAGGTCCACGGCTCCTCCCGCGAGCGCGCCATGATGAACGCCCTCCGTCTCGCCGTCGAAGAGATCAGCCACGGCGTCAACCAAATGATTTCCCTGCAAATCGCACGCGCGAATGAACGCCTGGCCGCCGCTGAAACTGCCGTTTCTCCGTCTGTCCCAGCATGAGTTCATCTCCCGCCCAGCGATTCAAAAACCCGCGCGCCCGCTACAACTTCCTGGGACGCACCTGTTCTATCACCGGCGTCGGCTCCTACGTGCCCGCAAAGGTGCTGACCAACGCCGACCTGGAAAAAATGGTGGACACCTCGGACGAATGGATCACAACGCGCACCGGGATCAAGGAACGCCGCATCGCCGCGGATAACGAGTTCACTTCCGATCTCGGCGCCAATGCCGCCCTCCGGGCCATGAAAATGGCCGGAGTCACCGCCGAACAAATCGACCTCATCATCGTCGCCACCATCACCCCCGACATGCCCTTTCCCTCCACCGCCTGTCTGATCCAGCGGAAAATCCGCGCCAAACGGGCGGCGGCTTTCGATCTCGAAGCGGCCTGTTCGGGCTTCATCTATGGGCTGGAAATCGCGCAGCAGTTCATCATGTCCCGCACCTACGACACGGTACTGGTCATCGGCGCGGAAAAGCTCTCCTCAATCACCAACTGGAAGGATCGCAACACCTGCGTCCTCTTCGGCGACGGCGCTGGCGCGGCCATCCTACAAAACCGGGCGGAATCCCACGGCCTGCTGACGGCCGTCATGGGAGCAAATGGCGATGAAGCCGACCTCCTCTTCATGCCGGGAGGCGGCAGCCGCTGCCCGGCTTCGGCCAAATCGGTCGATTCACGGATGCACTACCTCCAGATGAACGGCAAGGAAACGTTCAAAAATGCCGTGCAGGCGATGCAAACCGCCGCCCAGGAATCATTGCGCCGATGCGAACTGGATATCTCCCAGATCCAGTGCATCATCCCCCACCAGGCCAACCGACGCATCATCGACGCCGTCGCGGATCGGTTGGGCGCATCGCCCGACCAGCTCTTTGTGAATCTGGAAAAGTACGGAAACACCTCGGCTGCGTCGGTCGCCATTGCCCTCGACGAAGCCGTGCGATCCGGGCGCATCCAGCGCGGTGATTTGATTTTACTCATGGTTTTTGGCGCCGGACTCACCTGGGGCGCCGCCGTCATTGAGTGGTAAACTCATTTGACGATTCCGAAGCGTGTGCTAGTGTTAGAATGCTTCTATGAGCGCGAGAAAAATGGAAAGTGCGGGTTCCTTTCACCAGAATGTCACCGTTCAGGCGCGGCAGGCGCGATTGGCCCTTTCACCGGATTCCGTCATCATTCACAGGAACGGCATCGAATTCCGAAGTCCCACCCCGTTCTCACCCTGGACGGAAATGACGATGACCCTGCAGTCGCCGCGCGACAATGCGGCGGTCCACTGTTCCGGCGTGGTCATCTCCTGCACCGGCAACAAGCACGCGGGTTATAATGTTTCCATGGTCTTCACCGGCCTCTCAAAACAGGCGCAGTCCCGGTTGAATATCATGGCTTCTTCGGCGCTGAGCTGAGCGACCGTTCGGATCTCCGCCTTCGCGCGTCCCGGCTGCTTTCCTGATTGGCTTCATTGCGGCGTTTGCTAGGCTGCTGCCATGGAAATGTTTCATCGCATTTTGAAGACGGCAGTCGAAGGCGGGGCCTCGGACGTCCACCTGAAAATCGGCACGCCGGTCGTTTTCAGAATCAACCGGCAGCTCATCGCCATCGAGTGCCCCTACCCCACCGAGGCCTGGATGAACTCGATCGTCGAGCAGGTCACCCCCGCGCATCTTCGCCAAAAGCTGCAAGAAGAGCGCGAAATTGACTTCTCCCATTTTGTCCCCGGAATCGGCCGCTTCCGCACAAACCTTTTTCAGCAGCGCGGGCGCTGGTGCTTCGCGATGCGGTTCGTCAAGACGCTCGTCCCGGGCTTCGATGAACTGGGGTTGCTGCCGCAGGTCAGAAAAATCGCCGAGGTACCCCGCGGCATCGTGCTCGTCGCCGGCTCCACCGGTTGCGGCAAATCCACCACGCTGGCAGCGATGGTCGAACACCTCAATTCGAACTTCAAAAAACACATCATTACCCTCGAAGATCCGATCGAATACGTCTTCGAGGACAACCAGTCCATCATCGAACAGCGGGAAGTGGGCCTGGACACGGTCTCTTTCCACCACGCGCTCATGCACGTGCTGCGGCAGGATCCGGATGTCATCGTGATCGGCGAAATGCGCGATGCCATCAGCTTCACCGCCGCCATGAGCGCG
>Ga0187860_1002766_pt1 | contig 14214 bp, 15 predicted proteins | sample June2016WEW_10_4_FD_132981 | JGI IMG/M metagenome (GOLD analysis project Ga0187860, IMG submission 132981) | Peatland microbial communities from SPRUCE experiment site at the Marcell Experimental Forest, Minnesota, USA - June2016WEW_10_40 | ecosystem: Environmental > Terrestrial > Soil >... | reverse complement strand
GTCTCGGTGTGACCTTCGGTCCTTTGCTTCATGTAACTCGCCTGGGCGGGCCCGCAGCCATTCAGGCCGGCGCGGTCACGCCACTCAGAATCAAGCTCGATCCCGTAGGGCGGGTCGGTAATCATCAGGAACGGCTTGCGGTCGCCCAGGAGCCGCGCCACGGCGTCCGGGCTGGTGGCATCCGAGCAGAGGACGCGATGTTGGTTGCGTCGGTTGCCGCACAGCCACAGGTCGCCGACGCGGGAGACCGGATGCTCCGGAAGCGGCGGCGCGGCATTGGCTCGTTCCTCGTCGGGGATGGCCAGCAGGCCGTCGATCTCGCCGGGGTTGAAGCCCGTCAGGCTGAGATCAAAGTCTGCCTCGCTCAGCTCCTGGAGTTCGAGGGCCAGCAACTCTTCGTCCCAGTCAGCCCACGCCACCGATCGATTCACCATGAGGCGGAAGGCCTTGACCTGGGCCGGCGTCCACTCATCACACAGGATCACGGGGATTGCGGTCGTGTCGCCGCCGGGCCACGATCCCAGCTTGCGCGCGGCCTTCAGGCGCAGATGGCCATCCACGACTTCGCCATCGCTGCGGGCGAGCACGGGGATCTTGAAGCCGAATTCCCGGATGCTGCTGCACATGCGATCCACCGCCGCGTCGTTCTTCCTCGGGTTGCGCGCGTAGAAAACCAGGCGGTCGATCGGCCAGATCTGGATCTCGAGGGTCTGCGGTTGCTCGACCATGTTGGCTACCTCGTTTGCATCGGCATAATTCGGCCTGCGTCCTCTGAATATCAGTTCGCGGTTTCAGTCGTCAACAGATAATTTCGGTGACTCGGCCCAATTGCTGGTTCGGAGAGCATCTCTTGCTTGTTGTGATACTGCGCTGGAAGGACACGACTGGGACTGCCATCTGAAGCGCCCGGACCAATCCCCTATATAGAACCACTCTTCTTCACTCGTTATGGAGTAAAAAAAGTTCGGGGGTTGTGTCCCCCGCGCGCGAGGACGTGGCGCAGAGGCACAGGGTTAGGCTGGAAGACACTCAGCGACCATGATCGGGGCACATTCCGGGCACAAAACCGCGGCGGACGCCCGACTTGGGCACATTTGGGCACAAATCATCTCCCGTAAGTCTTTTGTTTCGGTCGCAGATGTCCGCAAGTGATTGATATTCCCACCTTGACACGGTAGAGGTCACAGATTCGAGTTCTGTCGGGCCCACCACCTAGCAGATTGAAAACAAAGGCAGTTGTGAATCCATCGTCTTCGCCAGCAGAAACCATCTTGGCCTTTTGTGGCCCATTTTCATGGGCCACAATTGCGGAGGGCGGGTGATCTTCATGCGTGCCCACCGGCCATGCTCAAGCACAGCGCTGTCGCCAAGACACCGACCTGGAGGCTGCCTGAGCCAGATCCCACTGCTTGGCAATTAAACATCCTGGGCCGAGAGCTTCTTCAGGGCTTCGCGAACGCAGCTACTCACTGAGACAAGATCCAAGTCTTCCGCCCACATTCGAAAGGGATCTGCGAGAGGCCTGAATGGACGGCAGTACACCTGCTGACCAGTCCGGCCCGAACGCCAATTACCTGCAAACACAGAAAACAAGACGTTCTCTGGAACGCGCTGTACGCCTTTTTCCGAATCCCGTCTCATATCATCGCCGGCAAACCGATGTTCCAGGAATTCAAGATCATCATCATCGGACCAAATCGCCAGAATCCCATTGTGACCGGCAACCTGTCGGAGCTTCGCATACAACTCGCCGCGAACCTTGTCTGTGTCCTTCTCTGGTTGTCCGTATTGCTGGAAAAGCAGTGGTTCGTCGGTCATGGTGACCGTTTCGGCCCTTACCCTTTCTCGTGGACGAAACCTCTTGACCTCGACATACGCCGACTGGCCGTCCCTCCGAACCGACAGGTCGGGGCCTTTGTCGCCCGTTGGCTCGAAAACAACGTCAAAATCAAGGCCAGCAAACAACAGCGCGAACGTCAGTTCTGCGTTGAGATCTCCCAATTCGTCTTTAGTCGATGCGCGAGCGAAGCGTTTGAATTTGAGTCCCGAGCCGTCGATATGGGCGAGGCCCTGAAAGATTCTGGTGGCGTAGGCGCTGCCTGTACTGGCGTTCGTCAAGTCGATGATCCGCTGTAGTGCCCTGTCGATCCACCGCACGTCGGCCATGGCTTGCGCTGGTTCCTCCGTCAGCTCAGCGGGATCTCAACGTGTGCCTACGATCTTTGTGACGATGCCGTCCTTAAAGACGACCGCCACGCCAATCGACTTATATGTATAGGTGGTCGAGCCTTCAGAATCAAATTTCAGGTCCGGCGCACCAATGGCCGCTTCTACCTGTGCCACCGTCATACCATCCTGTATGTGCGGAACCTGGACGCCAGTTGCAGTGTTTCCTGCCGCATCATCAGTTGGCCGCAGCCAAGCCCTCAGCGCTGTCTCGACTTCGTTGCGATCCCTGGGATCCGTTAATTGAAACGAAGTTGAGCCGCACCGGACTCGTATGTTGTGTGCTCGAACGCTCCGATACCCCGGCGAACAGCATGTGGCGTGCTCACAATTCGCAGACGAAACTCACGACCATGGACTGTAAATCCTGTGGCGGTAACAACCTCCCCAACGCTCAAGGGTTCAGCGACAACGCCATTGCAGCGGCCAAATAGACCACCGGAGTCGAAGGGGTTAGCAGTCGAGTGCCTTGCCACGTTGTTCTCTATAAGGTTGGGGAGCGTGGGCATATTGACGGCGAACATGTCGGGGTCAAAAGTACTACAGACCGCAACTGCCAGCCCCGCACTGACCACTCTGAAATGCTGATTGGCGAACAAGGCTTCTTTCTTCTCTGCGCCGCTCACGGTCAAAACAGCCGATAGTGCAAACACTACCGCTATTGGTCTGTCCATTCGGTGCTTCCTCCGTCAGGGCAGAAAATCAGCAGCCCCATGTGCCGCCGTGCGCTGCGTGACTTTCCGATCCTACGTCCTGGAGTTTAGGCCTGCTATACGACAAACGCAAGGGGCCGCGCGCCCCTTATCTTCTCCCCCCGCGCACCACCTGCGCCAGCCGCCCATCATTCCACAGACGGACGAATTCCCTGTCGCGGTAGGCGTTGTCCAGGCCCTGGTAGCCTAGCTCCCTGGCTTTCTGCAGCAACGCCAACGCGCGCTCGAGGTCGCCGCGGCTGGCGTACAGCTTCGCCATCAGGCAATACAACCTGCCGCGGTCGGCTCCCGAGGGCTGGCCGGCAATCCCCTGTTCCTCCATGTTCGCGAAAGCCTTGGGATCCAGTTCGAGGGCCCGCGCGTACTCCTCGGGCAGTGGCGAGCGCCTCGGCCGCCTCATCCGGTCCGGGCTGAGAGGGCTCACCGGGATACCGGAACTTCCAGGCATACTCGCTGAGCGGCACGGCTTGGTCAATGACGCAGCGCAATGAAGGATCGACGGTCAGACACTGCTCGCCGATCTCCTCCAGGTTATGGGTCTTCCGGAAAGTGCGACCGCTCCAGGTGAGAAATCCCTTGAGCGCCTTTTCAGCGGCCTGCTGGCAGTGGAACACGGCCTCATCAAGCAACGGCGGGGAGGCGGCCGTCAGCGCTTCAGCGGCGCGGAGATCGTTGAACGCCTTGGCGAACCATGCCCTCGTCTCGGCGACCAGTTCGGGATCAACTGACATAGAGCAGCATCCCCTCCCGCGACACCGTGGCGGGCAGCGATGCGGCAACTCGGGAGCGGCGCTCGAAGCTCGAACGGGGCCACACTACTATGTCGGCCGCAGTCCCGGTTCCCCGCAAAGCCCGATACGCCAGGCGGCTTCGCAGCCGTTCCGGCGGCGCGTCGTCGGGAACGATGACCATGATGTCATAGTCGCTGTCCGGACCGGCTTCTCCTCGGGCGACGGAACCGAAAAGGTAAATCCGCTCCGGGCTGTATGCCTCTACGAGGCGGCGCACCACCTCGCTTAAGGCCGGATCGCTAGCGGCTGGCATGACTCGTCCCCATTCAGTTTGCCACAACTGCCGGAGAGCGCACCTTGAAGCCGGGCAGCGCTAAGCCGGTGTGGTTGGGGCGCCTCTTATCTCCTGCCCCCCCGCACCACCTGCGCCAGCCGCCCATCCTTCCACAGGCGGGCGAAGTCCTTGTCCCGGTACGCGTTCTCCAGGCCCTGGTAGCCTAGCTCCCTGGCTTTCTGCAGCAGCGCCAAAGCGCGATCGAGGTCCCCGCGGCTGGCGTACAGCTTGGCCATCAGGTAATACAACCTGCCGCGGTCGGCTCCGGAGGGCTGGCCGGCAATCCCCTGTTCCTCCATGTTCGCGAAAGCCCTGGGATCCAGTTCGAGGGCCCGCGCGTACTCGGCGCTGGAGCGGTCGAAATGGCCCAGCGCGAACCAGCTTGCGCCGAGATTGCAGTGGAAGGCCGACTCGCTTTCGTTGAGAGCCAGCGCCTTCTTGTACCACTTCACCGCCCGTTCGTACCTCTGCCGGAGGTGGCTGGCCACTCCCAGGTTGTTGAGCGTGTTGGCATCGTTGGGATTGCGCTTGAAGGCCTGTTCAAAAGCCACCTGGGCGGCCGCGTAGAGCTGGAGCCGCAGATCGGCCAGACCGATCTTGTTGTACAAGGCCGCCTCGTCGCCACCCGCGCGTAGTGCCTGGCGGTAGCACTTGATCGCTTCGCTGTACCCCTGCTGACGCCGCAGGCCGTCGCCCTTCGCCTCCAGATCGGCAGCCTCCTGCGAGGCGGGATCGGCCCAGGCGCTGGACGGCCCCAGGATCGCTCCCAGCGCCAGAACCAACGCGGTCAGAATCGCCTTCTTCATGCGCGCCTCAGTCACAATTTCGCACACGCCGGTCCGGCAACCAAGGCTATTGCGGCTACCTGGCCCGTTACATGCCGGTTACACGGCGGCGCAACTCCCTGCGATGTCAGTTCGCTGCGGCCGGTCCCGGCGCCTGGCGGATGTCACCGCGATTAGCGGGCCGTCTTCTCCGGAAATACGGTAGGATCGTGACATGCCCGACGCGGAATCGGCGCCGATGGAGGCCCGGCGGGAGGAACTGCGGGCCGTACTCCAGTCCGGGCTGTTCACCCGCGCCCCCACGCTGGCGGCCTTGCTCTCCTATATCTGCGAAAGGACCCTCGAGGGCCGGGGCTCGGAGATCAAGGAGTACTCGATCGCCGTGGACGCCCTGGGCCGCGATGCGTCCTTCGACCAGGAAGCGGACTCCATCGTCCGGGTGCAGGCCAACCGGCTCCGCAAGCGTCTGGTCGAATACTATGAAGGACCGGGCAAGAGACATCGGATTCACATCTCGATTCCGGTGGGCCAGTACGTTCCGACATTCCAGGACCAGGGCCACCAGTGGCTGGCGAGCCGGCCCGACTCCGTGGCTGCCGCTCCCTTCCGGCTGCGCCTCTCGGCGCGTACTCTCTCCCTGCTCTTGGTCGTTATCCTCGCGGTTCTGGCTGGGCTGTTTTTCTTGGCGCGCAGGACCAGTGCCCCGTCCCCGACAGCGGCCCCCGCCGAGACCCCGGTCCCGTCGTCCCCGTCCTTGATCGGGCTGCCGGTTGGCGATGAGGTTCGAATTCTGGCCGGCGGCAGCCACGACTACATCGATCATGCCGGCAAGACTTGGACCGCGGATCGCTACTACACCGGCGGCACGCCGGTACACAGCCCGGTGCCGCACATCTGGCGCACCCAGGACGCGGTGATTTACCGCACCAGCCGGCAGGGCGAGTTCCAGTACCAGATCCCGCTCAAGCCCGGCATCTACGAGTTGCATCTGCACTTCGCCGAGACCCTTTATGGTCCCGAGGGTCAGGAAGGCGGGGGAGAAGGTAGCCGGGTCATGCAGGTCCGCGCCAACGGCCAGCCGTTGCTTTCGGACTTCGACGTCGTCGCGGACGCAGACGGCAGCGAAACGGCCGATACCAAGGTCTTCACCGACATCTCGCCGGCGCAGGATGGAAAGGTGCACCTGGAGTTCGCCTCGGTGCATGGCGGCCGGGCGATGGTGTCGGCCATCGAGGTCCTGCCCGGCACGCGCGGGCGTCAGCGGCCCTTGCGCATCCTGACCCGCGATGTTCCGTACTACTCCAACGACAGCCACTGGTGGAGTCCGGACACCTACTTCAAGGGCGGCCAGCTCGCGCTGCGCCACGGGCTGGTGGCCGCCGGAGACGATCCGGAACTATACGAGAGCGAGCGCTGGGGCCGCTTTTCCTATGCGATTCCGGCCGCGCCGGGCAGCTACAACTTGCTGTTGCACTTTGCCGAGCATAGATTCGGACCGGGCAACCGGGACGACTACGTTGGACCGCCCCATGCGGAAAACGCCGGAGCCGGCGCCCGCGTCTTCAACGTTCTCTGTAACGGCAAGACCGTGCTGCGCGAGCTCGATCTGTTCCGCGAGGCCGGCGAGAACCGCCCGATAGTAAGAAAGATGGCCGGCCTGGAGCCGAACGCCCAGGGAAAACTGCTGCTGGATTTTGTGCCCCTCAAGGACTACGCCACCGTCACCGCCATCGAAGTCCTGCCGGAATAGAGTGGGTCCGGACGGGATCGCCGAAGAGGCGCACGACATGTTTGTAGACGCCAAACGGAAGTCCGGCACCGAACCGCGCGCGTAAGCGAGCGGGTATCTCCGGCTGGGCGGGAATCCGCTTCTCTGACGGTCGCGCTTCGGTGCTGAGTACCCGATACGCTCGGATGGCTGGATCTCTCTATCCGGCGCGGCGCGCGTCCACATCGATGTCGCGCACCCTCGCCGAGGTTGATTTGTCTGTACGTGGTACTTACAATGTAAAGTGTGGACTTCGAGTGGGACGCCGAGAATCGAAGGCACATCGCACGGCACGGCATCACCCCCGAGGAAGCTGAGGACGCAGTCCTGATCGAGCCCCTGGAAGCGGGTCTTCAACAGTACGAAAGCGAGGAGCGGGTGCTTTGTTTTGGGCGCACCAAATCGGGGCGGCTGCTTACGATCCTCTACACCGAACGGCGTGGCAAGATCCGGGTCGTCACCGCATATGAGATGACCAAGGAGCAGGAACGGCTCTATTTCGAGGGGAACTGAGTATGGCGAAAAAGCAAATCACAATACCGAAGTTCCGCACCGAAGCCGAAGAGGCTGAGTGGTGGGACAACCATCCAGAAGTGGCCACGGAGATCATGAGGCGCGCGATCAAGTCGGGCAAGGCGCGCCGGGCTGTGCCCTTGAAGGCCGTCACGATGCGTCTGCCCGTGCCGGATCTCAAGGCAGCCCGTGATCTGGCCCAGCACAAAGGTCTGCCCTATCAGACCTACATCAAGATGCTGCTGCACGAGGCCCTCGAGAGAGAACGCCGTTCCGCCTGATACGTGAGCTCCGCTAACTTCGTCGCTCCGCCGTATACTGGCGAGTGATAATGGCGCGACATGCTTGAGTACGTCTTTCGTTCCTTCCTCCCGCTCTACAATCCGATCGGCTTCGGCGCGAGCGATTTCGTCGAGCTCGCGGTGGCCGCGCTGCTCGTCGCCCTGGTCCTGTCCCGGAGTTGGACCGAGCCTCTCGTCCGCAGGCTGGCGGACAAGCCGGGATGGGCCATGCTGGTGCTGGCCGTTCTCCCCGTCGCCTTGCGGATGGCGCTGCTGCCCTTGCATCCGGTCCCCACTCCCACCGGTGCCGACGACTTCAGCTACATCCTTCTGAGCGACACCCTGGCCCACTTCCGCCTGGCCAATCCGCCGCACGCGCTGCACCAGTTCTTCGAAGGCGTCTTCATTCTCCAGGAGCCCACTTACAGCTCCATGTATCCGCTCGGGCAAGGCCTTGTCCTGGCGCTGGGCCAGTTGGCGCTCGGCCTTCCCTGGGCCGGCGTGGTTCTATCGGTGGCGGCGATATGCGCGCTCTGCTACTGGATGCTGCGACCCTGGGTCTCGCCCGCGTGGGCGTTCGCCGGGGGCATGCTCGCGGTGCTCCAATTCGGCCCGCTGAGCCAGTGGATGAACTGCTACTGGGGCGGCGCGGTGGCCGCCTGTTCGGGCTGTCTGGTGTTCGGCGCTTTGCCGCGGCTGCGCGCAAACTGGCGGACGAGGGACGCCGCGTTGCTCGGCGCCGGCATCGCCGTGCAGGCCCTCACCCGCCCTTTTGAGTCCATCTTCCTGGCCCTGGGAGTGATCCTGTTCTTTCTGCCGGTGCTTCGCAATCCGGACCAGTGGCGCCGGCTTCTCCGCGCGGCCGCCGTCGCGGTGCTTGTCGCATCGCCCGTCGTCCCGCTGATCCTGTTCCATAACAAAGCCGTCACCGGCAGTTGGACCACGCTTCCCTACCAGCTCAGCCGTTACCAGTACGGCATCCCGCAGACCTTCACCTTTCAGCCGAATCCCGTACCTCACCGGCCGCTCACCACGGAACAGGAACAGGACTATCGCGCCGAGGCCACCATTCACGGGGAAGAGTCCTTAACCCTGGACGGCTTCCTCGGGCTCCTCGGCAACAGCGTCCGTTACTATCGCTTCTTCTTTTTCCCCGCGCTCTACCTGGCGCTTCCGGCCTTTCTCGCGAGCCTCCGCCAGTACCGCTTCCTGTGGGTGATTCTGTGCCTGCTGGGTTACGCTCTCGGAACCAATGTCGATCCGTACTTCCACCCTCACTACATCGCGGCCGTCACCTGTTTGTGCGTGCTGATGAGCGTGAAGGGCCTGGAGCGCCTGAGCGCGTGGAGAATTCGTGGCGCGCCCGCGGGCCGGCAGGCCGCCGCCCTGATCCTTCTCCTATGCGCCGCTCACTTCGGCCTTTGGTACGGACTCCACGCCACCGCCAGCGAGCGGCTCCTGGCGGGCCTCGGCCGCTACGAGACCTGGGACTACGTCAATTGGGGCGATCCCGAGGGGCGAATCCAAATCAACCAGCGCCTGGCGCAGGCTCCTGGCACGCAACTCGTGTTCGTCCGCTACTGGCCACAGCACCGCTACCGCACCTGGATTCACAATGCCGCCGACATCGACCGCGCTCCTGTGGTGTGGGCCCTCGACCTCGGCCCCGTGGAAAACGAGAGGCTCCTCCGCTACTACCCCGGCCGGACCGCGTGGCTCATCGAGCCGGACGCCTGGCCCCCGCGCCTGACGCCGTACGCGCCGGACTCGAATCCCTTCGAGTCCGTGCGTTGACGGTGCTACTTCGCAGCCGCCGCCTTCGACGGGCCCGGTTTCCAGCGCTCCAGGAACCCCGTCACGTCACTCATGCCGATCTTTGCGGCGGACTCGAATTCTCCGTCCTTCAGGCTGGTGACCACGCGCCCGTCGCCATCGAGCACGGCCAGGCCGGGAATCCCCTTCTTGAGCGGCACCTGGAATCGCTCCGCCAGATCGGTGTTGCGGTCCTCGTCGCCAACATTGATGTGCAGGACGTGGTAATTCGCCGCCACCAGCGGAGCAACCTCACGAGAGCGAAGCGTCGTGTCCAGTACGTGACAGTCGTAGCACCAGTTCGCGCCGAAAATCACCAGGACGCGCTTGTGATCCGCCCTTGCGGCCGCCAGCGCCGCTTTCAACTCGGCTTGCGCCTCTCCCGGGTCGGGATACAGGCTCGTATTGGGCACCGCCGGCTGCGGTAAGCGGATCACGGGGAGCGGCTCCAGTTCGCCGCGTCCGGTCACCAGCACGCGCCACTCTCCTCCGCGCCGCACCCACACCTGGCGCGCGACAACTAGCGCCTTCTCCAGCGGACTGCCCGGACGGAATGCGATCTCGATGCGGAGCACCAGCCGCACCGTGTCCTCGGCGGTCGATTGCCGCTGCAGGATTTTGGGATTGATTCCGACCAGGCCCTGCGCCGCCAGCTTGCACCAGAACGCTGACTCCTCGGCCGCCGGATCGTCGCTCCTGCCCGCTGGCGTCTGCGCGAACGCGCCGGAACCCGAAATGTAGAGGGCACGCAGGCCGGCCTCGTCGCCCGCCAGCACCGCCGCCTTCCATCGTTCGAGCGGTTCGAATCCGCCATGGACGGCGCCCAGACCTACGCCCGCTATCACGAGTAGAAACACCGCCAGCGCACGCATGTCCCCATCCTAGCGTGCTGTGCGCTCACGTGGCGCACGCTTCAGCGTGCCGCGTCGCCACTCGTGGCGACGCTCTTGCAGGCTTACGCCGCTGGCCGGCTGTTCGCCAGCGTGGCCAGGTCCACGTCGATCTTCGGGAGGTGGCCGCCGGCGAAGGCCCGCGCGACCCGCTCGTCGCTGTCGATCTGCTCCAGCCGCTTGCGCAGGGCCTCGCGGCGGATGCAAGCCTCGAACTCGGCGAGCTGGCGGTCGATGTCGATCTTCTTCTTCCGCGAATCGGCCAGGTCCTCGCGATGCCGGCTCAGAAAGTAGGCGATGGTCTCGACGCGGATCTTGATCGAGCCCGACGGCTTGTTCTCGTCGATGTCCTTGAAGCAGAAGTAGGGCGTGCCGGAGTGCTCGACGATTTCTTCCACCACGGTGTAAATCGGCGCGTCGTGCCCTCACTTGAAGTTCGAGAGCTCGAGCGCCACCAGGTTCGGATGCCGCGCCACGTACTTGGCCGCCCACACCTTGCGCGACGTGTTCTCGCTGTAGGAATTCTTCCAAACGTCGGTGACGGCCATCGCGTGCGGAATGTCGCCGGCGCGCACCTCCTCGCCGAACAGCCGCTCCAGCATGTCCTCGTCGATGGGCAGCGAGTCCTGCGTGAAGACCGGGTAGCCGATCTTCTGGAACTCTTCGAGGATGTCGTGGTTGATGCCCGGGTCTTGTGATACGGGCGCCCCACATCGCCACCCCAATGCGAGTTCCACAGGAGTCGTTTCGGCCGGGTGGTTACTCCGGAGCCGATTCGATTTGCACCAACGACGGCGCAGTCACCAACGGAGCCGCCCGCCGCTGGGGCGCGCGCCACGAGTCAAGATAGGAGACCTTGTGCACGCAAGATACTGTGCATGAGCTCGCGCAGGGCTTTTCGGTCAGGAATTCACGGCGCACGTCCTCAACTGTGTACTGGGCGAGCGGTTTGCCTGGGTAGCCCCGCTGCTGAGAGCAGTAATGGACCAGGCCATCCTCGCAGATATAGAGATAGCGCGCGCCGGCCCGGCAGCGCCATTCGTGCTGGACTCCCGCCACCATGTTGTCCTGAAACCGGTTGAATCGTGAGTAACTGCGCGATCCCAGTGCCTTGATCTGAAGAAACACTTCGCGCTGCTCCGCGTTGAGCGGCTTCATCTGGCCCCACTGGTCGTGCAGGATCCCCACCGTCGAAGTGAACCCCAGTTGGTGGGCCCGCCGCGCTACCACCAGCGCGTCCGATGGCTCGCCCAGCGACGAGCCCAAAACTGTGTTGATGTTGACGTGGAACTCGGCGTGCTCCGCCAGCAGCCGAAGCTTGTGGTCCAAAACCTTCAGGCTCTTTTTCGAAACCGCCCCCGGAGTAACGTTATCGATGCTGATCTGCAGGTGATCAAGGCCTGCGCCGTTGAGCGCGCCGATCCGCGCCGCCGTCAGCAGGTACCCGTTCGTGATCAGTCCCGCGAGCAGACCGCGGCGCCGTATGCCGTGGATGACTTCGTCCAGGTGCGGCTGCAGCAGAGGCTCCCCGCCGCTGATCGTGACGATGCTCGTGCCCAGCGCCGCCAGGCGATCCACCCGCTCGATCAGCGACTCCAGCGGCACCGGTGGCGAGACGTGATCGTACTCGCTACAGTATTCGCACGCCAGGTTGCAACGCCGCGTCACCACCAGGTGCGCAAGTACCGGATGGTCGGTCGAGACCAGTCCTCGTCCGATCATCGCCAGCTCGCGCGCCCGTCGCCAGACGGCTTTGGCTCTGCTACGGAACTCCGTGCCCCTCGATCGCATCCCTGCTTCGATTTCACCACATCTTCCCCTTTTCCTCACGGGGCACTCGCCGTGGTGAGCATTTTTGAGGCTAAGTGGGGAAAAACAAGGGTTTATGGGTTTCCGTTTGCATTCGCATCTTCCCCATCGGGCAGACAAAACCCGCGTTTCGGCGGTTTTGGCTACCCTCTGCCACTAAGGGGCGGTTACGCTGGAGACACACTCTTGGAGGAGCGGATGCACAAGCCTATCAAATACTTCGAGAAGGGTCTTACTTATGTGGCCAGGGCCGCGTGGGCGGTCTTCGAGCGTGTCAACAGGATTCACCAGAACCCGTCATTCAAACCTAAGTGGGCGGATAAACCGCTCCTGAAATCCCATGAAAAGGCCAAGCCGCCGCTAGGTTGGCCGCGCGAGACCGACTCACTCTGCCCTAAGTGCGTTCCGGCAACCCGCAAGGAGATACTCGACGGCAAGAAGGATTACCGCGACCTTCTCCACGAGAAGGTCGGCGAGATCAAGGCTCAGATCGTCGAGCGCGATGGCCAGATCCTGATGGTCAAGGACTGCCCCATTCACGGCCACTTCGAGGACGTGATGTCGATCGACTCCGCCTTCTACCGGCACATCGAGGCCATGTTCCCAGGCCGCGACATGCGCGCTCACAACGACGCCAAGCTCCACAACCACGGCACCAGCACCATCACCCACGGCCGCGGCGCGGTGCTGACCATCGACCTCACCAACCGCTGCAACATGATGTGCGACCCGTGTTTTATGGACGCCAACCAGGTGGGCTTCGTCCACGAACTGACCTGGGAGGAGATCAAGACCCTCCTCGATAACGCCATCTCGATCAAGCCCAAGCGTCAGATGTCGGTGCAGTTCTCCGGCGGCGAGCCGACGATATCCCCCTACTTCCTCGACGCCGTGCGCTATGCCCGTCAGGTCGGCTACAACAGCGTGCAGGCCGCGACCAACGGCATCGAGTTCGCCAAGAGCCTCGAGTTCTGCCAGAAGGCCGCCGAGGCCGGGCTGCGCTACGCCTATCTCCAGTTCGACGGCGTCGGGAACGCCGCCAACTCACACCGCCGCGTCGGCAACCTGTTCGACGTCAAGTTGCAGGCCATGGAGAACCTGCACAAGGCGGGCGTCGAGATCGTGCCCGTGACCACCATCATCAACGGCATCAATAACGAGCAGGTCGGGCGCATCATCAAGTTCGCCCTCGACAATCCCAAGCGGATTCCGTTCTGCTCCTTCCAGCCCGTCTCCTTCACCGGCCGTGACGAGGCCATCACGGACGACCGCCGCCAGGCGCAACGCTACACGCTCTCGCACCTGGCGCACGACGTGAAGGCGCAGACCGGCCTGGGCGAGCCCACCCGGGACTGGTTCCCGCTCTCGTTCGTCAGCACCTTCGCCGATTGGGCCGACCTGGTTCACGGCCCGCAGGCCGAATGGGGACAGTTGAGCTGCGGCTGCCATCCGAATTGCGGCGTCGGCATGGCCATCATGGTCGACAAGGTGACCAAGGAAGCCGTGCCGTTCACCGCCTTCGTCAATGCCGACAAGCTGTCCAAGGACGTCGCCAGCGTCAACGACGCGGCACGCGGCAAGTTCCTTTCGGTTTTGGGCATGGCGCTGGCGCTGGCCCGCAACTACGACCCGTTCCTGGCGCCGAAACATTTCTCGCTGTGGGCGCTTTACAAGAAATTCGACAAGAGCTTCGGCGTCAGCGGCCGCGACTACGGCAAGGTCTCCGGCGACCGCACTCCCGAGGACATCGAGAGGCGCCGCCGCGACCGCTGGAACGTGCTCTTCATCGCCGGAATGTGGTTCCAGGATCTCTACAACTACGACTTCCGGCGCACCGAGCAGTGCATCATCCCCTACGCCACGCAGGAAGGCGAGATCTCGTTCTGCGCCTACAACACTGGCATCGGCTGGCGCCAGATCGTCGAGAAGATCCACATGAGCGCGACGCTGACCAAGTGGTACGAAGAGCACGGACGGCACGAAATCTTCGCCGGCGGCAAGAGCGTGCAGTTCGGCGCGGTCGAGCATTCGCTGGTGCTCAAGGATGAGCTGGTGACCAACGAGGAGCAGCACGATCTGGACGCCCTGGGCATCGCCAAGAATGCGCGCGAGGAGAGAGAGCGCCAGCGCGACGAGAACGCCCGCATGGCCAAACTCTACCGCAAGCACGTTCTCAAGGAGCCGGACGCTCCGGAGCTAGTGCGTATTCAGGTGGCCGCGCCGGCTCAGCCGCCCAAGCCCGCCGAGGAGCGCGAAGAGGTCGGCTCGTTCGGCGACTAGGGCAGGCAAAACTGCCCGCCCCACGCGTGGCGCAGGCGGTTTTGCCTGCCCTAGTCGCCGAACGAGCCGACC
>Ga0187860_1002756_pt1 | contig 14235 bp, 12 predicted proteins | sample June2016WEW_10_4_FD_132981 | JGI IMG/M metagenome (GOLD analysis project Ga0187860, IMG submission 132981) | Peatland microbial communities from SPRUCE experiment site at the Marcell Experimental Forest, Minnesota, USA - June2016WEW_10_40 | ecosystem: Environmental > Terrestrial > Soil >... | reverse complement strand
GTGCCCGGTTGGTACAGGTATGCGGTGGCCGGCAGGGTGACGCTGGCTCCGCCTGGATGGATCGGGAGGCCCGCGATCGCGTCGAGGTTCGCCGGGACCTGGCCAGGACAAGTCGGAGAAGGAGTTACGACCGGGACGCCGAAATTGTTGCCCTTCAAGGTGATCGACGCATCGCTCAAAGGTCCGGTCAGCACGCCGCTGAGAGGGAGTGTCAACGGGCCGATCGTGCAGGACAGCCCATACAAGCCTGTGCTACCGCTCACCGTGGCGTTCATGGTGATCGCCAACCCGCTACCGGACGACTCGCAGGTGAAGCCTCCGGTGATCGTGCCGGGGTGGGCGACGAACGGCACCTTGGGCGACATTCCGGGGACCAGGGTGAGGGTGGCGGAGAGCGTTCCGAAGACCGTGGTACCGGCGGGCAGTGACTTGGTGGCGGAATACTAGCCGGCGGTGGGTGTGGCCAGGAGGATAACTCCCACGCCTAACCCAGCCATCGCAATCTTCCTACGTAGTGACATCATAATTCTTCCGTTACCCCCTCTTATCTGGTCTATTGGCCAAGCCGATCAAACGGACTGCACACACCTCCGGCACGCCATTTTGGCCTGGCCGGAGGTGTGTTGCGTATTCGTTGCCCCCTTTTAAGGCAAGGGCGAGGTCACCCGTGGTGTGCTATCACCTGGGAGGCCGTGGCAAAGTCGAAGCCGCCGTAGAGGATCGCCTCGTTGAGACCCTTCGCTGACGGCAAGGCGTTGTTGCTGTCGATGGCGGCGTCCCAGTAGCCGTCAGGGCCGCATCCGGTGGCCCCAGGCACGGAGAACACGTTGTCGACCACTTCGGTGCCAGTCGTGTAGATCATGGGCCCGCGACTTGCCACGATGCCGAGCGTCCCCTTCAGTGCCCCGGACTTGCCCGTGGTCAGGTTCAGTACCACGGGGTCGCCCACCGTGCCCACGTAGCAGTTCGGGCCGAGCAACGGGTTGATCAGGTGGAACGAGAGCGGCAGATGGGTGCGGGACACCAAGTGGGAGTTGGCACCGAAGTTCATCGGACCGGCCTGTGCTGACACCACATACACCGCGGATTGGGCCGGCGGCACCACGCCCGAGGGGTTGCCGAGCATGGCCATGACGGGCTTGGCCAGCAGCTGCCTAGGGGCAGAGTATGACTGTCCGTTGAGCGCGTTGGCCCAACCGGCCGGGTACGTCAGGTAGTTTATGCCACCCTGTATAGTTCCAGGGCCCTTGAAGGTCGTGTCGAGCCCTCCGATGTCGATCGTGCCCTCAGAGGCGATGCCGAAAATGCAATCCTCGACCGGCCCCTCACCGTGGGAGAGCGTGCCGTTCACCGGGCACTGCTTGAACACGGACCATGCCGGCGGCGGAGCGCCCTGATAGGCACTAGCCGGCGTCGCCATGCCGACAAGCGACATCCCTGCGACCATAGCCAGCAAAACGCCAACACGACATGCTGAATGGAATCTCACTTCGCTACCTCCTATTGTGTGCACGGGCGGACCAACAGTCGAGCCACATGCGTGTGGCCCCAGAAATCCTTGAGCAGGCATCCCGCTTGTTATGCCCAGGGCCTGGTGACCTCAAAGCGCGTAGCCTTAAGGCTGCTTCTCCCCCTATCGGAACCAACTCAACTCACGGAGTGAGTGCTCCAACCCCCAGTAACCCGTGAGGTCAGGCGGCAAGCTACCGTCAAGTAACTACTTGTAGCACCAACGTACGTGGCTGTCAAGAGGCGTACTTGGATAGCGGGGTCCACCACCGGAGCAGGAGTCGCGCGTATCGTGGGGAATTCCGGCTGACGACACTTCCGCGGGCGCAGATGCCAGCTCCTACAAGGAGTTGGTCAGCGAGCTCGCCCATCTGCGAGAGCGGCTCGAGGCCAACACCGCCGAGCTCGCCAAGCTGAACGAGCGTCTCGGCCAGCGCGACGCCCGCATCGCCGAGCTGGAACGGCTCCTGTCGGAGTCCCGCCGCTCGGGCAAGCGTCAGGCAGCCCCGTTCTCCAAGGGAGACCCGAAGGAGGAGCCGGCAAAGCCTGGACGGCGCAGCGGGGACACCCACGGTCGCCACGGCCACCGCATGGCTCCGGCCGGCGTTCCGGAGCGGGAGATCGATGTGCCGCTGCCGCCGTGCTGCCCGGACTGCGGCGGTGATCTCGAGCTGGAGCGGACCGCCAGCCAGTTCCAGGTCGACCTTCCCCCGATGCGCCCGGTCACCACCAGGTTCAACCTCGGCATCGGCCGCTGCAACCGTTGTGGCAAGCGGGTGCAGGCACGGCACGCGGAGCAGACCTCCGACGCCCTCGGTGCCGCCGCCTCCCAGGTGGGCCGATCTCGTGCCGGTGCAGGACTCGATCACTCAAGCGGTGAACGGCTCGGAGATGATCGTGCCCGACGAGACGGGCTGGCGAGTCGGCGGCGAAGGTGCCTGGCTCTGGGTCGCCTCGTGCAGGCGGGCCACCGCCTACTGGGTCGCCGACGGCCGGGGGTTCGAGGAGGCCTGCGAGGTGATCTCGCCGGAGTTCTCCGGCGTCATGGTGCGTGACGGCTGGGTTGTCTACCGGCGATTCGAAAAGGCGACACACCAAAGTTGCCTTGCTCATCTCACCAGGCGCTGTGATGAGCTGATCATGGACCTGCCTGCCGTCGAGAGGAGGACACCCCGCAAAGTAAGGGACATCCTCACCGAAGCGCTCGACGCACGCGACCTCGACGACGACGATCGTGCGGCAGTCGTCGCCGATCTGGCCGAGCGGGTCGAGATGCTCGCCGATGACGCTCATCCGCACAACGAGAACCGCAAACTCGTGGCGCACCTGTACAACGAGCGGGCAGCGCTGTTCAGCTTCCTCACCCACCCCGGCGTCGACGCCACCAACTGGCGAGCAGAGTACCTCCGGCCGACCAAGCTGCACCGGAAGATCTCTGGGTGCTTCCGCAGCCAGGTCGGTGCCGAGCGCTTCGCTCACCTACGCAGCTACCTGTCCACCACCCGCAAGAACGGCGTGCTCGCCCATCGACGCACTGACCCGTCTGTTCGAAGGCAACCCGTGGATGCCGCCGCGGCCGGCCTGAACACTTACCCTTCATCGACCTCACTACCACGGACCGAGCTGCGTGCTAGTGGATGCCCATCACGGGCGTGCTGCGCGGAGTCGGTGTGTCCCGTTAGTGACGATCTGTGGGGTCGCCGGTGCGTCGGCCGAGGGAACCAAGTAACCAGTTACTTCAACATAGGCATCCAACCCACCGGTGCCCATGTCGATCTGATATCCGCTCGGGACGACGTAGCCGGGAGTCAGGGGAATGGCTACGTTGCCTGGGTCGCCGTCGGGTGGATCTGCACTTGTAATCTGGTAGGAGTCACAGTTAAAGCCCGATGGATCTGCATCCAGTTCGACTCCGGCATTCGATACATTGACGCCGGAAGTGAGAGATGCTGCATTCGCCTCGAAGATGTCGAACGAAACTTGCTGCACAACGAACGCCTTGCCCGCTGGGATCGCCGACCCAACGGGGTTGCAGCCGAAGGAGGGGTTTCCTGAGATGGCACTATTGTCCCCATTGCCGTCGTAATCCTGGTAAGTCTTCGGCAATGCCTCCGTTGTGAGCAGTTGCCCCGCAGCGGTGACGTTCGCCTTCTTGCCGCTCGAACCCACGATGCCGTTGTAGAGAGTGGCGGCATACGCAGCGGTCGGCACCAGCAACAGGGCGACGACGATCCCGACGACAATGTAGCCCCCTCGGGACATGTTCTTGATCTTCGTCACTGCTCCTCCTTGAACTGCCCACGGAGGAGCTAGGCACGTTGCCCACCTTCCGCCGACGGAAGTGAAAAGCCTAGCCCGCATCTTTCAATAAGCGCCTGAGATCTCGTGAGGCGGCATCCGTCCATGCGGACGCGGTAGATGGACACCTCGATGGACCAGCTCGAAACCCATCGCTTCGTTCACGCGGATCATCGGATCGTTCTCGACCGCATTCCAAGTGAGCATCCGCTTGGTGGCCGGTGAGCGCTCGGCGACGATGCGCGCGTTGGCGATCTTGAGCAGCGACCAACGCGGCAGGAAGGCGGGCCGGACTGACCGCGAGCGCGCTCCCCCATCGGCGTCGGGCGGTCCGCCCGCGGCGTCGCTCCCGTTGTGCCCGACGAGGCCGCCGGTCGGGCACCGTCTGGCTCCTGCGTGGTCCAATAGCGGACGTGCCGATGCCGAACGACCTCGAGGCGCTCGCAGCGCTGCTCTCGGACGCCGGGTTCGTCGCGGCGGAAGAGGAGGCGGACGAGCTCCTCGCTCGAGCGGCCGGCGATGTCGAGTTCCTCGACTCGCTCGTCGGGCGTCGTCTCACGGGCGAGCCACTCGCCTGGATCACCGGGAGTGTCTCGTTCTGCGGTTTGGAGGTCCGCGTCGATCCCGGTGTCTTCGTTCCACGTTGGCAAAGCGAGCCGCTCGCGCGTCGCGCCGTCGAGCGCCTGCCAGCGACCGGTGCGGCGATCGATCTCTGCACCGGGGCCGGAGCGATCGCCAAGACGTTGATCGCGGACCGCCCCGGAGCGCGCGTCGTGGCGTCCGACGTCGACGAGCGTGCCGTCGCCTGCGCGACAGCGAACGGCGTGGAGGTCTACTGCGGCGATCTGTTCGCGCCACTGCCGCGCACGCTCGTAGGACGCGTCGACGTCGTCGTCGGCGTCGTGCCGTACGTCCCGACGCCCGCGCTACCGCTGCTGCCGCGCGGCACCCTCGCGTTCGAGTCGCCGCTGTCCTACGACGGCGGCCGCGACGGCACCGATGTCCTCCGGCGCGTGCTGAACGACAGCCCCCGCTTCCTCCTCCGCGGCGGTGCGCTCCTGCTCGAGCTCGGCGGTGAGCAGGCCGACGTGCTCGACGCCGACCTCGCGCGCCTCGGCTACGTCGACGTCACCGTTCTCGTCGACGGAGACGGTGACCTCCGCGGCATCGAGGCGACGCTTGGAGAGCAGCGCTGACAGGCGGCCCCGGGAGGGGAGGGACCCGTCACGCCGCCCTATACCCGACTGGCCAGTTGGCAAGGCACACGGCCACGGCCGGCGGCGCGCCGACCTCCGTCTTCCCCAGTTCCCAAGACTCGCATGATTTGACAACTCATGTATTGCTGTATTGACATATCAGTCAGTTATGCGAGTCAGTACTTTCCGCCAACAACGCCGTCGTTGGCGGAGGGAACCCACCGTCGTACCGGCTCCGGAGAAGGGCTCGCCTGCGGTACAAGCAGCCGCCGGCCGCAACCGTGGGTCCTTGCAGCTTCGCCACGTCGACGCCGGCTCCTGCAACGGGTGCGAGCTCGAGATCGCCTCGATCTTCTCCCCCGTCTACGATGCCGAGCGGTTCGGCATCCGGCTCGAAGCCTCTCCGCGCCACGCCGATGGCCTCCTCGTAACAGGGCCGGTCACCCACAACATGGCGGGTCCGCTGCGCAAGACCCTCGACGCCGTCCCGAACCCGCGGGTCGTGATCGCCGTCGGCGACTGCGCCCGTGACTGCGGCGTGTTCAAGGGGGCCTACGGCGTCGCCGGAACCGTCGCCGACGTCGTGCCGGTGGACCTCGAGATCCCGGGCTGCCCGCCTCACCCGGCCGCCATCGTCACGGCCCTGCGCGGCGTGGCCGGTACGTGAGCCGGGACCTCCTCGTCGTTGCAGGCATGCTCGGCCTGCTGGCCTCGGGAGCCGGCGCCGCCGCGCCGGCGAAGCTTCGGGCGGCCCTCACGGTGGCACTCACGGTGGCTGCCTGCGCCTGTGGCTTCGCCGCCGCCGCCGAGGTGCTCCACACGGGTCACACGGCCGTTGTCGAGAGCACGCGGCTCATGCCGCTCAGCAGCTTCTCTCTCGGCCTCGACCCGCTCGGCGCGCTCTTCGTCGCCGTCGCCGCCGTCGTCGGCGCCTGCGTCATGATCTTCCGCCTCGGCTACGCAGGCCACGGCCTCTCGAGCCGCACAGCTTCGAGCGCCCTTCCCCTCTTCGTGACGACGCTCCTGCTCGTCCCGGCCGCCTCCAACGTCACGTCGTTCCTCTACCTCTGGGAGCTCATGGCCCTGACCTCCCTCGTCCTCGTACTCACTGACCATCGTCATCGCGGCGAGGTGCAGGTCGCCGGTCAGTGGTACGCCGTCATGACCCAACTCGGTGCGGCCGCCATCCTGATCGCCCTCGTCTTTCTCGCCACCCGTACGGGCAGCCAGTCGTTCACCGCCATGGCTGCACGGGCGGCACACATCCCGGCGTGGACGCGCGATGCCGTCTTCCTGCTCACCTTCGCCGGCTTCGCCTCGAAAGCCGGCGCCGTCCCCCTGCATGTCTGGCTCCCCCGCGCCCATCCGGAGGCGCCAAGCCCGGTGTCGGCCCTCATGTCGGCCGCCATGGTGAACCTCGGCATCTACGGCATCGTCCGGGTCGGCGACGGGTTGCTCGGCGGAGGCCCGGCCTGGTGGTGGCTCCTCGTGATGGCGGTCGGGGCGCTCTCGGCACTCTTCGGGTCGCTTCACTCAGCCACGAGCACCGACCTGAAACGCCTCCTCGCCTACTCCACGACGGACAACGTCGGCCTGATGCTGCTCGGCGTGGGCGCCTCCGGTCTCTTCGCCGCCACCGGGCACCGGGCCCTCGCCCTTGTGGCCTTGGCCGCCGCTCTTCTGCACGTCGTCTTCCACGCCGTGTTCAAAGGCTCCCTCTTCCTCTCCGCCGGCTCGGTTCAGCAGGCGACGGGCACCCGCGACCTCGACAGCTTGGGCGGCCTGCTCCGCCGCATGCCCATGAGCACTCCCGTCTTCATCGTCGGCGGGCTGGCGATCGCCGCCATGCCGCCGCTGTGCGGCTTCGTCAGCGAGTGGCTGCTGCTCCAGGCCATGCTGCACGGGCTCCCGTCTACGAACACCGCCATCGCCATCGCCATGCCGATCGGCGTGGGAGCGCTTGCCCTCACGGGTGGTCTCACGGCCGCGGCCGTCGTGAAGGCGATCGGGATCGGCCTCTTGGGGCAGCCGCGGACGCAGCCCGCTGCTGACGCCGGGGAGGTTCCTCGTTCGATGGCTGCGGGTGCAGGCGTTCTGGCGGCGCTCTGCCTCGTGTTCGGCGTCGCCCCGTTCCTCGTGATCCCTGCCGTGCTCGCCGCGTCCAGGACCGCCACCGGGATCACCGTTCCCGACCCGCTGTCGCGGGGATGGCACCTCGGCCTCACGGGCGTGCACGGAGCGCTCGCTCCCGGGCTACTGGCCGCCGGCCTCGTGCTCGCCATCGGTCTCGCCGCCGGCGCCCGGCGCCTTGCCCAGGCCGCGGCCGTGCGCCGCATCGAAGCCTGGGGCTGCGGCCAGGAGCTCCAGACGGCCCGCATGGAGTACACAGCCACCTCGTTCGCCGAGCCGTTGATCCGGGTGTTCGATGACGTCCTCCGTCCCGCCCAGGACCTGGACGTCAGCCACACGGCCGAGTCCCGCTACTACGTCGAGTCGGCCACGTTCCACACTTCCCTCGACGACGGTTTCGAGCGGCGCCTCTACCAACCGGTCGCCTCTGGCCTGCGGTGGTGGGGCGCTCTGGCCCGACGCGTCCCGAACGGGAGTGTCCACCGCTACCTCGCTTTCGGCCTCGTGGCACTCGTCGTCGTCCTCGTCGTGGTGGCATGAGCCGCCTCCGCACCCTGAGGGCGACGACGGCCGTCGGCGCCTGCGGCCGAGGAGTCGCCGTGACGGCCGCCTGCCCGGCGGCCGAGGAGTCGCCGTGACGGGCGCCTGGCCTGCGTCCACGGTCGCCGCCACGTCGCTGCTGCAGGTCGTGCTCGTCGTCGTCGGCGGGCCCCTGCTCGTCGGGCTGATGCGGAAGGTGCGCTGCCGCCTCGAAGGCCGCGTCGGGCCCCCGATCCGTCAGCCGCTTCTCGACCTCCGCAAGCTCGCCCGTCGCGAACGCATACGGCCGGACCAAGCGAGCTGGGTCTTCTCCCTTGCGCCCCTCGTCCTCGTCGGCACGACGCTCGTCGTCGTCGCCATCGCCCCCTTGCTCACGACCGACCCGGCCTTCGGCTCGTACGCCGATCTCTTCGCGGTCGTCTACCTGCTCCTCCTCGGGTCGGTCGCTCTCGCCCTCGGCGCCCTTGACTCCGGGACGGCTTTCGGCGGCATGGGCGCCAGCCGGGCGATGACAATCGGCGCCATCGCCGAGCCGGCGCTCCTCCTGGCCATCCTCGCCCTGTCGATCCCCGCCCACTCGTCGGACCTGCCGGCGATCGTCACCGGCTCGCTCGCCCATCCCATCTGGCTGGCGACACCGCAGCGCCTGCTCGCCCTCGTCGCCTTCGTGATCGTGATCGTGGCCGAGAGCGGCCGCCTCCCGGTCGACAACCCGAGCACGCACCTCGAGCTGACCATGATCCACGAGGCGATGATCCTCGAGTTCGCCGGGTCCGACCTCGCCCTCGTCAAGCTGGGCGAGTCCATGCGCCTGACGGTCATGGTCGCCCTTCTCGCCGATCTGTTCGTCCCGTGGGGCATCGCCACCGCCCCCGGACCGGCGCAGGTGGCCATCGGGCTCGTCTCCATCATCGGCAAAGTGGCGGTGCTCGGTGTGGTGCTGGCCGCCTTCGAGGTGGCCGTCGCCAAGCTGCGCCTCTTCCGCGTCCCCGAGCTCATGGCGGGCGCCTTCGTGCTCGCCGTCCTCGCCGTCGTCTCGTCGCTCGTGACACCGTGAGCGGGTCGTCGTTCTCCTCCAGCCTCACCCTCGGCGTGGGGGCCGTGCTCGTCTGTGCCGTCGCCGTCCTCTGGCTCTCCGCCATCCGCTCGGTCATCCGCGCCATCTCACTTCAGGGCGTCGCCCTCGGCGCCGTCGCCGTCCTGCTCGGCGTCCATCTGCACGACCCCGCTCTGATCGCCACCGCCGCCGTCGTGATCGCGGTCAAAGGCGTCGCCATCCCCATGCTCCTCCGACACGTGACAGGGGGCCAACCCCTCGCCCGAGAAACCCGCCCCCTCGTCAACGTCCCCGCCTCCCTCGTCGTCTCTGCCGCCCTGATCTTCCTCGCCTTCGCCCGCACGCGGGGGATCGCCCGCTTTGTCGGCACGACGGCCGGGACGTTGGTGCCCGTCGGGTTTGCGACGTTGCTCGTGGGTTTCTTCGTGCTGGTCGCACGGCGGCGGCCGATCTTCCAGATGATCGGGCTCCTCCTCGTGGACAACGGCATCGCCCTCGTCGCCTTCCTCGTCACCGCCGGGGTGCCATTCCTCATCGAGCTCGGCGTCTCCCTCGACGTGCTCCTCGGCGTCGTCGTCCTCGGCGTGCTCGCCGTGCGGCTGCGGACGGACTTCGGCGACCTCGACCTCGACGCCCTGCAGGAGCTGCACGACTGATGGCCCTCGTCGTCCTCCTGCTGCTCCCGCTTCTCGGCGCCGTCGTCGTCGCCGTCGGCAGGGCCCGACCGGCGGCGGCCTGGGTGGCCGTCGGCACGAACTGCGGCGCCCTCGCACTCGGGACCGTCGTGGCGGTGCGCGAGATCCAGATCGGGCCGATGACCGGCGCCTGGGGCGTGCTGCGGGCCGATGCGCTCAGCGCCTTCATGGTCGTCGTCATCGGTGCAGTTGCCTCCCTGGCGTCCTGGCTCGGTGTGCGCATGATCGCCGCTGAGCTGGCCGACGGCCGCTCCACGCCGGCGCGGGCGACGACGTACCTCGTGCTCGTGCAGGCGTTCGTCGGCAACATGCTCCTCGCCGTTCTGGCCGCCAACGTCGGCGTGCTCTGGGTGGCGATCGAAGCGACCACGATCGCCACGACGTTCCTCGTCGGGCATCGGCGCACGAAGGGGTCGCTCGAGGCGTCGTGGAAGTACATCGTCATCTGCTCGGTCGGGATCGCCCTCGCCTTCCTCGGGACGGTCCTCGTCTACCTCGCCACGCTGCACGCCGGCGGCCACTCGGCCGGGGCGCTCGACTGGACGTCGCTCATGGCGCACGCCTCGCACTTCAACCCGGCCGTCATGCGCGTGGCCTTCGCCCTGCTCGTGCTCGGCTACGGCACCAAGGTCGGCCTCGCCCCCATGCACAGCTGGCTCCCGGACGCTCACAGCCAGGCGCCCGCTCCGGTGTCCGCCCTCATGTCCGGCGTCCTTCTGACCGTGGCGTTCTATGCCATCTTGCGGTTCAAGGCCGTGACCGACGTTGCCGTCGGGCCCGGTTACTCTCGGGCGCTGCTCGTGGCGGTCTCACTGCTGTCGCTCGCTCTCGCCGCCTCGCTCCTGCTCACCCAGCGGGACTACAAGCGCATGCTCGCCTACCACAGCATCGAGCACATGGGCCTCATCGCCCTGGGGGCAGCTGCCGGCATCCCGCTCGCCATCGCCGCCGTGCTTCTCCACATCCTCGGCCACGGGCTGGCGAAGAGCGTGCTCTTCCTCACCTCGGGCGAGATCATGGCAGTGGAGGGAACGAGCCGCATCGACGGCATCCATGGGCTGCTCGCCCGACGTCCGGCCCTCGGCGGCGTCTTCGGCGTCGGCCTCCTGGCACTCCTCGGCCTGCCACCCTTCAGCCTGTTCACGAGCGAGCTGCTCATGATCCGTGCCGAGTTCCAAGTCGGTCTCGGCTGGGCGGCCGCCGCCGCCATGGTGGCGATGGTCGTGATCTTCATCGCCGTCGCCGGCCACGCCCGGCACATGCTCTTCGGCCCGGGGACGGCGCCACCCGAGGCGGTGTTGGCCGGCACCGATCTGGCCGCCGTCCCCGCCGCCGCCGTGGCGCGGTCGTCGCCGCTCGTCACCGCCCCCCTCATCGTCGGCCTCGTCGCCTGCGGTGTGATCGGCGTGTTCGCCTGGCCGCTCACCGAGTTGCTGAGGGCGGCCGCGCACGTGGTGGCGCCGTGAGGCAGACGGGCGGCCCGAGCGTGGCGGGCTCCGGGAACCAACTGACTGACGTCCTTCCCTCCGCGCTCGTCGCAGGGATGGGTCCAGCAGGGCTGCACCGAGTGGCTGGCGGCGTTCGTCCGGGCGACCTGCTTTCCACGACGGCGGCGCTGTTCGATGCCGGAATGCGGCTCGCCCTCGTCTCCGGGCACGACGACGGGGTCTCCATGCGCGCCGTCTACCTGTTCACGTCCGGTCCGCCGGACCGCCGGGTCGAGTTGCACGTCGATCTCGACCGGTCGAGGCCGCAGGTGCCGACGCTCGCGAGCCTCTCGTTTCCTGCGAGCCGCTTCGAGCGGGAGCTTCTCGATCTCTTCGGGATCGAGCCCGTCGGGCACCCGCAACCCCGGCGGCTCGTCCTTCACGAGCACTGGCCGACCGACTGGTTTCCGCTGCGGCACGGCGCCGGACCGGCGCCCGCGATGATCGCCGATGCCGGGTCGTTCCCATTCGTGCCGGTGGAGGGAGCTGGCGTCTATGAGATCCCCGTCGGTCCCGTGCACGCCGGGCTCATCGAGCCCGGCCACTTCCGGTTCTGGGTCGTCGGCGAAACGATCCTTCGCATGAAAGCCCGCCTCTGGTACGTGCACAAGGGGATCGAGCGTCTCTTCGAGGGCAAGGACGTCGCCGGCGGCCTCGAGATCGCCGAGCGGCTCTCCGGCGACACCGCAGTCGGGCACGCGCTCGCCTACTGCCTCGCCATGGAGGACGCCCAGGGGATACACGTTGCTCCCGATGCGCGGGTGCTACGAGGTGTGCTGCTGGAGCTCGAGCGCATTTACAACCACGTAGCGGACCTCGGGGCGTTGTGCAACGACGTGGGTTTCGGGCTGGCGAACGCCTGGGCTCTCAGCTTGCGCGAGCTGCTGCTGCGACTCAACGCCGAGGTCACCGGTCACCGCCTGCTGCGCGGCGGCGTGCTCCCCGGGGGCGCACGCGTGCTTCGACTCCCATCGACGGCGGAGCTGGCGGAGATCAGTGAGCGCTTCGAACAGCTGGTGGACGTCTCCTCATCGAATGCCCTTGTGATGGAGCGGTTCACGGGCACGGCAGTGCTGGATCGTTCGCATGCCGCAGAGCTTGGCGTTGTCGGCGTCGCTGGACGGGCTTCAGGTGAGGCGCTAGATGGCCGTGTGGCGCATCCGTGCGTGGAGGTTGGGGACGGTTTCTCTGCAGTCGTGCGCACGGGCGGCGATGTGCTCGCACGCTTCGAGGTCCGGGTCGACGAGGTGCGCTCCTCGCTGTCGCTCCTCGCCGAGCTCATCGATCGCGCAGGTCCGCTCGAGCTGGTCGTCTCTGCCGGCGACAAAGCGAATCCGAGCGGCGTCGGGATCGCTGAAGCCTGGCGCGGAACCCTGGTGCACCGGCTCGAGCTGCGGGCAGACGGTCGCCTCTCGCGTGTCAAGGTGGTCGACCCGTCATTCTTCAACTGGCCCGCCCTACCCGTGTCGCTTGCCGACACGATCGTCCCGGACTTCCCCTTGGCCAACAAGAGCTTCAACCTCTCCTACGCCGGAAACGACCTGTGACCACCAAGGGCTCAGTTCCGTCGTTTCGCGCGAGTCGGCGACGGCGGCGGCACGATGTCCCGAATTCGAGGTGGCACAATCACAGGCAGGAGGCAGCCGCTCAGCCATGACGACGCCCGCGTATCCCATCTACCGAGTGAAGGCCGAGTTCTTCAAGACCCTCGGGCATCCGGCGCGCATCCGCATCCTCGAGGTGCTCCGGAACGGCGAGCGCCAAGTGGCCGAGCTCATCCCTGAAGTCGGCATCGAGCCATCACATCTCTCCCAGCAGCTCGGGGTGATGCGGCGTGCCAATCTCGTCCAGGTCCGCAAGGCCGGGTCCAACGTCTACTACTCCGTCGGCGACCCGATGATCTTCGAGCTGCTCGAGGTAGCCAAGCACATCATCACGTCTTCCCTTGCCGGCACACAGGAGCTGCTCTCCCAGATGGCCGAGCCAGACTCTCCGTCCGGCGTGCTCCCCCGCCCGTAGCGCCTCGCGGCTTCGACTCGGTCGCACAGCGTTCCTGTGAGTGGCCCGTCAGCTGCCTTCCAGCACGGCCTGCTCGACCGCAGTGAAGACCTTGGAGCGGATGATGAAGTGCCGATCCTCACCGGCGGCGAGGGAGAACCCCTCAGGCTCCCCGATGCCCACGTCGAGGATGAGCTGTGTGTGCTTCCACACCTGGTGCTGCCGGGCATCGATGTAGAAGGGACAACCCCCGACCTCACCCAGGAGGACGTCGTGGCTCCCGATCACGAACTCCCCGTCCGTAAAACACATGGGTAGGCTGCCGTCGCAGCACCCGCCGGACTGAAAGAACATGACGGGGCCACGCTCGGCCACGAGCTGGGCGATCGCCTCGAGCGCCGCCGGTGTGGCGACAACGCGGGCCACTATGCCCTGCTCGTCGGTACCTGGCTCGTCCATGGCCGACTCCCCGGGGACCCGGCCCGGCTCCTCTAGAAGAACCCGAGGGGCTTGGTGCTGTAGCTCACCAGGAGGTTCTTCGTCTGGGAGTAGTGCTCCAGCATCATTTGGTGGTTCTCCCGGCCGACGCCCGAGATCTTGTAGCCACCGAAGGCCGCCCCAGCGGGGTAGAGGTGGTAGCAGTTCGTCCAGACCCGGCCGGCCTTGATGGCCCGGCCCATGCGGTAGGCGAGGTTCCCGTTGCGGGTCCACACGCCGGCGCCGAGGCCGTAGAGGGTGTCGTTGGCGATCCGCACCGCGTCCGCCTCGTCGGTGAAGGTCGTGACGGCCAGCACGGGGCCGAAGATCTCCTCCTGGAAGACCCGCATGCCGTTGTGGCCCTTCAGCACGGTCGGCTCGTAGTAGTACCCGTCCTTGAGCTCCCCGTCGAGGTGGGCCCGCTCACCGCCGATCAGCACCTCGGCGCCCTCCTGGCGGCCAATGTCGACATATCCGGCGATCTTCTCCAGCTGCTGGGCCGAGTTCTGGGCACCGAGCATGGTGGTCGGGTCGAGCGGGTTCCCCTGCGTGATCTTGCGGATGCGGTCGAGGCACCGCTCCATGAACTTGTCGTAGATCGACTCCTGGATGAGTGCCCGCGACGGGCATGTGCACACTTCGCCCTTGTTGAAGGCGTAGAGCACCAGGCCTTCGATCGCCTTGTCCAAGAACTCGTCGTCCTCGTCCATCACGTCGGCGAAGAAGATGTTCGGCGACTTGCCGCCCAGCTCCACCGTGGAGGGGATGAGGTTCTCCGCCGCGTACTGCATGATCAGCCGTCCCGTGGTGGTCTCACCGGTGAAGCCGATCTTGGCGATGCGCGGGCT
>Ga0187860_1002754_pt1 | contig 14243 bp, 11 predicted proteins | sample June2016WEW_10_4_FD_132981 | JGI IMG/M metagenome (GOLD analysis project Ga0187860, IMG submission 132981) | Peatland microbial communities from SPRUCE experiment site at the Marcell Experimental Forest, Minnesota, USA - June2016WEW_10_40 | ecosystem: Environmental > Terrestrial > Soil >... | reverse complement strand
GGGCGCGCCGGCGCAGTAGCGAGGCCCAGGGTTACGATCAGCCGGTCCGTACGACGGCGACAAGGAGGCACGGGACGGTGGCAGACGGCGGCGACGACCCGGCTGGGAAGCTGCCGACGGTCACGGTCGGCATACCCGTCCTGAACGAGGAGATCCACCTCGCCACTTGTCTCGACGGAGTGATCGGTCAGAGCTATCCGAACATCGTCGAGGTGCTCGTCGCCGACGGCGGCTCAACAGACCTGACGCGCGCCATCGCGGAGAACTACCCCGATAATCGGGTCACGCTTCTGGACAACCCGCGGCGGAGGCGGCCGGCCGGCCTCAATGTCGCCATCGCTGCTGCGACCGGCGAGATCTTCGTCCGCGTGGACGCCCGAACGAGGCTGGCACCCGACTACGTCGAGCGATGCGTGACCGCGCTGGAGCGCACCGGAGCCGCCATCGTGGGGGGCCCGATGCGGTTCACCTCGACGACCGCGGCCGAGCGAGGAGTGCAAGCGGCCATGACTTCGCGGCTCGGGGCTGGACCTGCCCAGTTCCGCCGGGAGACGGACCACGGAGCCTTCGTCGACACCGTGTACCTCGGTGCCTACCGGCTGGACACGATCCGCCAGCTTGGCGGCTACGACGAGTGGTTCGGCGGGAACGAGGATGCTGAGTTGGCCTGGCGGGCGCAAGCGGCCGGCGGCGTGTACCTCGATCCGGACATCCGGTCGACCTACGCGGTGCGCGAGGGTTTGGGACCACTGTGGCGGCAGTTCCGACGCTACGGGACGGCGCGGGCCATCACGATCCGCAAGCACCCGTCGTCGCTGTCGGCGCGCCAGTTGGCGGTGCCGGCTCTCGTCGCCGGCATCCTCAGTCCTTGGAGGCGGCCCGTTGTAGCGTGCTACGCCGCCGCCGTCACCGGCCGGGCACTGCTCGGTGCCGTGCAGGACAGCCCGGCAGCCGGCGCCGTGCTCGGTCTGTCGTTGCCGACGATGCACGCGGCGTGGGCGGTGGGTTTCTTCGAGGGGATGACGCGGCGCAACGCCGGCGGGCTCGGCGGAGAATCAGGTGACGCCGGGTTCGGTGATGTCGGGTGAGCGGGGGATCACGAAGGTGAGCACCTTGAGCACGATCAGGTAGGCGGCGGCCAGCGCGCCTGCTCGGAGGACCATGGCGGGCCCCTGGCCCGACCTCAGGCCGAGAGCTAGGTGGAGGGCGAGCCAACCGCCGGCGATCACGGCGGTGGCGCCGATGACGCAGGCCAGATGGCGAACGTCGAGGCGATACCCGGTTGCTCTCCGGAACACCGGCCAGTACCTCGTCATGCCGGCCAACTCGCTCAACACCATGGCGGCGGCGGCGCCATCGATTCCCCAGAACGGGACGGCGATCCCAATCGCCACGAGGTTGACTACGGTCACGATCGCGATCGCTCGCCAGAGCTGAGCCTCGGCCCCGGCGTAGACCGAGAGCTGGAAGAGGTAGCCGTTCACGAGCACGAGGGCCGCCGCGCCGGACAGGACCGTAAGCGCTACGGCCGCTCCGGCGAACTTCTCGCCGGACAACGCCAGGAGAAACGGCCTCCCGAACAAGCCGAAGAACAGCGGCAGCGGCAGCGCCACCGCCATCACGATGTTGAAGCCGTGCCGGGTGATAGCGGTCCTGCGGGCGCCCTTGGCCGCCATGAAGTCGGGCAGGAGCGCACCGGTGAGGAAGACCGGCATCGACATCACGAACGCCGCCACCTGGTAGGCGACTGCGTACAAGGCGATGGCACTCGGTCCCTTCACGAAGTACAGCAGGAGGCTGTCCGCCCGGGCGTAGACGGCGCTGAACAGGTCGACCTGCCCGAGCGGGATCGACGACCGGATGAAGGGCCGGATGTCGGTCCCGACGCTGTGGAACCTCGGCCGAACGCGCGCCGCCGCCACCGCTAGGGCCAGGATGGTGCTCACGCCGATGCTGGCAACCATCGCCACGGCGTAGGCCTTCGAGCTCAACGCTTCCCGGACGACGACGAGTGTGGCGACGAGACCGACCACGCTGGAACCCACGTCGAGCACGGCTCGCACGTCGTTGCGGCCGACGGCGGCGAGCTCCGAGCTGGCGGTCTGGAAGATCGCCGTGCAGGGGATCGTCAGGGAGAGCACGGCGACGAGTACGAGTGTCACCGGCCGGGTCCAGTAGACACCGACGCCCACTCCGGCCGCGATCACGGCGCCGGCGAGGCCGACGAGGGCCGTGGCGGCCAGCGCCGTCCCGAACACCGTCTCGCGATCCACGCCCGGTCGGGCGCCTTCGCGCATCGCCATGGTGGCCACGCCGGGTGGTCCGAGGGCCACGAACACGCCTACCCACGCCAGTGCCGCTGCGATCGAGCCCCAGCGGGTCGGCCCGAAGTAACGAGTGGCGTAGTGCAGTGCCACGAGCGTGAGGACTCCGCCGGCCGCTCGGCCGAGCAGGCGTATCAGGGCCGAGCGGGTGATGCGGCGGTGGGTGTCGACCGACTCGGTCACCGGGCACTCCCCGCCGCCGTGGGCAGTCGTGCCACCGGGTCGAACCTCCGGGAGGGACTCCGGACGTAGCATGTCGGGCGCACGGAGCGACCCGGGGGTGGCGTGCTCACCATTTTCTCGACAGCCAAGCCATTCAGGGGACATCCCGCGATCATCCAGCGCAACGCCATCACGTCATGGCTGCAGCTCGTGCCGACGCCGGAGATCATCCTGTTCGGGGACGACGACGGTGTGGCCGAGCTCTGCGACGAGCTCGGGCTGCGCCACGTCGCGGACGTGAAGACGAGCGAGTCAGGGGCTCCGCTCGTCTCCGACATGTTCGAGCGGGCTCGCGAGCTGGCGTCGAATCCGACGTTGTGTTTTGTCAACGCCGACATCATCGTCCCCCAGCGTGCCCTCGATGCGGTATCCCGGGTTGTGGCGTCGCAGGAATGTTTCCTCCTTGTCGGGCGGCGCATCGATCTCGACGTGGACGAACCGATCGACTTCGGGCGCCCGGACTGGGCCGACGAGCTTGTCCGCCGGGCCGAGACCAGCGGCCGGCTGCGGGGGGATCTGTGTATCGACTGGTTCGTGTTCCCGAAAGGCCTCTACCCGCAGCTGCCGGAATTCGCCATTGGACGCACCCGGTACGACAACTGGCTCATCTGGAAGGCCGGGGACTTGGGCGCCACCGTCGTCGATGCCAGCCCCTACGTCAAGGTCATTCACCAGAACCACGACTACGGGCACCTGAAGGGCAGCCTGAACGCTTGGGAGGGGGCCGAAGCCCAGCGATCCGAGGGGCTCCTCGGTCATTGGACGCACTACCACTCGATCGCGCATGCCACCCTCGTGGTGTCGGCTTCGGGCGACGTCGTACCGGCGACAGGCTGGCGCTACGGGCTCGCCCGGCCGCGACGGCAAGTGGCTCAGCGCCTGCGGTTCACTCGGCCGTGGCGGCGCCGGGCGCGGCTGGCGCTCAAGTGGGCGCGGTCCCGGCTTCGGTCGTCGCCTGCGCGGCTCGCCGGATCCCTGGCTCCATCACCGTCGGCCGGCCCGGTCCCGTCGTGGCGCTTCGGCGAGCCACGACCGGCCACCGCGCGGTCGTTGGCGCGCTTGGGCATCTGGAGGATGTCGCGCCGGCTTGGCACCGAGTCCCTGGTCACGGTGAACTGGTTGGCAGGCACCCGCCTCGAGCTCGAGCTCGGTAACGACCTCAGCCGATGCATCTATGTGAGTGGGGTCTTCGAACCGAACGAGACGAGCTTTCTGGCGTCGTGGTTGGCACCGGGAATGGTGGTGATCGACATCGGGGCGAACGAAGGCGTCTACACGGTGCTCGCTGCGAAACTCGTTGGACCTGCCGGCCGGGTCGTGGCAGTCGAACCGAGCCCGCGGGAGCGGGCCAGGCTGCAACGCAACATCGAGCTCAACCGGCTCGGCGACGTCGTGACCGTGCGGCCCGAAGGCCTGCTCGCCGAGGCGGGGACGGAGTCGCTGCGGTTGGCAGACCGCTCGCACACCGGGCAGAACACCTTCGGGCAGCCCATCTACGCCCAAGTCCACGTGACGGAGGAGATCGAGGTCCCCGTCACCACGCTGGACGCGCTGTGCACCGAGCTGGCGCTCGATCGAGTGGATCTCGTCAAGGTCGATGTCGAAGGTGCGGAGCTGGCAGTGCTCACCGGTGGCGTGACGACACTGGCCAAGCTGCGACCGCTCGTGCTGCTCGAACTGCAGGAGGCCTCGCTGCGGTTCCAAGGGGCGAGCGCGGCGGAGGTGCTCGCCTTGCTGGCGGAGCATCGGTACGAGATCTGCCGTTTCGACCCCGCCACTGGCCTGGCAGCCCGGCCGCGGGCGGCGGGCGCGCCGCCGGCTCTGGCCTCCGGCGCCCGCGCCGGCGATCCGGAGGATCTGAACGTCCTTGCGGTGCCAATTGAACAGGTGGACAGCGTGTTGGCCGGGAAGCCACGCGGCAATCGGCAGGGCGGACCGTGACCGAGCCGGTTCTCAGCGTCGTCGCTGCCTCGCGAAACGACGACCATGGAGGCTCCCTGGTGGAGCGGACGCAGTGGTTCGTCGACGGTCTCGATGCCCTCGCCCGGCGGCACCAGACGGTCGTCGAGCTCGTGCTCGTGGAATGGAACCCTCCAGACGGCCGTCCTCCGCTCGCGGAGGTGCAGCATTGGCCGGAGGGGGGCTCGCCGCTGCGGGTGAAGATCGTGACCGTCGGAGCGTCGGTCCACCGCGAGCTTGTGGGCGACCGCGGGTTGCCGATGATGCAGATGCTGGCCAAGAACGTCGGGATTCGCCGGGCGGCGGCGCCCCGGATTCTGGCGACGAACATCGACGTGCTGATCGCCCCCGAACTGTTCACGACCATGCTCGGGGCCGTTGAGCCGCGCGTGGTGTACCGGGCGGACCGGTACGACGTGGAATTCCCGTTCACCGGCGTGGCCGAGGGCGTCTCCGGTTTCGACGAGGCACTGGCGTTCTGCCGCTCGCACCCGTTGCGCTATGCGCGGAAAGACGGTATCTACTACCCGGGCCAGGGTAGGGCTCTGCCGATCTACCAATCCCTCGGTGACCTCGTTTCGTTCGAAGCGGGCCGGGCGGTTGGCCGGCTCGGCGCCAGGCGGTCATCCGGCGCCGCCACGGAGCCGAAGGCGCCAGCGTCGCGTCGCCTCGCGCTCTCGTCGGCGCTCAGAGCCCTCCCCGATCGCTGGAACGCCGCCGTCTCGCTCGCCACCGCCCCCAAGTTGCACGTGAACGCGTGTGGTGACTTCACGCTCATGAGCGCTGAGTCCTGGAGTGAGCTGCGCGGTTACCCCGAGTGGATCGTGCACTCGTGGCACCTCGACACGCTGCTCATGCACCAGGCACACGGGGCCGGGTTCGAATTCGTGGAGCTCGCTCCGCCTCAGGTCGTCTTCCATATGGAGCACGGCCAGGGCTCGGGCTGGACGCCCGAAGGCCAGGTCGCTCACTTCAAGCGGGTGGACGCGACCGGGATACGCACCATCTCGTCCGGCGAGCTCCGCCGGCGGAAGGCCGAGCTGGCCCGCAACCGCCGGGAGGGGCATGCCATGGTGTACAACGCCGCCAACTGGGGCATGGCAAACGCTGAGTTGCCGGTGCTTGCCGTATAAGCTCCGGCCTCACCTTGGGATGAGCGACACAGCGACGGCCGCCGTGCTCGCCAGCCAGGCGGAGGAGGGTTGCTCCGTGCCCCACCGGGCAGAGGCGTCCGCGGGGGCGTCCACAGGTCTGAGACAGTTCGAGACGACGCCGATCAGCGCCGTCCAGGACTACTGGAACCGGCGGCCGTGCAACATCCGGCACTCACCGCTGCCCGTCGGTACGAAGGAGTACTTCGACCAGGTCGAGGAGCGGAAGTACCTCGTCGAGCCACATATCCCCGGCTTCGCCGAGTTCGAACGGTGGAAGGGCAAGCGGGTCCTCGAGATCGGTTGCGGCATCGGGACCGACACGATCAACTTCGCCCGCGCAGGCGCTGAGGTGACGGCAGTCGATCTGTCGGAACAGTCGCTCGGTCTAGCCACCCAGCGTGCCGAGGTGTTCGAGGTTGCCGACCGGATCCGTTTTGTGCACTCGAACGCCGAGGAGCTGAACGGTGTCGCCGACGAGCCGCAGTTCGACCTCGTCTACTCCTTCGGCGTGATCCACCACACGCCGCACCCTCAACGGGTCCTCGAGCAAGCGCGCCGTCGCCTCGCCCCAGGCGGGGTCGTGAAGGTGATGGTGTACCACCGCAACTCCTGGAAGGTCGCCGAGATCGTCCTCGGCTACGGCAAAGGCCGCTTCTGGCGGCTCGATCAGTTGGTGGCCGAGCATTCGGAGGCTCAGACGGGCTGCCCGGTGACCTATACCTACACGCGCCAGACCGTGAGGGATCTCTTCGCAGGCGCCGGGTTGGCCGTCACCCGGGTCGCCGTCGACCACATCTTCCCGTACCGGATCCGCGACTACGTCGACTACCGTTACGTCCGCGCGTTCCCGTTCAACGTGCTGCCGGCGCCAGTGATGCGCGGTCTCGAGCAGCGTGCTGGCTGGCATCTGTGCGTCGACGGGGTCGCCGCCTGATGCTCACGCCGAACGACCGGGACGGTCATCGATGAAGCTGGCCGTTGTCGGTCTCGGCAAGTTGGGCTCACCGTTCGCTGCGTTGCTGGCTGCGAAGGGGAACACGGTCGTCGGCGCTGACATGAACGAGCAGTTCGTCGAGTGCGTGTCGCGAGGAGTGGCCCCGATCGACGAGACCGGGCTGCCGGCCCTCATGACCGAAGCGGCCCCCCGGCTGTCAGCTACGACCAGCGTCGCCGAAGCCGCCGCCGATGCCGAGGTGGTCTTCATCGTCGTCCCGACGCCGAGCCTGCCCGACGGCACTTTCGACGTGACCAGTGTCGTGGCGGCGGTCCGCGAGATCGGCGCGACCGTCTCGCAGCGCCATGGCGGCCGGCTCGTCGTCGTCGTGACGAGCACCGTGCTTCCCGGCGCCACATCGGGCTCGATCAGAGCCGCCCTCGAGGAGGCAGCCGGTATCGCTGTCGGTGACGAGCTCGGCCTGTGCTACAGCCCCGAGTTCATCGCGCTGGGCAGTGTGATCGCCGACATGCGCGCCCCGGACTTCATCCTGATCGGGGAGTCCTCGGAGTGGGCAGGCGAGTGTGTCGCCAGTGTGCTGCAGGCGATGACCGACAACTCGGCGCCGGTCCGGCGGATGAGCCTCGTCGACGCCGAGGTGTCAAAGATCGCCGTGAACACGTTCGTCACGACGAAGATCTCGTACGCCAACATGCTGGCGGACATCTGCGCCCGTCTCCCAGGGGCCGACGCCAGCGTTGTCGCCAGGGCGATCGGCCTCGACTCTCGCATCGGCTCCAAGTACCTGCAGCCGGCGACCCCCTACGGCGGGCCCTGTTTCCCACGCGACAACGCCGCCCTTGCCGCCCTCGCCCGTGGCATCGGTACATCGGCCGACATCGCCGAGGCCACCGATGCCATCAACCGCCGCCAGGTGGCCGAATTGGCGGATCGCGTCCTTGCGCGGGCGGACGGCGGACGGATCGCCATCCTCGGCCTCTCGTACAAGCCGGCGACCGGGGTGGCCGACGAGTCCTTCGGCGTCGCCCTGGCGAGGTACCTGCATGCCAATGGCAACAGTGCGGTGGTCTGGGACCCGCAAGCGATCCCGGCCGCGTCGCGGGCGCTTGGCGATGAAGCCGTGTTCGCAGCGGGCCTGGAGGAGTGCCTCGACTCGGCTGCCGTCGTGATCGTCGCGACAGCGTGGCCGGAGTTCCAACGTGTGCCCGAGTTGATGGCGTCGCCCACTGGATCGGTGGGGTCCGCCCGGTGCCTCGTCGATTGCTGGAGAATGTTCCAGGAGTTGCCATCGGAGACCGATATTGAGATCTGGCGCCCGGGGGTGGGCTCGCTCACCGGCGACTGAGATCATCCGGGACGCGCCGTTGGATCCGGAGCGCGCTTGCGCCACGACGAAGGAGACATGGTGGAGACGTTGGACAAACAGGAGTTCGTCGTGGTCGCGGGTGCAGGCGGCTTCATCGGTGGCCACCTCGTGCAGACCCTCCTCGACCGGGGCCACGAGCACGTGCGTGCCGTCGACCAGAAGCCCATCGGGCAGTGGCATCAGCGGCCCCCGCACGTGGAGTACGTCCAAGCTGACCTCCGGCACCTCGAGGCCTGCACGCGGGTCTGCGACGGCGCCGCCTACGTGTTCAACCTGGCGGCAGACATGGGTGGCATGGGTTTCATCGAGTACCACAAGGCCGACTGCATGCTGTCGGTGCTCATCAGTACGCACTTGCTGGTCGCTGCGCGCGACGCCGGCGTCCGCCGGTTCTTCTACTCCTCGTCCGCATGCGTGTACAACGCCGAACGGCAGGAAAGCCCCGAGGTGACGCCGCTACGTGAGGAGGACGCCTATCCGGCGCTTCCGGAGGACGGTTACGGCTGGGAGAAGCTCTTCTCCGAGCGCATGTGCCGTCACTTCTCCGACGAGTTCGGCGTGGCGACCCGGGTCGCTCGGTACCACAACGTGTTCGGGCCGCTCGGGACCTGGGACGGCGGTCGGGAGAAGGCACCCGCGGCGATCTGCCGGAAGGTCGCCCAGGCGAAGCTGTCGGGCAACCTCGAGATGGAGATCTGGGGCGACGGTGAGCAGACGCGGAGCTTCATGTACATCGACGATTGTGTCGAGGGAACGCTGAGGCTGACCGAGAGCGAATGCTCCGAGCCGCTCAATCTCGGCAGCAGCCGCCTCGTCACGATCAACCAGCTCGTCGACATCGTAGAGGGCATCGCCGGCGTGAAGTTGAAGCGGACGCACAACCTTGCCGCGCCTCAAGGCGTGCGGGGCCGCAACAGCGACAACACGAGATTGCGCGAGGCGCTCGGGTGGGAGCCGGAGATCACGCTGGAAGAGGGTCTCGAGAAGACGTACCGCTGGATCTACGACGAACTCGTACATGGGCGCCAGGACCCGAGCGCCCGGCATGCCGGCTGATTCGACGCCGTCTGGGCCTACGGACGCGTCGATCCTCGGCGCGCCGCCTGGGGGCGAGCCGCCGCCAGAGGGCTCTCCCGGGGAGCTGCCGGACGAGGCAGCGCATGCCGGCGCGCCCGGCGCGGCAGTAACTGGAGCGGCGGGCGCCAGGCCGGTGGGTGTCACCGCCTCCGGCGTGGGTGCGCTCCTGGCCGGCGCGTTGCTCCCGACTGCGTTCTCCGCCCAAACCCTCTCGGGCAGTTTCACCCCGAAATACCTCGTGCTTCTGCTCGTGGGAGCTTTCGGTGTCGTGCCGCTCGCCAAACTGGCACGTTCCTCACACGTCAGCCTTGGAGCGAGGGCGGCCATCGTCTTCCTCGCCGTCGGATTCGTGTCGGCGTTGCTGTCACAGGCGGTCAACATCGGCTTCTTCGGCCTGGACTCGTGGGGGACAGGCTGGTTGTTCTGGCTCGGCTGTGCAGGAGCATTCGCCATCGGGGCTCGCATGACCTCTGGCGACCTCAACTGGGCCCTCGCCGGCATCGTGCTCGGTGCCTTGGCGAACGCCCTGGTCGCCGTCTACCAGATCCTCAAGTTGCCGGGAGGCGCCCTCGCTCTGTACCAGGGCAGCCAAGCCGACGGGCTGCTCGGCAACCCGATTCACCTGGAGGCGGTCCTGGTCGGCGGGCTGGCACTCATCGCGAGGCGAGCTTCGTTGTCGAAGGAGCGGATGGCGTGGTGGCCGATCGTCCTGCTTTTGGCGGTGGCGCTCGAGTTCACCCTGGAGCGCGTCGGCGTGCTGCTGATGGTCGTGGTGATCGTGGCCGCGCTGGTCGCGTATGGGTGGCGGCGTGCCGCACCGTTCGGGTTGCTCGCGCTCGCCGGCTGGGGCATCGGCTACCTGTCCGGAGGGTCCGGGCTCGCCACGCGTGTGGCCTCGGGCACTGCGGAGACGACCTTCGGGACACGACTGCGGATCTGGGATCTCGCACTGCGGTCGACTGTCCACCACCCGCTGTTCGGCGTCGGTCCCGGTGAGCTTCTGTCAGTTGTGGCGCCTCATGTGAGCAAGGCGTTCGCGAAGCATCTGGGTCCTGGACTGTTACCCGTCGACTCCCACAACTTCCTCATCGAGGTGCTGGCGACCACAGGTGTGCTCGGCTTTGTGGCGTTCGTCACCTGGTTGGGCGGGGCCGGCCTGAGGGCGCGAGGCCCGTTTCTCGGGTGCGCCGTCCTCATGCTGGCCGTTGAGTTGATCGAACCGCTCAACCTCGGAGTGACCCCCGTCGCATTGCTGGCACTCGGTGCTGCCACGGTGTCGGTCGGGCCACAGCCCGTGGGGCTCGCGGCCCTGCGGCACTGGCTCGCCACAGCCAAGGCAGGGAGCGGGGGGCCGAGCGACGCTGTGCTGGGGCTGCCCGGCCCGCCGGTCGGCGCCCTGGCGGCGGTGGCAGCTGCACCTGATGACTCGGAGATGGCCGGCGGCGGCGGTGCGAGCGGCGAGGGCTTATCTCGCGACCACACGACGCATCGTTCGTCGCTCATCTCGGCGGTCATCACCCTCGTGCTCGTCGTCGGTGCACTGTTCCTCGGGATGACGATGGTCGTTGGAGACCACTACTCGCTCGCCGAGTACACCGACTTCCTTCCGGCACCCAAGCTGACGGCAGCCCTGGACGCCAACCGCTTGCTCCCCTATTGGCCGCAATCAGCCTCCGCCGTCGCCGGGGCCTACCAGTGGCAGAGCGAGCTGCTGCACACTTCTCGGTCGCTCGACAAGGCGCAGCCGTATGTGCAGGACGCCATCAATCGAGATCCGGCTGACCCGGTCCTGCGCGCCGACGCGGGCGACCTGCAGCTGCTGCTCGACAACCCCCAGGCAGCCCAGCGGTACTATCTGCAGTCGTTGGAGCGGGATCCGTGGACCGCCCAAGCGCTCATCGGGCTCGGGACGGTCGCCCGCGACGATCACGAGTGGGCCGCGAGCGCCCGCTGGTTCGAGAAGGCTCAGGCGGTCTCGCCACCTTCAGCGTCTCTTGCTCACGAGATCAGTTCGGACCGTGCCCACCTCGCCGGTGGCAGCTGACCGTACCGGCCTGGGCTCGGGTGACGGTCGTCTATCGACTATCGGCACCCACGCTGCCAGGCGGATCGCCTGAGCCTGTGCCGGCCGTCTGGGCAGCCACTGCTCACGGTGGGTGGCATGATGGTCACCCTGGGACGGAATTTCAGCTAAAGTTCGCGACTGGTCCGGTCGACAACAACGTCGGACGGATCAATCCATTATTGACTGAGGAGGAAGCTCAATGTCTTTCGTCGAAAGGTGCCGCCAGCGGCACCGCGGCAGCGAGGGGGGAGATGAGGGATTCACCCTGATCGAGCTTCTTGTTGTCCTGCTCATCATCGGTATCCTTCTCGCCATTGCGATCCCGACGTTCCTGTCGGTGACCAAGGGCGCGAACAACACCGCCGCTCAATCGAACCTGCAGACGGCGCTCACTGGTGCCAAGACGTTCTACACGAACAGCAACCAGACGTTCACCGGTCTGACCAACAGCTCAGCCGCGGCGACCTCGTCGATTCAGCAGATCGACACTGGCCTCAGCTACTCGAGCGGCGCCGCCGGCCCATCAACCGGCCCGCACATCATCGACACGTCTGTGACCTCGAATGGCACCGTGCTTGCGATGGTCGCCTTTGCCAACGGCACGAACGACTGCTGGGGCATCCTGGATGTGACTGCCGCTCAAACTGCCGTCACGGACAACGTGACCGGGTCCAAGGCTGTGGGGACGTACTTCTACGTCATCACCGGCCTCACCAGCTCGACCACGTGCCTCGCGACGACGGCCGCCACGGCATCTTCCGGCACGGGATTCCCGCACGGTTGATCCAGTCGGCCTGAACGGTGATCTCCGGATGGTCTAGCTGCATGAGACCGAAGGAGTGAGACGTGCGAGTCCCCCGGGTCGCTATGCGGCCCGGGGGACTCGTGTTTAGAGAGGAGATCCAATGAGATCGGTCCCAACCGACCAGAACTGTGGGTCACCGGGGGAGTCGGTCAGCGAGTCAGGGTTCACCTTGATCGAGTTGCTCGTGGTGTTGCTGATCATCGGCATCCTGCTCGCAATCGCGATCCCGACATATCTGTCGGTGACCAAGAACGCCAACAACACTGCGGCGCAGGCGAACCTGCAGACCGCCTTGACCGGGGCGAAGACCTTCTATACAAACGAGGGGCAGAGCTACCAGTTCATCAACGGTGGAAGCAGCGGCGTATCGACGATCTCTGCCATTGACACGGGGCTTTCCTATGCCACCGGCACGAGCTCGTCGACGCAGTCGCACGTCGTGAGCTTGTATGTGGGCAACGGCGGTCAGTATGTGATCCTGACGGCCCTCGCCCTTGGTACCAACGATTGCTGGGGTATCGCCGACCTCGCCCAGCCGCAGAGCTCTGCGGTGCAAGGCAAGACGGGTACGGGGACACTGTATTTCTTGCAGCGCGGCGCCAGCACAACAGCGTGCGCAGCCAGTTCCTTCGGAGCGGGCCAAGCTACGGCGAACGGGGGTGTATCCCAGACCGGATTCCCGCCCGCGTAGACGCTGAAAGCGCGAGCACCACACAGGGGTCCGTCTCCGGCACACGTTGCCGGGACGGGCCCCTGTGTGGTGCTCGCTCAAGGAGTCCGATGAGGCCGGCCGTTCGAGTGAGCCCAGCGGTTCGTCCGAACCCCGCGCTCGCCCTACGGCGCGGAAGGGCTCTGCGGCTTTGCGCTCGGCTGCGGCCAGCCAACCGGTTCCGGGCGAGAGCCTGATTCCGGACTCGCACCGGGGTCCGGCGGAGGGGCAGGAGGTGCCGGATCGGGTTGGGGCCACGCGTAGGGCTGACCCGGCGGAGCCGAGGTGCCTGGCTGGGTTGGCTCGGTTGGCTCGATTGGCTGGGTTGGCTGGGGCCACGGGTTGGGCTGACCCGGCGGCGACCAGCCGGGCTGGCCACCCGGGGCTGAAGGCTCCCGTGGCCAGACCGGCGCAGTCGGCCAGCCCGGCGCAGTCGGCGCCCCTGGCGGCCCCCACGGCTCACCACGCGGGGAGGGCGCCCCTGGTGGTCCCCATGGTCCACCTGGCGGAGAGGGAGTCCCTGCCGGCCCCCAGGGCCCGACCGGCGGGCCACCCCACACTGGACCCGGGAACTGACGTGCGATCTTGCGAGCTCTCGAGCGTTGCACCAGTCCGACGATCAGCAAGATGAGGCCGGCGAGTGCTGCAAGCGCACCGGCGATGAGCCCTAGGGCCCAGCCGAGGTTGCGCTCAGCGGCCGCCGCGAGCGTGGGCGCAACGATGACGTCGGCCGGCCCAGAGCCCACCGTGATGGAGTAGGTGCCCGTGGCGGTGACGTTGAAGACCAGGTTGCCACTGAATGACGTCCCAGCGTTGGAGAACGACTGGACCGTGCTGGTGGTCTGCACGGGAACGGTCGTGTTGGCCGGCTCGGGTCCCGTGACACGGATCGACCCAGCAGAGATGTTCCCGGAGCCGTTTTCGACATAGAACGCGTACAAACCCGGTTCACACTTCAGCTGCTCCGTGCCGGGCGCGTGGAACATCGGGGCGTCGTAGATGGAGTGGACTAGGGCGTCACTTACACCGGCGACGGACACGACGAAAGCGACGATGCCGACCACGAGCAACGGCACCGAGAGCCACAGGGGTGGTCCCGGTGGCTTCTGCCTCATCGGTTGTGCGGCCATCTCAGCTCCTCGACCGAAGGTCGCTGCGCCGAACACTACTGGTCACGGTGCGATCCGGAGGGCGATCTCACCGGTCAACGAAGTCGCGCTGGACGGCGATGATCACGCGACCTTTGCTGGCTGCCGCTCCAGTTTCAGCTGGCCGGTGTTGGCATCGAAGTCGAACAACTCCCCGTATCGGCCCCAGTCGATGGCGATCTGCATCTGTTGGCGAGCCTCGTCCTCGGAGAAGCCCCGGCGCAGCAGATCGAGAAAGAAACCCTCGCCCAGCGTCCCATCCTTCGTCGCGCCGAGGCTCTTGCAGATCGCCCGGACGAGAGGAGCACGCGCCCCGGCCGCGGCAGCGAAGATCTGCTTGGACTCGAGAATGTCCGCCGCTACGAACACCCGTCCTTCCTCGGTGATCTCGAGGTCGCCGCTGTCGACGACGGCGAGGCCGAGCATTTGCGCCGCGTCGACGAGGGGGAGGAGGTCGTC
>Ga0187860_1002753_pt1 | contig 14245 bp, 12 predicted proteins | sample June2016WEW_10_4_FD_132981 | JGI IMG/M metagenome (GOLD analysis project Ga0187860, IMG submission 132981) | Peatland microbial communities from SPRUCE experiment site at the Marcell Experimental Forest, Minnesota, USA - June2016WEW_10_40 | ecosystem: Environmental > Terrestrial > Soil >... | reverse complement strand
CTCCGAAGGAAGCCTGTCGCACCTTGGGCCTCTGGTGGTCGGCACGGGCAAACACACCGCACGGGCGGCGGCTGACAAATTCGTCGTACGCGAACAATTCACCGAAGACAAAATCTGGTGGGGCACCTACAACCGGCCGTTCACCAGCGAGAGTTTCAGTTCGCTGCTGTCACGCCTGCAAGGATACCTCCAGGGTCGCGATGTATTTGTACAGGATTGCTACGCCGGTGCAGACGAGGAGTACAGGCTCCCGATCCGCATCATTACGCAAAAGGCATGGCATAGCCTGTTTGCGCGCACGATGTTTTCCAAGATCCATAGCCACGACGCATTGCAACGGCACGTGCCGGAGTTCATGGTGATCGCCGCGCCGTCGTTCCAGGCGTCACCGATGGTGGATAGCACACGGACGGAGACGTTCATCATCATCAATTTTCGCGAGCGACTGGCTATCATCGGGGGCACCAATTACGCCGGCGAGATCAAGAAAACCATTTTTACGGTGCTGAACTTCCTCTTGCCGCTGCAAGGCGTGCTCTCCATGCACTGCTCGGCCAATGTGGGCGATGATGGTGACGTTGCGATCTTCTTCGGGCTCTCGGGGACGGGCAAGACGACCCTTTCCGCCGATCCCAAGCGCCGCCTGATAGGGGATGACGAACACGGCTGGAGCGATAACGGAGTATTCAACTTCGAAGACGGCTGTTATGCGAAGGTCATTCACCTTTCGCCGGAGGCCGAGCCCCAAATCTATGCTTGCACGCGGATGTTTGGCACAGTGTTGGAGAACGTCACGTTCGACCCACTCTCGCGTCATCTGGACTTGAACGACTACAGCGTAACGGAGAACACGCGGGCCGCTTATCCGCTTTCTTATATCGCAAACTGCCTGCCTGAAAAACGGGCGGGACATCCCAAGAACGTCATATTCCTTACGTGTGACGCCTCGGGCGTGATGCCTCCGATTTCGAAGCTGAGTCCCGATCAGGCCATCTATCACTTCATTTCTGGCTACACCAGCAAGATCGCAGGCACTGAAATCGGCCTAGGCACGGAACCGGAGATTACTTTCAGCACCTGTTTTGGTGGGCCCTTCATGGTGCATCATCCGGTGGCCTATGCGGAGTTGCTAAAGGACAAGATCAAGAAGCATGGGGCAAACGTGTGGCTGGTAAACACCGGCTGGACTGGCGGGCCATTTGGAGTCGGCAAGCGCATCAGCATCCAGCACACGCGCGCTTTATTGAATGCGGCGCTGAGCGGTTCTTTACTGCATGTCGAGTACAAGAAAGACCCGGTTTTCGGCTTCGAAGTGCCTGTGCAATGCGACGGCGTGCCGGCGCAAATTCTCGATCCGGCGAATACCTGGCCAAGCCGGGAGGAGTACTTCAACAAGTACGACGCCCTCGCAGCCCGCTTCATCGAGAACTTCAAGTTGATGGTTGCCGAGTGCCCCGAGCATATCCGGGAGGCCGGGCCGAAGCGCCTCGCAACAAGCTGCGTTCGATAAACAGCCACGGCAGGCATTTGGGCAAGCCATAGGTGAATTCGGAGCATTGCGCAGCGCGATAGCAAAGCGCGCGGCCCAAGGACCAAGGACGACATCGAGACCGCGCTCCTCCAGCAGCTCCTCAACATTGCGTAGTAAAAGAGAATAGCGAAGGTACCACCGGATCGCACAAAGTATCAGGCTGGGTTCGGTCTGCCGCCATTTGAAGATCGCGGGTCGGGCTATCATTTTCGCGATTCTTTCATGTCAACAGCCAGCAACCCCGAAAGTTGCAACACATTCCCTCAAACTGGGTAGCGGTACAGTTTGAAATCCACAGCGCTTGAACCTTGGGGCGTTCGGCGTAAACTGTCTGCATGTCAGAGAAGCGAACAAAACTCGATGAAGCACAGCGACAAGCCGATCAATTCGAAAAGAAGGCTTCCCGTCGTGCAGCACAAAATCAGGAAAAGAAAGCGATCCGCGAGGACTTCAGCCAAGCCGCTGTCCCAATCGTCAGGGGAGTGACGGACAAAGTTTAGTCCGCTCTTTCGTTTTCTTTTTCCCCAGGTATGACTGCTTGGCCATTGCGTGCCCTTTAACGATGCTTTGCCCTCTTCTTCGAGGAAGTTGTGCAATCTCCTATCAGCGTTGCCTTCGCCCCCGCAGCGAATAGACAAGAAACTACTAGTGAAAACTCTGGGAGAATAGGCTACTAGCATGAGAAACGAAGAACGCAAAGAAGCACTTCTGAAACTGGAACATACCTACGACCGACTGTGTGCTCAAGCTAAAGACCTGGTCTACCAGATGTCGCGAGAACCCGCAGCAAGCGCTCGTAATCAGTTCCGAGAGAAGCTCATCTCTATTGATCAACAAAGAACTAACCTATATGCAGAGATGGATGCCCTATGGAAAGCAGAGTGACCCACTACCTCAAACCGCAGCAGGTCGACAACGGTAGCGCACAAGCGTAGAATTACTATTGAGCAAGTACCTCTTCTTACTCTTTCCGGTTCCCTAAACTAAGTCAGCCCATCTGAAGTTTTTCCTCTTAGATTACTCTTGGAGGAACTGCGTCATGACAGTATTAACTCGTTGGGATCCATTCCGTGCCACCGCCACCCTGCAAGACCGCTGGAACCGTCTTTTGCGTGAATCGTTCAACCCCGAAGGCCCCGAGGAGGCGTTGACGACCAGCGGCTTCGCACCTCCGGTGGACGTCTACGAAGACGAGCACAACTTCACTCTGAAAATTGAAGTTCCGGGCGTTGAGGAAAAAGACATTGACGTCCGCATCGAAAACAACACCCTGATCGTCCACGGCGAGCGCAAGTTTGAGAAGGAAGAGAAAGAAGAGAACTACTGCTGCGTCGAGCGGCAGTACGGAAGCTTCACCCGCTCGTTCACGCTGCCCAATTCCGTGGATCCGGGGCAGGTAAGCGCTCACTTCGACAAGGGCGTGCTGAAGATCAACCCCCCCAAGAAGGCCGAAGCGGAGCCCAAGCAAATCAAGGTTACTGTTGGCAGCGAGAAGAACCGCGAAACCAAAATTCAAGGCAAGGTCGCATAAAAGCCAGTTGTGCTCCGCGAGAACCTATGCAGATAGCGACTTGCAGGGGTTTTTGCGGAGCACAGGTGTGCCCGCGGGTGGTCCGGCCTACTAACGCGGGGGTGCCCCACCTTCGGTAAGCTCAGGGCAGGCTGCAAGCCGGTTTTGCTTGAGTGGGAGATCTCGAAACTCGAAACTTGCAACTCGAAACTGAAAGACGAATGCAAGGCAGCGAAAAAGGGTGCGCTCGGTACCCTTTCGCATTCGACAACTTTTGAGCCCTGACTTCTTCTGGCTCTCCTGGAAGCGCTTATTCACCTTCCGCCCAGTTCACCACGTTCCACCATTCTTTCAGGTAGTCGCCGCTTCAGCACTTCATCTCGCGGCCGGAAAAGGAGTTCTAGGAGGTTAGCACGCCACTTCAAGCCCAAAGAGCTTAGGTTAGCGCTTATCTTGGGAGCGCCCCCATGAATCCCTCCTTCTCCAGCGAGAAAGCAGGGGCAAAGGAGCTGCCGCCCCTTTCCCCTGCACCCCCAATCCCCGCAGAACCTGCCTCTGCTACGCTCCGGACAATTCGCTTGACGATTCTGAACACTTACTCCACAATCACCATGCCAGCGTCGCTTCGCTGCGACTGCTGTTCACCTTCGCTCCGGAACGCCATTCGGCTTCCTTCCTGAATCGATGTTCACCTTCACCGGAATACCCAGGTTATCTCCCTGCCGCGACTCGGTCGTCTGCATCACCGCTACACGGTCGCGGCCTAACAATCTCCAGCTCCGAACTAAACTCCTTCCCCGTCAGGATCGGGGATAGATTCACGCCTGGATCTTCGCAGTCAAGCTCTCCCTCTCGTTTCCAGGACGCTCATAGCGGTCGAAGACCACGCCATACAAAGCACGGCTGTCCAAGAAAAGGCCTCCTGCATCAAAAGTCGGCGGCGTTTAGTTTTGATGAACCACAAGGCTGCATCGTAAGCGTACGACCGAGACCGCGCCGCCCGCTCGGTGGCCCCCGATGGGGTTGTGAGCGCTATCGCGATTTCTCGCCAATCTAGCGAAGGATTGCGGCTACTGCGGCAATGATGGCGAGAGTCAGTCAGCGCAACTCAGCGAGAAAAGCGTGCATCTCGCGTAGCACGTCGGCCTCATTCGAGAGAAAGATATAGGAATTCGCGTCTGCCAGTTCGACTATCCGGACGCCAGATACCCCGCGCTTAAGAACGTCCTCGTTTCTCGCGACCCAGGCCAGTTGGAGGCCGTACCTAAGGCCTAAGGCGGCCCCTTCGGACGGAGTCTGAGGCTTGTAACGCTTCATCTGATCTTCAAGCGACGCCGGAAGAGCAAACAATGCCAACACCGGTGCGCGAACGCGTGCGTAATCCGGGCTCGCTAAACCCGCATCGCGCACCTCTTGGGAAACTAAATGCTGCCCTACGCTGCCGTCTGGATTGCAGGCATACGATTGGCGGAGTTCGGCTTCGGGGAAGATGATTCCATGGTTGGCCCTCCACCATTCCCGGTAAGCTCCAAAAGACGTCTTGTCCGGCTGCGGTGGGTTGCGGATCGCTTGCGGAAGCTGGGACTGCTCCGGTTCTTTGACGCTCTTGTTTACTGGACCCAGGCTAATATCTTCCGCTGAATCGAGGTAAACCAGTCCACCCACTCGATCGGGATGCATCGCGCCGATGACGCTCAGATCCCCCCGGCGGTTTACTTGAATTCCCCAGTCCTCGCCGGGTGATTCCGTATACGTGGGCGCTATCAGTCAGTTTTGGTGCTAGCTCATCGTAGACATGAGCAGTCGAGTAACCAGCCAGCAAAACGACCGGGCGTCCGCTTCCGCCCCAGTCGAGAACTTCCAGCCGAACACCATCTCTGACGGTTACGAACTGGACCTTGTGCGCCGAAGGATCATGCCAAGGGGTGCACGCTTGACCGTGCATAGTGGCGGCGCTGACCACCAAAAGCAAAGCCAGCATGCAGATCGAGGATGATCTGGTTCTCATCTTCAAAAACCTTGGACTCCCTACTCCGTCAGCGGAAACGCCTTTAGCTGTAGCTAGAGCTTAACGAGACAAGACAAGGCAAGGCCAGCCCTCGATCATTGGCACACCCCGATACAGAACCCGCTCGGGTTGGGTCATGCCAGCATTCTAATGAAGTGCTCTACCTAACTGCTGTTAGCAGACGGGATGAGAAGGCCCCTCGGGCCGGAGAAGCAAACGCCGGCTGGCAGGGCACGCTCTCGGGAAAACGGTACCGTGATCTGCCAGCAGCGCGTGGGCGGGTTGCATCACCGCTATGACTGGGCTGCTTGAATCGGTTGTACGCAAGCTCTCATTTGTCTGGACCCATGACAGAAGTGTCTGCTCATTCAGCCGGTTACGAAAAAGTCCCGCGGGTCTGGCATTCAAGGCCACAGAAAAGTTAGATCCTGATGTCAGCGAACTCTTGAGCAGCACTGCTCCTGGGGCGTTTTGGATTGTGGCGAGGCGCAGAACGCCAAACAGGGCTTCCGAGAATTCCAAGCGGCTCGGCGAACGATTCAGGGGCTACGAAGCAGTCCAAATGATCCGGAAGGGGCAAGCTCGATGGGTGGCAGGAGATGATCCTCTTCGTCAGATTCAGTTCATCGACAATCTCTCAATTTGGCAGCCTAAGAACGCACAACAGACGATCGGCGACAAACCTGTCTGCGTTTGGAAGTTGCAACACTACCAATTTTCACGTTTAGACTTTTTGGGTTTCGACTCTGAGGGAATGGCTATCCGCTTCAGCAATCTCCTTCTGACAGCACTGGGAGGACCTTTCAGAATCTCCTGCCGCCACTTGCCGACCTCCTCCACGAACTTTCCCCATTCGGGGCCGAATTGACGCTCCAGTTCTTTGCGCAGCCGGGCCGCCAAAGCGGGACTGCGTCCTCCGGTCGAAATCGCGATCTGCAGTGGCCCCCGAGAAACCACGGCAGGATAGAAAAAGTCGCAATGCAGGGGATCGTCAACTGAGTTGCAAAGCACTCTGCGGGTTTGGCAGGAGCGGAAGACGTTCGCATTGATGGCGGAAGAATCTGTCGCGGCAATCACCAGGAAAGCACCTGCTGCATCGCGCGGAGAAAACAACCTGCGGCGCCAAGTCAGCTTGCCGGCATCAGCTTGAGCGCGAATCGAGCTCTCGGCTTTGGGGCCCACCACCGTAACTCGCGCCCCACAGGCGAGCAGTCCCTTAATCTTCGCTGCCGCAACTTTCCCAGCCCCCACCACAACGCACCGGCGTCCATCCAGCTTCAGCATCATGGGGAACAAGGTCATTCTCTGCCGTCACCTATCGTTTTCATCAGATTCACGATTTCGAAAGGTTCTTCTCTCGTGGTTTGTTCTTTCAGGACACCGCCGAACTTCACAGACGAATGATCTCCGAAGTGAACCCCGCGAAGTCTGCCATGTGACCTGGATCACAGCAAACCGGGCCAACTCTCGACATTATATGAGTTGCAGCTTTTTTGTAGCCGCCGAGGGATATTCTCGACCGCCGGAGACGCTTAATGGCAGATGAAGATAGCGATAGTCACCTTCCAGAGACCCCTCTGCTGGACGAGCTCGAGAACGGGCAGTGGCCCAGCTTTGTCAAAGAGATAAAATCCGCCGCCCAAACCAGCAAGAGCGCCCAAGACTTGCTGGGGCAACTCGAACTTTCGTACCAGGAAAGAAAAGGCCACTGGAAGCACGGCGGGTTGGTAGGCGTGCTCGGTTATGGCGGAGGGGTGATTGGGCGGTACAGCGATGTCGGTGAGCAATTCCCCAACGTCGCGCAGTTCCACACCATGCGGGTGAATCATCCGGCAGGATGGTTCTACACCAGCGACGCGTTGCGCACGATCTGCGATATATGGGAGCGCCACGGGTCGGGCTTGACCAACATGCATGGCTCGACCGGCGACATCATTCTGCTGGGCGCGACCACACCGGAACTTGAGCCGGCTTTCCAGGAACTTGCAAGGGCGGGATTCGATTTGGGCGGTTCAGGATCGTCGATGCGCACGCCTTCGTGTTGCGTCGGTATGGCGCGTTGCGAATGGGCCAGCTACGACGCCATGAAGCTCTGTTACGACCTGACCATGGTCTATCAGGACGAAATGCACCGTCCATCATTTCCTTATAAGTTCAAGATCAAGTGCGCAGCCTGTCCCAATGACTGCGTTGCATCGATTGCTCGCGCCGACCTCTCCATCATCGGCACGTGGCGGGATGAAATTCAAGTGGACGATGCCGAAGTCACGGATGCCGCTGCGAGGGTCTCCATTCAGAAGGAAGTTTGCGGTCTTTGTCCTACGAAGTGCATGGATTGGGACGGCGAAAGACTCACCATCGACAATCACAACTGTGTCCGCTGTATGCATTGCATCAACGTCCTGCCAAAGGCGCTGCGTCCGGGAAAGGACCGTGGTGCGGTAATCATGATCGGGGGAAAGGCTCCCATCATGCAGGGCGCATTGCTTTCGTCGGTCCTGATTCCCTTCGTGCCCGTAAGCGAGCTGATGGAAACCTTGCAGGAGCTGATCCGCCGCATTTGGGACTTCTGGGACGAGTACGGCAACAACCGGGAGCGGGTCGGCGAACTGGTACAAAGAGTCGGATTGGCCGCGTTTCTGGACGGCATCGGCATGGACCCGGTCCCCGAGATGGTTTCCTCACCTCGCGACAATCCTTACATCTATTTCAGGCACTGAAGAGAGTCTAACGATGGCCACGGCTTCAAACCGGATTACCGATATCGGCCCACCACGGTACGATAAGTACCTGCACCCGCTGATCCGGAAGAATTACGGACAGTGGAAGTTTCACGAGAACCTTGCGCCCGGGGTTTACTGCCATGTAGCGGAGTCAGGGGATCGCATCTATACGGTGCGTGCGGGCTCGCCGCGCTTGTTGAGTGTGCAAACGCTGCGCTGCTTCGCCGACCTGGCCGACAAATACTGTGACGGCTACCTGCGCTTCACCAGCAGGAACAATGTCGAATTTCTCCTTGATGACCCCAATCAAATTGAGCCGCTCAAGCAAGAGTTAATCGCTCTCGGATTCCCGGTCGGCGGCACGAATAATGCAATCAGCAATGTTGTGCACACGCAGGGGTGGATCCACTGCCATTCCTCGGCGACGGATGCGTCGGGACTGGTCAAGTGCGTGATGGATGCGGTCTATGACCATTTCACCCACGAGGATCTGCCGGCGAAAGTGCGGATCGCCGTGGCCTGCTGTCTCAACATGTGCGGCGCGGTTCATTGCTCGGACATCGCGATTCTTGGCATACATCGGTTGCCCCCCAAGATCCAAAAGGATCTGATCCGGCGCGCGTGTGAAGTCCCAACTTTGATTGCCTCGTGTCCGACCGGAGCGATCCGGCCGGCGACCACAGCCGATGGCAAGCCTACGATAACCCTGGTTGAAGAACAATGCATGTACTGCGGCAACTGCTACACGGTATGTCCCGCGATGCCGATGAACGATCCGGACAACGATGGACTATCTATCTGGGTCGGCGGCAAGGTGAGTAACGCACGCACTGCGCCGCGGTTCTCCAAGCTGGCGGTTCCTTTTCTGCCCAATAACCCGCCACGCTGGCCCGAGGTCGTCGAGGTGGTAGTCAAGATCGTAGATGTATACGCAAAAAGCGCCCGTAAGTACGAACGTGTGGGCGAATGGATCGACCGGATTGGCTGGCCTCGGTTCTTTCAACTGACAGGATTCGAGTTCACCCGGTATCACATTGATGACTTCACGCACGCAGGACTGACTTACGCCCGCTCGGCGCACGTGCGCTACTAAAGCAGGTTGTGTCCTGTCCCGGAAGAGGAAGAGGCGGATGGGACTGTTTAAGAAGGTGAAGAAACCGGTGATTCGGCCCGTTCTGGCGAGCGCGGGTGAGATCAGCCAGCTTCGACCCGTCTTTGTCGCTAAGTCCCCGCCTTGTGCTTCAGGCTGCCCAAACGGCAATCAGGTCCGGGATCTGCTGGTCATGATCGCTCAGGCGGAAGCCTACAACCTCACTTTCGAACAGGCCTTCGAGCGTGCTTGGAACGGCATTGTGGAACGCAATCCGTTCCCGGCGATCACAGGGCGGGTCTGTCCGCATCCGTGCGAGGGAGCGTGCAACCGCAATGCTAAGGAAGGTGCGGTTGCTTTTCACACCGTCGAGCGAATGCTGGGAGACTTTGGCCTTGCTCGAAACCTAAGGCTCCAGCGAACCACAGACGAACGTCGCTCAGAAAAGGTCGCCGTGGTGGGCGCAGGTCCGGCTGGTTTGTCCTGCGCGTATCAACTGGTGCGTCGCGGTTACCCGGTCACCGTTTTCGAGGGTCTTCCTTCGCCAGGAGGTTTACTGCGCTATGGCATCCCGGGATTCCGCCTGCCGCGCGAGATTCTCGATGCAGAGATCGACCGACTGTTGAATCTCGGAATTGAGCTGCGATGCAATTGCCGAGTTGGCAAAGACATCTCCCTCGATCAACTTCGCCGTGAGTACCAGACCGTGTTCGTCGGCACCGGAGCGTTACAGGCAGCGCCGCTGAGTGTGCCAGGCGAGAACGCTCGCAATGTCTCCGGGGCCATCGATTTTCTGCGCCGATGGAACGACGGCGAAAAGATCGAAATTGGCGAGAAAGCGGTAGTCGTGGGCGCAGGTGCTACCGCCATTGACGCCGTCCAAGCCAGCATGCGGCTGGGAGCGCGCGTCACCATGGTGGCTGCGGAGTTCACCGCCGATGGGCGGGAAATAGACGCCATCCGCGAGCAGGGAGTAAGGGTCGAGGTGCCCGCGACCCCGGTGGCAATCCTGACGGAAGACGGATATGCCAAGAGTGTGCGTTGTGCCCATCTGATTAGCGCAGCGGCGAACTCCCGAAATGGATGGCGACGTTCTTCGAAAGCAGAGTTCGAACTGGAAGCGACTTTTGTGATTGTGGCTACAAATCGGCGGCCCGACCTTCGAGGATTTGAGAACATAACGAACGGCACTGGTTGGTTTCCAGCTGACGAGTGGGGTAGAGCGACGATGGGGCTCCTCGCGGGCGGTGATAACACAGGTTTGGGCACTGTCACGCAGGCCATGGCGCAGGGCCGTATAGCGGCCGAAACCATTGATCGGCAGTTCCGCGGATTGGAACCGGAAACACCTATAGAGCCTCCGGTGGTCCTCCCCAGCAGAATGAGACTGGATTGGTACCAGTCGGCTCCGAGTCAACTGCCATCGGAGACTCAAATACAAGATTCTCACGACGTTCAACCGATGGGATGGAGTGAAGAGGCTATCGTGGACGAAGCCAAGCGCTGCATGTCCTGTGGAATGTGCATGGACTGCGAAGTTTGCTGGATGTATTGCAGCAATAGCTGTTTCGTTCGATTGCCCAAGGGTGAGCACAGCAGAGTCAAGTTGGATCTGTGCAACGGCTGTAAGAAATGCGCAGATGCCTGTCCGACGGGATACATAGACCTTGTCTGACTGAAAGGGGTAAGAGTGCCGACGTTTGCAGTGGAAGATCGAAGCTACGAGGTGGATGAAGACGGGTTTCTTCAGGAACCGGAACGCTGGACCGAGGACGTCGCAAAAGACTTTGCCGACACGGAAGCGGTTACAGAGCTAACCGACGGACACTGGAAGGTCATTTACTACATACGTAACTACTATCTGGAGTTTGGAATTGCACCCACGATTCGCAAGCTGTGCATACAGACGGGCTACAAACTTAAGGAGATTTACGGGTTGTTTCCGTCCGGGCCAGCGAAGGGGGCCTGCAAGTTAGCTGGACTGCCGAAGCCGACGGGGTGTGTTTAGCAAGCCATGAATACGGACCGCGAAATCTTGGAGAAATGGATCGGGCGATTGGCAGACTCTCAACCAGAGCAGTTTGCCTCTCTTCGTGCGCCCGATCCGGATCCATTCCGCAATCCGGTGGGCTATGCCGTCCGCGAGAGTTTGTCCCAGATCTGGCAGCAGTTGCTGACCGAAATGGATCAGAATGTCATCGACGCAGCGCTCGACACAGTCTTGCGCATTCGTGCTGTGCAGGAGGTTTCTCCGGGCCAAGCAGTCGGTTTTGTCTTCCAGTTGCGGCCGCTGATACGTGACCTGTCCACAACCCTGGATCTGGCAGTGCTGGAAAGCAGGATCGACCAGCTAATTTTGGTAGCTTTCGACAAATACACACAATGCCGTGAAGAGATTATCGCGGTACGGTTTCATGAGGCCGAACGGCTTCGACCCAGGCGCCACCAGTTGGACCGTAAGGGTTGTCCATGAACGCGTTTCGTGCACTGATCGCGTTCCTGGCCATTGTGACGCTGGCCGCGCTTGCCGGGCTGTTGAAGCTCTCTCTGCTGGCGGTCATTATTCCCTACGCCGCTTTTATTTTGTTCTTGGTTGGCTTCAGCTACCGTGTTCTGCGATGGGCATGGGTTCCGGTGCCTTTTCGTATCACCACGACGTGCGGCCAGCAGAAGTCACTGCCTTGGATCAGACCGGCGCGCCTGGAAAGCCCGTCAACGGGATGGGGCGTGCTTGGCCGCATGACCCTGGAAGTCCTTTTCTTCCGTTCGCTGCTTCGTAATAGTCGCGCGCGGCTCCAGAGCGGGAAGCTCACTTTCCGCGAGGACCAATGGTTATGGCTGGGGGCGTTGGCGTTTCATTGGTCATTGCTGCTGATCCTGCTGCGGCACTTGAAGTTCTTCCTGCAGCCGATTCCTGCCGCTGTCAGTTGGATTGAACGGCTGGACGGAGGGCTCCAGGTCGGTCTGCCCCATCTTTACATTTCTGATGTGATTTTTGCCTGCGCGTTGGCGTACCTGATCATTCGTCGGCTTCACGATCCGCTGCTCCGCTTCGTCTCGCTATTCTCGGATTACTTTGTGCTTTACCTTCTGATCGGTATCGCTCTGTCCGGGTTGCTGTTGCGGTTCGTTTTTCGGGCTGACCTAGGGCAGATCAAGCAATTCGCGCTGAGTCTCGCCGCCCTGCATCCCGTACTGCCTGCGAACGCCAGTCCTGTTTTCTGGGTTCATTTGTTGTTGGTCAGCACGCTTGCGGCATACTTTCCCGCCAGCAAATTGGTGCACATGGGAGGAGTCTTTCTTAGTCCCACCCGCGACCTTGCGAACAACAGCCGCACCAAACGTCACGTCAACCCGTGGAATGCTCCAGTCGTCACTCGGTCGTACGCGGAGTGGGAGCAGGAGTTCCTGGACAAATTGAAAAGGGCAGGGATTCCGATCGAGGCCGAGGATGCCGGAAAAGCTACTACAGATTGAACAGAATCCGCCGCGCGGCGACTGGACGGATGCTGCGGTTGAGTTTCGCAAAGGCTCATTTTGCTACGGTTCTGTCCAGAAACACGCTGCCTACCTCAGCCTGCCAAATCCCCGCAAGTGGCAACCCTTCGATGCTGACTGGCAACTTCCTTCCGACTGGAAGGAGAGACTGCTTAGCGGCATGAAAGAGAGACTGGATCGGTACCGTTCCTTCCGCCTTTTCATGGATATCTGCGTGCGATGCGGCGCCTGCTTCGACAAGTGCCAGTTTTACCTTGGCTCCTCCGATGCAAAGAACATGCCCGCGCTGCGTGCCGAATTGCTTCGGTCGGTATATCGCCGCTATTTCACTTTAGGTGGGAGGACCTTCGGCACGCTGGCAGGCGGCCGCGAGTTGACGGAAGACGTGGTAAAGGAATGGTTCTATTACTTCTACCAGTGTAGTGAATGCCGCCGCTGCTCCGTGTTTTGTCCTTTCGGAATCGATACGGCCGAGATCACCATGATTGCCCGCGAGTTGCTGGAATTAGTGGGTTGCAGCATTAATTGGGTGATCGAGCCCGCTGCCAACTGTTTCCGCACAGGAAGCCATTTGGCTATTCAGCCGCATGCTCTCAAAGACAGCATTGAGTTCGCCTGCGATGAAATCAAGAAGCTCACAGGAATCGGGATCGAAGTTCCCATCAACCGTAAGGGCGCGGAAGTTCTCTTCATAACGCCGTCGGCCGATTACTTCGGCGAGCCACATTACTATACGCTGCTGGGCTACTTGATGCTGTTTCACGAGATCGGCCTCGACTACACGATAAGCGCGTTTGCTTCGGAAGGCGGCAACTTCGGACTGTTTTCCTCGCACGAACTGACGAAGCGGCTCAACGCCAAGATCTACGAAGAAGCGAGGCGCCTAGGGGTCAAATGGATACTGGGTGGGGAATGCGGCCACATGTGGCGCGTCTTGCACCAGTACATGGACACCATGAATGGCCCAGCCGACTTTCTCGAGACCCCGGTCTCTTCCATCACCGGAACCCGTTTTGAAAACGCAAGTTCGACTCGTGCCGTTCATATCTGTGAGTTCACCGCCGACCTGCTGTACAACAACAAGCTGCGTCTGGATGTAAGCCGGAACGACCGCTGGTCCGTTACTTTCCACGATTCCTGCAACCCTGCACGCGCTATGGGCCTGCTGGAGGAGCCGCGCTACATTCTCAAGCGCGTGTGCCGGAACTTCCATGAGATGCCCGGGGACACGATACGGGAAAAGACATTTTGCTGTGGCAGCGGCGGCGGCCTGGGCACGGATGAAAACCTGGAGGTGCGCTTGCGCGGCGGGTTCCCACGGGCGAATGCCGTCAGGTATGTCAACGAAAAGCACGGGGTGAACCTGCTCGCCTGCATTTGCGCCATCGACAAGGCAAGCTTGCCGACCTTGATGGAGTACTGGGTACCAGGCGTGGAAGTGGCCGGCGTGCACGAACTGCTGGGCAACGCCCTCATTTTGACGGGCGAAAAGGAGAGGACTACCGATCTCCGGGGCGAGCCGCTGGCAGAAGGAGGCCAACCATGAACGATCGGCCTTTGATTGTGGGCGGGCTGCTCCTGTTCGTCGTTTTCGTCACAAGTCCCATATGGCACGGAGTGGCGACGAGGAAGTTGGCCTTGGCGCCCTTGGAAATCAAGCTCCCGTCCCAAGAGAAGAACTGTGTGGCCCCTGCGAGCTATATGCGCACTTCGCATATGCAGTTGCTGGAGCAGTGGCGAAGCGATGTCGTCCGCCGGCAGCAGCGGCAATATACCGCCTACGACGGAAAGGTGTACGAGAAGAACCTGACCCAAACCTGCCTCTCGCAATGTCACGCGAGCCATGCCGACTTTTGCGACAAATGCCATCGGTACGCCGGAGTGG
>Ga0187860_1002749_pt1 | contig 14251 bp, 14 predicted proteins | sample June2016WEW_10_4_FD_132981 | JGI IMG/M metagenome (GOLD analysis project Ga0187860, IMG submission 132981) | Peatland microbial communities from SPRUCE experiment site at the Marcell Experimental Forest, Minnesota, USA - June2016WEW_10_40 | ecosystem: Environmental > Terrestrial > Soil >... | reverse complement strand
TCGTCACCGTCACCAGGTCGCCCCCTTCAGCCGCACGCCACGGCCGCCGTCTTGGCTCGCGGCGCTGTCGGAGATCAACTCGACGCCGAGCGCATCGAGCGCCGCGACGAGCTTCATCAGGGAATCGACGTGGCCGCGGATCACGCCCACGCTGGCCTCCATGCGCTGGATGGTCGGTAGCGACAGCCGGGCCGCTTCAGCGAGCTTGCGCTGATCGATGCCGAGTAGTGCGCGCGAGGCCTTAAGCTGGCCGGCGGTGATCATGGGGCGGGGTCAGAAGTGATGTCTAGAATCTCTATTTCTATTAATAAAAAATCAATTCTGATATTTCAATCATTTATTTTCCAGCGCGGACGAGTACTGGATTGCCCCTAATCGCGGACGTTCGGCTGCGGCGGCACGATGTACAGAACCATTTCTTCGCTCGGCGACGCGGCCACGAGCCGCACGGCGGGCGCGTCCGTCAGAGCGGAGCGCGCGAGCAAGGATGGCAAGTTCCATCGGTTCTGAACTCAGCAATGCCACACTTTCCGATGCGAAAAGATTTTGCCAAACTAGATTTGAAGTGACAGGGGTCCCCGACAATTGCTGAAGCTTAAAGACCGGACGGCGGTCGTCACCGGCGCCGCCAGTGGAATTGGCCGGGCGATCGCGGCCTCGCTGGCGCGCCGCGGCTGCCATCTTGCACTCGCCGATATCGACGATGCGGCGCTCGCCCGCACCGCTAGCGAGCTTGCCGAGCCGGGCGTGCGCATCAGCCGGTATCATCTCGATGTGTCGGATCGCGACGCCGTCGCCGCTTTTCCGGCGCGCGTGATCGCGGAACACGATGGCGTCGATGTACTCGTCAACAATGCCGGCGTCGCGCTCGGCGGCACTTTCCCGGAGGTCGCCGAGCGCGATTTCGACTGGCTGTTCGCGATCAATTTTTTCGGCGTCGTGCGGATGACGCGGGCGTTCCTGCCGCTCCTATACAAGAGCGAGGAAGCACGTCTCGTCAACATTTCAAGCCTGTTCGGCCTGATCGCGCCGCCGGGCCAAACCGCCTACGCGGCGAGCAAATTCGCGGTACGCGGCTTTTCCGAATCCTTGCGGCATGAGCTTGCGCGAACGCGCATCGGCGTTACCGCCGTCCATCCCGGTGGCGTCGCCACCTCGATCGCGAAAAATGCCCGGCTGCCGAACAGTCTCTCCGCCGACGAGGTTACGAAAAAACGGAAATTCTTCAATTCCTTCCTTATAATGCCGCCCGAGGTCGCCGGCGAAACGATCGTTCGCGGCGTCGAACGGCGCAAGGTGCGCATCGTGGTCGGCACCGATGCCAAGATGGCCGCGTTCGTCGAGCGGCTCATGCCCGTGACTTACTGGAATTGGCTCGGGCGGGGATCGAAGCAATGAACAATGTTGAATTTCATGCCGGAGCGCTGGCCACCGGGCCGGCTGGGGAGACAGGCCGATGATCGCGTTCGCCTGGATCGTTGGTATCGTCCTTGTGCTTCTTGCACTTGCGCTGGGTGGACTCGCCCTCTTCTCCGCGTGGACGGCGCGGCAGGTCGAGAAGAGATTGCCTCCGCACGGACGCTTCATCGAAGTCGATGGTGCGCGCATCCACTATCTCGATGAAGGCTCCGGGCCGACGCTTCTGCTTATTCACGGGCTGGCCGGCCAGACGCGTGTTTTCACTCATTCTCTGCTCGACAGGCTGAAGCGCGATTACCGAGTCGTTATTCTGGATCGGCCGGGCAGCGGCTATTCAACGCGCCCATCGCGAGCCTCGGCGGCGATCGGCGCTCAGGCCCACACTATCGCGCGTTTCATAGAGGCGCTCGGACTGGAGCGACCGCTGGTCGTCGGTCATTCATTAGGCGGAGCGATTGCGCTCGCGCTGGCCTTGAACCATCCCGAGCAGGTCGCCGGCCTGGCTCTGCTCGCGCCGCTGACGCATGTGGAGGGCGAGGTGCCGCCCCTATTTCGGGGGCTTGCCATCAGATCGCCGCTGCTGCGCGGGCTCGTAGGCTGGACGTCGGCAATTCCGTTGTCGATCAGGAACCGCAACTTCGTGCTCGAAGCGGCGTTCGGTCCACAGCCAGTCGCGGCCGATTATGGGACGCTAGGCGGCGGACTATTGAACCTGCGGCCGCACAGCTTCATCAACGCTTCGCGCGACTTAATGGCAACCATGGAAGACCTGGCCCACATGCAGGAGCGCTATCAGCGCCTCACGATTCCGATCGGCGTGCTGTTTGGAACTGGCGACCGCCTGCTCGATCCTGCGAAACATGGCGCAGCGATGGCTACAAAGGTGGCCGGACTTGATCTCGAACTGATCGAGGGCGGCGGACATATGGTACCCATCTCGTCCGCCGATCGCGCCGTCACGCTCATTGCGCGCATGGCGCAACGCGTTACGGCGGATGCCGGGCGCGCGTTGACCACCTAATTTCAAGAACACTAAAGCATGACGCAAGAACATTTTGACGTCGTCATCGTCGGCGGCGGACTGTCCGGCATCGACGCTGCCTACCACGTGCAGTCCTCGTGCGCCGCCAAATCCTACGTTATCCTTGAAAGCCGCGATGCCATCGGCGGCACCTGGGACCTGTTCCGTTATCCCGGCATTCGTTCCGATTCGGATATGTTCACGTTCGGCTATCCGTTCCGTCCATGGCAATCGAACGCCGCGATCGCCGACGGCGAATCGATCCGCAGCTACATTCGCGAGACTGCGGCAGCCTATGGCATCGACCGCAAGATCCGCTTCCGGCATCGGGTGACGAGCGCGTCGTGGTCCTCCGCCGACGCAGTGTGGACCATCGAGGTCGAGCGCGGTCCCGAGCGCGAGCCGCTGCGCTTTACTTGCAGCTTCCTCTTCACCTGCACCGGCTATTACGACTATGCGGGCGGCTATACGCCTGAATTTACCGGTATCGAAAAATTTCGCGGCCGCCTTGTCCACCCGCAGCAATGGCCGCAAGACCTCAACTATGCAGGCAAGCGCGTGGTGGTGATCGGCAGCGGCGCGACCGCGGTGACGATCATCCCCGTCATCGCCAAAACCGCCGCGCATGTAACCATGCTGCAGCGCTCGCCTACCTATATCGTATCGCGGCCGTCGGAGGATGCGCTCGCCAAGTGGCTACGGCGCCGCTTGCCGACCCGAATCGCATACGGCATTGCCCGCTGGTATTACGTGCTGTTTGGGCTTTATTTCTACAATCTGTCCCGGCGCAAGCCGGATGCCGTGAAGCGATGGATCGTAAGCCAGGCGCAGCAGCAGCTCGGCTCCGACTACGACGTCCAATCCCATTTCACGCCGCGTTACAATCCCTGGGACCAGCGTCTTTGTCTCGCCCCAGACGCCGACTTCTTTCGCGCCATCAAGGCCGGCACGGCGGACGTTGTGACCGACCAGATCGAGACCTTCACGGAAACCGGCATTCGCTTGCAATCGGGCCGCGACCTCAACGCCGAAATCGTCGTCACCGCGACCGGACTCAAGCTGCAATTGCTCGGCGGCATCGACGTCATTGTCGACGGACTGCCCGTCAAGTTTTCCGATACGATGAATTTCAAGGGCGTCATGTTCAGCGACGTGCCGAACCTGTTCACCGCGTTCGGCTACACCAACGCCTCCTGGACTCTGAAATGCGATCTGACCTCGATTTATGCGGCCCGGCTGATCAACTACATGGACAGGCACGGCTATGTCGCCTGTACGCCGCGCCAACGCGATCCCTCCGTCAAACCGGAGCCGTTGCTCGATTTCTCTTCGGGCTACATCCAGCGCGCAATCGATCAATTTCCTCGCCAAGGTTCCAAAAAGCCCTGGAAGCTTTACCAGAACTACGTGCTGGACCTGGTCAACCTGCGGTTCGGGTCCGTGAACGACAGCGCCTTGGAGTTCAAGGGGCGAGGCGTGAACACAAAGGCTGCCTAGACTGCCCACGGTGCCACTCAGCGATCGAACACCACGACCCCGCGAAGATTTTTGCCGGCCTCAAGGTCGGCATAGCCGCGATTTATTTCGTCGAGCCGATAGGTTTGGGTGATCAGTTCGCGCAGCTTCAACGAGCCTTTGCGATACAGCGCGAGAAGCTCGGGGATTTGCACGCGTGGGCTGGCGAAGCCGTAAACAGCGCCCATGATCGCCTTTTGCGTGACGAACAGTTCGAGCGGCGGGATTTTGATTTCGGCTATGGTGTCCGGGGTGAGTGCGGTCACGACGATGTTGCCGCCCTTCGTAGTCGCGCGGAAGGCGGGCAGCAAGGTCTCCGGCGGATTGATGCAGACGAAGGCGTGATCGACTCCGACCCCGTCGGTGAGCTCCAGAACCGCGCGGGTGAGATTTTCGCCCTGCGCATTGACACCATGGGTCGCGCCGAACTCGCGCGCCCAATCAAGTTTGGCCTGGACGATATCGGCGGCTATAATTTTTGCGGCGCCGTTCAGAGCCGCGCCCTGAACCACGTTCATGCCGTCGCCGCCGCAGCCGACGACCAATACGCTTTCGCCCGGCCTCACCCGCGCCCGGTGGCGCGCAGCTCCCACGCCCGCCGGGACACCGCAGGCAACGAGGCTGGCAAGGTCGAGCGGAATGTCCTTGTCGATCACTACGACCGACGCCTGATCGACCACGGTGCGCTCGGCGAAGCCGCCGATCATGCAGAATGCGCCGACGGCAGCTTCCGCTCGGTCGCGGCGGCGATACGTGCCGTCGAGCTGTGGCCCCTGCGTGATGCGGGGGCCTTCTACGCAAAAATGGTGCAGGCCCTTGCGGCACCAGCGGCAAACTCCGCAGGCCGGAATGAACGTGAGCACGACGTGGTCGCCCACTTTAATTCCGCTGACCGCGTTGCCGATCTCTTCGACCACGCCTGCGGCCTCGTGGCCGAGCACCATCGGCCGCATCGCCACGCGCCGCTCGCCGCGCATCACGTGATAATCAGTGCGGCACAATCCTACGGCGGCTACGCGCACCAAAACTTCGGTCGGATCCGGCGGATCGAGCGTGATGCGCTCGATCGCTAACGGTGCGCCGATTTCGCGAAACAGGGCCGCTAGGGTGTCCATAGAATATGTTGCAGGGGGCTCATATCTCCCCCGATTACGCGTCGTAAGTTCGCCCCTTAATGCCCCTCGAAGCTGACAAGAGTACGTACCGGCACGCCGAGCTTCCTGATTTTTTCCGCACCGCCGAGGTCGGGCAGATCGATGATGAAGCAGGCGGCCAGAACATCGGCGCCGATCTGCTTGAGAAGTTTCACCGCGGCCTCGGCGGTGCCGCCGGTGGCGACGAGGTCGTCGACCAGGATGACGCGCTCGCCCTTGATCACTGCATCCTCATGCATCTCCATTTCGTCGATGCCGTATTCGAGCGAATAGCCGATGGTCACGCGCTTGAACGGCAGCTTGCCTTTTTTGCGGATTGGCACGAAGCCGGCCGAGACCTGATGGGCGACGGCACCGCCGAGAATGAAGCCGCGCGCCTCGATGCCGGCCACCTTGTCGATCTTGCTACCGGCCCAGGGCTGCAGCAGCGCGTCGACGGCGCGGCGGAAAGCCCGCGCATCGCCAAGGAGCGTGGTGATATCGCGGAATATGATGCCCGGCTTGGGATAATCCGGGATGTTGCGGATCGCGGCCTTGAGGTCACTTTCTAGCGTGACGGTCATCATGGTCGGAGCCCTATCTCGTCAATAGACATGCCTGTAGCACACCCGCGCGTTAGGGCGAATGGCGGGGAGCCTGATACGCCTCGCTGCGACGGCGTGCCGATGTCTCGGCCGGCGGCTCAGGACTTCGGATATTCGGGCGGCGGCCGCGACTCGATCAGCTCGGGATCATGCTTCACATCGTGCCAGACCCTCTTCTTGGTAAAATAGAGGAGGCCGGTGAGCACGATAAGGAACACGAATACCTGAAAGCCGAGCCGTTTGCGCTCGTCGAGCTTCGGCTCTGCAGCCCACATCAGGAAGGCGGCGACATCCTTGCCGTATTGATCCACGGTCGCCGGCGTGCCGTCGGTGTATTCGACCTGCCCATCGCTGAGCGGCTTGGGCATGGCGATAGCGTGACCGGGAAAGAATTTATTGTACTGCGCGCCCGGCGGCAGCGTCACACCCGCAGGCGGATCCTCGTACCCGACGAGGATGGCGTGAATGTAATCGGGTCCGTCCTCCTGGTATTGCGTGAATGCATCGAAGATGAACCAGGGAAAGCCCGCTTCATAGCCGCGCGCCTTCGCCAGGACGGACATGTCCGGGGGCAAGCCACCGCCTAATGCTGCGCGGGCAGCCTGATCGTTCGGGAACGGCGGCGGAAAGCGGTCGGCGATCTTGCCCGGCCGCTGAAACATCTCGCCCTTATCGTTCGGGCCATCTGTGACTTGGAAGCCGCTCGCGATCGTCACCGCCTGGGGCTCGGTGAAGCTGGGGCCGCCTGGATCGGAGAGGTTGCGGAACGCCAGAAGCTTCAAGCCGTGGCAGGTGGAGCAGGCCTCGCGATAGACCTTGAAACCGCGCTGAAGCTGCCCCGTGTCGTACGTGCCGAATGGCCCGTGGAACGACCAATGCTCCCGCGACGGGGCCTCGGCCTCCTGCGCGGACGCTGCGTGCATGGCCGCCACCGAAAGCGAAGCGGCGAGCGTAGCGGCGAGAGCGATGCTACGATGAGCGTTCATTGGCCGGCCTCCCCTAACCCCTGGCGCCCGACGGCGGCGGCGCCGATGCGCCGACCGGCACGCCTTCGCGCAGCACCGATTCCGAGATCGAGTTCGGCAACGGCTTCGTTGTCTCGAACAGCCCGAGCAGCGGCAGGATGATGAGCAAAAACACGAAGTAATAGGCGGTGAGGATACGCGCCGCGATCACGTAGCCGCCCTCCGGCGGCTGCGAGCCGAGATATCCAAGGCCGATCACCACCAAAAAGAACACGATCAGGAACTGCCGGTAGAGCGGCCGATAATTCGCCGAGCGCACCCGCGAGGTGTCCAGCCAGGGCAGGAAGGCGAGCAGGACGATCGACGAGAGCAGCGCGATGACGCCGAGAAGCTTGCTCGGGATCGCGCGCAAGATGGCGTAGAACGGCAGGTAATACCATTCCGGCACGATGTGCGTCGGCGTCTGGCCGGGATTGGCCGGAATGTAATTGTCGGAGTGCCCGAGATAGTTGGGGATGTAGAACACGAACCAGGCGAGGAACAGGCAGAACACGCCGATGAAGAAAGCGTCCTTGGCGGTCGCGTAGGGGGTGAACGCCACGCTGTCCTTCTCGGTTTTCGGCTCAACGCCGGTCGGGTTGTTTTGCCCGACCATGTGCAGCGCCCAGACGTGCAGCACCACCACGCCGGCGATGACAAACGGCAAGAGGTAGTGCAGCGAATAGAAGCGGTTGAGCGTCGGATTGCCGACCGCATAGCCACCCCACAACCAAGTGACAATCGGATCGCCGACGCCGGGGATTGCCGAGAACAGATTGGTGATGACGGTCGCCGCCCAAAAGCTCATCTGGCCCCAAGGCAGCACGTAGCCCATGAAACCGGTGACGATCATGAGCAGGAACAGGATGACGCCGAGGATCCACAGCACCTCGCGCGGGTCCTTGTAGGAGCCGTAATACATGCCGCGGATGATGTGCGCGTATCCGGCGACGAAGAAGAACGAAGCGCCGTTGGCGTGCAGGTAGCGCAGCAGCCAGCCGTAATTCACGTCGCGCATGATCGACTCGATGGAATTGAAGGCGAGATCGACATGCGGCGTGTAATGCATCGCCAGCACGATGCCGGTGACGATCTGCGCGCCCAGCATGAAGCTGAGAATGCCGCCGAACGTCCACCAGTAGTTCAAGTTGCGCGGCGTCGGATAGACGACGAAGGATGAATGGATGAGGCTCGCGATCGGCAGCCGCCGCTCCATCCATTGCATAACGGGGTTCTGCGGCTTGTAGATCGAATTTGCGCTCATGGTCGAACCTTATGCGTTAGCGGGCGCGGTTTCGCCGATCCGTATCTTGGTATCGGATACAAACTGATAGGGCGGCAGCGGCAGATTCAGCGGCGCCGGTCCTTGGCGGATACGGCCCGCGGAATCGTATTGCGAGCCGTGGCACGGGCAGAACCAGCCGTCAAAGTTGCCTTGATGCGGCAGCGGAATGCAACCGAGATGCGTGCAGATGCCGACGACGACGAGCCATTGCTCGTGGCCGGCCTTGACGCGCGCCGAATCGGGGGCCGGATCGCGCAGCGTCCGCCAATCTGCCGCTTGCGCGCGCGCGATGTCCTGCTTGGTGCGGTGAAAAATGAAGATCGGCTGGCTACGCCAGAACGCTTGGACAATCTGGCCCTCGGCAAGCGGTGACAGATCGACCTCGACGGGGGCGCCGGCGGCGATGGTCGAGGCATCAGGGCTCATTTGCCCGATGAGCGGAGCCAGCGTGGCGGCCGCGCCAACGGCGCCGACGGCTGCCGTCGCAATGTAAAGAAAATCACGCCGCGAAGGCTCCGCTGCGGAGATTGTGGTCACCCGTCTCACCCTCTTCCGTCTTGCCGGCAACTCCATCCGCGCTGCGAACCGCCCCCGGAAGGCCCGTGCGGCGGCGGAAAGCCCGGTCTCATCCGACCTGGGGGAGGTCAGAGGCGACGCAATCCGGCGCGTTTTATTGGCACCCTTACCGGGAGAGCGCAAGTGTGCCATCGAAGGGACCCCAGAGCCGTGCCGGGGACCGTTCCGGTGGCTGTTTCTGCCGCTTGGCACTGGCTGGAATCAGCTGCGATGGCGCGTCCGATTGTCGTCCGTCCCTCGATCTGACCCTACGCCCATGCGCATCGCCCTCTATGAGCCCGACATCCCGCAGAACACGGGAACGATTCTGCGCCTTTGCGCTTGCTTCGGCATCGAAGCGCATATTATCGGGCCGGCCGGATTTCCGACGACCGATCGCGCCTTCCGCCGCGCCGGCATGGACTATCTCGATGCCGTAGAAATCGTACGCCACCGCTCATGGCAAGATTTCGCAGCCTGGCGCGGCAGCAGGGGTCATCGCCTTGTCCTGTTCACGACCGCCGCATCCCTCTCCTATCTCGATTACCGCTACGAGACCGACGACGTCCTGTTGTTCGGGCGCGAGTCCGCAGGCGTGCCGGCGGAGGTGCAGCAAGCTGCCGATGCCCAGTTGCGGATTCCGATGCGCCCCGGCCTGCGCTCACTCAATGTCGCGGTCGCCGCCGCGATGGCGGCCGGCGAAGCGCTACGACAGACCGGCGGGATGCTCTAGGGAGATCAACCCTCGTCATGCCCGGAGTGGCTACGCGGCCACCACACCTGGTCGGCCACCCTCGACCGCGAACGTCCGCAGCGTCGAAATGTCCGCCTTGGGGTCCTTCACGTCAGAGACGATGCGCATGCGCGCCTGCATCTGCGCGCGTTCGAGATCGACACAGACGTAGCCGCGCAGCCGGCTTTCGAAGAAATGCACGTGCGGATTGTCCGGCAGCGCCTGCACGATCACGTCGTAGGGCGGACCGTAGGACGAGATCGAGGTGCCGACGAATTCCGTCGCTACGACCGGCGAGCCTGGATCGTCGAAATCAAGTTTCAGATCGTTGGCGAAAAACGAATGGATATCGCCGCCCACCACGACGGGATTTGACACATGCGTGTCCTGGATGCGCTTGAGGAGCCGCGCGCGGTTCGCCGGATAGCCGTCCCAATCGTCGGTGGAGAAGGCGAAGGCGTCGCTCTGCTTGACGTGATACTGGGCCATTAGCACGTCCTGCCCGATCAGATTCCACTGCGCCTTGGAATGCGCGAGCCCGGCGTAAAGCCAAGCCTCCTGACCGAACCCCATCATGCTGCGCCCGGCCTCACGCCGCTCCGGACAGCTCGCGTCGGTTTCCAGATGCATGCCCCCCTTGTTCGGCGGCGCGTAGCAGGCTTCACGCGAGCGGTATTGCCTTCCGTCGAGCATGGAGATTTCGATCAGATCGCCGAAGGTAAAGCGATCGTAGACTCGCATGATCGGACCGTTGGGCTGCGACAGGATCGGCCGCACCGGCATATGCTCGTAGAATGCGCGATAGGCCGCAGTGCGACGCATCAGGAACAGCTCGGGATCGTCGAAATGCTCCGACCATTTGTCGGCGTAATCGTTCTGCACCTCATGCTCGTCCCAAGTGACCAGCGCCGGCGCTTCGTCATGCAGGCGTTGCAGGTCCTGGTCGAGCCGGTATTGCGCGTAGCGATTGCGATAGGTCGGCAGCGTCGCCGCTTCGATACCGTCGGAGTGGCGGCGCACGATCGGCCGTCTTTCCTCGATGGTTTCGTAAATGTAGTCGCCGAGATACAGCACGAATTCCGGATTCTCGTCGGCGAGATGGCGATAGCCGGAGAAATAGCCGTGCTCGTAGTTGGAGCAGGATACAAATCCGAAGCGCAGGCGATCGAGCGCCGCGCCCGGCGCCGGCAAGGTGGCGGCGCGTCCGATCCGGCTCGATGCATCGCCGCTCATGAAGCGATACCAGTAAGGCCGGCTGGGCTGTAAGCCGCGCACGTCGAGATGCACTGAATACGCAAACGCCTGTTCCGCTGCCACCTCGCCGCGCCGCACCACATCGCGCATGGCGGGATCGGTCGCGATCTCATAGGCGACAGTGACGTCGCCGCCGCGCATCCCGCCCGGCGTTTCCGGATTGACCGACAACGGCTCGGGCGCGAGCCGCGTCCACAGCACGAAGCCGTCCGCGCGCGGTGCGCCCGAAGCAACGCCGAGGCTGAAAGGGTCTCCCGCGCGCCAGCTTTGCGCCGCGGCGTAGCGCAACAAAGCGGGCGCCGCGACGATGGCAAGACCGGCGCCGGCCGCGCTTCTCAAGAGGCGGCGGCGCGTCGGATAGCTTATGCGTAACTGGATCGGCGCCATAATGCTCCGGCACGCGGTTGCGACAGATTAATATAGTCGCGCAAGTGTGTGACAGTCTCGACAAACGGCGCTCGAATGCCATTGTAATGTGGGACCGACATGGACTTGAACCTGATCGAAACCCGCAAAGACCGCGCTCGCGTCTGGTTCGAGACGCTGCGCGAGCAGATCGTGGCTGCCTTCGAGGAGATCGAGGACGCCCTCCCTGCCGGCGCGCCGCTAGCGGACCGTCCGGCCGGGCGTTTTGTACGCACGCCCTGGAACCGGACCGATCATACCGGCGCGCCCGGCGGGGGCGGCGTCATGGCGATCATGAAGGGCCGCGTATTCGAAAAGGTCGGCGTCCACGTCTCGACCGTTTTCGGCGAATTCGCGCCGGAATTCCGCAAGGAAATTCCCGGCGCCGCCGAAGACCCGCGCTTTTTCGCCACCGGCATTTCGCTGATCGCCCATATGCAGAATCCGCACGTGCCGGCAGTGCACATGAACACGCGCTTTGTCGTCACCACGAAATCGTGGTTCGGCGGCGGCGCCGATTTGACGCCGGTGCTCGCTTGCCGGCGCACGCAGGACGATCCCGACACGATCTCGTTCCATGCGGCGGTGAAGGCCGCCTGCGACGCCCATGCCGCCGTCGCCCCTTACGATAAATTCAAAACCTGGTGCGACGAGTATTTTTTCCTGAAGCATCGCGGCGAGATGCGCGGCATTGGCGGCATCTTCTACGACTGGCTCGATAGCGGCGATTTCGACGCCGATTTCGCCTTCACGCAAACCGTCGGCCGGGCCTTCCTCGCGATCTATCCCGAACTGGTCCGCAGAAATTTTGCTAAACCCTGGACCGATACGGAGCGGGAGGAACAACTTGTGCGCCGCGGGCGTTACGTCGAGTTCAATTTGCTCTATGACCGGGGAACGGTTTTCGGCCTGCGAACCGGTGGCAATGTCGAGTCGATTCTGTCCTCGATGCCGCCGGTAGTGAAATGGCCGTGACCGCGGCAAGGACGGCGCACGGAACTTAAGCCTATGGACCTGGGAATTGCCGGCCGCAAAGCGATCGTCTGCGCCTCGAGCCGCGGGCTTGGGCGTGCTTGCGCCAAAACGCTGGCGGAGGCCGGCTGTGAGGTCGTGATCAACGGCCTCGATCGCGATCGCCTCGCCGCGACGGCCGCGGAATTGCGCCAAGCGACCGGCGCGAAGATCATTCCGCTCGCGGCCGACGTCGCTTCGCCGGAGGGGCAGAAGGCGTTGTTCGAGGCATGTCCGGAGCCGGATATTCTGGTCAATAACAATGCCGGACCGCCGTTCCGCGACTTCCGCGAGCTTGACCGGCAGAAGATGATCGACGGCGTCGTCGCCAACATGATCGTGGCCGTGGAGCTGATCCAGAAGGCGATCAGGCCGATGGTCGCAAAAAAATTCGGCCGCATCGTCAACATCACCTCAGGATCGGTGAAAATGCCGCTTGCGGGGCTCGATCTTTCGTCCGGCGCGCGGGCGGGCTTGACCGCTTTCCTCGCCGGCGTCGCCCGCTCGGTTGCCGGCTCAAACGTGACCATCAATTTCGTTCTGCCCGGAGTATTCGCGACAGACCGCCTACGCTCTTATGTCGAGACAACGGCGAAGAAGAACGGCATTAGCGAGGATGCCGCCCTTGCCGAGCGCGTCGCCACCGTTCCGGCGCGGCGCGTGGGCGAGCCCGACGAGCTTGGCGCCGCTTGCGCGTTCCTCTGCTCGGCGCAGGCCGGCTACATCACCGGCCAAAATCTGCTAATCGACGGCGGTGTTTTTCCGGGGGCGTTTTAAGCGCATTCCACAAGGAGATATTCATGAAACTCGTCCGCTTCGGCGCCGCGGGGCGCGAAAAGCCCGGCATGCTCGACGCCCAGGGCCGCATCCGCGACCTATCGAAGATCGTGCCAGACATCGCCGGCGGCGTGCTTTCATCCAGCGGCCTCGCCAAGCTACGCAAGCTCAAGGCCGACAAGCTGCCGCTGGTGCGCGGCACCCCGCGCCTCGGCCCGTGCGTCGGCGGGATCGGTAATTTTATCGCCATCGGGCTGAATTATTCCGACCACGCCGCCGAAGCCGGCATGCCGATTCCGAAGGAGCCGATCACCTTCAACAAGGCGCCGAGCTGCATCTGCGGGCCGAACGACGACACCATGATCCCGAAAGGCTCGACCAAGCTAGACTACGAGGTCGAGCTCGGCGTCGTCATCGGCAGCCGCGCGCGCTACCTCGCCAAGAACAAGGCAATGGACGCGGTCGCCGGCTATTGCCTTGCCAACGACGTGTCGGAGCGCGCTTTCCAGATCGAACGCAGCGGCGGTCAGTGGAACAAAGGCAAGGGCTGCGAGACCTTCGGCCCGCTCGGGCCTTGGTTGGTCACCAAGGACGAAATCCGCGACCCGCAGCGGCTCGACATGTGGCTCACGGTCAACGGCGAAACCCGGCAGCAGGGCTCGACTCAAACCATGATCTTCGGCGTCGCCCACCTCGTCTGGTACTGCTCGCAATTCTTCGTGCTGGAGCCGGGCGACGTGATCATCACCGGCACGCCGCCCGGCGTCGGTATGGGCTTCAAGCCGGAGCCGAAATTTTTGAAAGCCGGCGACGTGGTGCGGCTTGGCATCGACGGGCTCGGCGAGCAGCATCAGAAGATCGTGAGGTTTAGGGCCTAATCCGCGCGGGTTTTCATTTCTCACCCCTCCCGCGCCTCCAGCACCGCTTGCAGCGAAATGCGCGACCAGGCGGCGATGCGGTCGCGGAAGCCGACATAGGAATCGTGCACCTTGCGCGCGGTTACGCTCCTGGTCGCAAGCTCGGCGAGGACATCAGCGGCTGTGCTGCGCGCGGCGGCGACAAAATCGGACGGGAACGCGCGAAGCTGCATGTTGTCACGCGTGGTGAGCGTCGCCAGCGCTTCGATGTTGAGCCGCTCCATTTCGGCGAGCGCGAACGACGCCTCCGCCGCGCAAGCATGCGTGACGATCGCTTTCAACTCGGCGTCGAGCGTCTCCCAGGCCTTAAGCGCGACAATGCATTCGCCGGTGCCGTTCGGTTTGTTGAAGCCAGGGCCGTAATAGAACGGCGCGAAGCGATAGAGGCCGAGCGCGATGTCGGAGCCGGGGCCGACGAATTCGGCGCCGTCGATCACGCCCGATTGCAGCGCGACCAGAATTTCGCCGGGCGATGTGGTCTGCGGGATGGCGCCGAGCCGGCGATAGACTTCGCCGCCGAGGCCCAGCGCGCGGACTTTAAGCCCGTGTACGTCGTCGCGGCTTTTGATTTCGCGGCGGAACCAGCCGCCCATGCTCACGCCGGTATTGCCGCCCAT
>Ga0187860_1002744_pt1 | contig 14261 bp, 22 predicted proteins | sample June2016WEW_10_4_FD_132981 | JGI IMG/M metagenome (GOLD analysis project Ga0187860, IMG submission 132981) | Peatland microbial communities from SPRUCE experiment site at the Marcell Experimental Forest, Minnesota, USA - June2016WEW_10_40 | ecosystem: Environmental > Terrestrial > Soil >... | reverse complement strand
CCAAATAAAACATCTTCATCTTAGAGGGGATAAAAGCTTGGAGCGATCCGCAACGCAAGGAACGCCGGACATTCCATGCAAACGGGGACGGTACGTTCGTGGTTGACGGCAGGACTATCGATTTGAAAAAGAAAATGGTGAAGTGGAAAGCATTAGTTTGAGTTCTGCCCACGCCTGTTCGCAGAGCCTCATCGATGAGGCAAAAGTGCTGGGCAAGCACGAGGGTCATCGTGCAGGGGTTTTCTTTACCGGAGCCTGAATCCACTCGGATATGTTTGCCACTTGAGATTTCCCCGCCTGCGATGCGACTTGAGCTACGAAGATGTTGATCCCACCGTTCTCGCAAACTACGTGAATAATGCTATCGTGGTTTTGCGGCTCGGAATCGTGCACGGGGATCAGCATGCAGTTGCCCCATTTCCGGTGCGCCACGAGGCTGTACAGAGCGGCGGCAAAATCCACAGCACCATCCTGGGCAGGCGTCCAATTTCTTTCAATCATTACTAAGCGATTCTTTTTGTCGAAGTGCAGTGTGTAGGCATTACGCTCTGACCTTTTGTCACTTACGTAGAGGCACGCTTTGGTCTTGGGTATTTTGCTGCCGACTTTCCAGGTGCGCTCCTCAACCGGTGCAATTTCGTAATGAGCATTTTTGTTTAACAGCGCAACAACAGCTTCTGGCCTTGTTCGCCAAGGTATGTTTTCGCCACCAATTTCAACCGTGGGCGCAAGAGACCGTTGTGCGAATTGTGAAAGTGGTGTGAGCAACACCACTGAAAGAAGGAGACGTTTCACCAGGGCTGACATGTTGGCCTCCGAGTGAACGAGTGGGGTTCATTATGCGCCTTGATCTCGAATGCAAAAAACTGTATAGGCCGGACTAGGAAGTGCGGGCGCATGGTGTCTAGCCCTGTTCAGGCATCGGATTCAAAGCAATGGCTGAGTCGCCAGTCTCGCCCGTTGGAGTGTTGTCCCCCGCTTGCAGGGGCACTTCCGGCTCAATGCCGCCGCCTGGATGCCCAGCCAGGAAATCATCTACAAATCGGTGCACGCACTTCTGTCCGCAAAGGTGCTTCATGTTCGGACGTATGCTATTCGACTTGCCCCAGAAACTAATTTTGAGAGTCCCCTTGTGTTCGAATGCATTGAACCAATGGTTTGCTTCAAACTTGTGCACGCCGCAGACGTCGCAAGTAACAGTTTGCCGAATCATTTTTGCAACCTCCCGCAGCAACTGATAAAACTCTGCCTTATGATTGTAGCGGTAATCGAACTCGGCGGTGAGACCCAAAAGGGAGTGGGAGAATGACGTTTTGGTCATCTCCCAAAGTCATGCAGTCGTTGCCAAAACACCTCGGACATTCCACATTGCCGACGTTCAGAGCATCTCAATGCGTTTACACCGACATCCAGGAGGGACAAACGGCTCATCGTTGAGGAACTTCATCATGAATGAATTGTCGGCGCAGTCGATCAGCGAACAAAGCGGTCGATGAATACGGCGTCAGTGCCCTCGTTTGAAGCGGGCAAGGAGCAGGCGCAGCATTGTTTGTGGATTTGGTCGTTAAATATCCTATGCCATGCAATCCTCGTCGGCATCGTGGCAATCACAGTTGCTGCAATTATTTATTGGCTACAAAGGTTGTCCCATTATTGCCGGAGGCTACCGCCACTACTAGTTGGTTGGTAACGTTGTCTGATAGCAAATAGTCAACTGCAATCCCCGACATCGTCTGATTCGCTTGTGCACACGGGCTTCCGCCAAAGCTAAATGACACGTCAAAGAAGTTGTCATTTGAACCATCCGGAGTCATCGCCCCTGAGAAATCACATCCTGAAGCGGTCAAGCCTGCAAAGTTGCCGCTGGAATTGATGATCGCCGTCGCTGACTCTCCATCCAATAGAGCGCCTGACCAAGTGCCAGTGACGTTGGATAATAGTGCTGGGGTGTTGAAGCTGAAATTTGGGATTACTGTGCCCGTGAACGTTTCCGACAGTCCCCCTGATGAGTAGGTACCGTTAAAACTAGAGCCGATCACATATGTAGCAGCCAGTGACCACGGATAAGTAGCTCCGGTATAGTAGTAGTCGGTTGGGCTCGCCGTAAAGGTGCCATTGTTGGAATTACCCTGTCCGGTTATTAGCCCTTGAACCGTAAAGACGTTGCCGCTGGTGTTCCCGTAGAGTGCGTACAGTTTGCCGTTCGGAAGAACAATACTTTCAAGGGTCGTACCAAGGGTGGTTGGGCCGGAATAGACCCCTTGTGGTGCGGGGCTCGAACTACCATTGCTACCGCCACAACCAGCCATAAGCAAGGAAAGCACCAGCAATGCTGCAAGTTTTTGCATGATGTCAGCCCTCTTTACCGGAGTTTGTCTATCTGCCCGGTTGCAGCGGCAGATATCGTGGGTTTCGCCGCCACGGCATCGAACAGCGACCTGCGATCAGAGGCAGGCTGCTGATCTCATGATGCTCAAACCCAAGTCGTGCACACTAGTTGCTGAGCCGGATGGTCAAAGATAACCTCATATTTTCTAACACTTTCGGACATGCAGCTCGCCGCCGAAAGCACTCCTCGCTATTGCCCGAGTAGACAATCTCACTGCGTCATCCAGTCCAACGCCTTCGTAGATGACCAACTATTTGCTGCGTGGGGCTTGACAGTGTTCGCTGCAAGAGGTACCCTCCTGCCCAAAGTTGTCGTTTGTGGGGAAAGCCAGTAAACCGTAAAGCCCTGGCGTTGCTGGAAAATGCTTATTCTTGTGGAGGTGGTAAGCACAATGACTCAGCTCAGAGCATTTCAATGTGTTTACGCCGACATTCCCGGACGGAAAACACGGCTCATTGTTGAGGAGATTCACCACGGTTGGATTTTTGGCGCAGTCGATCAGCGAACGAAGCAGTTGGTGGATAAGGCTTCAGTGCCTTCGTTGGAAGCAGGCAAGGAACAGGCAGAGCATTGGGCTGTCGGGGGCGGCTACATAACCCCACAAGATGTTCTCATGTGGCAACCGTGGCCTTAGTCCAACCGGGGGTGGGAGTTCAAAAGCGTCATTGAAAATCGGTTATCCGAATCGCTGCCTGATTAGCATCGTGCTGCTGGATTAAATTCCTCCGGAAGGCTTGGAAAGCTTCGCATAGGATTTTCCGGTCGGCAATACCAATATCTTCTGCGAATGCAACATACAACACTTGCACTGTATTTCTATAGGCATCGAGACCGTCCATGCTTCGCAGGAGCTGATCTCGGGCTTTGAGGTACCGGGTAATTGCGTCATCCATCGACAGGTCTAAATCCGGGTTACCCCGAGAATCGACCACGACGGTCTGGGTCGATATCATTTCTGCCTTTCCGCAATTCTGCGTAAGCACATCGAGCAGCAGTAATGAGGATCGGTCTCTATCTTTGTGTCGGGCGGCAAATTCATCGCCTTCATGATCCGACGCAAAACCGTTTTATTCTTCAGAATGCAACGGTCGGCACGGAGCCAGAATCGCTCTTCCCGCTTGTCATAACCAATTCGGCCACGAGGATGTTCCTCGTATTCAACTACCGGGGGCAGCAATCGTTTGCGTTGAAGCTCCGCCCAGTAGTCGATGTGGCTGGCAGCGTGCCCTACATGGTCGCCGTAAGCCTCCCCTTGCGAGACCGGCGTGGCATCGAGGATCAACATGCGATTGAAAAACCAGAATATCCCTACCTTCGGCTCTTTCTCAACGCTGTCATCGTTGTGCGTGGCGGTCATCTCTTTCTACTCCAGGGGCCTCTTGGATATCGTCCTCGGATTCAATCTCCCATGCTCCTGATGTCAGGACGGGACAGCATGATGGCTAAACAGCGGCCAGAAATCAGGGGCGTTATCGCCGACATCGGCGCTTGCTGGTCACCTTTTTACCAGCGCATGCATTCGAAGCATCGGCTTGCCTCTCACTGAGCACCCGTCTCATGTCTTCTTTCAGCTTTTCTGGAGCATCTGAGCAATGATAAGCGATATGCTCCGCTTCACTCTTCCGGCTGTATTCTTCGTAGCCGTACCCACACCAGAAACAGGCTGCACCATACCTCTTGGCCTGTGTTAAAGCTCGTTCAGCCCGTTCGTTGAAATCTGGAGGAAACTTGATTTCTTCCATGGTCTACCACGCTCCTTTTGCGAGCCTGCCCTAGTGATTGGTGATTCCGGTTACCCTTTGGCGACGACAAAAGGGGCACCATGCTGGGTGTGCCCCCTTTGAAATGTGGATAGGTGGATTACTTCTTGCGGTTGAACAGGAGGCCGGGGTCGGGGGTGTTGCTGGATACGAGTTTACCGGAATTATCTCGGGTGTTGGAGAATCGGTCGGATGTTCGACCTAGGGTGTTGCCGCTGTTGTCTCGTACGACGGAGCTAGTATCATCGAACCCGGTTGTTACCGAGCCGATTGTCTGCTTCGTAGAATCACGCACGTACTCTTTCTTCAGTGTCATGCATCCTCCAGCCGCATTCTACAGTGGCCGCTGAGAATTGTGAAAAAAAAAGTAGTAACGACCACGAGCGAATGACTGTAGGTATAGACATGGTAGGTGTAACAAAAGAAAATTTTCAACTTTTTCCAACCTCCACTGTAGAATAAGGCTATGAGTGGTTTGTACTGCGTCGAGCTAGGATTCTCTCCGCTCAAGAATTTATGTAGGTTAACCCGCAGCATCATAGTTCCATCAAAAGCCCCCGAGGATGCTCTCCTTTACATCCAGACGAGCTTCCCTCAATCCCTAGACAAATCCAAGGTACACCGCAGTTACCCCGTACAGCACGTAATGGTTGATTGGCCGAGGGGCACATGCGAGATCATCGAGGAAACAGCCTGACGATTTCTTTGTGAATCTCCGTATCTGCTCCGTACCTTCAGCGTTGCGTGTCATTTGAGTTGCGGCAATAAGAAATGCATGCTGGCTCCATGGTTCTGGAACGAAAAAGGGAGGTTCTTCGATGAAGAAGGCAGCGATCTACGTTCGAGTATCTACACCCGACCAGCACCCGGAGTCGCAGTTGTACGACCTGCGCCAGCTCGCCCTTCAGCGGGGATTCGAGGTGGTGCAGGAGTATACCGACCACGGCATTTGCGGTAAACAGGCACGGCGTCCCGGCCTCGATGCACTGATCGGCGATGCTCGACGCAAGAAATTCTCCGTCATGCTTGTCTCTGCCTTCGACCGGGTGGCCAGGAGCACGAAGCACTTTCTGCAAGTCATGGATGAACTTGACAGCTTGGGGATCGAGTTCGTCTCCCGACGTGAAAATGTCGATACCAGCGGTCCGATGGGGCGGCTGTTTCTGACCCTGATCGCCAGTATCGCCGAGTTGGAATCCGACCTGATCCGGGAGCGCATTAAGGCCGGAATTCGCCGTAGAAAGCTGGAGGGCCTGCCGCTGGGCCGCACTCCGCTTGACATAGACCATCAGGCCCTTGTGCAGGATCGCCTGTCGGGCATGTCGTTAACGCAGTGCTCGAAGAAGTATGGCATCAGCCGTGCCAGTGTGGTGAGATTTGTTCGACTCGTGCAACAGCAGCAGGGTGATACCCGTATACCACTCACCCCGCAACGACAGCCAGAAGCGGCCTACGTGGCCTGAGGAGAAATCCAAAAATGCAGACCGAAGTTAACTGCGAAGTCGTTTTCCGCTTTTGTCGCCCGAGTGGTGCGCCGACGAGGGAGCCTAGCGAAGGGTTGAGAGAAGCCCTGCGCCGTCTTAGCGAGGCAGATGAAATGCAGCAACTTGTCGCTGGAGCCCGTGCGCAGCAGCGGCGGGTGGTGGTTGAAGTGTTTCATTCCCGTGAGGGGCATCCGCTTTTGATCCACACAGCAGTTGCGCCAAGGAAGAAGTGCGAGACTGGCGGGGAAATTACGGTTAATCCTGCGCAGCCCGTGCTCTCGGCTTGAAATTCACCTCGACATTAACCATAACCGGCACAGGCTTCCCTTGGTACGTTCCCGGACTGAAAGTCCAACGCCTCACCGCATTCACGGCTGCTTCATCGAAGCCGTGTCCCGCCCCTTTAACAACTCTGATCTGTGATGGTCTCCCATCGTCGGCGATAATGAGCCGCAACGTAACGTGGGCTTCTATGCCAGCCTTGTTCGCCGCCTCAGGGTACTTTGGGTATGGTGATGTAAGCGCTACGGGTGCAGTTGCGCATAGGCCGGTGCTCAGCCCTGGAGTACAAATGCTAAATATCTGAGGCGTCATCTTCCCATCGACAAAGTCGCCATCGTAACGGTCGCCAGCACGCTGTGAATTTGGCCCATAAACTAAACTACCCTTGCCGTTTTGCTTGCCATCGATCCAATCACCATCGTAACGGTCGCCGGTGGCCCAGGTGTATATACCTTTGCCGGTCCGCTTGTTGTCCACGAAGTCGCCTTCGTAGCGGTCGCCAGCCCATTGTGAATTACCCTCGAAAACGTAAATACCCTTGCCGTTTTCCCTGCCATTCAACATAGTCCCTTCATATTTACCGCTCGGCTTGCCATTTTGAAACCATTGCAGGACGCCTTGGCCTGTGGCGTAACCATTAGCGTCAGCGCCACCAGACCAAGTGACGCTCTCGTTGGGCTGAGGGTTATCGTTCCAGACTTTATAACCGTGGTCAGTCACGCTCCAGGTGCTTTCTGCAAAAACCGATCCTGCGAGCATCACTAAAGAACCGATTAGAATGAGGATAATCAGACCACGCCGAAATGGTCGGCTCACAACATTCCGTCCCGTAAAATCAATTCGTTGCAATGTTCCCACCATTCGAGAAATGCCATGTGTTCGGGCACACACCCGCCCATGGATTTGATTCGCAAGCAGAGTTCCAGAGTTGCTCGATTTCGATAACATCCCGAGGCGGAATTGGACTGAGCGGCTCAAAACCAATTGTTTTTTGACCGTAGTACAAATACCTCCACTCCGCAGCCCCGATTTTATTGGCTTTTTGAGTCGATATTTCCCGGCGACAGTGCCAGTCCACTGGCAAAGTCAATTAACCAAAACCCTACCCCAGAGCGCCTCTGTTCCCAGATGTCAGCTTTGGGCTTGCAAATCCGCTCGCCAGCGATACAATTTCGGGCGATTCAGGGCTGAAAACGGGGATTCCGGTTTTAAAGGAAGGAGCCTATGGAAAAAGGCATAAATCGGAGAGCATTCTTACAGGGGACAGCAGCCACGAGCGCTGTCCTCTTCGCTGACAATTTCGTGCACGGAGCCTCGGTAGCGCCAGAGGCAACAAAGGTTCAGATTCCAGAGGCCGAGAAGATCGTCATCACGGTCATAACCGATAATTTGGCTGACATAAACCGGCTCGACTACAAGATTGCGAAGAGGCTCGCTTATGGTGCAAGCCCGCTGGAAGCCACTGTCCATGCTGAACATGGACTCAGCTACCACGTTGAAACGGTAGTCGAAGGCAAGTCACATTCGTGTCTATACGATTTTGGGGTAGATGCCAGAGGCATTCTGCGGAACATTGACCTGCTCAAGATCGATCTCCGGCAGGTGGAGGCTCTTGGCATAAGCCACGATCATTTTGATCATCAGGTCGCATTGGTTGAGGTCCTAAAAGCGAAAAGGCAAGAGTTCGCCAAAGAGGTTCCTCTTTACGTGGGAGAACAGTTCTTCGTCGGAACCTACAACAAACGACCCAGCGGCAGGATTGTCCAGGTAAATCTTCTGAAGAAAGAAGACGTCGAAGGACTGGGTTTCGTAAGAATCGTGGAGGTCAAAGGCCCGACTGCGATCATACCTGGTGCCTATTTGCCTGGAAAAATCGAACAGGTGACGGACTACGAGCGGATTGCTCCTAATTTTCTGGCCAAGAAAGGAAACGAGTTTGTGCAAGAAACTTTCCCCGGCGAGCAAGCGCTGGTTCTCAATGCCAAGGGAAAGGGATTAGTCGTTCTTTCAAGCTGCGCCCACAGGGGCGTTGTCAACTCCGTGAAACAGGCGCAGAGGATGACGGGGATCGAAAAGGTACACGCCCTGATCGGCGGCTTCCATTTGATCAATGCCAAACCGGAATTGATTCTGAAGACAGTGGCCGATATCAAGGCGATCAGTCCAGATTACATTGTTCCCACGCACTGTACCGGGTATGAGGCCATATCCACCTTCGCCCGTGAAATGCCTGAGAACTTCATCCTCAACACGGCTGGCACAAGATACATCATAACCGCATAGAAATCCGATGGAGGAGTCAATCGAGTCGTATTTGTAAGCCGAGCGAAAGAAGCTTGATGCGGGGCGGGGAGTGGTTCGGGTGCAGGTGTGTCCTTTCTGCAAGCGTTAGGTCATCCGCCAAGAGCAAGGCAGTGCAAGCCACGAGTATCAGACGGAAAATGATGCGGTTGCGTTACAATTCTTACCGCTATGTGCGGCAGATTCAGACTCTCCCGAACCGACAAACAAATCGCTGAGCACTTCGACACCCCCGACGAGGTGGACTGGTCGCCCCGGTATAACATTGCCCCAGCGCAACCTGTGGCGGTAGTGCGGCAAAACCCGGAGCGCCCTGTCCGGCATTTATCGCTGGTGCGGTGGGGGCTGATTCCGTTCTGGGCGAAGGAGGCAAACATTGGGTACAAGATGATCAATGCCCGAGCCGAAACCGCCGCCGAAAAACCCGCCTTTCGGGAGTCGTTTAAGAGTCGCCGCTGCCTGATTCCCGCCGATGGCTTTTATGAGTGGAAGAAGGAAGGCATACTAAAGCAGCCCTTTCATTTCGGCATGCATGACGACTCGCTCTTTGCTTTTGCCGGAATATGAGATCGGTGGAAGAATCCGCTGGGTGAAATGATCGAAACCTGCTCGATTCTGACGACCACGCCGAACGCCCTGTTGGCCGATGTGCATGATCGGATGCCAGTGATCCTTCCGCTGGCGCATTACGATCTTTGGCTTGATCCAGGGTTTAAGAAGACGGATGATCTGAAGGAACTGCTCCGGCCCTACGAGCCGTCTCTGATGAAACAGTACCCGGTGGGCACGAGAGTGAATTTAGTGAAAAACGACGACCCGGATTGCGCAGTGGAATTGAACGAACAGTTTGTGACGGCGTAGCAATTGGTCTTTAGGTTCTGTCATTCTTCGAAAATCGCACCGTAACCCCCCACTGGAAGCTTTAGTCGTGCTCCAACTCGCTCATTGTTACGGCGGTCTCCTTCAGCAGGGCTTGGGCTTGCTCAAGTGTCATGCTTTCGGAGACGGCTCTGAAACCTGACCGCACCTCATATTGTTCCTTGTCTACGGTTTTGAACAGGAGGACACGGCCTGAAACGTGGATATCGATAAGATCAGTTTTCCAGTGAGTTGTACTTACCTGTTGTCGATGGATGGCGAAGACTCCCCCCTTGTCGATGTGTCCCAAAAGACCGTATCCAAATTCAACACGATCAACCAGTTCGCCTTTCAATGCCACAAGCCGCTTGTGCTGAGGATCGATCCACATTTGACCCGCAAGCCCATGAAAGATGCGTGCCTCGTACGTAGGGGGATTGAATGAAGGATTTGGGCGGAACTTGAGCCGAATGTTGCTGCCATCTTGGACGTCGTACTCGCAAACGAAGGCGTCGGGCAGGAGTGCCATGAGCCGCTCCAATCGCTGCTCGTCTTTCTCGTAATTATTCTTTAGCTTTTCCTGCTCGCCCGGATCGTGCAGCAGCGCATCGAGCCGGGAATCATCATGCTGCTGTTGAGCTTGATCGAGCGGGACTCCGTTCTTGGCAATTACACGATAGACAGGGCCGTACTGGGTCTCAACCTGCTCCTCGGTTACGTTTTGCTGGGCGATGCGTTTCTCGATGCGGTATTCCCAGAAGCTCTGGCGACCCCGGTCTTGAAGTTCGTTGTAGACCACGTCCTTTATCAAATCATGCGCCGACTCCGATGGGGGTTGTGAGGCAAGACCGGAAGGTCTTAATAGAACAATGCTCAAGGCAATCAGGATCAAGGTTCCTAGCCGAAGATGTTTTGCCATTTGGTCGTTAGATGCTGTAGCTGAACCTTAGATGATAGCAGGATCACAGATCAGGAACTATCCCTGCGTGGCAACCGTACATGTTCGGGTCTGGAACGCCAACCGTTTGATTTACACGGTACCTGCAAGAGGGTGGTGCGGGAGTATGCTCCGAACGCAGGAACATGCTCCGGACAACACCACCTAGTTTACTTTTCGAGTACTTTTTCGATCTGCCCGAACTTTTTCTTAACTTTGCCGATGTTGTGTTCGGCTTTGCCTTCAGCCTCTATATCAGGCTTGTTCGTGACTTGTCCTACCTTCTCTTTAACTTTGCCTTTCAATTCGTGAAACTTGCCTTCAATCTCATCCTTAGTACCCGTATTCATGTTTTCTCCTATCGTTGAATTTCGTTTACTTCAAGGAGCGGGAGTTCCGTTACCCACCCCGACAGAGTGCTGCGCTTTTCCGAAATGCGGCGATGAGGATCAAGCGGCATGGTCACACGCTTATCCGGTGATCACGCTAGCTGCGCCAACGACGGTATCCCCAACCACCGCCACCGAGCAAAAACACCACCAACAGAACGATCAATATGGTTTCCATCTTGTGCCTCACGTGTATGAGGAAGCTGAACTGGCTTTTGTAACAGCCGTCGCACTTCTCCACTACATTCCATGATAGAAACGGTTGAGACGGGTGTCTGGTCACATTTGACCAAGCTGTTCGGCGCTCTCCCGCAGTTTCAACTCATGTCTATTAGCCACGTTTGTGAGCCGTTTCTCCATCCAAAATGGCTGTCGTCAGCGACAGCGCAGCAAGTCGGTGGTTGGGGGCACGGGCCATCAAACCCGGCCCCGTGCTCTGCCTGATGCCGAGCCAATGTTTGTGAGCACGCTCGGCATCTTCGAGGGGTTTGTCCGGTCAGGGCACCGCTTTTCCCATTTCTGCACTGAAAGTCCGATCTTCGCAACCTGTTCTTGACTTACCATCGTCTGCCACAGCCTAATCATGGATTCCGTGCCCATTCAAGGAGCCATCATGAACAAGGCTGGTCTTGTAGATCGGATCGCTGCTTCGGCTGGTGTCAGCAAGACACAGGCGACTGCGATGATTGAAGCAATGATAGACAGTATCTCCTCCGCCATTAAAAAGGGAGAGCGAGTGACGCTGGTCGGGTTTGGAACGTTCGCAATTTCTCAGCACAAAGCTCGGAATGGACGCAATCCTCAAACGGGGGAGTCGATCACGTTACCTGCTCGGCGGGCAACAAGGTTCTCGCCCAGTTTGAAATTGAAGAAAGTAGTCAATCGCAAGTAATTCCTAAGTTCTGGGGCAGTTCGGGTATCTGTTGAAGCTTTGGCCTCACTTTAGCAGCGTGAATACCAGCCCGAGTGTCGCTGCGAACATCGCCGCCGTCGTAAGCCAGCCCAGGACATTCATTCCACGACTGTTGACCCATCTACCCATGATCTTCGGGTTGTTGGTGATTCGCATCAGAAGCAACATCAGGAATGGGGTCGAGACGCCCTGTACGATCCCAGCAAAGACCAGAGCCTTCATCGGGTTAATGCCAAAGAAGTTCAATCCCATCGCCAGCAAGGTGAACACGACGATGGCTGCGTAGAATCCCTTCGCCTCGTGCGGTTTCGCATGTAACCCGTGCTTCCATCCGAACGATTGGCACACGTCGAAGGCAGCCCCGATAGTCATTACAGGAACGGCAAGGAACCCGACGCCCACCACCCCGGCTGCAAATAATAGTCCTGCGGCATTTCCGGCGATTGGCCTCAGAGCTTCGGCTGCCTCCGCCGCCGTATTGATGTCAGTCTTGCCGACCCTGAACAGGGTGGCGGCGGTTGAGAGAATGATGAAATACATGATCAGACTGGCGAACAACATGCCAACGCCTACGTCTCGTCTTGAGTGTCGCAACTCCTTTTCCGTCCTGCCCATTCGGTCGGTCAATCGGCGGCGTCCCATGGAAATGTCTTCTTCCACTTCCTGATTTGACTGCCACGAATACAGATAGGCGGAAAGACTCGTTCCGATAACCGCTACCAGAATGGCGAAGAATTCTTTGTTGAAGTGAATAGTAGGGATGAACGTTCCCTTCAATAAGGGCAAGAGTTCGGGTTTGGCGAGAATGGCCGAACCGATGTAAGCCAACAGCGCCAGTGCCAGCCAACGGAAGATATTCCGGAGGAGTGTGTACCGCCATAGTTGCATTGAGAGCACGGACACCCCAAGTAAAACGACCATGCCACCAAAGGGAACCGGGATGATTACGTTGAGGGCTGCCGCCATTCCTCCGAGATCGGCAGCAGCCTCGATGATGTTTCCGACGACCGCCGTCACCAAGAAAAAGTAAAGCAGCCACTTGGGGTAATGCTGCCGGATCACTGCGAACAGCCCCCTCCCCGCCACCTGTCCCAATTTTGAGCACAGATAGACGACGGCAAACATCATCGGGAAGATTACTGGCGCTGCCCACAGAAAAGACGGCCCAAGCGAAGCTCCTGCGGCGGCGTAAGTGCCGATAGCCGCAGGGTCATCGTCGGAGGCCCCCGTAATCAATCCGAGGCCGAGCGAGCGAAACGTCCCGTGAGCCACGGGCTTGGGGTGTCCGGCTTCGTGGCGTTCTACGAGCGTGGGGTCGTGCTGCCGTCTTTCGATACGGGGCTGGGTAGCCATGGGCTTTTCTCCAAGAACAGAGAGACTTCCAACTTGGAGGCAGAGTAGCTGGTTCGGGTTTCCTCGATGCTAAAGCTAGGAGTCGCTCCGGCGCAAATAGCCCTTTTGGATATCGGCGATTCACCGCACCGGCGCTCGTATGCCGAGTCTCCGGGTCAGTTCAGGTTCCTCGCTTCGATCCCAATACGGCAAGCCGCAGCGCACGCAGACTCTATCTCTGGCACGTAAAGCACATGTCCAAAAGTGCTTGGCGTAATTGCCACAGATGCTCATAATTCCGGTATCCCCTGTACTACGAGTTGTTCAGCTTGGTCGGGTCGATACGAAAGAATCTTCGATACTTTTCCAAGCAGTTCAGGCGGAGAAATCGGCTTTTCCAAAACTTCGAATTTGAAACCCTCCGCCCTCGCCTTTCCTAGAAGGTCTCGGTAGCCAGCGTTACCAGAAATGAACAACACCTTGCACTTGGGCTGAGCACGCACAATCTCCATCGCCGCATCTACACCGTTCATCGCCCCCATCATTACGTCGCAAAGAATGAAGTTGGGCTGAAATGAACAGGCCACTTGAATCGCTTCTTCTCCGCTATAGGCTGTGGCCGTCTCGTAGCCTTGACGTTCGAGTATCGTGGCGAGTTTGGAGGCTATGGCATGCTCGTCATCGACAACTAGAATTTTGTGTCTCTTGTTCAGCATAGCCGTTTTCCCTGTTGTGGCCTGAGCCCATGCCACTGCTCCGCAATCTCGGATTCCCGAGTTGCTGAAAGAGCAATGATAAAAACAACCTCGGTTCATGTCCGGTCAACATTGCTCAGTTGGGCGGTAAATTGATGGCTGTAGCCCGACCCAAAAGCCCCCGGAACCAAGTGCATACGGCACCTGTGAACCGCATGCCGAACTCGGGAGGAGGCGCTAAGCTACTGAGCGCCTAGCTGCACCGCCATGCCCGCCTCTGCTTCGGCACGCTTCTGTCCCAAGCAGCGAAATACAAGTGCACCAAAGCTGACACCGACTGACGGCGTGTCAACGGGCAGCACAGCACGCCAGAAAAGAAAATCCAGCATCTTTCCACCAAGAGCTAGCATCTACTCAAAAAATAACGGGCGCTTACCGCTACATGCAGTCTGCTTTTAGGCCGTTTCCCAACGTCCTCCAACTGAACTATCTCGCCTCAATTTCCCGACCAAACCTCCTGCGCCCGTGGAGTGCCGGACGGCGTGGGGCGGGGTTTTGTTTTCGGCCCTAGCTGACAACCTCCTTGCCAATGTGTATATCGCCGTCGCAACATTTCCGGTGCGGTTACACAACCTCAAGTGGCTGAACGGGAGGCATTTGAATGGCGAAGGTCAAGCAACTGACAGTCTCTCTAAAGAATCGGCCCGGAGTCCTAGATCAATTGGCGAAAACTCTAGCCGATGCGAAGATAAATGTCGTCGCCCTTCTGGGCAGCAGTGCTGGGGTGCAAGGCTCGGCGCCGGTTTGCAATGATTCCCAACGATCGAACTTCACCATCGATCTCCGCAACCGATACCGCAATCGTCTCAGCATGGACATCCAACCCCAGAAATCGTACCTTTTTCATTGACCGGTTCCTTT
>Ga0187860_1002740_pt1 | contig 14270 bp, 14 predicted proteins | sample June2016WEW_10_4_FD_132981 | JGI IMG/M metagenome (GOLD analysis project Ga0187860, IMG submission 132981) | Peatland microbial communities from SPRUCE experiment site at the Marcell Experimental Forest, Minnesota, USA - June2016WEW_10_40 | ecosystem: Environmental > Terrestrial > Soil >... | reverse complement strand
GATCGTCGCCGGGTTCGCCCGGCTGGCCAGGGCCGCGGTCGCCGCCGCCGCCGCCGGGTGCGAGGTCGTCGTCCACGAGCAGGGGCAGTCGCCTTTCGAGAGTCGAGCGCCGGCGGACCTCGTCGAGGGCGCGGTGCCTGGCCACGGTGGTCAGCCACGCCGCCGGCCGCGTCGGGAGGCCCTCGGAGCGCCAGCGCGTCAGCGCCTTGGCGTAGGCGTCCTGCACGCACTCCTCCGCCAGGTCGATGTCGCGAGTGACGCGCACCGTCGCAGCGAGGACGTAGCCCCACTCGCGACGGTGCGCGTCGGCGACGGCAGCGGCGACGGCCTCCGCAGGCGGGCCGCCCATGATCGGGGACCTCAGTCGAAGACCCTGATCGGACGGACCTCGACCCCGCCGAACCTGGCAGGCACCTGCTTCGCGATCTCGAGTGCCTCATCGAGGTCAGCCGCCTCGATGATGTAGTAGCCGCCGAGCGCTTCCTTCGTCTCGGCGAACGGGCCGTCTGTCACGCTCACATTGCCGTTCGAGTCCTGGCGGATCGAGGTTGCCGTCGACACCGACTGAAGGGCGTTGCCGCCCCGGATGGCGGCCTGATTGCGATCGCCGAACGCCGTGTGAGCCGCCATAACCTGCTCGCCGACCTCCTGCCCGCTGGTCTCGAAACCCGCCTCGTCTTCGTAAATGAGGACCAGGTATTGCGTCATATCACCCTTCCTTTCGTCGCAGCCCGCCCACCGGACCGCTCATCATCACGACGAACGAGTCGAACCGGATCGACAGTTTCTCGCAAATAACCCCGAGACGGCGGCGTTGGCTGCCCACGACCGAGATCTCACGACCAGGCGGATATGTCGGGCTCCGGCGTGGCACAGTAGTGGCGATGACTTCCGCCGGTCCCGGCCAACCTGGCGACACGAGCGATGCCGACCTGAAAGTGCTCGAATGCCAGAGCGACTTGTTCGTGCTGCTGGATGGTGATGGGTTCGTCATCTACAGCAACGAGGCCGCTCAGAGGATGCTCGGATATTCGCCGGCCGCGCTCGTGGGCAGGCACATCACCGACCTCATCCATCCCGGTGACCTCGAGGGGGCGATCGAAGCCCTCGGCGAACTGCGCAGCGGCCTGCACGTGACTCCGGCCATCTTCCGGGTGCAGCGGGGCGACGGCGACTGGATGCCGCTGGAGCTCAGCGCGACGTCCCGCATCGACAGCGGGCCGTTCGCCGGCCGCGTCGTCGTCGTGGGCCGGTACCCGGGCGACCATGACGTCCAGATGCGCATCAGCCATCTGCTCACCGAGGGAGCTCCGATCGGCGAAGTGATCACGCTGATCCCCGAGCTCGGTCGCTGGCGGCATCCCGAGCGCTGCTACCTCGTCATGTTCGACGACGTGCACGGCAACCCGGCCCGGATGGGTGACGGGGTGGTCGCCCAGCTCATAGACGACCACGCCGGCGAGGCAACCCCTTGGGCCCGTGCCACCGCCAGTCGGGCGACGGTCGAATGCAGTCCGGACGAGCTGCCTGAGGAACTGCGCAGCGCTGCGGCCTCGGCAGGGCTCGCCAGCTGCCGTGCCGTCCCGGTGCCTGATCCTCTTCACGGGAGCACGGCTGTCATCATCGAATGGGCGGCGACCAGCGGACCTCAGCTGTCGGTGCATCGCTACTCGGTCGGCCAGATGTCGACGGCGCTCTCACTGGTACTGCACTGGCGGCGTCACGTCACCGAGCTCGAGCGGGCTGCACGCAGTGACGGCCTCACGGGACTGAGCAATCGAGCGTCGTTCTTCGATCAGCTCGATGCCAGGCTGTGCAGCCCCGAACGCGGCGCTGCCGCAGACCCCGAGTCGCCGGCCGAGGTCGAGCCACTCGTCGGCGTGCTCTATGTCGATCTGGACCGCTTCAAGGTCGTCAATGACGTGTACGGCCACGGGACCGGCGATGAAGTGTTGACCGAGGTGGCTCGGAGGATGAGCTCGGTGCTCCGGGAGCACGACGTGCTCGCTCGGCTCGGGGGCGACGAGTTCGCCGTGCTGTGCCTCGGCCTTCACAAGGTGAACGAAGTCACCGCTGTCGCCGACCGGCTCCTCACGGCGCTGAACAGCGAACCGATCGAGGTGGAGGGCCGAGCAGTCTCCATCGGCGCCAGCATCGGTATCGCCTTCGCGCCCACGACGGCGATACCCGGTGGCTCCGATGCGCTGCTCGAACTGGCGGACGGCGCCATGTACGAGGCGAAGACGGCCGGCCGGAATCGCTGGGTCATCGCCCGAACCTCGTGAGGCTGTCCCAGGATTACAAGGGATTGGTGCGATTCCAAACAGCGGCGGTTCACCCCCCGCTAGCCCCTTCGATTCGAGGAGTCTGAGGCGTGGAACTCTTACAGCTCGAGCTTCGGCATGGCGAGGCCGGCGAGCAGGCTGGCGCCGTCGCTCTGGTCACGCTCAACGACCCCGGTCACCGTAACGTGCTGTCCGGGCAGTTGGTGGCCGAGCTCATAGAGACGTTGGACGCGGTCGAGTCCGACACGTCTGTGGGAGCCCTCGTCGTGACCGGCGCCCCGCCGGCGTTCTGCGCAGGGGCGGATCTCGGCAACCTTGCGGCCGAGCGTGACCGCGCGACGGAGCACATTCAGGCCGCCGAGCAGCGGTCGGGGGTGGAGGCCGGGTTGCGGGGGATCTACGAAGGGTTTCTCAGGGTGGCGAGATGCCCGTTGCCCACCGTCGCAGCCGTCAACGGGCCGGCCGTCGGAGCCGGCATGAACCTCGCGCTCGCTTGCGATGTCCGGATCGCCGGGCGGGCGGCTCGCTTCGACACGAGGTTCCTCGACCTCGGCCTGCACCCCGGCGGCGGCCACACGTTCATGTTGCAGCGCGTCGCCGGTGCGCAGGTCGCCGCCGCCATGGTGCTGTTCGGCCAGCGCCTCGACGGGCAGGCCGCCGCTACGCACGGCCTCGCTTGGGCGTGCGTGGACGACGACGAGTTGCTGGACTACGCGGTCGAGTTCGCCTTGGCGGCGGCTTCGGCGCCGCGGGCGCTGGCGATGCGGGTAAAGGACACGCTCCGGGTCGTTGCGGGCCCCGGTGACCATGATGCAGCCGTCGAGGTGGAGCTAGCTGCCCAGATCTGGTCGATGGGCCAGCCGTTCTTCGCCGAGCGCCTGGCGGCCTTGCGCGACCGCGTGTCCCGCAAGCAGAGCGAGGCTCGATGATCCACGGCTCCGGCTCGCCCGCGCAGCCGGGGCGAGTCGTGGCGGTCATGGCGCTGGCGGCGGTCGTCGCAGGTTGTTCGTCCACGGCTGCGGGCGGGAGCCACAACCACACGGCGACGACGGTACGGCGGCAGGCGGTGGGCAGCACGCCGGCGATCTTCGTCAGCCACGCCGGGCGCTGGCTCACGAACTCAGCCGGCCAGGTGGTCATCGTCCATGGCGTGAACATGGTGTTCAAGCGACCGCCGTACGAGCCACAGGCGGCGGGTTTCGGGTCGGAGGCGGCGAGCACGTTGGCGGGCGACGGCCTCGACGTCGTGCGCGTCGGCGTCATCTACTCCGCCGTCGAGCCCGAGCCCGGGGTGTTCTCGAGCGCCTACGTCGACTCGATCGTGAGCACCGTGGCGGCCCTTGCGCACGAGGGCGTGTACTCGCTTCTCGACTTCCACCAGGATCAGCTCAGCACGGGATTCGGTGGGGAAGGGTTCCCGGCGTGGTCCGTCGACACCGGAGGCCTGCCGGTGCATCGTTACGTGTTCCCGCTCGGCTACACGGACAGCCCGGCGCTCGGAGAGGCCTACGACAACTTCTGGGCGGACCGGCCTGGCCCAGGCGGCATCGGCCTGCAGCAGCGGTACGCCGCCGCCTGGCGGTATGTGGCCGAGCGCTTTGCCGGCAACGAGTGGGTGCTCGGCTACGACTTGTTCAACGAGCCCTGGCCGGGCCACTCCTCGGACGCTCAGCTCGGGGCGTTCTACACGACGGTGATCTCGGCCATCCGCTCGGTCGATCGCCGGCACCTGATCTTCTACGAGCCTTATGTCCTGTCCGATTTCGGTGTTCAGACGCACCTGCCGGACTTCGCCGATCCGGCGCTCGGGATGTCGTTCCACGACTACTGCCTGAGCGACGCAGTCACCCACGAAGCGTCCTGCACGCGTTCAGAGGAGCTGGTGATCGCGAACGCTCTGGCGAGATCGGCCTCCACGGGTAATGCGTTGTTGATGAGCGAGTTCGGCTCGACCGACGACCTGGCAGACCTCGGACGCGTGGTGTCCGACGCAGACTCCCACCAGATCCCGTGGATCGACTGGGCGTACTGCGGGTGCGACGACCCGACCGGCACGATCCCGCCGGCCATCGAGGCGCTCGTCTCGAACCCTCGGCTTCCGGCGACCGGCGCCAATGTCGACGAGGCCAAGCTGGCGGTTCTGGCGGAGCCGTACCCGCGTGTCGTGGCCGGCACGCCATCTTCATACTCGTTCGACCTGGTGACGCACACGTTCCGTCTTGCGTACACGACGCGGTCGCCGAGCGGGCGCGCGTTCGGGGCCGGGTCGTGCACAGCGGTCGTGATACCGGCGTTCCAGTATCGCCACGGGTACGTCGCCGAAGTGCAGGGTGCTCGGGTGACATCGCCACCCGGTGCCGGCGTGCTCACGCTGGCGCAGTCGACGCAGTCGACGCAGTCGACGCAGTCGAACAGTGCCGTCGGGATCGTCACCATTGAGATCCGGCCGGTAGCCAATGGGCGGACCACCACACCTGAGGAGGCCTCGATCAGCGCCTGCACGTGAGGGCCGCGCGATGCAGACCGGTCGTCTTCCGCTGAGTTGCGCGGCCGCGTCCGCGTACACTGCGAGCGCCCGCCGGCGGCCGATGCGGGTGCTCCGGCGCTCGGGCGCGCGTGCTCCGGCGCTCCGGCGCGCGGGTGCTCCGGCGCTCCGGCGCTCCGGCGCTCGGGTGCTCGGGTGCTCGGGCTGGGAGGCGGGAGGGAGGCGGGAGGGAGGCGCTGGTTGTGCGAACGGTCCGCGACCGATGAGGACCACAGTCCGCGTGTCGGGCCGGTACCATGCCGCACCTGCGACCCTGTTCGCCTGCGTGGCGGACTACCAGGTAGCGCCCTTGTTCATCGACGGTCTCGAGCGGCTCAGTCCCTTGACCGAGGTCACGTCGGAGGAGGGGGCTCGTTTTGAGGCCGTCATGCGGGTGGGGCCGAAGACCTTCCGGACGACGGTCGAGATCACCGAATACGACCCGGATCACCTTGTCACGTGGGCATCGGCGGGTGGGCAGCAGCAGCACCTCACGTTCAAGCTCGTGCCCGACGGGGAGTCGACGAAGGTTCTGCTCGAGGTCTCCTACGAGCGGCTCTCCGGGTTCACCGGCGTGCTCATGGCTCCCGTGGTGGAGGAAACCGTCCGGGCGCACGCCCACGGCGCCCTCCGGAAACTCCGCCGCCACGTGGGGTGATGCCGGCTCTCCTCTCGTCGGGCTTCCTAGGCTGCGAGCAACCTCGCCGCAATCGACGGGCCGATCAGGTCGAGGAAGTTGTCGGAGTAGAAGCGTCGCCGGGTCGCCTCGCTCGCGTCGCCGAGGGACGCTTCGAAGCGCTCGATGGGTCGCCTTCCGCCCTCGACATGCGGGTAGTCGGAGGAGAACATGCAGACGAAGTCTCCGGCGTTGGCGATGATCCAACCGACGTCCTCGGTCGGGTACGGCGTGAAGCGGATCTGCCGCTGTACGTACTCGCTCGGGCGTAGCTGGAGTCGCTGCAGCCGTTCCTCGTGGCGGGCGAACGCCTGGAAGGCCGACTCCATCTGTCGCATCCACGACGGGACCCAGATCGCTCCTTGCTCGATCACTCCGAACCGCAGTTCGGGGAAGCGGTCGAGCACCCCGTCGAAGATCATCGTCGCCAGCGTCTGTGCGGGCGGGCCCGGGATGCCCATGTAGTCGACGGACCGGAAGTTCTCCTCCCCGCCGTGGAAGTCGGGCGGGATCGGCAACCCGTTGCGGAAGTAGCTCGCGTCGATCAGATCCGACGTGCCGCCGACGTGGAAGACGATCGGGACCCTGGCCTCTTGTGCCTGTGCCCAGACCGGGTCGAGGCCGATGTGGCTCGGGGAGTGGTCGGTTGGGCAGCCGGAGGCCACGAGCAACGCCGCCGCTCCGCTGCCGATCGCCTCACCGGCCATCCACGCCGCCAGCTCGAAGTCGGCCAGCGGCACGTAACAGGTGGGCAGCAGCCTCGGGTCGACCGAGCAGAAGTCGATCATGCCCCGGTTGTGGGCCCGGGCCGTCCCATAGGCGAAGGCGAGGTCGCCGGCATGCTCCCAGTCGCGCAGGCGCCTGTTGTGGAACGTGTTGAAGACAAGCTGGCTCGAGAAACCCAACAAGTCCAACGCCCTCCCCCGATCCTCCGGGATGAACGATCCGGTGGCGGCGAAGTTCTTCCGGGCCATGATCTCGGCTTCCTCGGTCGACCGGTATTCGTCCGAGGCGTGCTTGACCCGCAGGCGCTCGAAGCTGTCCGCGAGGTTGTGCTGTTGCTCCGCGGGGTCGCCGGTCTGCCGTAGCTCGTTGCCACCCGGGTAGCGAAGCGGCTGGATCCGGTCACGGATCCCGGCATCCGCGTAGTCCCGGAGCCAGGTCGGCGTCTCCATGATGTGGGCATCGGCGTCGTGCACAACCCGCCCGCTGCTGTAGGGCATCACGACTCCTTTCGTCCGTCGCGCTTTGTTGCCTGGTGAGTCTGTAATCCAGCCTCGCGCGGGTGGGACCGGATTGCTCGCCGTGGGCTGGGTGGGGCTGTCAGCCAGGCTCCGGCCCGGTTGCGACCGGCCGCGACTCGTCCCAGGTCCACTCGCTCCACGACCCGACGTAGAGGGCGGCGTCGACGCCGGCAAGCCTGAGGCTCAGCACTTCGTGAGCGGCGGTGATGCCTGAGCCGCAGTATGCGCCCGTGGTACGTCCTGGAGTTGTGGCACCCAAGCCGGCAGCACGCGCTCGCAGCTCTTCCGGCGGTCGCCACCTGCCGCTCGCCTCCACGCTCTCGGACATCGGTGCGGATATTGCCCCCGGAATGTGGCCGGCGACGTTGTCGATCGGTTCGACCTCGCCTCGGTACCGCTCCCCGGAGCGGACGTCGAGGAGGAGACCGTTGCGGGCGAGGGCGGCGGCGCCGTCGGCGTCGAGCAACGGCAGGTGGCCCGGAGCGGCTTGAAAGTCACCCGGGGTCGCTGGAGTCACCTCGGCTCCGCTCTCGAGCCGGCCGCCTGTCGCCAGCCACGCCTCGAGCCCACCATCGAGCACCCGGACATCCCGGTGGCCGTAGTACACGAGGAGCCACCAGCAACGGGCCGCGCTCATCGAATCGCGGCCGTCGTACACGACAACGGGCACGCCGTTGCTCACCCCGAGCCGGCGCATCGCCGTCTCGAACGCCTCGGTCGGCGGGAGCGGGTGACGGCCGGCGGGCCCTGGCGGGCCGGCCAGATCCTGGTCCGTGTCGACGAACCGCGCCCCCGGCACGTGGCCGCGCTCGAACTCGGCCCGGCCCGGCGGCCCGCCGAGCTGCCACCGTGCGTCGAGAACGGTCACCGCCGCCCCGGACCCGCGGTGCGCCGCCCCCGACGACGCCCCGGACACCTCCGACGCCCTGGATGTCAGCAGGCTGTCCAGCTCGGCCGGCTCGATGAGCATGCAACCATCATGGCCCCTGGGTGCGAAGGCCAATCATGACGGCGGTAGCCCGGATCAGCCCGATTGCTGGTGGTAGAGCTCTCGATCGACTGGTAGCCGAAGGAATCGTGACGCCGGCGGCCAATGCCACTCGGAGCCCTCGCTGAGACCTTCGGTCTGCGCGGGCACGACGCCGCCCATCTTGCGTCTGCGGAGCTCCTCAAGGACCGTGACCTGGTGCTGGCTGCAGGCGACAAAGCCCTCATTCAAGCAGCGAAGACCTTGGGCATTCGCGTGGCCGCTATGGGTGAGGCTCGATCATGACCGGAGCGGCGGTCAGGAAGTTGGTCGAACCTCGACACTGGCCTTGAGGCACCCGGGCCGTGTCGACGAACCGCGTCCCCGGCACATGGCCGCGCTCGAGCTCGGCCCCGCCCGGCGGCCCGCCCAGCTGCCACCGTGCATCGACAACGGTCACCTCCGCGCCCCAGGGCTGTGACTGCCACTACCACCGACTCGTTCGCCGCCCGCGACGCCACCCCTGACTCGCTCGCCGCCCGCGACGCCACCCCTGACTCGCTCTGAGCTTCACCGAGTCCATCGCATGAATGAGCTCGGGTTTCCTTCTGGAGGGGCCGACCATGCGGTTCTCCACCTGTCGTCCGCGATGATCGCCTGAATGGCGGCATCGTGCTCGGGCTTTGCAGCGGCCCGGAGCCGGAACGCCTCAACAACGTGTCGGAGGTGTTGGTGAGAAGCGCTGAGAACCTCGACACGTTCGATCGGAAGTTCGTTGGCGAAGCGCTCAACGATACGCATCCAGGCCCAAGTGGACTGCCAAGCCGAGCCCTGCGCAGGCGATGAGGGCCCGAAGCGGTGCCGCCGGGACCCGGCGCACGACTATGGGGCCGAGTCGGCCACCGAGCAAGCAGCCCGCAGCGAGGGGGATCACGGCCAACCAGCGGACCGGCCCGAATGCCACGAACGCCACCGCAGCCACAGCATTGGCCAACCCGAGCAGCAGGTTCTTCATGGCGTTGCCTCGTGCCAACGGTTCCGCCGTGGTGACGAGCAGCAGGGCGAGCAGCAGCACTCCAGCTGCTGCCCCGAAGTAGCCGCCGTAGACGGCGACGAGAAACACGCCCGCGCTGAGCTTCCAGTTTGGCCGGTGCACCTCGGCCGACGCCCGGCGGGCGGGGTTGGGGTGGACGAGGATGGCGAACGACGCCAGCCCGATCAGCCATGGAACGACCAGCGCGAAGGCACTGGACGGTGTAACCAGCAGAAGGACCCCGCCAGTGAGCCCGCCGGCGACGGCGATTGGGCCCAGGTGCCGAGCCCGGGCTCGCTGGCCGATCAGCTCGGGCCGCGAACCCCAGACCGAGCCGACGTTGTTGAACACGAGGGCAACCGTGTTGGACACGTTGGCACTCACCGGCGGGAGCCCCAAGGTCAGGAGGGCCGGGTAGCTGATGAGCGACGCCAGTCCCGCCACGCTGCCGGTAAGGCCGGCACCGAATCCGGCCAGCACCAACCAGAGTGGATCGAGACCCTTCAACGCTTCCTCGACCCTCGCTCCCAACCTGACAGCGGTGACGTGGTGCCGCGCACGTCAGTGGCTTCGTCCTATGAAATTGTCATGACGCTCCGCTTGCCCCAGGATCGGACAGGCCAGCAAGCCGCCGCCAGTCTCGTCCGGATCCAAGTAGGCGATGAGGTCCACGCCCGAGTCGCACTTGGGTCGGGCGACCTCCAAGCCGTCGCGGACGAGCTGGGACATCAGGTAGTTGCGCCCGGTGGTCTCGACGGTGTGGGCATCCATGCCGCCCGGACTCTACGCGCAGCGAGCCGGCGAGCGCGACCGTCGATCAAGATCAGGCCGCTTGCGTCAGTACGCGGTCACCGGTCACTCCGAACTCCTCCGAGCTCCAACCGCCGCCGCGACACGAGTCTGTGCACTGAGTGGCCGACGCACCCTGCTGGTCTCACGACATTGAGCGTGCTTCGCTCAATAGAAGCTCAATAGTAGATGGCGGGTTCTGGGGCTCCTCGCCGACCGCGGAGAACCTCGAAGTCACAGCCCCGGTTCGCCTGCATGATGTTCTCGTCAAAAAGGGCACCCCAGCCCCGTTCGAATCGAGGCGGAGCCGCTGTCCAGGCTTCACGGCGTGCCGCCAGCTCGTCAAGACCGACGATCAGATCGAGGCGCCGACCGGGCACGTCGAGCTCGATGATGTCACCGTCACGGACCAGGGAGAGCGGGCCGCCAACGAAGGACTCCGGTGCGATGTGGAGGACCGTCGTTCCGTGGCTTGTTCCGCTCATACGCGCGTCGCTGATCCGGACCATGTCGCGCACGCCAAGCCGAATCAGTTTGTAGGGCAACGGGAGCATTCCCCATTCGGGCATGCCGGGACCACCCCGCGGGCCGGCATTCTGAAGGACGAGTACGGACTCGGCCGTGACATCGAGCTCGGGGTCATTCAATCGACGGTCCAGGTCTTCCCGGTCCTTGAACACGACGGCAGGTCCCCGGTGTTGGCACAGGCCCGGGCTGGCCGCGCTCACCTTGATGACGGCACCGTCCGGTGCCAGGTTGCCATGCAGCACAGCTAACGCCAGCTGGTGCACTGGATCGTCGAAGGGCCTGATCACCTTCGCCTTGAACACGCTCGCCTCGGCGATGTTCTCGCCCAACGTGTGGCCGTTGACGGTCCGACACGACAGATCGAGATGTTGCCGGACCTGCTGCAGCAGGGCCCGCAGGCCACCAGCCTCGAAGAAGTCCTCCATCAAGAACTGTCCCGATGGCTCAATGTCGGCCAGCACCGGGATCTCCCTGGCGATCTCGTCGAACAGCGACAAAGCGACGTCAATCCCGGCCCGCCCGGCGATGGCCGGGAGGTGGATCGTCGCGTTCGTCGACCCACCGAGGGCCATGGTGGCCACGACCGCGTTGCGGAACGACGCCGGGCTGAGGATCTCCGAGGGCGGCAGTCCGTCGACGGCCATGGCGACGGAACGACGACCGGCAGCCGCGGCCAAACGCCTCTGATGGGAGTTGCCGGCCGGCACCGAGGAGGCTCCTGGCATCGTCAGGCCGAGCACTTCGGCGATCGCTGTCATGGTCGACGCCGTCCCCATGACGTTGCACGTGCCCGGCGAACACGCATACCCGTCCTCGATCTCGTACCAATCGTCCATCGATATCTCACCGGCAACCAATTCTTCCGAGTACTTCCAGGCGGTGATGGCGGCACCCAGCCGCGTGCCCCGCCAGTTGCCGTGCATCATGAACCCGGCGGGAACATAGATCGACGGAATGTCGGCGCTCACTGCGCCCATTAGCAGCGCCGGCGTGGTCTTATCGCATCCACCCAGAAGCACGGCCGCATCCAGCGGGTGGCAGCGCAGCACTTCCTCGGTCTCCATCGCCGCCAGGTTGCGGTACAGCATCGTGGTCGGCTTCATGAAGGTCTCGCCCAGGGACATCACGGGGATCTCGAGTGGGAAACCTCCAGCCGACCAGACACCCCGCTTGACGGCGTCCGCCACGTCGCGAAGGTGGGCATGGCATGGATTCGCCTCCGACCACGTCGTCACGACTCCCACGACCGGTTTGCCGTCAAAGTCCTCGAGCGAGAACCCGGACTGCATCGTTCGACCTCGGTGTTCGAACGAGAACGGCCCCTGGCCGTACCAGCGGCGGCTGCGCAGCTGCACCGGTACCCCAGCAGGAGCGGCAGCCAGGTCATCGTTATGAGGTCCCATGCGGACCGCCGATCTTCCTCCGTTAGCGGAGGATCTTCAGCTCAAGATGAGCCCTCCGAACAGTACCCAAGTACGACGTCGCCTCGTGGTGGGACTACGACACCGCCCTATGCTCGAGACGCTCCGGTAGTACGGCGCCGAGCGGGTTGTCGAGGCGGGCGAAGAGACGGACTGCGAAACCACCATCTCCGTCATTTCGCTGGCCTGACCGCCGAAGGGAACACGGAGCGGGCTGCCGCTGAGGCCGGCTGGCTGGCACGACTCGAGAAACCTGGGTCTGTCGACCGCGATGTGGCGTCGTGACAATCCGATGTTGTGGAAAGCTGATGACCACGCAGTCCTCCTCGCGTAACGAAGGGCGCCCCGCAATCGAGGTCTTGAACCTTCGCAAGACAGCAGGCGATGCAGAGCGCAATGCAAGAATGCAAGGGTCGTTTCCCCCGGCGACATCGCTGCTGGTCCTGGTCGCCTACGCGGTGATCTTCGGCCTGCTGGCGGTGCGGTTCTTTCGGTGGGGGTAGGGCTGCAACCATTGAACCTCGCAGAGAGGACCGGGGTGAAGTTCTGGCGCTCGACGTTGCAAACCAGCCACTACCGTCAGCCCGTACGTGCCGGGCGGCCCGGAGTGCTCTGTGACGGATGATCAAGGACACGAGTTGACGAGTACTTTGCCGGCCGAGAAGAACCTCGACAATCACTCCGCCGGTTCGCGCCAGGCCGGCCAGGTCGTCGATCTGGAAGAAGCGCGATCGTTCCTTCGGCGGCGCTACGCCGGCGGGCGACGGACATCGCCGAGCTGGGCGGCGGAGACTGGTCGAGGGCGTTCTCGTTCTGTCTCGATGAAACGGCTCTGGTGGCCCGTTTCGGCCAGTACCGGGAGGACTACCTGCGAGACGAGTGGGCGATGTCGATCGCCGGGCCAGACCTTCCCGTGCCGCGGGTGCTCGAAGTCGGTGACGCCTTCGATGGCGCGTACGCCATCTCCGAACTGCACGCGGGCCGCTTCCTCGAAACCCTCGACGAGCCAGCTCTCCGCCTCCTCCTTCCGGCGCTGCTGAGAACCCTTGACGCCCTCCGGCTCGTGCCGTTGCCGACCTATGCCGGCTGTCGTTGGTGCACCGATGGCCTCACCGATGGCACGAGCTGGCGCGACTGGCTCCTGGCAGCGCTCGTCGACAATCCCGACGACCGCGTAGGCGGCTGGCGAGCAACGCTGGCTGCCTCGGCCGAGCTCGACCATCTTTTCGTCGAAGGCGAACGAGCGCTCCGGGCGCTGCTAGGCGCCTGCCCCGAGCTCCGCCACGTCCTGCACCTCGACCTCCTCAACCGCAACGTTCTCGTTGCCGACGACGGGCGGAGCTTCGAGGCGATCTTCGACTGGGGGTGCACGACCTACGGGGACTTCCTCTACGAGATCGCCTGGTTCACGTTCTGGGCGCCCTGGCACCGTGGTCTGGCTGCCGTCGACTTCCGGGGCGAGATTCGCCGACACTACGCTGCCATCGATCTGGACGTGCCGAACTTCGACGAGCGCCTCCGGTGCTACGAGGTGCACATCGGACTGACGCACCTCGCCTACTGCGCGTTCGCGGGCGGCGAAACCGACCTCCTCGCCGTGGCCCGGCGGCTGCAGGAGGTGCTCGAACTTCCCCTGCCTCCCCAACCGCCGGCTCGATGACGGCTCCGCGACCCGACCGAGGGCGCCGGTGAACGGCGCCGAACGCCCGTCGGTCGTGCCGTGGACGCTCGTGCGTCAGCCCGAGATCTCGGCCCCGATGATGTCGCATGGGTACTCGCCTGGGTCTCCGGCCGTATCGCAAGCCGGATCCCCACCGGCCGGCCAGCTTCCCGACGACATACCGAGCGAGTAGCCGAGGAGGTAGGCGTCGGCTTCCCGCAGCCGGGGATACCGGCCGGCCAGCTGGTGGAACCGAGATGAGTGTGACGCCTCCAGCAAGTGGGAGAGCTCGTGGACGATCACGGAGTCGAGCACCCAATCGGGCACGGGCTGTAGCCGCGCCGACAGGCGGATGTCCCCCGTGGACACGGTGCACGAGCCCCAGCGACGCGTCTGATTGGACGCCCAGCGGATCGATCGGGGACGTACCCCGTCGAGGTACCGGTCGCCGAGCAGCCTGGCGCGGGTGGCGAGAGCGTCGTCGGACGCGAAGGAGCGGGAGCTCCGGTTGAGCAGTCGCTCCACGAGCCGCTCGGCCAACTCCTGGCGCTCGCCAGCGCGAAGCCGCGCCGGAACTAGCACGACGATGCGGCCGGCCTCGTAGAACGCCGTGGCCGTCTTCCGCCTCCGGGTGCTGGGGCGGATCTCGATCTCAGGACGGACGCTCTGGGCGACGAAAGGCAGTTGTGGCTGGATGCCGGTGCCCGCCGGGGCGGGGGGCGTCGAGGAGGAGCGGTATTCGGCCATGTCGGTTCCTCCTTGGGTTGTCGTGGATCGGCCGGGCTCCACCCTATCGATGGGGTGTATCGGCGCAGTGGCAAGCGGCCCAGGCTCGCCCAGGCCGGCCCAGGCCGGCGCTCTCAGGCTCGCCCAGGCTCGGCCCAGGCCGGCGCTCTCGGGCTCGCCCAGGCTCGGCCGGTCTGTCATGGCCGCAGGCCGGCGCCCGGACGCGACGCTGTACGCGCTTTGTACCGACTGTCGGAACAAACCGCGTACAGCGTCTCGTTGGGACAAGGCCGTTGACGCTCCTATATTTGTCAAGCGCTCAGGCGGGCTCGATCGTCCAGCCAGTCTCGGTATCGGTGGGCGAGGTCCTGGTTGTGAGTAAGCCCGCGCTCGAGTGCCGAGACGCGACTCGCCCAG
>Ga0187860_1002732_pt1 | contig 14313 bp, 9 predicted proteins | sample June2016WEW_10_4_FD_132981 | JGI IMG/M metagenome (GOLD analysis project Ga0187860, IMG submission 132981) | Peatland microbial communities from SPRUCE experiment site at the Marcell Experimental Forest, Minnesota, USA - June2016WEW_10_40 | ecosystem: Environmental > Terrestrial > Soil > Wetlands... | reverse complement strand
GATGCCGAGGCCGACGATGCCGAGGATCACGACGCTTCCCACGCCGACCAGCCAGACTTAGGTGCCGGTCAGCTGAGCGACTCGTCGCATCCGACGTCCACGACCGAACAGGGACAGACTCCATGAAGCAACGCTCCATGGTCGTGAGCGTGCTGGCCACACTGCTGTTGTGTTTCGGTGCCTTCGTCGGTGTGATCGCCGCCGATTGGCACCCCATCCTGGGGCTCGACCTACGAGGCGGGCTCTCGGTCGTGTACTGCCCCAACGCGCCTCACCAGTCCAACGTCTGTGCCCCGACTGGAAGTGTTAGCTCCGCCAAGCTCGCCGAGGTCGTGAACGTACTCGAAGACCGCGTGAACGGGCTCGGCGTAGGCCAGCCGAACATCGGCGTGCAGGGCCCCGACGTCGTCGTGCAGCTCCCCGGCGTGAAGGATGCCCGCCACATCGAGCAAGTGATCGGCCAGACCGCCCAGCTCTTCTTTCGCAAAGTGCTGTGTGGTGCTCCGAGCTACGTGAAGCCGTCGTCGACCACGACCTCGACCACGACTCCGGCGACCACCTCGACAACAGCCAAGGCGAAGTCGAGCACGTCCTCATCGTCGACGACCACCTCGACAACAGCCAAGGCGAAGTCGAGCACGTCGTCGTCGACGACGACGTCAACCGTCACTACGACGACGCAGCCGGCGAAGAGCGGCTACACGGCGCCGCCGGTCTGCCCGGCGACGTTCACCCCTTCGTCGTCGAACCCCTCGCCCGCCGCCTACACCCCCCTCACCTCGTATGTCACGACCACCGGCGTGCAGGACGCGAACAACCAGAGCTCCGACGTGGTGCTGCCGTACCCCAATGGTCCCTGGCCTCGGGTCGAGCTGGGTCCCGTCCTCGCCAATGGCTCGGTCATCTCGAACGCCTACCCGCAGGACGTCGCTGCCGGCTGGCAGGTGGTCTTCGATCTCACCTCAAAGGGAACCACGATCTTCAATCAGAAGATCGCCGCTCCCAACTACCACTACCTCGTGGCCAATGATCTCGACGGCGTAGTGGAGACGGCCCCACAGATCGATGCCACCTCGTTCTCGGGCTCGGGGGAGATCAGTGGTGGCGGGATCAACGCCCAGACCGCCGGCAGCCTTTCCCTGCTGCTGAAGTACGGTGCACTCCCGATCGGGGTTCACATCCTCACGAGTGACACCGTGTCACCCTCGCTGGGGTCCTCGTCACTCCACGCCGGCATCTTGGCAGGCCTGCTCGGCCTCGCGCTCGTCATGGGCTACACGATCTTCTACTACCGAGCCCTCGGGGTTGTCGTCGTACTCGGTCTCGTGTCGACTGCAGGGCTGCTCTATGGCATCATCGCCTCGCTCGGGCACAGCGCCGGCCTGACGCTGGACCTGTCGGGCATCACCGGTCTGATCGTGTCGGTAGGTATCACCGTCGACTCCTATGTCGTGTACTTCGAGCGATTAAAAGACGAAGTGCGAGCGGGCCGATCGATCCGGTCGTCGGTCGACAAAGGCTTCAAAAGCGCCTACCGCACGATCCTGTCCGCTGACGCCGTGTCGTTCATCGGTGCGCTCGTCCTCTACCTACTGTCGATCGGCGCCGTGAAAGGCTTCGCTCTGATGCTCGGCATCTCGACGTTGCTGGACGTCATCACCGCGTACTTCTTCACGCGCCCGCTCGTGATCCTGCTCGGGCGTAACCGCCTGTTCACCGAAGCCCGCGGCTTCGGTGTGGCCCGCGGCCTGGGCGCGCCATCAGCGGAGGCCCGAGCATGAGCGCGGGAACGATCGCACTCGACAGCGAGACGACCGAACAGAGCGCCAACTGGTTCCGGAGGCTGTACTACGGACAGACGAAGTTCGACTTCGTCCGGAGACGGAACCTCTGGTTCGCGATCTCCGGCATCGTGATCCTTGCAGGCGCCTTATCGCTGGGGATCCGCGGGCTCAACTACAACATCGAGTTCGTCGGTGGGACGTCCTGGCAAGTGAACGCGAACGGCGTCAGCGTGGTGCAGGCGCAGAAGGCGCTTGCACCCTACGGCTTGGGCGGCGCCACGATCACGAGCCTCGGTCACAACGGCAGCACCCAGATCTCGGTGCAGGCAAAATTGTCCAATGGCGGGAACGTCGACCTGGCCAAGCAGAACCAGATCGCGACCGTTCTCGCAGGCCTGACCCATACCTCGGCGAACTCGGTCTCGATCGAGGCGGTCGGCCCCACCTGGGGTGGTCAGATCACCCATAAGGCCGTCGAGGCCCTGATCGTGTTCCTCATCATGATCTCGGCGTACATCTCGATCTTCTTCGAGTGGAAGATGGCGCTCGCGGCCATCATCGCCGTGGCCCACGACATCCTGGTCACGGTCGGCATCTACTCCCTCACGTTCTTCCTGGTTACGCCGGACACCGTGGTGGCGTTCCTCACCGTCCTCGGGTACTCCCTGTACGACACGATCGTGGTGTTCGACCGCATCCGTGACAACACCAAGGGTCTCGGTGCCACCGGCAAGTTGAGCTTCAGCGACGTCGTCAACCTCTCGATGAACCAGACACTGGCGCGCTCGATCAACACCTCGCTCGTGGCGATCCTGCCGATCCTCTCGGTGCTCGTGCTCGGCGCCGACATCCTTGGTGCCACCACGCTCGAGTACTTCGGGCTCGCACTGCTGATCGGTCTGACGAGCGGAGCGTACTCCTCCATTTTTATCGCCTCGCCGCTTGTGGCGATGATGAAGGAACGAGAGCCCCGCTACACCGTGATCCGCCAGAAGTTGGAGGCCCGGAGCAGGCCCATCCAGTTGGTCACCCCGGCAGCCTTCGCGGCCGGCCTCCTCGACGAGCGCGAGGAGCGCGGCACCACGCGCCGCCAGAGGAAGGGGCGATCCGGGATCGCTCCCAGCGGACCCATCCGCCCGGGTTCCGGCCGGATAGAAGCCGCAAGTGCGGCAGTGAACCCCGACGACGAGTTCGGCATCCTCGCCGGCAGCAGCGACAGCGGCGGCCCCGCTGCCGGGAGCGACGCCGTGCCACGGCCGAACGGCAATCGCTCGAGGCCGGCAGGGCCGAAGCCGGCTGGCGTGCGGCCGAGCGGTTCGGGCAGCCAGAACCGTCCCGCCGCGCAGCGGCCCCGCAAGAAGAAACGGCGCTGACCAACAGCGCAGGCGACCGCCGGCTCGAGTCGATGGATTGGCGGTCACTGAGCGCCACCTAGGCTGACCGGCCATGATCGACATCCGTCTCGCCCGCGAGCAACCGGACGCACTCCGGCGAGCCCTGGCCCGCAAGGGAGCCGCCGAGCTTTTCGACGAGCTGGTGGCGGTCGACTCTTCCTGGAGGCAGCTCACCGCCACCGTTGATGGGCTGCGATCGAGGACTCGCCCCAAGGGAAGGCCGACACCTGAGGAACTGGCTGTCCTCCAGTCGGTGAAGGACCGGCTGCGCGCGGCCGAGGGCGAGCTGGCGGAGCTGGAGACCCTGCGTGCAGATCTGCTGTCGAAGGTGCCCAACCCGCCCTCTGACGACGTCCCGGACGGTACGTCGGACGACGACGCCATCGAGGTACGCCGGGTCGGCACCCAGCCGGTCTTCGCGTTTCCGTTGCGCGATCACGTGGAACTCGGAGGCGTGGACCTCGACCGTGGGGCGCGCCTGTCGGGCTCGCGCTTCGCCTACCGGCGCGGAGCTGTTGCCCTGCTCGAGCTGGCCATGTACCGGTACGCGCTCGACCACCTGGTGGGGCTGGGCTTTGAAGTGCTGCTCCCGCCGGTGCTGGTGCGTGAAGAGGCGATGTACGGGACGGGTTTCCTGCCGACGGAGGAGGCGAACCTCTACCGGTTGGAACGGGAGGAGCTGTACCTGACCGGGACCTCCGAGGTGGCGCTCGCCGGGTTCCACCAGGGCGAGGTCCTGGAGGACGAGGCCTTGCCCCTGCGGTACGCCGGGTACTCGACGTGTTTCCGGCGGGAGGCAGGTGCCGCCGGCCGCGACACACGGGGCATCTTCCGGGTCCACCAGTTCGACAAGGTCGAGATGTTCGTCTACACGAGACCCGAGGACTCGGTGGCAGAACATGAGCGAATCCTCGCTATCGAGGAGGAGCTGGTCAGCAAGCTCGGCCTGCCCTATCGCGTCGTGTGCACCGCTGCGGGCGACCTCGGCCCATCAGCAGCGAAGAAGTACGACATCGAGGCCTTCATCCCGAGCCAGGCGCGGTACCGGGAGATCACGTCGTGCTCGAACACGACGGACTATCAAGCCAGGCGGTTGAACATCCGCTACCGGGATCTGGACCGCCAGCTTCACACGGTCCACACGCTGAACGGGACGGCCATGACCGCCCGCTGGCTGATCGCGCTGATGGAGACGTACCAGGAGTCCTCCGGCGAGGTCGCCGTACCGGAGGTTCTCTGGGCGCACGGCGCACCGAAGCGGTTGCCGGCGGCGGATTGACCCGCTGAGTCAGCTCCCGGAGGCGCCGGGGGCCGCACCGAGGTGATCGATCGGCCCGTGGCCGGCACCAAGCTGCCAGGTGGCTGCCAGCTCGACGGCCCGGTGGACGTACTGCTTCGCCCGCATCGCAGCCGTCAGCGGGTCGAGCCCGAGCGCCAGGTTGGCGGCGATCGCAGCGGCGAAACTGCACCCCGTCCCGTGCACGTTGCGCGTCTCGATCCACCGAGCCCGAAGCAACGAGACCGCACGGCCGTCGTAGACGACGTCGACCGCTTCGTCACCCTGTCGCAGGTGCCCACCCTTGACGACCACGAGGACAGGGCCGAGCGCTTGCAGCTCCCGAGCGGCCGCCTCCATCTCCTCGACTGTCAGGAGCTGGTGGCCAACCAGCAGCGAAGCTTCGAACAGGTTCGGCGTCACGACGGTCGCCACGGCGACGAGATCGAGGTAGGCATCCCGAACGGCGTGGCCGTCGAATAGCGGGTCGCCGGAGGAAGCCACCAGAACCGGGTCGACCACGAGGGGTGGCAGCGAGCCGTCGTGAGCTTTGGCCACCACGACCTTCACGATCTCAGCCGTTGCGAGCATGCCGGTCTTGGCGGCCCGGGGATGGAGATCGGACGTCACGGACTCGATCTGCGCCGCAACCATCGCAGCGGTGATGGTTTGGACCCCTTGCACGCCGAGCGTGTTCTGGGCGGTGACCGCAGTGACCGCCAGCGTCCCCATGACACCGTGAGCGGCGAAGGTCCGAAGGTCAGCGGCGATGCCGGCACCACCGCCGGAGTCAGTCCCGGCGATCGTGAGCGCCACTGGGGGAGTGGGTCTCACTGAGGACCGGTCTGGGCAGCCCCGTGTGACGGGCTCACGCGCCTACTCGCGCGCCGAAGTCCGCCATGTCCTCGAACGAGCTCGAGCCAGTAGCGAAACGCCGCTTCGGGATTCGACCAGCGGCCCAGGCCGCAGCGCCGGCCTCGACCGCCAATGCGAACGCTCGTGCCATGGTCTCGGGGTCACGGCAGCGGGTTATCGCGGAGGCCACCATCACGCCTGAGCAGCCCAGCTCCATGGCGAGCGCAGCGTCCGACGCCGTCCCGATCCCGGCGTCGAGCACGACGGGCACCTCGGCTGACTCAGCGATCATGGCTATGGCGTGCGGGTTCTGGATACCGAGGCCCGAGCCGATCGGAGCGCCGAGCGGCATCACCGCTGCGCATCCAGCGTGCTCCAGACGCCGAGCGAGCACCGGGTCGTCGTTCGTGTACGGCAGTACGACGAAGCCGTCATTCACGAGCTCCTCGGCCGCCTTCAGCAGCTCCGAGCCATCGGGCAGCAGGGAGATCTCGTCCCCGATCACCTCGAGCTTCACCCAGCTGGTCTGGAGCGCCTCCCGAGCAAGGCGAGCCGTGAGCACGGCTTCGGCAGCCGTGAAACATCCGGCCGTGTTCGGAAGGACTCTCACTCCGAGGCGGGACAGCACATCGAGCAAGGAACCATGGGCGGAGGGGTCCACGCGACGCATGGCGACGGTCACGAGCGCGGTGCCGGACGCCACGACGGCGCGTTCGAGCACGGACATGCTCGGGATACCCCCGCTGCCGAGAATGAGGCGGGACGGGAGTGTCTCGCCGTCGATCAAAAGTCCGGACGGCAGCGTCGCTCAGCCCCCCTGAGCAGCAGTGAGGACTTCGACGTCGTCACCTGGCGCCACCGACGCGCTCCAAGCACTGCGCGGCAGGACCTCGCCGTTGACGGCGACAGCGATGCCTCGCGCTTGGGGGGCGATCAACCTGACCACGTCCCCGACGGTAGTGCCGGGGGGCACATCGCGTGGTTCACCGTTGAGCCTGACTGCGACATCAGACCCGCCGGCGCTGGCAGCCGGCTGCTGGCAGCCCATCAGACCGGCATCCTGTCCCGCTCGAAGCGCCTGGGGTCGAATGCCGTCGCCCATTCGGGCAGGGCTGGTTGGCCGCCGGCCGAGGCGGTCGCCAGCAGGCCAACGACGAGCTCAGCAGTGATCGGTGCGAGCAGGATGCCGTTGCGGTAGTGACCTGTGGCCACGAGGAGGCCGTCGAGTCTGCTGGGCCCGATCATCGGTGCGTTGTCAGGCGATCCCGGCCGTAGGCCCGCGAGCGCTCCGGTGAACTCGGCTTCGAGGAGCACCGGTAGCACGAGCTGAGCGTCGCGCATGAGGGAGTAGATGCCGCCTCCGGTCACCCTCTGGTCAGCGCCCAGCTCTTCCATCGTCGCTCCGCACACGATCTCGCCGTCGGGCCGTACCACGATGTACAGCGACGTCCCTTGGGCGATGGCGCGCACGGTGTGGCGAGGCACCGGCAGCCCGGCTGGCATGCGGAGCCGTAGGACCTGACCTTTGACGGGGCGAACCGGTGGGCGAGCCCACTCCGGCAGCCCCGCAGTACCGGCTGCCTCCCAACCGTTCGCCAGCAGGGTCCAGCCGGCGTTGACCACAGCCCCGTCGTTGAGTGAAGCGCCGATGACGCGCTCGCCGGCCAACGTGAGCTGCGCCACGCGGTCGGTGACCAAGTTGACCCCACTCAGGCGGCACGCCTCCAGGAGCGCTTCGACGAGCCGGCGCGGGTCCACCTGGTGATCGCCTGCCACGAACAACCCCCCGCGGATCACCGGAGCGAGGAGCGGCTCCAGATCCCGGCACTCGGTCGGACCGAGCCACGTACTGTCGAGCCCCAGCTCGGTCTGGAACCGGAACAGCTCGTGCAGGGCACCGCGGTCGCCCGAGTCGTAGGCGACCGCGAGCGTGCCGTCATCTCGGTAGGCGAGATCGTGACCCGTCACTGTCCGGAGCTCGCTACGAAACCCACCCCACGCCTCCACCGACCGCAGGTTCAGGCCCAAGAGGCCCTCTTCGCCGAAGTGCGCCTCGGTGACCGCTGCCAGCATGCCGGCCGCTGCCCACGACGCCCCATGGCCCGGCATCGGGTCGACCAGGGTGACGTCCGCACCCGCCTGGCAAGCACGCCACGCTGAGGCGAGGCCGATGACCCCTCCGCCGACGACGAGGAGGTCCGCGTTGGTCATTCGCCCAGCCTATTGACTCCAGGTTCGGACCTGGGCCGGCCGGGCCTCGGGATCGCGTCTGCACTGGTCCCCTGGAGCGGGGTCCGGCCTTCGAGCGGGGCCCGGCCCTCAAGCGGCCACGGCGGCGGGGCCTGGCGTGTATCCTGATCGGACCCAGCAGGGCCAAGGATGTCCCGGGTAGCAACCGGCCAGGTCGAGTGACCGGCTGACTGACCGACAAGGGGCGCCATGGCGATTGAGCGTGAGTCGGCGGGGTTGTACGACCCCGCCAATGAGCATGACGCTTGCGGGATCGCATTCGTAGCCGAGCTCCGGCGCGGACCGAGCCACGCCATCGTTGATCTCGGGCTCACGGCGCTCGAGAATCTCGCCCACCGAGGGGCTTTCGGCGCTGACACGAAGACGGGCGACGGGGCCGGGATCCTGGTGCAGATGCCGGACGGTCTGTTCCGGCCTGTGGCAGCCGAGCTCGGTCTCGCTCTGCCTACGGTCGGCGCCTACGGCTCGGGCATGGCGTTCCTTCCCGCCGATGCCGAAGCGGCCACTCGGGCGAAGTCGGCGGTCGGCCAGATCGCCGCCTCCGAAGGGCTTTCGGTGCTCGGCTGGCGGGACATGCCGGTCGACCTTTCGGTGGCGGGCAACGCCGCCCAGGCCGTCGCGCCCACCTTCGGTCAGATCTTCGTGGCGCGGGCCCAGCCCGCCGGCTGCGCGGACCGAGTTGAGCAGGATCCGGCCGGCGGAAGCGTCCTCGATCTGGAACGCCGCCTCTTCGTGCTCCGCAAGCGGGCCGAGCACGAGATCGACGGGCTCTACTTCCCTTCGCTGTCGGCACGGACGTTCGTGTACAAGGGGATGCTGGCGACGGATCAGTTGAGGGGTTTCTTCGGGGACCTGTCCGATGGGCGGCTCTCCACGGCCATCGCACTCGTGCACTCCCGATTCTCGACGAATACGTTCCCCGCCTGGCCGCTTGCCCACCCGTTCCGCCTCGTGGCACACAACGGCGAGATCAACACCTTGAAAGGCAACCGCAACTGGATGCACGCCCGGGAGGCGTTGCTCGCGAGTGACCTGATCGAGGGGGATCTGCGGCGCATCTTCCCGGTAATCACCCCGGGAGCGAGCGACTCGGCCTCCTTCGACGAGGTGCTCGAGCTGCTCCACCTCGCGGGGCGATCCTTGCCGCACGCCGTGCTGATGATGATCCCCGAGGCCTGGGAGAAGCATCAGGAGCTGGACGAAGCGCGCCGAGCGTTCTACGAGTACCACTCCTGCCTGATGGAGCCATGGGACGGGCCGGCGGCAGTGGCATTCAGCGATGGGACGATCGTCGGCGCCGTGCTCGACCGCAACGGGCTGCGGCCGGCCCGGTACTGGGTCACCGACGAGGGACTCGTCGTCCTTGCCTCCGAGGTAGGGGTGCTGGACATCGATCCGGCTCGTGTCGTGGAGCGGGGGCGGCTCAAGCCCGGGCGGATGTTCCTCGTGGACACCGCTGCGGGACGGATCCTCGACGACGGCGAGATCAAGGCGTCCCTCGCAGCAGAGCACCCTTACGGTGACTGGCTGGACCAGGGTCTCGTACACCTCAGGGACCTGCCACCGAGGCGGATGCTCATCCCTCAGCACGCCTCGATCGTCCGGCACCAGCGCTTGTTCGGAGTCACGGCGGAGGATCTGCGCACGATCCTTGCTCCGATGGCAGCGACTGGTGTCGAACCGATCGGTTCGATGGGCACCGATACGCCCGTCGCCGTCATCTCGGAGCGCCCCCGGCTGCTCTACGACTATTTCGCCCAGCTCTTCGCCCAGGTGACGAACCCGCCGCTCGACGCCATCCGTGAGGAGCTCGTCACGTCGCTTCACTCGACGCTCGGCCCCGAGGCGAATCTCCTGGCGCCAGGGCCCGATAGCTGCCGACAGATCGTGCTGCCGTACCCGGTCCTCGACAACGACGAGCTGGGCAAGCTGCTGTACGTGGGCGATGCGGGCGGCGTGTCGGGCTACTCCGCGTTCGCCGTGGACGGTCTCTGGCCCGTCGCCGAGGGTGGCAAGGGACTCGAAGCCACGATCTCCAAGGTCTGCCAGCGGATCTCGGAAGCCATCGCCCTCGGGGCGAATGTCATCGTGCTCTCCGATCGGCACGCGAGTGCCGAGTTGGCGCCGATCCCGTCGCTCTTGTTGACCGCTGCGGTCCACAACCATCTCGTCCGGGCCAAGGAGCGCTCTCGTGTCGGGTTGGTGGTCGAGAGCGGAGAGGCCCGCGAAGTCCACCATCTGGCCATGCTGATCGGTTATGGCGCCGCGGCCGTCAACCCGTACCTTGCCTTCGACTCGATCGCGGAGATGGCTCGAGACGGCGTGATCACCGGCCTCACCGAGCGGCAAGCCATCGGCAACTACGTGAGGGCGGCATCGAAGGGTGTCCTCAAGGTCATGTCGAAGATGGGAATCTCGACCAAGGCCTCCTACACGGGCGCGCAGGTCTTCGAGGCGGTCGGGCTCGGGACCGAATTCGTCGCCCGTCACTTCACCGGGACCTCGAGCCGCCTCGGGGGCATCGGGGCCGACGAGATCGCCGAGGAGGTGGCACGGCGCCATGCGGCAGCCTTCGGCCCCCGGGCTACAGTGCCCGGCAACCTGGAGATCTCCTCAGGCGGCGAGTACCAGTGGCGGCGCGACGGTGAGTTCCACCTGTTCAACCCGCGCACGGTGTTCAAGCTGCAGCATGCGACTCGCTCGCGGCGATACGACGTGTTCAAGGACTACACCGGGCTCGTCGACGACCAGTCCGAGCAACTGGCCACCTTGCGCGGGCTGCTGCGCTTCCGCAGCGCGGCGGACGGATCGGCCCCCGAGCGCCCGCCGGTCCCGATCGACGAGGTCGAGCCCGTCTCGGCGATCGTGAAGCGCTTCTCGACCGGAGCCATGTCGTACGGGTCGATCTCGGCCGAAGCGCACGAAACCCTGGCAGTCGCCATGAACCGCCTGGGCGCTCGCTCGAACACCGGAGAGGGTGGTGAGGACCCGGATCGTTACGTGCCGGACCCGAACGGGGACTCGCGGCGATCAGCCGTGAAGCAGGTGGCCTCAGGGCGCTTTGGCGTCACAAGCCAGTACCTCGTCAACGCGGACGACCTGCAGATCAAGATCGCCCAAGGCGCCAAGCCGGGCGAGGGGGGCCAGCTGCCCGGCAACAAGGTGTATCCCTGGATCGCCCGCACGCGGTACTCCACGCCAGGCGTGGGTCTCATCTCGCCGCCACCGCACCACGACATCTACTCGATCGAGGACATCGCCCAGCTCATCTACGACCTGAAGAACGCCAACCCGCGGGCGCGCGTCCACGTGAAGCTGGTGGCCGAGGTCGGTGTCGGGACCGTCGCCGCCGGCGTGGCCAAGGCCCATGCCGACGTCGTCCTCATCTCGGGCCACGACGGCGGTACAGGCGCCGCGCCACTCACGTCCCTCAAGCATGCGGGCGTCCCCTGGGAGCTCGGGCTGGCCGAGACCCAGCAGACGCTCGTCCGCAACGGGCTCCGGGACCGGATCGTCGTCCAGGTGGACGGCCAGCTCAAAACCGGCCGCGACGTCGTGGTGGCGGCCTTGCTCGGCGCGGAGGAGTTCGGCTTCGCCACCGCCCCGCTCGTCGTGTCCGGCTGCGTGATGATGCGGGTCTGCCATCTCGACACTTGCCCGGTGGGGATCGCCACTCAGAACCCGGAGCTGCGCAAGCGGTTCTCCGGGAGGCCCGAGTTCGTCGAGACCTTCTTCGAGTACATCGCCGAGGAGGTGCGCGAGATCCTGGCGTCGCTCGGCTTCCGCTCCATCGCAGAGGCGGTCGGGCACGTGGAGTGCCTGGACACCACGCGGGCGGTGGATCACTACTGGAAGGCAAGCCGGCTCGACCTGCGCCCGATCCTGGCGGCCCCAGCCGATCCTGCGGCCCCGCTCCATTGCACGCGATCCCAGGACCATGGCCTCGAGCGCTCGCTCGACCACGAATTGATCGAGCGTTGCCGCCAGGCGATCGAGTCCGGCGAGCCCGTGGCAGCATCGCTCGAGGTGCGCAACATCCACCGCAGCGTGGGGACCATGCTCGGCTACGAGGTCACCAGCCGCCACGGTGGGGTCGGCCTCGCAGACGGCACCATCGATCTCACCTTCACGGGGTCGGCCGGGCAGAGCTTCGGAGCGTTCGTCCCCCGCGGGATCACGATGCGGCTCGTCGGTGACGCCAACGACTACTTCGGCAAGGGCTTGTCCGGCGGGAACCTGGTACTTGGGCCGCACCCGTCCTCACCGTCGGCCGCCGAGGAGCAGATCATCGCCGGCAACGTCGTGCTCTATGGCGCGACCAGCGGAGAGGCGTTCATCCGAGGCCAGGTCGGGGAGCGGTTCTGCGTGCGCAACTCCGGAGCGACTGCCGTCGTCGAGGGTGTCGGTGACCACGGGTGCGAGTACATGACCGGCGGGAGGGTCCTCGTGCTCGGCTCGACCGGGCGCAACTTCGCCGCCGGCATGTCCGGCGGCGTGGCCTACGTGCACGACCCGGAGGGACTGCTCGATCGGCGCTGCAACCTCGACATGGTGGTGCTGGAGGATCTCGACACTGACGACGTTCACCTGGTCCGCGACCTGCTCCGGCGGCATGTGGCGCTCACCGGCTCGGCACTGGCGGCTCGCCTGCTGCACCGGGAGGCCGAGACGCTTGCCGAGACCCGCAAGGTCATGCCGATCGACTACCGCCGGGTGCTCGAGGCGACGCGCACCGCCGTCGAGTCCGGGATGACCGTCGACGAGGCGATCATGGCGGCGGCTCATGGCTGATCCGAGAGGCTTCCTGCGGTTCGGGCGCGGCGGACCGGCGCGCCGACCCGTGGAGGTCCGCGTTCACGACTGGCGCGAGGTTTACGAGCCGTTCGCGCCCGAGCTCGTACGCCAGCAGGCAGCCCGGTGCATGGACTGCGGCATCCCGTTCTGCCACGAGGGCTGCCCGCTCGGGAACCTCATCCCGGAATGGAACGAACTCGTGTACCGGGACCGCTGGCCGGACGCGGCGGCACGGCTGGAGGCGACGAACAACTTCCCCGAATTCACGGGCCGGCTCTGCCCGGCACCGTGCGAAGGGTCGTGTGTGCTCGGCATCAACGCCGAGCCGGTGTCCATCAAGCAGGTAGAGCTCGAGATCGCTGAGTGGGGAGCGGCTCGCCTCGAGCCGCGGTCGCCATCGGGGCTGACCGGCAAGCGGGTCGCCGTCGTCGGCTCCGGTCCCGCCGGGCTTGCTGCGGCCCAACAGCTCACCCGCGCCGGGCACGAGGTGGTCGTGTTCGAGCGTGCGGAGCGCATCGGGGGCCTGCTGCGTTACGGCATACCCGAATTCAAGATGGAGAAGGCGGTGCTCGATCGTCGGCTCGCCCAGATGCAGGCCGAGGGCACGCAGTTCCGCACCGGTGTGAGCGTCGGTCTACCGCCTGCCGAGGCGGCCATGACGCCCGAGGTCCCCGAGGCGAGCGCCGACGGTGCCAAGACGCAATCGGCGCGCCAGCTACTCGAGACCTACGACGCCCTCGTGCTGGCTGGTGGTTCCACGCGGCCCCGCGACCTCGCGGTTCCCGGCCGGCAGCTGCGGGGCGTCCACTTCGCCATGGAGCTCCTGAAGCCGGCGAACCGGGTCTGCGAAGGGACGCTCGATGCCGTCCCGATCTCCGCCGCAGGAAAGCACGTCGTCATCGTGGGTGGCGGTGACACCGGGGCCGACTGCCTCGGGACGGTCCACCGCCAGGGGGCGGCCTCGGTCCACCAGCTCGAGATCCTCCCCACGCCACCTCATCAGCGTGCTCCCGACAACCCGTGGCCGACCTGGCCGGTCATCTTCCGTACCTCGTCGGCGCACGAGGAGGGCGGCGAGCGCGTCTTCGGTGCCGCCACGGTCGAGCTCGTCGGCGACAGCGACGGCCACGTGCGCGCGCTCCGGCTCCAGCACGTCACCCAGCAGGTCGTCGACGGTCGCGTGCAGTTCGTGCCCGTGCCCGGCACCGAGTCGGCGTTGGAGGCGGATCTGGTGTTGATCGCGATGGGGTTTCTCGGGCCCGAGCAGCATGGGGTCGTGCACGAGCTCGGGCTCAGCCTCGATATGACGGGGAACGTGGCCGTCGGGAACGGCTTCGAGACGAGTGTGGGCAGCGTCTTTGCCTGTGGGGACATGGCGCGTGGCCAGAGCCTCATCGTCTGGGCGATCGCGGAGGGCCGCTCTGCCGCCTCGTGCGTCGACCGCTACCTGATGGGGACCACGGCCTTGCCCCAGCCGCTCAGCGCCGGCCAGCTGGCGCTGCGATAGCGGGCGCTAATTAGTGCCCGCCCCCTCGTAGCCGCGGCCCGTCGCTGAGGGCGGAGCGGCCTTGCCGGCGCCGTGCTCGGCAAGCCAACGCTGGAGTCGCTGGGGCTCCATTGGCATGGCCACATGGAAACCCTGCGCCGCGTCACACCCGAGCTTCGTGACAGCGGCCAGGACGGCGGCTGAGTCGACGCCCTCGGCGATGACATCCAGGTTCAAGCTGTGGCCGAGCTCCACGACAGCCCGCACGATCGCACTCGCCACCGAGTCGTCAGCCTCGCCGAGCGGCGAGACGAATGACTTGTCGATCTTGACCGAGGCCACCGGGAGGCGCTGGAGGTAGGCGAGCGACGAGTAGCCCGTCCCGAAGTCGTCGAGCGCAAAACGCACGCCCCGCGCCGTCAAAGCCTCCAGCGATCGGAGCGCCCCCATCGGGTCCCGCATGACTGCGCTCTC
>Ga0187860_1002731_pt1 | contig 14313 bp, 12 predicted proteins | sample June2016WEW_10_4_FD_132981 | JGI IMG/M metagenome (GOLD analysis project Ga0187860, IMG submission 132981) | Peatland microbial communities from SPRUCE experiment site at the Marcell Experimental Forest, Minnesota, USA - June2016WEW_10_40 | ecosystem: Environmental > Terrestrial > Soil >... | reverse complement strand
GACTCAGAAAAGGCCTGTATTTATTGCTCCCCAGTCGCGCCGCAGTCATTCCGTCCGGCGAGTCGCCGGACGGCACAGGCGAGTCGCCTGCGCTACCCATGCTCTTTTTTGACGGGCTTCTAGGGAGAATTTCGACTTTTATCGCGTTGGCCTCAGCGCGCAGACCCAGGCGCGAACCCCAGGTTTCCTCAATCTCGCGCACGAGGTCAGAACAAGCAGGGTGGTCGCGGAGTTCATCGAGGAGCTTCTTGAGCCGCTGACGGCTTTCTGCGGTCTGTGCGGTTACCCACTGCTCCATCTCCTGTCGGTTGGACCGCAGGGCTTCGAGGCGGGCTGTAATTTCACGTTTCAGCGCATTGAGTTGTTTTTGCTCGCGGGCCTTTCTGAGATTTCGACGAGCGGCGGCTGCTTTACGGCGCGATGTCAGGCCGCGTGTTGCCCGGCCACCTGCCGCCGAGACGGTCCCAGCACGCCGGTTCCAGCGCGCCACGGCTTCTCTTTCCGTTTCCAGGACGGGCAGAAAGCCCGCAGCACACCCTGGGCAGTGAATTCCATACCGCGTCGGCTCGTAGGCGGTAGCGACCTTGGCGTTGCTATAACAGAACGGGCACCGTTTCAACACAGGGACTGATGCGTGTATTTCGTCCGCTGACAACATTTCATTCGTGTCCACGACATACATACGCGCCATACCACGTCAGCGTCGTGACTCCGGTTTCTTGCAGGGCGGTTCATCTTCGACAAGAGATTGGTTGCGACGTGTGCCAAGTTCCACAAGAACGATTTAGCAATAATTTGGCCGGAGGCTGAGGGTTGGCAGCAAGTAACGTACTGCCGCAACTTGCGAGCTGGAAAACGAAGTTGAGGCCGGTGAATCAGCGCAGCACCAGATGCTTCCTGCCTACCCTCCTAATGTGCCGAGTGCGGACAAGTCGAGTTATCCGGGACAGGATGCGCTTTTTCAGCTCTCGGCTCTCGAATCGATTCGCCGGATGTAGGGCGGCGGCGACCCCGTTCACCACAGTCCAGATCGGAACCGCTTCCTGCTGTTCGCGCAAGAAGACCACGATCTCACGGTCGAGCGGGAACGGAGGGTCCGGCAGGTTTAGTTTGACAGGCGGAAGTACCGGTCGCACTGGCATCGGTTGGTAACCTGGGTCGTAAAAGATCACACTGTAATTACTGGAGCTGCCTGGAATTTGCCTGCGCACACCCATTCGCGTGCTTCTCCACGACTCCCTGGCCGTCTGCCAAACGGTCTTGTGGTGTGACATCGAAGGATGGTGCCCTGGAACCGAACCTGATCCGTCATTGGCTTTGACCAATTCCCTGGTTGGAAATAATGTCCCGCCATGCTGAGCCTGCCATGCAAGATGTCGGTCAAGGCCACAAGAGTCTGCAAGCTCACCATCGGCTGCCCGAGGGAGAACTGTGTCGATGAGGAGAGGCACCAGACAGGCCACGGGGTCGGTGAAAACCCGGATCGGTCGCCGCACGCACGGAGCACTTCCCATTCTGACTTTTGTCCTGACCTCGGGTGTTTTTCGGCTTGCGAGCAGGCCGGATAAAGGTGATTCTCTTTGTCCGCGAAAAACGCGGAAAGACCTATGAAAACAAGAGATTCTCAAGGGTCTTTCGGTTCACAGGCGCGCTTAGCTCAGCGGAAGAGCACTTCCTTCACACGGAAGGGGTCGCAGGTTCAAATCCTGCAGCGCGCACCATCTGCCCTTCGAGGTTTTCTAATGGCTGCTGCCAGGGGGAAACCCGAGCAGCAGCCAACCACTCTCGTGGCTTGACACCCGCATCGCCCGTTGCCCTTTTTCCCTCTCCGGGTCAACGCGCGGCGTCACACTCTATAATACGAACCCAGGAGCCCCCATCTTTCAACAAAGTGCCCTTTTCTCAGAGGCGAATCCGCCCGTGTCCCGCCTGAGCCGGCTTCAAAACTGGTCTTCCTTCTCCTTGAACAATACGTTGAAGGTCGTCATCGAACCGTAACATCGGGTCAGGTATTGCTGCATGTCGATCTTCTCGCCTTCGGACAGTTTGTCATGCGAGTTGATCTTCTGTTCCAGCACGCGGAGATTGTTGCGCATCATGACGATCTTGTGGAAAAAGGCTTCGAGCGGCACTTCCTTGGCCTGCAACGCCGGATCGGACGGCTGCAGGGTCATCTTTCCGTTGTGCCAGCGGCTGCCCAGCTTCTCCACGATCGAGTCCGGTCGTTCGAGCCCCATTTTGCGAACCGCCACATCCAGTGTTTCCTCGACGAATTGCTTGAGCGGAACGCCCAGTCCGCGGAACTCCGCCTGAGCTTCAGCCGGCTCCAACCCCGCCCCTTCCGGAGCCACCGCGCGTTTTCCGTCATTAAAAAGAACGTCCGCCGTGTTCTCCGAGATCGATTTCACCACGCCGATTCCATATTGCGGGTGGCGGACCTTCATGCCGACGTGCAGCGCTTCGGTTTTCATGCCGGAATTCAACCATGAACCAGCCCGGCGCGGCAAGGGCGCACTGGTGAATTCCAGATTTCAAATCTCACGAACCGCAAGTTTTGATTGCGAACACCGGGGCGAGGCGCCATCGTGGAACGCGACTCGAACCATGGGCGCAACGTTTTGGAACCGGCTCTCGCACGAATGCGAGTTGTGGAGGCAAGGCACGGGCCTCGTCGCCGGGGTGGACGAGGCGGGCTGCGGGCCGCTTGCCGGCCCGGTGGTCGCGGCCGCGGTCATGTTCCCTTCCGCCTGGAAGGAGGCGGGCCTCGATCCCAGACTGCGCGGGCTGAATGATTCCAAGCAGCTCACCGGAGACCAGCGTGGGAAGTTTTTTTCGATCATCACTTCGCACCCGGAAATCCGCCATGCCATCGCCACCGTGGACGTCGAGATGATCGACCGGATCAACATCCGTCAGGCGGCCTGGCGGGCCATGAATGCCGCCCTCGATCAACTCCAGCCCAAGCCGCTGCACGTGCTGGTGGATGGGCTGAAAATCAAATGGCTGCCCTACCCGCAAACCGCCCTGGTGCAGGGGGATTGCAAGAGTTACTCGATCGCTGCGGCCAGCGTGCTGGCCAAGGTCACCCGCGACCGGATGATGATCGAAATGGACGGGCTTTATCCCGGATACGGTTTCGCCGAGCACAAGGGCTACGCCACTCCGCAGCATTATGCAGCCATCCGGGAACGCGGCCCGTGCCCGATTCATCGCCGCAGCTTTTCGCCTTTCCGTCCGGTTGAAATCGAGCTCGAACTCTTCCAGACGGACGCCGGTGCGGGGAATGGCCCTTCGCGGTCGCGGGTTTGAATTCGGGAGGGGAGCGCCTGGGGACCCTGAAACCTTGCAGCCGCCAATGTGAATTGGCGGATTCGTCCCGCGACGACGATTTCCGCCGTTTCACAACGGCGGCGACGGAGGCTCGATTCAGGGAGCGTTGATTTTGCGGCGGCCCGATCGGGCGGCGGCCGGACTCAACGGGGATAACGGAGATGAATCTGAGGGCTCGCATTCAAGCGTGGATCCACGGCGCCGACACGCCGCTCCACTTGCGCCATGGCAAACTCGGGGAACGCGCCGCCGCGAAATATCTCCGGCGGCGGGGCCTCAAGTTTCTGACCGCCAACTTCCGATCGAAACGCGGTGAAATCGACCTGGTGTTCCGCGACGAGGACTGTCTTGTGTTCGTCGAGGTCAAGACGCGTTCGTCCGAGGAGTGGGTGCGGCCGGCCGCGGCCGTGAACGCGCGCAAACGCCGGCTGCTTTCGCAAACCGCCCTGGATTATCTGCGCCTGTTGAAAAACCCACCCGTGAAAATCCGGTTCGACATCGTCGAGGTGCTGCTGGAAGACAGCGCGGTCCGCGAAGTGCGACACCTGCCGAATTCCTTCCCGATGGAAAAGCCGTATCGGTATGGGTGATGAATTTTTGATTTTTGATTTGCGATTTTTGATTGGTGGCGAAAGGCAACATCTTTGATTTCCGATTCTTGATTCTTGTTTGGGGCAAATATGGACGAAATCGAACCGGACAGACGCACTGCTGAGAGCAACAGGCTGGTGGGGGTGATGCGCACCTTGTTCGATCAAAAATCGCAAATCAAAAACCAAAAATGCAACGGGTTGGAGGGAACTATGAACGAAATCGAACTGAAGAAACGGACAAAGCAATTCGCGCTGCGGGTGATCCGGTTGATCGCAGCCCTTCCGAAAACTGTCGAAGGGCGCGCGATTGCCAACCAACTCGTGCGATCGGGGACCTCTGTGGGTGCGAACTACCGCGCGGCCTGCCGAGGCCGTTCCAAGCCGGAGTTCGTAGCCAAGCTGGGTACCGTGGAGGAGGAAGCGGATGAAAGTGCCTTCTGGATGGAATTGATTATCGAGGGCCAGTTGATGAAACCGAAGCAGGTAGAACTCCTCCTTCAGGAAGCCAATGAGCTGGTGGCGATAATGGTAGCGTCCCGCAAGTCAGCTTCCAGCGCCGGATCCGCCTAAATCAAAAATCACAAATCAAAAATCAACAATCCATCACCGGTTCCAGCACCATGGGATGGTCGTGGCCCAGGAATTCCTCGCAGACGCTGAAAAACTCCGACCGGGTCGTGACCCGCCGAATCCGGTGGAGGAATTGCCCGGCCGGATCCACCCCGACTCCGAGGTAATTCATGTATTTCTTCATCTTCTGCACCTGGGCGGATTCGCGCACGCCGGGAGGGCAAACCGCTTTGTAAAGTGCCCGGACGTATTCCAGCACGTCGAAGCCGCTCGGGACGAAGACAGTTTCGCCGTGTTGATACTGCCGGATCTGGTGAAACAGCCAGGGATTGCGGATGGCGCCGCGTCCGATCATCAGTCCGCGCGCGCCGGTCGCTTTCAGAATCGCGCCCGCGTTTTCGGCCGAATGAACGTTGCCGTTGGCCAGCACCGGGCAGGGCATCTCCGCCACCGCCCGCGCGATGAATTCGTAATGTACCGCGGGCTGGTACATTTCGTGGACGGTGCGACCGTGCACGGTCAGCAGGTCCAGGGAGTGCCTCGCGAAAATCGGAAGCAGCTCGTCGAACACGGCCGGCGAATCAAAACCTATCCGGGTCTTGACCGTGAACCGGATCGTCACCGCGTCCCGCAACGCGCCGAGAATGGCGTCCACCCGCCGCGGTTCGCGGAGCAGGCCGCCGCCGGCGCATTTGCGGTACACCACCGGCGCAGGACAACCGAGGTTCAGGTCCACGGCGGCGACCGGGTATTGCTGCAGCTCGCGCGCCGTGCGCACCAGCGAGGGGATGTCGTTGCCTATCATTTGCGCGACGACCGGCCGTCCCGTAAGGTTTTCCGTGACGGACCTCAGGATGTTCCTGTCGAGGTGTGATGTGGCGTAAACCCGGAAGTATTCAGTGAAATAAACGTCCGCGCCGCCGTAGTTCCGCATCAATGTCCAAAACGGCAGGTCCGTCACGTCCTGCATCGGGGCGAGCGCCAGGATGGGCGCCGCGCCTGCAAGCATCGCCTCGAAGATCTCGCGGTGATTCACCCGGGCACGTTAACGGGAGGTTGTCGCGGATGCACACAGATAAAATACCACGGGAGCGTTGAACCGTTGGACCTTGGACTTTGGACCTTGGACTTTGGACCTTCCCTGTGCTCCGTTCTAGGGGCTTTGAAACTGCGGATGGCTCAGCAGCTTTTCCCACGTTTCCGGCGAAAGCGGAGCCTGTCGGTAAACAGGCGTCCGCAGCGGCTCAGCGCTGCTGGAACGGCGGGCTCTTTCGAGCCAGTGACGATCCAGAAGCCTGTCGATTGCACCCCGCGTGTTTGTGGCGAGGGTCGTCTCTTCCTTGTCTCCGGTTGCGCGCCCGACACCCACGAAAAACCCTGCCAGGAGAAGCGTAACACGAACCATGGTGCTGCGCGAAAAACTCGCCACAGTGCACGGGCGGTTGCTGTCCAGGAGCCGGAAAAGAGTGTCGAAGAGCGGCTGGGTCCACATCTCGGCGTTTTTCGCGGGCGAACAGGGGTCAAACAGGATCAGATGCGGTTTCTCCAGATCGTTCGCGCCCGGCTGGGAAAGCAGTGTTGGAAAGTCCGACAGGCGCAATTCCCATTCGACGTTCTGCGGGCCGCACTGGAACGAAACGCGATGCTCCCGCAGGAGGCGTTCGAGTGGGGATTCGTAACCGTGGAAGTAGCCGAGCGATTCCCGGTGCTGCAGCGCGAATTCCAGCGGTTCGAGAGTGGAATCGAAACTGATCAGTCTGAGCGCGCAGGGCACTTCCCGCGTCGCGCGCAAAACGGCGAGCCCATTGGCCGCCGCGCCGAGGCCGACGTCCCATATCACGAACTCCCCGGAGTGTTGTCGAACCTGCTCGATCAGCCGGACCTGCCGGACATACAAGGCATCTGCTTCGGCCGCCGGTCCGACCCCCGGATGGAAGGTTTCGTCGAACGCGAGCGAGCGAACGCAGCAGGCGCCATTGGCGAGCCTGACAATTTCGTATCCGGCGGATTGCGGCACGGGTACAAAGTAGCAGCAACCGATCTGCGACTCCCGGAATTTCCGTGATCCCGGTTGAGTCCCGGCCGTTCGTGCTGCGGAGAAGTTGATGGTCTATCGAACCGGGAAAGGCCGCGGTTGAACGTGAATTCTTTTCGGTCCGCCAGGTTAGGGAGTCGGGGAAACCTTGTTGAAATAGCTTTGGATGATGGGCGCGCCGATGATCCCGATGAACCAGCAAAGCAGAAACACCGGGACCGCAGTCAGCGCGTTTTTAGTCACCTTCTCGACCCCTTGCGACCATCGCCACAGCCAGTAAATATTCACCAAGGGAATGATCAATAGCCAGGCGGTGGGTATGTCAGCGCCCAACCGGCTCATTTCAATTTTAGTGTTCACGAGCCAGTAAATGTAATACAGGCCGCAGGAACAGAAGGTCAACACAATGACGAGTAATGGATTGCGATTGGTCATGGGGGGATTCCTTTGTAGTAGGTGATCATCTGGAAGCGGGCGCTCCAAACATCCCGCCCACCCTCGCGGAGTATCCCCGAATGGCCGGATGCCGTCAATTTAAAGTTTGCTGATCGCCTGGTCCAACGCCGAGTAAAGCTGCTGCATAGTCGCCGGCGTCTCGTCACCCATGCTCGAAATGCGGAAGGTGGTGCCTTTGATTTTCCCGTAACCGCCGTCGATGAGAAATCCCTGGTCTTTCACCAGCTTTTGCAGCTTCGGCACGTCCACGGCGCGCCCTCCGGGCTTGGCGCCATTGTTGACGCACGTGAGCGTGACCGACTCGAATCCCGGCTCGGGAAACAGTGTGAAGCCATGCCGCGCGGCCCAATCCCGCGTCATTTGGCTGGTCTGCCGATGGCGCGCGAACCGCGTTTCCAGGCCCTCCGCGAAAATGTCTTCGAGCTTGGACGCCAGGGCATGAACGTGGCCGATGCTCGGCGTGCTGGGCGTCATGCTCTGCTCGGCGTTTTTCTGAAACTCGACGAAGTCGAAATAATAGCCGCGGTCCTTGATCGTCGCCGCCCTGGCCAGCGCCGCGGGTGAACAGACAAACAGGGACGTGCCCGGCGGCAGCGCGAACGCCTTCTGGGTGCCCGCCAGCAAGACGTCGATTCCCAGCGCGTCGAACTCGATCTTCGTCGCCGTCATCGAGCTGACCGCGTCCACGACGAACATCACGCCGGGATACTTCTTCTTGAGCGCGGCGATTTCAGCCAGCGGGCTCATGACGCCGGTGGACGTCTCGTTGTGGATCACCGTGAGCGTGTCGAACTGGCCGGTCGCGAGTTTGCGATCGATGGCCTCCGCCCGGATGGGCGAGCCCCACGGCACCTGGAGCGCCTCGGCGTCCTTGCCGCAACGTTTGGAGACATCGAGCCATTTGTCGGAAAACGCGCCGCACAGGCAGTTGAGGACTTTTCGGGAAACCAGGTTCCGGATCGCGCCCTCCATGACGCCCCAGGCCGAGGAGGTGGAAATGTAAACGAGCTGTTTCGTGTACAGCAGTTGCTGGAGTTGCGGCTGGATTTTCGCGTAGAGATCCTTGAACCCCTGGCCGCGATGGCCGATCATCGGCAGACAAAACGCGCGGAACGTCTTTTCGCTGACTTCGACCGGCCCGGGAATGTGCAGTTTGACATGTGCCATAATACTTCGTGAAATTTTTCACAAGGACGACCCGAAAGGCAAGGGCCTTCTCGGGATATTCGAGCTTTGATTTTTGGCTTGCGGCGGGACAAGACGCGCGGGCGGCGATGGGATTCAGCCGCCTCGCCAGGGAAAAGCATTATATCTTATTCGCATTATTAACGACACCAAATTCGTGAAACATTTCACAAACTTTCCTTGCCGCTCCGGGTTGGGGCGGCTTAAGTTTGCCGCTCATCAAGCGATCCCGTCTCAAGCGGTCAACAGGAATGGGTCGCAAGATGGGTGCAACTGTTTTTTGCTGTGAAAAAAGCAATTGAAGGCTGCCTGATGATGGAATGAATCAGTTTTTCGTATGGCGCGGGCGGATTTGAGCGTGGCAGCAGGTTTTCGACTGGATAACGGCGACTCGAGATGTCAGCGATTTTCCCAAAGTGGACCAACCGCTTGCCGGCGATGATCATCGCCGGGCTTTTTCTCGCCGGGGGCGCCGTCACGGCCGGTATCTGGTACTATTTCACTCCGAAATACACGCGTGTGGGCTATCAACCCATTCAACCCGTCGCTTTTTCGCACGCCACCCACGCGGGCCAGCTCGGGATCGATTGCCGTTACTGCCATACCGGCGTCGAGAAATCCTGGTTCTCGAACATCCCGGCCAGTTCCACCTGCATGAACTGCCACAACCAGGTGCTCAAGGATGATCCGCGTCTGGAGCTGGTGCGCGAGAGCGCCCAGAGCAGCAAGCCCATTCCCTGGGTCCAAATCCACAAGCTGCCCGACTTCGTCTATTTCAACCACTCCGTCCACGTCAACCGGGGCGTCAGTTGCGTCGAATGCCACGGCCGGATCGACCAGATGGACGAGGTTTATCACGCCCAACCCCTCAGCATGTCCTTCTGTCTCGAGTGCCATCGCCACCCCGAATTGAAGCTGCGGCCGGAGGACAAGATCACCGACCTGGCCTGGCGGCCCGCGTCGGCGTCCCAGCAGCTCGAGTTTGGCCGGCGCGCCATGGCCGAGTGGAAGGTCGAATCCCTGCAAACCTGCTCCGCGTGCCACCGATGAATCTCAAATTTCAAATTTCAAATTTCAGATTGGACGCGTGAAAACTCCGCCACACACATCTTCTCCGCAGCAAGCGACCGGCCGCCGTTACTGGAGGAGCCTGGATGAAGTGACGGAAGCGCCCGAGTTTCGCCAATGGCTCGAGCGTGAGTTCCCGCGAGGCGCGAGCGAGTGGATGGATCCGGTTTCGCGGCGGCACTTCGTCAAGATCATGTCCGCCTCGTTCCTCCTCGCGGGGATGGGCCTCGCGGGCAGCGGCTGCCGGCGGCCCGTGGAACATCTCGAACCTTTCGGCAAACAGCCGGAAAACTACGTTTACGGCACCTCGCAATATTATGCGACTGCCATGGCGACGCGCGGCGGGGCCGTGCCGCTGCTCGCGCGGTCGTATGAAGGCCGGCCGGTCAAGCTCGAGGGCAACGCGCTCTTTCCTCGCGGCAATGGCGGCACCGACCGATGGGCCCAGGCGGCCATTCTGAATCTGTACGATCCCGACCGGGCGCGGCGCTTCACCCGGGGCGGAAACAACGCCACACCCGATGCGGCCTTTGATTTCCTGCGCGAGCTTTCGAAGCGGGCGGAAGCCACCGGCGGCGAAGGACTGAGCTTTTTGCTGGAGCGTAACACGTCGCCGTCGCGGATGCGGATGCAGAAGCTGATCGCCGGAAAATTTCCCAAGGCGCGATGGTATGTGTACGAGCCGGTCGATCTGGACGTCCATCGCCGCGCGGCGTCAACGGCCTTCGGCGCCTCCGTCAAACCGATATTCAAATACGACGCGGCCAAGGTGATTCTGTCGCTCGATTGCGATTTCATCGGCTCGGAGGAAGACGCGCACGACAACATCCGGCGGTTCACCCAGGGCCGGCGCATCGAGAAACCGTCGGATTCCCTGAACCGGCTTTATGCCGTGGAGACCTTGATGTCGCTGACGGGCATGGCGGCGGACCACCGGATGCGTGTGGCGCCGAGCGTGATTCCCCGGGTTGCGCTGGCGTTTGCCTCGGAAGTTCTCAAGCCAGCCGGTCTGGACGCTCCGGCGTCGCCGGCCGGCGTGAATCCCAAATGGATTGCAGAGTGCGCGAAGGATTTGCTGGCGCATCCCGGCGAATCGCTGGTCGTCGCCGGTTATCGCCAGCCGCCGGCGGTTCACGTGCTGGCACAGGCGATGAACGCGGCGCTCGGCAACATCGGGAAGACCGTCGTGTTTCTCGAAGCGGTGGCGATCGGGGGCGGCATTTCCGAGCTGGCGAAGTCGTTAAACGCCGGCGAGGTGGAGACGCTGGTCATCCTTGGCGGCAACCCGGGTTACAACGCGCCGGCGGATTTGGACTGGACGCGGGCGCAGGGCGGGGCGAAGAGCGTGGTCCGGCTGGGTTACTACGAGGATGAAACATTTGAGGCGGCCCGGCGCGACGCGGACTGGCACCTGCCGGCGGCGCATTTTCTTGAGTCCTGGGGCGACGCCCTCACGAGCGAAGGCGTCCTCGTGCCGGTCCAGCCCCTGATCGCGCCGCTGTTCGGCGGGCTCACCGAGATTGAAGTGCTGGCGCGTGTTGCCGGCGAGGACGTGGTCCGGCCCTATGAAATTGTGCGCCAGACGTTCGCCGGCGGCGAAGACGCGTGGCGCAAATTCCTTTACGAGGGCTTTGCGGAAGGCACGGCGGCGAAGCCGGTGGCCGTTGAGCCGGACCCGAACGAGGTCAGATCCGCGTGGACCCGCATCCACTCGGAGCAAGCGCTGACGGCGTCCAAAGACAGCCTGGAAATCGTTTTCCATCGCGACCACGCGGTGGACGACGGCCGTTACAGCAACAACGGCTGGCTGCAGGAAATGGCGGACCCGATCACGAAGTTGACCTGGGACAACGCCGTGATCCTCAGCCGCAAGACGGCGCGGCAGCTTGGGTTGAAGAATTTCGACCTCGTCGAGATCAAGCTGGGAGACCGGACCGTCAGCGGGCCGGTCTGGATTCAGCCCGGATTTGCGGATAATTCGCTGGGTCTGGCGCTGGGTTATGGCCGTGAAAAGTCCGGCCGTGTGGGATCGGGGGTGGGGTTCAGCGCGTATCGATTGCGCACGACCGCCGCGGAGAACTTTGCCGCCGGCGCCACTCTGCGCCGTTTGGACGGGACGTTCGAGTTGGCCTGCATCCAGAACCACTGGTCCATGGAAGGCCGGCCGATCATTCGCGAGGCGAACCTGGACCAATTCCGCCAGCACCCGGATTTCGCGCATCGTGAAAAGCTGGAGGAACCGCCGGTCGTCACGTCGATGTATCCCAATCCGTTCGACACGGCGAAGGAGAAGGGGCTGCACCAGTGGGGAATGTCGGTGGATTTGAACACGTGCATTGGGTGTGGCACCTGCGTGATCGCGTGCCAGAGCGAGAACAACATTCCGATCGTCGGCAAGGACCAGGTCCGGCGCGGCCGCGCCATGCAGTGGATGCGGGTGGACCGCTATTACGCCGGCGATCCGACTCGGGGACGGTTGCCGGACGTGCTGAAAACGGATGGCGACCAGCAGTTCGAGGAGTGGATCGACGATCCGCAGAGCGTGGTGCAACCGATGTTCTGCCAGCATTGCGAAGCCGCGCCGTGCGAAAATGTGTGTCCGGTCAATGCGACCACGCACGACAACGAAGGTCTGAACCTGATGGTTTACAACCGCTGCGTCGGCACGCGGTATTGCTCGAACAACTGCCCCTACAAGGTCCGCCGATTCAATTTTCTGGATTTCAACAAGCGCCCGTTGAAGGACCTCAAGGGGCCGTTCTACACTACCCCGCTGACCCATGAAACGGACGGCGAATGGGATCTGCTGCGCTGGTGGAAGGATCCCACGGAGCCGGCTACGGGCATGCGGGCGGAGGACGAGTGGGATTTGCTCAAGATGTCGAAGAACCCGGACGTGTCGGTGCGCATGCGCGGCGTGATGGAGAAATGCACCCTCTGCCTCCAGCGCATCGAGCAGGCCAAGATCGCGCAAAAAGTCAAAGCCGGACCGTCGGGTGATGTCAGGCTGAAGGAGTCCGAGGGGACCGTCCCCAGGACGGCCTGCCAGCAGGCGTGCCCGGCGGGCGCCCTGGTCTTCGGCGATATCAGCGACCCCGGGAGCCGTGTGTCCAAGCTCAAGGCGCAGGACAGAAATTATTCCGTTCTCGACAACCTGTTCACCCGCCCGCGAATCACCTATCTGGCGCGGGTGCGAAATCCGAACCCGGCGATGCCCGACTATCATGAGCTGCCGCTGAGCCTGGAGGAATTCGAGCACAAGGAAGGCAATCCGTTTGATGAATCCGGCGGATCGCCGGCGGCCGCGGGAAAGGAGCCCACCCATGGCTGAGCGCGCGATCCCTTCAAACCTGCCCGTGGTTCCGAAGGAGCTGGAGCGCATCCCGCTGGTGCAAAACCAGCGCGGTTTCGCCTGGATCTCCGACAAGATCGCCGGCGTCGCCGAAGGCAAGACACCCCTCTGGTGGTGGGTGGCGTTCGTGCCCAGTTTGTCCTTCGCCACGCTGCTCCTGTGCATGCTGGCCTACCAGATTTCAACCGGCGTCGGGGTCTGGGGCGATATGAGGCCGGTCATGTGGGGCTGGGACATCATCAATTTCGTGTGGTGGATCGGCATCGGCCACGCCGGGACGCTGATCTCGGCGATCCTCTTCCTGTTGCGGCAGCGGTGGCGGACGGGTGTGAACCGCGCCGCGGAGGCGATGACAATCTTCGCCGTCATGTGCGCCGGGATTTACCCGGCGATGCACGTGGGGCGCGTCTGGTTCGACTGGTGGCTGTTCCCGATTCCGAATTCGAACGGCCCGGTCTGGCCGCAATTCCGTTCGCCGCTGATGTGGGACGTGTTCGCAGTTTCGACCTACTTCACGGTGTCGCTGCTGTTCTGGTACATGGGGCTGATTCCCGACCTCGCGGTGATGCGGGACCGGGCGAAGACGCGGACGCGGCAGTTTCTCTACGGCCTGTTCGCGCTGGGCTGGACCGGATCGAACCGCCACTGGAGCAACTATGAAAAGGCGTATCTGCTGCTGGCCGGCCTTTCGACGCCGCTCGTGCTCTCGGTGCACTCCATCGTGTCGCTGGACTTCGCCGTGTCCCAGTTGCCGGGCTGGCACACGACGATCTTCCCGCCCTACTTCGTCGCCGGCGCCATTTATTCGGGCTTCGGCATGGTGCTGACGCTGCTGGTGCCCCTGAGAAAAATCTGCAAGCTCGAGCAAGTGATCACCCTGCGCCACATCGACGTGATGTGCAAGGTGACGCTGGCGACGGGCTCGATCGTCGGGTACGCCTATGCCATGGAGTATTTCATCGCCTGGTACAGCGGCAACCCTTACGAACGCTGGACGTTCTGGCATCGGATTTTTGGCACCTACTGGTACGGCGGCGCGGCCATGCTCGGTTTCAACGCCCTGGTTCCGCAGCTTTTCTGGTTCAAATGGTTCCGGCAAAACCTCGTCGCGGTGTTCGTCATCTCCATCCTCGTCAACATCGGGATGTGGTTCGAGCGATTCGTGATCATCGTGGGCTCGCTCTACCAGGATTTTCTGCCGTCGAGCTGGGGCTATTTCAAGCCGACGTGGGTGGACATCTGCACGTTCCTCGGCACCTTCGGCCTTTTCTTCACGCTGTTCCTGTTGTTCCTGCGGTTTTTGCCGTTGATCGCCATTTCGGAAGTCAAGGGCGTGACGCCCCAAGCCGACCCGCACCATCTGCTGGGCGGAGCGAAGCAGGAAGAACCGGAGCCGGATGACGAGGTGGACATATGAACGGCGTTTCCCCGCATCCCTATGGTGTGATGGCCGAATTCACCACCCCGGCGGCCGTGATGCACGCCGCGGAGAAGGTGCGCGATGCCGGGTTCACGCGCTGGGACGTCTTCACTCCGTTCCCGGTGCACGGGATGGACCGCGCGATGGGGTTGAAGAATTCCAAAGTGGGCTGGTTCGCGTTTCTCGGGGGTGTGGCCGGCTACACCTGCGGCATGGTGATGATCTGGTTCATGAACGATTTTAACTATCACATTGTTGTCGGCGGCAAGCCGATGTTCAGCCCCTATTCCGCATTCCCGCCGTC
>Ga0187860_1002729_pt1 | contig 14321 bp, 6 predicted proteins | sample June2016WEW_10_4_FD_132981 | JGI IMG/M metagenome (GOLD analysis project Ga0187860, IMG submission 132981) | Peatland microbial communities from SPRUCE experiment site at the Marcell Experimental Forest, Minnesota, USA - June2016WEW_10_40 | ecosystem: Environmental > Terrestrial > Soil > Wetlands... | reverse complement strand
ATTCATATTCTTCCTGTCATACTTCAGTGACGAACAAGGGCCATCTATGATTCCGGTTCCATGTCCCGGTCAAAAAGCCGCTTCCAGCCAAAGCCGTAGGCCATGATGCAACTGAAAGATGCCATTGGGATCAAAAACCCAACCCGCATTGAGTAGTGATCCGCCAGCCAGCCCATGAGAATCGGCATGACGGAACCACCCACTACCGCGGTGACCATCCACGAGGAAGCGAGCTTAGTCCTTTCTCCCAAGCCACGAATCGCCAGGGCGAAGTGGGTGGGATACATGATGGACATGAAGAAAAAGCTGAGAATCAGGGCGGTCACTGAAATCCAACCCAAACCCAAAAAGACCAACCCCATGAGCACAACGTTGCAGAGGGCATAGATGCCCAACACACGATGGGCGGGGGCGAAGCGCAGAATAACGCTGCCGGAGAAACGTCCCAGAGTAAAAAAGATGAACGCCAGGGAAAGCATCGCCCCCGCACAATAGTCGGTAATGTGCCACGCGCCGCCCCCGGAGTACTTCATGCTTGCCGGCAGGAGATTCGCCAGCCACCTCGGCAAGGGCGGAGTCGAGTGTGGATCCTTTAAGTAATTGATGAAAAAGCTGAAGATGCCGATTTGCGCCGCGCAATACAGGAATTGCGAGGCAATGGCCAGTACGAAATGCCATTCGCGGAACAAGGGACGCTCGCGCGATGGATCATTCACGGGACACTCGGCTTCCCGCCTGGCATGGAGGTCCGGAACCGGAGCGAAAACAAAAGCCACGATTAGGGCGCTGACAATCCCGGCAACGATCAGGTAAGGCACGTAAAGCCTGGCGTTGCTGGTATTGACCTGCTCCGTTTTGGACAGAATGAAGGAGCCACCCAGAAGCGGGCCAAAGATCCATCCGACGGCGTTGCAGCTTTGCGCCAGGTTGATGCGCGCGACCCCGGCCTCCGGTGAGCCAAGAACTGTGGCGTAAGGATTGGCGATGGTCTCAATGAAAGTGAATCCGCATGCAACCAGAGCTAGCGCAAGCAGAAAGACAGCGAAAACAGCCCTTTGGCTGGCGACGATCCTCGTCACTGGAACAAAACAAACGCATCCGATGGCAATCACGGAAAGACCAAGCAGGATGCCGCCGCGATAGCCGTAGCGCCGGGCAAATATCCCGGCCGGGAGCGCCAGCAGGAAATAGCCGCCATACCAAAAACCTTGAACGAGTGCGGATTGAGCCTTGGAAACTTGCAGGGAATTCTGAAAGTGCTTGTTGAGCACATCGATCATCCCGTTGCACAAGCCCGAAAGACAGAACAGGCAGCAAACCAGCACGAAGGTAGCCAAATGACTCACGCCATCCGGCGTGCGGAAGATAGTGGATCGTCTCCGCCCGGACTCATCCTGCGGCACTTCCCTTGATGATGTTTGTTCTGTCGTCATGCCAAATGAGTCGCCTCAGCCCCTTGCCGGCACTTCGCTGCGACCTTTCGTGGAGTGCATCAGTGAACGGCCTGAGGATGGTGTTTTAGAATGATATTCCCGAATCATCTGGAAAAGGGAATTAGAACCATTTCTTTCATATCGTGATTCTTGCTCGAAGAACGATGCCGTGGTCAATCCCAAACTTCGCGCATCCAAAACTTCGCGCCCGTCGGCTGGCTGGCGGACCATTTTTCTGTTTCGTCAGCGGTCCGAGAAGTTCCTGTTGTCAATTCGGTGTGCGTGTCTGACCCTTGCCGGAGCCAAAAATCATAGAAATAGGTGACATGACAATCGTTGGTGTCCGCCATAAGGTCGAAAAATCAGTAGTTAGTATGAAATGCTCATTTTGGTCGCTGTCACGGCGCCGTCTTGGGTGGCCACGTCGGCCTCTAAATTCAATTAAGAATCAGGAGACATCATGAAGAAAATCAATCATTATTATCCACAACTCAAAGAAAACCGAGCCGCGGCCTTGGTGCTGACAGTCCTGCTCGCGCTTCTGACATCTTTCCAGGCGGCTAATGCGGCCACGAATTACTTCAGGTTTTATGCGACAACGGCGGGAAATTACACCGGCCCCGATAATCCCCTCGTTGATGCCTTCGTTGGCGCCACCACCATCTCTGGTGCGGGGCTGAACGTCAACGACGTGGTGGTTTTTGACGGCGTGGACGTCAGCCAGGCGCCCGGCACGAGTGATCAGTGGGGCGCCATCAACTTGAATCAAGGCGGGTATCTCGGGCTGACGGGCGCCGCTTTGGCTGTGAAGGCGGAAATGGCCGCCAACACCGGCAACACCAGCGCGCTGTTTCCGGCGGGAACAAGTTTTGGGGACGTCGGGGGAAACCCCAACCATGTTCGCATTGAACTGACCGTGACGGAGGCCGGAAGCACCACCAACATGAGCTATCTGGCGGAGGTGGATCCAGGCTTCATCGGCACCTTTTACTCCCTTTCAGGCACCGTGACCTTCGCGAACAATACCATCGCTCTGACTTTTGGCGCCAACAACGATGCCCAGAAATTTTATGACAATAGCGGGTTCTTCGCGGCTGCCCAGCCTACTCCGACCAACGCTCTTGGGACCGTGGGCAATCCCATCACATTGACGGGCAACTTTGAAGGGTCGCCGGACATTCCCTTGGCGATTCAATGGTTCAAGAATGGCAACTCAATTCAAGACGCAACCAACTTGATTTACACAACGCCTCCGCTCACCATCGAGGACGCTGGCGCCCAGTTCACCTACGTATTGACCAATCTGAACACGTCAGCCACCGCAACGTCTCCCGAAACAACCGTCACCCTGCCCAACCGGACCACCCCCGGCATTGAAGTCATAGATTTTAACGACACTATAGTAACGGACGGGAATACCGCCGCTCCCAGTCCTCCGGTTGACATCAGCGGGGCCGAGATGCTGGCGGGCGACACGTGGATATTTGATGCCATCATAGAGACGAACGCTCCGTTGACGGGTTCGGGCGATGGCTGGGTCGCCCTGGAATTCGCGCCCGGAGGATATATCGGCGTGACGAGTGCCGACTTGGGAGTTTTGGTTCGTGTCGGTATTGGCGCCGGCCAACTGTTTATTAATGGTGGCGGGGGTCCGACCACGACCTCCAGCGGGGCCATTCTCAATCGCGTCCGGGTCGAGCTCTTTCCGTCCGCCGCTGGCAGCACGACCAACATGGGCTACCTGGTGCAGATAGATCAAAACAACTCCGGGACCTTGCGGACTGTGGCTTCAGGCACGAACCTGACTTTCCCGGACAACAACATTCCTCTTGGGTTTGGGGCTGATGCGGTGGGCACTCTGATCACCGAAGATACAGAGTCGGTTTCGGTATTCACGGGTCCGACGCCGACTTCCCAAACTGTCAGTGTGGGGACTCCCGTGACAGTGGGCGTGGTCGTCAAGGGCTGGTATCCTGCCTTCCAGTGGCTCAAAAATGGGAATATCATCCCGAATGCCACCAATCGGTACTATACGTTGGCCTCGCCCACGCTGACGGACGACGGCGACCAGTTTTCAGTGGTCGTCAGCAACATGGTCAATCCGGCCAATGTGGTGACCAGCGGGGTGGCCACGGTCACCATCCGGACGCCGAATAATCTGACCTGGAACCCCATTGTGGATGACACCACTTGGGACACAACGACGCTCAATTGGACCAACATCAGCGCCGGCATTCAGACCCATTTCACCAGCGGCGACAACGCGACCCTGGACAGTCTTGGGTATGACATCGGTGGCACTGTTGTCACCGCAGCCAATGCGGTCAATGCCAACACGGTAACGGTAAACGCGACCGATTCTGAAACCTACCAATGGACGGGCAGCGGCAGCTTTAATGGCCAGTCTCTTCACCTGACCGGGGATGGAACTGGAACGCTCCAATCGGAGACAGGAGCCAGCTTTGCCAGCGCCACCATAGACGCCGGATCAACGCTCCAAGTTGGAAACGGTTCTGCAAACGGATCATTCAATGCCAATGTCATCACCAACAATGGGACGATTGACTTTGAAAATCCCACAGGCATCCTGACCGTTCCGGGGACCTTGATGGGTTCAGGATCCATTTATCAATTAGGAACCGGCCAGACCACGTTGTCAGCGACCAACAGTGTGTATTCCATCGGTCTGATAAGCGCGGGTAACCTGGCGATCGCCAGTGCCCCCGTGGGTAACTTTGAGAATGATGCCGTACTGCAGCCGAACGGTCCGGCGAACCTGCTCCTTACCAATTCCATCAGTGGAATCGGATACATTTATTTCAGTGGATTCCAAGCGACGACCCTGACCGGTTCGAACAGCTTCACGGGTCAAAATCAGCTATTCTGGTCGGACGTCACGGTAGATAATCCTTGGGCCTTGGGGGATACCAATATCGGCTCGACGATTGTTTCGGGCGGTGGTCGTGTTGGGGGGCTGTATTTCTCCAACAATGTCACCTGGGTTCAGTCTCTTATAATTGGCGGACAATCTGGGGCCGGTGCGACGACTCCTCTTTTGGGCAACGCCAGCGGAAGCAATACGGTTGTTGGCCCGCTGATTTTCTCATCCACCGAGCCCGGGGTTTCGGGCACGGAGTTCAATATTGACTCCAGCGCGGGAATCCTGACCATTGACAGCGCGATTGACAACAGCACGACCACTAACTCCGATCTGAATCTGCAAGGCACGGCTGTTGGAGTTTGGAATGGCGACCTGACGGATAACGGAGAAGACTTCCTCAATGTCGTCAAGCGTGGCACCGGGGTCTGGACGCTGGCGGGCACGAATAGCTACGGCGGATCGAACACCGTCGCGGGCGGAACACTGTTGGTCACCGGTCAACTCAATGGCTCGGGCGCCGTTCTTGTCGAATCCGGCGGCACGCTGGGAGGCAACGGCGGCACCATTGCGGGATCGGTCACGGTGTCCTCAGGCGGCACCCTTGCCCCGGGAGGAACCGGCTCCGGAACCATGACCCTCCAGAACAGCCTGACTCTCCAGCCCGGCAGTGTCACAAGCTTCGAGATCAACAAGGCCGCTGCAACCAATGACAAAGTCGTTGGCCTCGCCAGCGTGGCTTACGGCGGCACGCTCATGGTGCAGAATCTGTCTGGAACATTGGCCAAGAATGATGCCTTCCCACTCTTCAGTTCTACAATCTACACCGGAGGGTTTGCAAACCTCAGTCCAAACACTCCGGGCGCGGGATTGGTGTGGAATACAAACACACTTCTTACCGATGGCACGCTGAGAATTGCCGCGGCAAGCATTCCCACAATTCCAACCAATATAACCGCGACCCTGATTGCCGGCAACACGCTAGAGGTGTCATGGCCCCTCAGTTACACTGGCTGGACGTTGCAAATGCAAACCAATTTGTTGAACGCCAATTGGGTCACGGTCGCCGGTTCGACCGCCACGAACCAGCTTTTCGTGCCCATCACGGCCAATAGTCCGAGCGTGTTTTACCGATTGGTGTATCCTTGAACCAGAGGCATTGGCGGTCGTTCCGGTGGAAACCGGAGGAGACGAAGACTGAAACAGGCGGGCCGGGAATGCCTTAAGCGTTCCCGACCCCAAGGTTGATGACCTCCATTGATTGACGTGTCGGCAAACCAATCTCACGGGTAAACCAGCCGGAAGAAGACCATTCCGTTACTTGTCCCGATCGGGCACGTGTATTCGTTGGTAACATTCGAGCCGAGCACCGTTACCCAGTTTGTGCCAATGCCGGAATTGTCCGAATTGCTCTGCACTTGCAAGAGCCAACCCATGTGGTCCGTCGGCCAGACAAACTGAATCCGGCTGCCCGTCACCTGCCAGTCCAGCGCAGGCGGAATCGTCGAAAGTTGCGGCGGCAGCGCCCGGATTATCAACGCGTTCAGGTTCCCATTGTCTGAGCTGGGCAGGTTCTGTTGAATGACCATGTTGGTGTTCGTCGCCACAAATGTGCCAACTATATACACGTTGGCATCCATCGTCGAAGTGGCCGAAACATCCGTCGAATCGTTCGGGTCCTGATAGTTGAATTGCCTAAACCCTACCGTCGCAGGGTTGCGATCATCCAACGCGAAAAGTTGCACCGAATAAAGTTGCCCCACCGGCAACCCTTTCAGCGTGATGGTGTGCGGGCCATTGTCATACTCCGCACTGTTCAGCACCGTGTCAAAACCTGCATCGCCAGTCTCATTTGTATTCGCACCGGTGAATGTCCCCTGCCCGCTGCAAGAAGCTGTGCTGCCGTCACCCTTGAAAACGATGTTCGTGCCGTTGGACAGCGTCACCGTGATGGAAGACGATGTCGCCCCAAAACATGCCGCTCCAACTGTTGTGCCCGGCAAGTTCAGTGTTGCATCCGCCGTGGTGATGGGCACCGGCGCCGACCACGCGTACGTTTTCCCGGGTTCCACCACGTTCCACGCAAATTGATAACTCCCTGAACCGACCGTCCATATCATGTTTGTCTGCCGCCCCCCTCCTTGCAGCCGGTCAAACTTCACTCCCGTCGTGGCGGCCCGCGCCGCGCCATTCTCCCAGATGGGTATCCCGCTTTCCGTCACTATGACGTTGGTGACACCCACTCCGGGCATCGGCAGACAGATCGATCCCGTCGAACCCACCGGAATCGTAACGCTAAGCGTGGCCATGTTGTTGCTCAGACTCCAATCACTCGTTATCGCGCCGCGCGCAGAATTGTAGCTGGCGTTCACCCAGCGGATACCACCCACGAAAGCCGGCTGGATGATCACATGCTGGAATCCTGGCGCCGCCGGGTCGAGTTGGATTCCCGCCAAATCGTGATAGAACCATTCCGTGATGTGACCCACCATGAAATGATCCTGCGAATCACTCGGATTGGCATCCCACGCCTCGGTCAAAGCTGTGGCCCCCTGGCTAAGAACGTATCCATATCCGGGATTGTTGGTACCGCTGTGAAGACTAAAAACGACGTCTGGGCGCCCAAAATCCGTCAACGCGCGCAGCATGTAGCGATGGCCGATTTCTCCAGTGGTCAACCCATTTGAATTGATATTCCCAATAAGCGTCGCCAGCACCGAAGCCTGGTCAGCCGGAGGGACAATGCCCAAATACAGCGGAAACGCTTGCGCCGTTTGCGAGCCTGTCGAGTAATAACCATCGCTGGCCGAGTAGTAGGCGTTATTGAATGCGGCGCCAATGTTCGTGGCCAGCAAATTGAACCTGGCCGCATCGTTGGTCTGGCCAATCTCCGCCGCGACTGCGCCCAGGATCTGCGCGTCCTGGCAATAATAGGCGTCGGCCGTCAGCGAAACCGGCGTGTTTTGCGGGTAACCGGGCGGATTCGGCCCAATATCATACCAATCCCCCAATCCGTTTGGATAATTAAGAAAATTGCTTGCAGCCTGGGCCTCCAAATAATCAAAATAATTGGTCATTTCGGAATAATAATGTCGCATCAAGGTGTCATCACCCGTAAAGAGATATTGCTGCCACGGGAGGATAATGACCGAACTGCCCCACTCGGGTGAGTCCAGAAATCCGCCGCTGAAAACGGTGAATTCGGGCGCAATGTCCGGCACAAGACCGCTCGAGCTTTGGCTGTCGGTCATGTCCTGCAGGTCTTTGGCCACCAGAAGGCCTGTGTCAAATTCATAACGCAGCGACGGTCCATTTAAATTGCCTTCTTCCAGCCAGCCCAATCGCTCGCGATGCGGACAATCCGTCAGGATGCTGATCTGGTTGTTCGCTTGTGCCCATCGGGTAATCGTCCGGATGCGGTTAAAAAGATCGAACGAGCACAAGAAGCTTCCCGTGTTCGTTGACGCGCTCTGGATCACCACCCCCTGCAACGCATCCACCGACGGCAATTGCGATGATCCGGACGCCGGGATCAACGCAACTTGAAGATAACGGCAGCCGTGATAAAAAAATCGCGGCATCCAGGTTTCCGATCCGGTGCCTGCAAGAGTATATTGCCAGAAAGCAGTCCCCCCGCCCACAGAAGTGCGATTTACAGTGCCATCGGCGTTGGTCAATTCGGCGGGCGTGATCTGAACTGCCGCCCCCGCCTGCCCATGAGTAATCAGCGTCGGAATTATAGTGGCGTTCTGGCCAAGGTCATAAACGAGGGTGTTGCTTGAAAGAGGCTTCGGCAGCTCCGGTTGCAATGTCTGCATCGCTACAATCGGCGGCGCCGCGTGGGATTGCCCCACCAGGGTTCCACCGGGGCCATTTGTCATCTCCGCCGCCGACCACCCCGCGGCATTGAATCCCGCCTCATTCCAACCCGCCGGCAAGAGCCGCGCGTCGTAACCCTCACCTCCAAAAACATGCGAGTAGGTAATCGGGCCCGAAGCAGTCAGCCAGTTTGTATCGGTCGGAATCACTTGGCTGGTCCCGTTGGTATAATAAAGATATACTTGCGCGATCACCGTGGGCGGACCGAACGAGCCGGTGAACTTGGTGTAATTGGTGGTCGCCTCGACATTATACATGCCGTTGCCCAGCATCACTCCCAACGCATTATCACCATTGGTCAGATACGAAGTCAGGTCCAGCGTATCGTAGAGGCAGGTCTTGTTATACATCGTCCAGCCCGGAGCCATCAGCGCGCTGCCCACTTTCACGCCATTGGCTGACAATTCGTATTGGCCAAGACCGCAGATGTAAATCAACGCCCGCTGCAATCCCGGATTAACCGTGAACTGCCGCCGAAAAATCGGCATCGCTGGCTCTTCGTCCACGGTAACTCCTGTCCCCCACGGGCTTATCCCATAACTTCCCAAAACCAGCGCATTGGTCCACGAACTGTCATTGAAGCCATTTGAATTCCATCCCGTCTGAAGCGTATTGGCCGTCTTCCATGTCGCGTCCATTCCAACGGTGCTTTGCGTCCCGTCGGCGTAATTCAGAATCAATTGCCCAATCAACCCGGCCGGATTGGGAGAACTGCCGCCATTGGCCGCGGCGATGGCCAGGATGTTCGTCCCAGCCGGAAGTTGGGCCGTGACAGTGACAGGCACCACCGTCGTCCAATTCTGTCCCGCGCCGACCTGCGTCCCGTTGATGTAAGCAGTATAACTGTTGTCCGCCGTGACGAGCAGCGTGGCGCTGGTTAGACTTACCCCCGAACGCACCACAACACTTTGGCGGAAATACCGCGTCGCCACCGGCGCGGACACGGTGGGGTTCCCTTCTGGATACCAGATCCACATGCACCCGGTCAGGCTCAAGCTCTGAGCGCTCGACGGAAACACCAGCCAGCTCCCCCGCCAATCACTTGCGTTGAGCAGTCCCATCGTCCAGGTAGCTGGGGGACTCCACCCCGATGGTGCCCCGTTCGTATCCCAAACCCGCACTTGCCAGAACACCTGTTGCGCCGATGTCAGCGCACTGCCTCCATACGGCACATAAAACGGCTGTCCCGAAACCTGGCCGCTGTCCCATAAATCAGGTTGGCCGCCGGCTAGGAGCGCTGTGGACGACGCCACCTTAATCTCGTAAGCCGTTTCGCTCTGAGAGCGCTCGCCCGGCTCGGTCGCCACCACCTGCCAGCTCAAGTGCGGATTGGCATTGTCAATGCCCAATGGGTTTGTCCATGAATCACACCTTAAACTCACCGGAGAGATCGCCGCCTCAAGCCCCCCCACCGACAAAACCATGGCCACCAAAACCATCCCACTTACAGACAAGAGCGCTTTTGGTATCAACATTCTCCAAAATCCTACATGATAGACTCCTTTCCATACAACCCAAAAATATTTCCGGCTGGAACGAAATACGTCGTTATGAGTCATCGATTGATCTCCTTGGTCCACATCGTTGAAACATGCGATAGCCGCTCTGGCCTTGCTGGTGTAAAAGCATGAGTATTGTGAGCATCAGCGTTGCGGTCATCGAAGGCAAAACAGAAATCCGGGACATCCTGGTCGATTGGATTACTTGCACCAAAAACTTCCACTTCGTCGAAGCTTATGGCGATAGCGAGGAAGGGCGCGTTGCGCTGCACGCGGCGAAACCGTCTGTGGTTTTGGTGGACATCAACCTGTCCGGCGTAAGCGGAACTGAGTTCGTTCGCAGTCTGAAGCCGCTGGTCCCTGCCACACAGTTTATGATGCTCACAGTCTATGAAGATTTGAACGAGTTGTTTGAGTCTCTTGTTGCTGGGGCGACTGGATTCCTGTCGCTACAGGCGCCGCGTCCGACTTTGCTGGGCAAAATCATGGAGGTTTATGAGGGCAGTTTTACGGTAAATTCCTGGATTGCAAGGAAAGTCCTGCGGTTCTTCGATGCATCGGACTCCGACCACGCCGTTGCGAAGCTCACTATGGATGAGCGCGAACTTCTGGCGCTATTGCAGCGGGGTTATCTGATGAACGAGATCTCTGGCCATTTCGGCATCAGCTCGGATAATGGATTTGCGCTTATACGGAGCATTTATGGGAAAATGCACCAATGTTCGGGCGTTCTTGCTCCCTGGATCCGGGACGGCCTCATTCGCAGTGTTCCTGAATAGAGGCTGATTTTTTGTTCGATACGAACTTTTGAAATGAATTTTCTTGCACGGCTCGCTGGACGGCGGGCAAACTGATCCCATGCGCCCGCGACGGTCATTTTCAGATGCTGTGCGAAGAACCTTTCTGGCGCTCGCGCTAGGGTTCTGTTGTAAACCGTTGGCCATGGCGTGGGCTGCTCTTCCCCATTTTGTTACCCACACTTGGAAAACAGACAACGGATTGCCGCAAAGCACGGCGACCGCTGTTTTGCAGACACAGGACGGCTATCTTTGGGTGGGCACTTACAATGGTTTGACGCGGTTTGACGGTGTGAGATTTGTCGTTTTTGACAACAACAATACACCAGAACTGGAGGACAAGGGGATAACCGCCCTGTTCGAAGATGGTGACGGCGTACTTTGGATAGGACACTCTAGCGGAGAGGTCACCTGCCATAAGAACGGGCGCTTTGAGAAAGAAGAGGTTCGCGCTGCCTGGGGAGGAGGTGCAATTAAGGCGATTGGGAAAGATGAACACGGAGACGTCTGGCTGCTCAATGATACAGGTTTGCTGTCGCGTTTGCGAGATGGACTCGTGTTGACCCCGCAGGCTGGATCACTAAGCGGTCTGGTGCAGATGGCGAGGTCCGAGCACGGGACGATTTGGGTGGCGCGGAACGGATCTGTATCGCAGCTTGTGGGGAGCCGGCTTGTCGTTCTCGATATGGGGCGGACAAACAAGTACGTGCAGGGAATCGGAGCCAGCCGCGATGGAGGCCTTTGGGTCGTGAGTGACGGTCAATTGCGCAAATGGACAGGCCGCAAATGGAGCGAGAACTTTGGGCCGGTGCCCTCGGATCGGGTCCCTCTTGAACAGTTGTTGGAGACAAAGGAGGGCTGGCTGGCTGCCGCGACTTCAGACCATGGTTTCTACGTGTACCAAGTGGGCCAAGGCGGGACGGGGACTCAGTTCGCCCGGACCAACGGGTTCCCATCTGACTGGGTGACGTCCCTGTGCGAGGACCGCGAAGGAGACCTTTGGGTTGGAACGTCAGGCGCCGGCCTTCAGGTCGTGCGAGCGGCGAAGTTGGAAACTATTTCGCCACCGGACCAATGGCAGGGTCGGGCGGTTCTGTCTATAAGCCCTAGCGAACGCGATGGAGCATTGTGGATTGGAAGCGAAGGGGCAGGGCTTTACCGGTATTACAAGGGGGATTGGGAGAACTTCAGCGTTAAAGATGGTTTCAACAACCTGTATATTTGGTCAGCCGTCGAGGATCGGCAAGGTGAAGTGTGGGTTGCAACCTGGGGTGGGGGATTATACCAGCGGCGTAATGGTCGGTTTGTGCTCGTGCCTGGCTTGGAGGAAATTCAGGCGCCGATGGCTGCACTCCTCTGTTCCCGCCAAGGGGGCTTGTGGGTCGGCACGCAGGCAGGGTTATTTCGCTACCAGGCAGGAAAACCTGCGTGGTATGGCCAACAGAGACGGCCCGCCGATCGGTTTGTGCGCGCGGTGATGGAGGACAGCGAGGGCGCCGTATGGTTTGGCACGTTCGGCGGCGGATTGAGTTGCCTGACAAATGGAGCACAGCTTCGATTCCGCGTGCAGGACGGTCTGGCCAGCGATTACGTCACATGCCTGCACCGGGCCGGAGACGGTGCGATCTGGATTGGAACCGCGGGAGGATTGAGCCGGTTCAAGGACGGAATCCTGGCGGCGATCAAACAGGAGCAGGGTCTGCCCAACAATCATATTTGCGACATTGAAGAGGACGACCTTGGCTTCTTCTGGATGAGTTCGCACGACGGGATTATTCGGGCGAGCAAAGCGGACTTGGACAAATGCGCGGATGGAAAGACAAATGAGATCCACTGCCTTTCTTATGGTCTCAGTGATGGCATGCCAACGCTGGAGTGTTCAGGTGGACTTCAGCCCGCCGGATGCAAGACTGCCGATGGCCGCCTGTGGTTCACGACTAGCAAGGGTCTGGTGACCCTTGACCCAAAGAATGTGCGGAGCAATCCCTTGCCTCCGCCTGTCGTGATCGAAAGCCTTGCGGTGGATGAGCGGCCGGTAGTCGGAGGAGCGGCCGCGACTTTGCCATTGCGGATTCCACCGGGCCGCCATCGGTTTGAATTCAAATATACTGCCCTGAGCTTTGCCGCTCCGGAAAAAGTACATTTCAAGTGTCGCCTGGAGGGGTTGGAGGCTGAGTGGGAGCAGGTGGGAACTAGGCGTAGCGCCAATTACAGCTATATTCCGCCAGGCCGCTACAGCTTCCAAGTGGCCGCCTGCAACAACGACGGCGTCTGGAACCAGCGCGGGGCCGAGCTCGCTTTCACCGTGTTGCCTTATTTCTGGCAGACACCTTGGTTCCGGATCCTGGCCGGCGTGGGTATGGTGCCCGTTGTCGGCGGGCTAGTGTGGTTCGACATGCGGCGGCGAATGAAGCGCAAACTGCAAGCAATCGAGCGCCAGCGAGCGGTCGAGCGCGAGCGGGTGCGGATTGCCAAAGATATTCACGATGATCTTGGCTCCAACCTCACACGCATAACCTTGCTCAGCGAGTCAGCTCGAAGCGATTTGAACGATCCGGCGCAGGTGGCCGCCGAACTGGATCGAATCTTCGATACAGCTCGCGATTTGACGCGGGCCATGGATGAAATCGTCTGGGCGGTCAACCCGAAGCATGATACGCTCGACAGTCTGGCGAACTACTTGCAAAAGTTCGCTCAGGATTACCTCGAAACGGCCGGCATTCTCTGTCGATTGAACTTCCCTTTGGACCTGCCCCCATGGCCGTTGTCCGCCGAAGTGCGTCATCACGTGTTCCTCGCCTTCAAGGAAGCCCTGCACAATGCTGTTAAACACGCTCGTGCATCGGAGGTGCATATCTCACTCGTGTTGGAGACCCAAGCCGTTGTCCTGGTGGTCAACGACAATGGAGCCGGCTTTGACTTGGAACCGGCGATTTGCCAGGACGGCGGTGGGACAAATCGCTTCGCCAACGGCAACGGCTTGGAGAATATGCGTAGGCGATTGGCGGAAATCGGTGGCCGCTGCGACGTGCAGAGCGAGGCCGGCAGGGGAACCAAGGTGCAATTCAGGCTGCCAACTCAAACGCCGCTCCCGGAATCATAGATACTAGCGACACGACAACTCGCCAGCCGAATGATATGAAATGGACGCTTTGAATGTGGCGGTTTCGATAATCGAGGACGACGCCGAGGTGCGCGGCATCCTGGTGCGGTGGGTGAACACCGCGCCGGGCTTTCGGTGTGCCAGCGACCATGGCAGCGCCGAAAGCGCCCTGGCGGACCTGCCCGCCAGAAAACCAGACATCGTCCTGGTGGACATCAATCTTCCCGGACTCAACGGCGTCGAGTGTGTGGGCCGTCTCAAGGCCATGCTGCCGAAAACGCAGTTTGTCATGCTCACCGTTTATGAGGACTCGGAGCACATTTTTCAAGCCCTTGCAGCCGGGGCGATTGGATACTTGTTGAAGCGAACACGGCGTGAGGAATTGATTGCCGCGCTCGAGCAGATCAGAACCGGCGGATCGCCCATGACCGGTTATATTGCGAGGAAGGTCGTCCAGGCCTTCCAGTCCCAGTGGACGGAAACCCCGGAGACGCGCAGCCTGTCCGCCCGCGAGCGAGAGGTGCTCGAACTCCTCACCCGTGGGCACCTCTACAAAGAAGTCTGCGAAATCCTCGGTATCACGATGAGCACGGTCAACACCCACGCTCGGCGCATCTATGAGAAACTCCACGTTCGGTCCCGCGCCGAAGCCGTTGCCCGTTACAATAAACCCTCCTTTGTCTCGGTTCAGCGCCCCCTTAAATGACTTGCGGTCAGCAGGCGCCTGGGCGT
>Ga0187860_1002728_pt1 | contig 14331 bp, 9 predicted proteins | sample June2016WEW_10_4_FD_132981 | JGI IMG/M metagenome (GOLD analysis project Ga0187860, IMG submission 132981) | Peatland microbial communities from SPRUCE experiment site at the Marcell Experimental Forest, Minnesota, USA - June2016WEW_10_40 | ecosystem: Environmental > Terrestrial > Soil > Wetlands... | reverse complement strand
TTACTTCCCTTCTTTTTTTTACTTAATTGTCTTTGTTTATGCTTTAAATGTTTTAGATTGGTTTTAAGAGTCTTGATATTTTCATACACCATGCCATCTGAAAGTATTACCAAATCTTTAATTCCTGTATCTATACCAACAATTGAATTTGTTTTTTCAAATGCTTGATACTCCATTTCACAAGTAATACTTACATAGTAATTACCAGTTGTTGATTTTGATATTGTTGCAAAAAGAAGTTTGCCTTCAATTTCTCTATGAATATTTATCTCAATTCCTTTCTTGAATTTAGGTATCCATAATTTACCTTCTTCGATATATACTGATTGTGGAATAGTAAAACTTTGTTTATCATATTTGCTCTTGAATCGAGGAAACTTTGTTTGTTTTTTAAAAAATTTATTATAGGCAGTATCTAAATTTCTAAGTGAGGATTGTAAGCTCTGACTATTAATTTCTTTTAACCAGACAAATTCTTCTTCTTTTTTTAATTTAGTTAAATCGTTTGCATTATCATAATAATTAAGAGATTTCTTATCTTCAAGATAAGTTTCTTTTCTACTATTCAAGTAATGATTGAACACAAATCTACAGGCACCAAAATGTTTTGCAAGAAGAATTTTTTGCTCATTATCTGGAGTAATTTTAAATTTGTATGATTTGTGAATTATTTTCATCATTTATAAATACTTTTTATTTTTACAAAGATACGATTATTTTGTAAATAATATAATTTTAATTTAAAATAATTTCATTATTTTTGAAAATCATTTCAATGTCTAAAAAATCTGAATATATTAGTACAAATCGTTCAAAACACTACTTAAAGTGTCATTTAATCTTTGTTTGTAAATATCGCAAACCAATGTTAATTGGTCAGTTAAATGATGATATTAAGCAAATCTTTCTATCTATTGCTAATGGTTCTGATTTTGAAATTGAAGTAATGGAAACAGACCAAGACCACGTTCATTTTCTTATCCGTTACATTCCTCGTTTGTCTATTGCTCAAATTGTCCGTAGGTTAAAACAAGAATCCACTCGCCAAATTTGGTTATTACATCCCTCTACACTTCATAAGCAATATTGGTATCAGCATTAAGCATAAACAAACTTTATTCCTACATAACTTTTACAATTTGGGTATGCTGTCATTACATATTTTGGATTAAATTCTTCACCAGAATAAAGATGATTCTTCATATTAGATTCTGAACAAATACCATTATCAGAGCACCATTTTAAAACCTCTTTTCTAATCCCATTAAAAAGTATATTACCACTTTTGTCAATAACATTTATAAATGTTGCTCTTGGATTATTTCTATCTGTTGATGCTAAAGTAATTTTTTCTAATATTTCTTCCGAATGTTTTTTACCATAATAAGGATTTTTATTACCGATTCTTTTAGATTGAAGATTCATTTTAAACTCATTAGACCTGATAGCACCATCAGTACCTTCACCGCCATTAGTCATATTTTTTAAACTAAAACCAAGTTCTTTGTAGTAATTTATCCAATATCGTTCCCTTTCTTCCCAAATTAAATTATTACACTCTTCAACAATTTCCATTATTGGGTAAAGCCCCAAACCAATAATATGTCGAAGCCAGTTATTTTTTAATGAGTTTGTTTTTAGGTTACACGTTTTTGTATGTTCTTTAAGTCTCCTATTAACATCAATAGTTTTACCAATATATTTTACTTGGTAATCTCTTGGGTCTTTTAAGCTGTATATGTATATCACTTTTCCCATACTAATAAATATATACAAAGATAGTAAAAGTAACCATAAAAACAAAATAATTTTAGAAATTTGGTCTGATGGTTATTTTGTTTGTTCAATAGGAGAAGCAAGTCCCGATACTATTCGTGAGTATATTCTCAATCAGGGTTAGTCGCTTACATCCCATCCACATAAAAACGATGGATGGGTTTTACGCTCCGTTTTATAAAATCCATAATTATTCTTTTACAAAATATTATCATCCTATTTACCGCTATAAAAGTAATTTTAGTAAATTTAAATGTTTTTATTTTTTCTTTCTCGTTTTTTTAGTTTTTATATTTTCATTTATAACCTTATTATCATTAGCTTCATTATTTTCCATATCCTTTAGCTCGTTTTCAAGATTTTCAACTAATTCAATATTTTCTATATCTTGAAAATCGGTTTTAATTTTGGTTATTTTACCCGATATTTCTAATAAATTATCAATTTCATTCACCATACTTGAAGCTTCAAAATTAAGCTTTCTAACTTTCATGTCAGCTTCACCTAATAATTTTTTATTTTCAGACTTACTAACTGGGCTAGGATTTCGTGAAGTACCATCATTAACTAAAGCATTGATAAGATTATTATAATCTTCTTCACTTAATATTGGTTTATCCTTAGTTTTGGCTTCACCAGCTACTGGTGGTAATTCTGCCGGAGTTTGAAAATTCTCTGCGCCTAGACCTTGGCCACCAGCATTCAAGTTTGCAATTGGTGGTATTTCATTTCCACCCATATTTTCGGTTCCACCACTAATAGGAATTTCAGGATTTCCATATTTTTTATCAATATCGTCAAATATTGTTGTCTTTTTAATAACCAATGGAGAATCTTGAAGTTCTTGCATTGCTGCACGCTCCATACGCATTTTCTTGTAATCATCAATAATTTCTTTATCACTAAATCCAAATATCATTCTAATTGCAGTCGTTCTGGACATAGGTTGTAAATTGGTGCTGCTATCAGTTAAACTTTTAAACGCATTTGCCTTGGCCTCAAGTAACTCAACTTTCATCATTTCTTGTTGAGTCGATGGGTTATTCAGTAATAGCGAGAAATTCGTAATGTCATCTTTACCATATCCTAAATAATATAAATGAATCATTGCAATTTTATTCAATTCTTGAATGGCTGCTTGTTGAATTCTATTTATTTTCTTTGCAAATCTCATGTCAAATTGGGCAAGATTTTTTCCACCACCACCAGCATCTTGAAAAGAAATAAATGGACGAGGAATTGAGAGCGCGGTAAATAAATTATCTCTAAGATATTGTATATCTGCAATATCGTTTAAATTTTGTGCGCCTGGAAGAGTTTCAATTCTACTAACATTTTGTCCGTTTCTTTGAGGCATATGATAATCTTCATCATTCCCCAATATATTAAATCGATAATCCATTTGGCCATCCGTTGGATTTGTATTGGGTAATTTTTTAAACGATTGTGAAATTCTATGTATATATGCTTCAATATCATCTTCATCCATATTTCCCACGTCCCAATAAAATACCTTCTTTTCTCCTGCACGAATTATTCTATAGGTTAACATAGCGTCTTCAGCTAAACAATTATGAACAACTAATCCCTCCGCAATAAAATTATGTAAATCGTTATCAACTTCAATATCCCAAACATTTTTATTACCAATGTTTTCAATTGATATTATTTTTTCAAATTCTATTGGATTTAAATCTGAAAAATTTTTTAATGATAAATATAATCTATATGAAATATTTCTATTAACAATCTTATTATTAAATTTAGTCGTTGTTCTTAGATCTTCAGTAATTTCTCCACATTTTATATTACACGATTGAGCTAATATTCTTAATCCAGAAATTAATTTATAATTGGATGAAGAATATCTTCCGTCTCCATCTCCTCCATCAGCATCAAATATACCTCTAATAAAATTAAACTTATTTTGTAAACTTAAATTAAATACCCAATCAGGTATAATTTTGTTTGCAAAGTCAGTAATAAAACCCAAATTTGTAAAAATTGAAGATAATTCTATAGATGGAATTTCCACTTTTGAACTTTTAGTTCCTATTTTATCATATCTATTAATAGTTTTTTCATCAATACCCAATTCTCTAACTAAATTTATATAATAACTGTTTTGTTCTTCGCATACTCCAAGAGCAAAACCCGCATATTTTGGTTTAATCCACCCATCGCCTAACATGAAACCAAAAAATTTAATAAAATCACCAGTAATTGTAAATTCTAAATTTTTATTTAAAATAGATGGATTTATTGATTTAAAGTGATAAATGTCAACATCATCTAAATTTAGATTAAATTCATTCATTATAATTAAATAATCGTTATAATTTATTTTTCTATTATAACCGTGTAAAAACGAATGTAAATTTTTTACAGTTGATTTACAATTTAAATTACTCAATCTTTTTAAGATTCCAATAGGATTTATTTTTTTTGCTCTAATTTTTCCATTTTTATTTAATTTAACGTAATATTTTTCAGACGGCATGGTTATTTTAAATTCATTAACATTTCCATCAATTGCCGGTAATATTAATTTATCTTTTTTTAAATGAATTTGATTAATATTCTTATATGTAAAAGTTTTACCTTCATCATTCGTTGTTAAGAGTGGATGATCATCAGTTAATATTAATTCTCTATGCCTTGTTTTTACTTTAAAGACCTCTTTTTCTCCATTATTCATAATATTTTTAACTTTCGTATGAACAATAGATTTATTTTCAAAATCATATGAAAATACTATATCATTTATTTTTAAATCTTTAATTAAAGTATATCCTTCAGGAGTCCAGACTTTACTTTCGGAAAAAATACACAACTGTCTCCAGATCCTCCTACACTTAGATAATACGGAAACACCATAGGGTAAGTACTGGTCTGAACCTAAAAGTCTAAAATGTGCTACTTCAAAAGTATTAAATTCATCACCAGTCATACGTTGTTTAAATATAATTCTAGGTTTACCATTATGAACTTTTTCAAGTCTCTCTATTTCATTATTAACACACTGCTGTACATGAGTTATGCCTTCTTTACGTTCTCCATAAACGAGAATAAAATTATCACCATATTTACAAAAGTTTCTGATCCAAAATGGTAAATTTACATTGACATTCAGTATGTTATAAAACAATTCTTCAAGATTATATTTAATTCTTTCATCTTGAGAATATATTGATAACATTTTCCCCTGATCACCCACAGTTGTCGATTCTTCCATAAATAAATCTAAAGCTGAAGCAATAATAGGATAATATTCCATCCCTTCAAAATCCGTATATGCGGGGATTCTAGCCGCTTCATATTGCATTGCTTTTTGAAAGCCACGTTCAGTTGTTTTAAAAAACTTATTTTCTAAATCTCGTTTTTGTTGTAATTCTAAACCTTTACGTTGAATTTCTTCAGGAGAATTGCCTTTTATTATAATTTTAGCTTTATTTTCGTCTTTAAAATTATTATCGGGAGCTACACCACTCCAATTAAAAATTTGGTTAAGATTTTGAAAAATTGTTCCCTTTTTGTTATTATTATCAGCCATTATAAAATTTCTTAATATAAATTTTAATTATTTTTTATATAAATACTTTTATTAATTTGAAAAGCATTTCATTCCTATATAAATAATAAACAAAGATAATAAAAATATTTGAATATTGCAACTTACTTTTACATAATTTAATTCTCGATTCGCGAATCACAAATTAAACGTTAATTTTATCTCTGTTTTAAATCTTTAAACATCCACGAATATTGAAAATATGGATTGGGGTTAAAAGGATTTCCACCCATATTAAAAGCAGTATTTATTTGCTTTTTTATATTATTTTTTGTTCCACCGCTTATCACTTTAGGACTATTGATTGCAATTAAAGTATCAAGCATCTTCATAGTTTCAGCTTTATTATTTTTATTCCTACGATCATCGGTATATAGAACATAAATAGCTAAAGCGAATGAACATATACTATCATCGTGTGCACCTTTCCTATGGTCACAAATTCTAGCCCCACCGACATTAATAAATGTTTTTAATTCATCATATAATCTTTTAGATTTAATGTTTGTATATTTATTATATATTGATGATTGAAAATATGAAAATATTGTTGCTCGCTTTTCGTTGATTAAAACTCCTGGTAATAAATCTACCAATGTCATACTACCATCTGGATTTTTATGATTTTCACGTTTAATATAATTACCAAAAACTTCTCTCGCCATTTTTAATTTAATTGGTCCATAATATATGTTCTGATAACCCATATCAATCAATTCAGTGGATACTGATGCACCATCGCCATTTCCTAAATCAATAACACAATAAGCACTATTATATCTAGTACCTATTTGAAAAGCTAATTCTGCTAAGTTTTTGGGAGTTATTTTACCATAATATTCAGCAACTTGTGTGATTTCGTATTTATTTTGTCGTATTTTTTTTATTTTTCCATCTTCCTTTGTTCTGATTTTCTCTACAATTGTTTTTTCAACTTTTAACATATTAATTGAGCTAAAATCATCTCCATGACCACTACTGACATCAATTCCCATAATATATTCAGAATCGATTTCTTCCTCTTCAAAAATCCATAAATTATTATCATTATATTCGGTTCTTATTGGTTCAGTTAATTGATTATTTTCAATATTTTCTAAAAATTCTGCAGCAATATAATTATCACCACTACCAAGAAATGAACATTCAAGTTCTTGAGCTATTTTTCTAAGATCACCATTGGCAAGTTTGATCTGTGCTTCAAAAAATGGAGATGTTGCTTTAAAACCTTCATTAACCATTTTAAGTCTTTGATCTTTACTCCAATTTTTATCATCAATACTTATTTCATCATTTTGATTTTTATTTTTAACCCAAGTTAAATTTTTATTATAACGAGGATCATTAAACCAATATAATTCAACATATTTAAATTCACTTTCACCTCTTTTTGCAGCCATTGCTGTTGGATAAAATGTTGAGTCAAAGCCATTTGGAGTTTGATAACCTAGAATTTGATTATAAATAACTGAATGGTGAAAATTATTTTCTTCTATAACAGTATTTGGTAATGAAAAATCATATGTCCAATTTTCAGACTTTTCAATTGATTTAATTTTAGCCCAATACAAATTATTATTAATAATTGGTTTTAATTCATTTAATAAATCATTGTTAATATTATTTTTTTCTAATTCAATTATATTAATTAATGTTGATCTTGATGAAGATAATATTTTTTGTTTTTTTGATGTAATCCAATTACTTATTTTAATTCCAGCCGATCTTAATTTTTTTATTTTCCCATATGATTTAATTTCGCCATATATTTTATTCATTATTTCTCTTCCGTTTGGAATTATGTCTCTGGGATCAGTATGTCTTATGTTTGGAGTAAATGAGTTAGCTTTAAGTTGTTTTCTATCAAACCTAAAACCAATCTCTTCCATATATTTCATTGCAAATGTTCCATTAGTAACAATTCTAAATCCCTTAGAAAATACTTTAACTTTTTTTGTGGGTGGTGTTATGCGCTCATCATATTCCATTAAAATTCCGAAATTTCCAAATAAAACTCTTAATTGATCAATTAATTCTTTAGACGATAGAGTTATGCCAACACGTAGAGTATTTTTTTTCTCAGAAAATGAGGCATATCCATCACCATCCATAATACCTTGAATCATTGCAATAATATTTTTTCTACTCATTTCAAGTAAACGAGAAGGTATTATCTTTTCTTTTGCTTTTTTTGATAAATCAAATCCTAAATATTCAAAAAACTCTCCAATGTTTTTTGAATTGATAGTATAATGAATACCATCATAATAACAAGAAAATCCAATGCTATCAAAAATATGTTTTAATGAATCTCCACAAGTTAAAGTAATCTGGGTTGATACTATTTTGTTATTATAAAAAATATTACGCATGTAACCCTCGCTAATATACAATCCAATAAAATATGCTAAATCAGGAGTAATTTTTTTTGGTTTAAATATGTTTTTTATGTGTTTTGACAATGTTGGCTTAAAATCTGAACAATCATCGTTATTGCCCCAAACGTTCATTCCATATTGAATTGATATATAATCGTCGATTTCAAGTTCAGATGTTTTATATATGCCATATTTATTATCTTTATTTTTATATGCCCAATATTTATGATTATAACTGCTTTCTAATTCACTAAACTTTGTTTTTATTTTCAAGGTATCAACGAATCCATTGTTGAAAAATAAATTTCCTTCTCTTAATTTATCCTTCCCCAATATATTATAAGTTTCAATAACATGTGCCCCAAGTTCTTTATTTGGTATGAAATCTTTAATTTGTTTAATACCTTTATTAGTATAGATAAAGGTATCTTTGGTAACGCATGATACATATATTGCACCTCCACCAGTTTGAAGCGCTGGTAATGCACCTGTTACAAATGATTCAGCATCGTTTGTATGTGCAACTTCATCAAAAAATATTAATTGGGGTGTATAACCACGAAGTCCAGATTTTGCAGCAAATGCTTTTAATGAGGAGCCATTATCAAATGTTTTATGTATTCGAGTATTTTTAATTATTTTAGGTTTTAACCAATCTGGACTACCTTCAACAAATTTAACAACATCGCCCATTAATTCTGATTCTGCAGTTCCTAAAAGGTTGGCTACTATTGCAACTTTTCTATTTTCATTAAACATAACATACCAAGCAATATAAGCACAAGTTGTTGTACTTATACCAGCTTGACGATATTTATTTGTTATTACAAATCTATTATTTCTAAAACTTTCAATTAATTCTTTTTGAATTGGAAATAATTTAAATAAAACGATTTCTCCACCATTTGGTCTGGTTTGATCAAAAATGGTTAAATAATTTTCAATAAAATATATTGGATCATCTGCGCATTTAATTAATTCAATTTCTTGTTCAAGTATATCTAAATCAGTTATTTTTTTCTTTTTACCATCATCGGTAGTAATTATACCGATTGGTGATTGATGGTCATTTCTTAATTTTTTTTCTAAATCCTTAGCTTCTTTTTTCTTTTTCTTGATTTCGGCATCAAAAGGGATTTCTTCAACAATTTCAATATCATCCTCAACAATTTCATCTTCGATAATATCTTCATCATCAACTATTTCATCATTAACTGGAATTATTTTTATTTCTTCTTCGTCACTCTTTTTATTAATTGTTAGTTTTTTAGCCATTTGTTTATATTAAATATTTTATTTATATTTGTACTCTTTATTAAATACAAGTATTTAAAATAAAAAACATAAAATTTATGGCCAAAAATAAAGAAGATAATAATGATGAAAATTTAAAACTGGTTTATGTCTTGAAAATTGGAGAAAATTCAAAACATGAATTTCTTTATGAAATGTTGTTTAGGTATGATATTAATTTTGATGTAGATGCTTTAGGATGGATGACCGAACCATGTTCCGGTAATTCAGAGCCACCAATTGAAGTTGATGTAATTTATCAATTAAAATTAACCACATTTCAATTAGATTGTTTGCATGAACAAGAATTTGGTAGTTATTACCTTGGGTATCGTCAAATTATGGCAATAGCGTGGGAGAATGAGAATGAAATAGAGGGTTTCGAGAGTTATCAAGATCTTATTGAAGAAAATGATAGACCTTTGTTAATTTTTTATTATGGCATAACTTTGAAAAAGGTTAAAGATTTATTATATGCAAGACAAATAATATTTAAAGGCGATACTTTCGTAGAAGCTAGTAAAGTTAAATTTAAATAATTATTTCCAAGAAAAATTAGTTCCATATTCTTCGTTAACTTGATAATTATAATCAGACATTGCAAAAAAATCTGCACCATATGTTTTTTTTAAATTATATCTAAAACATAACGAAATAATTATCATAATTATGCTTAACATTGTTAAAATCAAAAATAAGCATTGTAATATAAAAAAAGAAAATAAGGTTAGTCCTAACAAATATGGTATGATTTTTTTACTTATTACCATTCTAGACCAATAAACATGTAACTCATCTTCAAAAAATTCAATTAATTTTAATCTTACTTCTAACTTATTCCCCCGATCATTTAATTTATTTAAATCATTGAAGAATTTTTTTTCATTTTTAACATTTTTAATAAATTTATAATTCGTGTATTGCCTTCTCATGATATTTTTTGTTCTATAATACGTAAATGTCTAAAAAAATGTTACAAATAAAAAAAGCCGAACATTTTAGGTATTCGGCTTTATGTTTTATCTACTAGTTGACCCCCCATAGGCGAAGTTACCTCCTCCCGTTCCTCCACCTTCGAAATCTGATCCATATAATGAACCACTTTTAGCTGCTGGAACATATTTTAATAAACCAGTATTATTATCTCTAATTATTGTTCCACCCCAGTTATCGGTTTTAGCTTGAGATTCTATTTGATATAAATTAGCTACTGGGGTTTTCTTATATGCTGGAACCAATGCACCCATTCTTTTAAGTTTATCACCATATAAATCTATAAAAAATTTACGAATAGAATTTTCGTCTTGGGCACTTACTTTAGCAAATTGTTCGGATTTACTTAAACCAAATATTTCACTAATTTCTTGAGCTTCTTTTAAAATATTAGCATTTTCTTTAACAACGTTTTCATAAAGTTTCCATTGTTTAGCAACCATTTCATCTATTTTTTTTAGATTATCACTTTTTTTGGCTTCATTAAGATTTTCTTTTTTATCACCCTTTAAAATATGAACCCTATCAACTATATAATTATGTAATTTTTTTTGTGATTCACTCAATTCCAAATTTATTGTACCAGAATTTAAATTAATGTCTACAACTTTTCTACCACTTAAACCTAAATTTTCGGCATCTTGAGTAAGATTTGGTTCTTGATGTCTAAATTTAGTTAAATCAAAATCACCATCTTGAGGTTGATTTGGTGCCGGTGTTTCAATTGGATTTTCAATTGGCGATTCAACCGGTAATTCTTTATCATCAGCATCACTAATAGTATCGAGTTCGTTCATATTTGGAAATGGTTGTGTATCATGATAACTGTGTATGCCACCAGCTTCAGTAACTTTATCCACATATGGCTGGAGTTTTTCTATATAATCCACATGTCCATAATCATTTTTCAACGATTCCACCATTTTAGGTGTTACATAGACAGCTATTTTTTCAAATTCACCTTCTGGTTGATCATCTCCATGTTGTGTTGCATAACCACCAACAACATCGGTAGCTTCTTCTTCACTACATTCATCCATATTATCATAACCTCTGCCCTTCATATAATTTTCGAAAGTATTGCATTCAACACAATTTCCTTCTTCAACTTCTGCAGGATTTTCAACAGGTTCTTCTTCTGATTTTAATATTTTATCTGCAAGCTTTTTCTTATCTTCTGGACTAATACCATTAATATCAGATTTAAAACTTCCAAGCACTTGTGCTAATAAAGTTTTTGTTTGTTTAGCATCCAAGCTTGTTTTTGTTAATTCATTACCAAGTTTCCCAATAAGTTTTTCTATTTCTTTTGTAGCTAATTGATCAACTTCCTTTCCATTATCTGCAGGCAATTCATCTGTTTTATCGGTTGGTACTTCAGCATTATCTGTTTTATCAACAACCGGAGTTTCATCATTGGTATCAGCAGCATCTGCAGCACCACCACTTTCAATTGCTTCACCACCTTCTGGAGTTTCTACTGCTCCTGGTTTTGGTGCAGTTTCGCTATTATCAACTGCACTTACTTCAGCTTTTTCTTTTTCTAATGATTTATCAAGATCGGGAAGTTCTTGACTTGCTGCATCTAGATCTTTTTTAGCATCATCACTTTTAGCTTCGGCAATAACATTTTTTTTACCTAATTTAGTATTATTAATCAAAGCAGTATTACCTAATGCTTCATTTAAATTTTCTAAATAAAAATTCATATTTTTTTGAGCATCAGCTAGACTTTTGTATTGATAATCTCTTATATTTGCTAAACCACCCATGTAAACAAAATCAGAATTATTTGGATTTGTTTTATTAGTAGATTTTTTGATATAATAGTTGTGATTTTCCTTTATTATGCCATAAACCAGACCATCATTAGCCACTTTATATTCAATAAGTGTAGATGTTGAATCAGTTTTATCTTGATTTTCAGTAATGGTTTTAATGCCAGCTAAATCCTGTAATCTTTTGTAGAAAATCTCGTTACTTATTTGTTCTTTCTTAGCCATTTTTTTTATTTTTAAATATGTATTTTTATCTTGACGAAAAATTAATTTATTATAAATACTTCTTAGTTTTTAAAAAATAGTTTGTAATCAAACGAATATGGATTTTTGTCGAAAGAGATTGTTTAATTGCTAATTTTCTTATCTTTTTTTATATTCTAATAAAAATTTATATTGGTTTTGTGTTATAATATATTTAACAGGATTAAGATTTTCATTAAGACCAACCGGCTGCAAACTTAATTCTTTAGTCATTAATTTATCCTTAAGTTCTCCAAGTTTTCCTAAATAACCAGAATTTCGTAAAGTTTTAAAAACAAGATTCTCGGTGCTATATTCCCCATTTTTATGTAAACCAGAATCTCTGAATTTTTTAATTTTATCTTTTAATGCTTTGATTTCAGCAATTAAATAATTATCGGGTATATTTCCAATGTTTAGTTCAATTTCATCAATATCATCCATTATATCGGCTGATTTTTTTTGAATTGCATTGGTATCAATACTAATAATTCTGCTTACTGGTTTTATTAACCATTTATTATAAAATAATGAATAAACACCAGTTGAAATATATGATTCATTTACATCTTGTACATATAATTCAACATCATGATTTTTAATAGTAATGGCATATTTAAGTTTCCATAAATCTTTTTTACTATCAAGATATTCTCTAACAAAATCGATATTATCAGAAATCGAAGAAAAATCAAACAATATGTGGATGTCAAGATCAGAATATGGATTATAATTGTAATTGGCAAGACTTCCTGTTAATAATATATCCTTAAAATTAAAATTTTCAAGTTTAGCAAATCTAATAAATTCAATGGCATTTTTTAATAGAATTTCTCTTAATTCTGGATTTATTTTATCCTCGGAATCCCAAATTTCTGGATTTAATTTATCATGAAGTTTAAATTGATTAGTATCAATTGTTGTAGGATTAACGCTTTCTTTTATAATTGGTACTGATAATTTAGTATCTAAACTTTTTTTATCAACCAGTAATTTCTTTCTATTTTTAAAACTTTTTTTACGTTTAGGAATAACTTTAATGTCTTCCGTTTTAATGGCGCGAGATTTAATGACATAGTTTTTCTTACGAGATTTTTTGGAAACCTTGGATTTCGTAATCTTGGTATTTTTTTTACTTTTGTTAATATCTTGCATTAAACTTTTTAATTATATGCCTATAAATTGTTTTAATCCATCTGAAATCCATGCATATTCAGAAGCTTCTTTCCTAACATTATTAGTTATATCATCACCTTTCCTATTAAATAATTTTCCGTTGTTGTTAATAACTCCGCCATAAACTGGTATAAAATCACCTAAAGCATAATTACTATTTGATGCAACAACATATCCATCAGGTAATTTATAATATCCAACACCAGTTCTATTATCTGCTTGTCTATATGCCGTAGAACCAAATTTTTCTAATTTATTAACCACATCCCAAGGAATATTAGGGTTCCAACTTTTATATTGTGTTGCTTCTTCTTCAGCAATAGTTGATTTTTTATTATTTTCTTGAAATTTCCCTCTAATTATATCCATCGGTACAGATTCATCATCATTTTCGATTTGATCTTCAATACCTGACATTCCTTCTTCACTTTCTTCTTCAGTATGTAATGCATTATGAACGTCATAAAGACTTTCACAAGCTGTAGCTATTTTTTCAATCATCCATGCAGGTAAATCAGTTTTATCTTCCAATTTATTGTGAATATCTCCAGCGCATTTAGCCAAATCTTCCAATTGACCCTTGATCATATCTGCATCAGATTTTTCATCATGTTCTTTGATAACTTTTTTAGTTGGATTAATACTTTCAGATTTTAAAGTTTTAGCCAGAGTTAATCTTTTCATTTCTTTACGATCTTCAGCACTCATTTTTTCACCATTTTTATATTTAGCATGAATAGCTGCAATTTTTTTATTAATTACTGACATAGGAATTTTTTTATCTTTAGGAATTCCTAAGTCTGAATGTAATGCACCAGGATGCTTTCCTTCAGGTTTCTTTTCAGTTTTACCCAATGCATCCTGAATCCATTTTTCATTGGCTTCATTAAGATTAAACGATTTATCGATCTTAGATGTTAAATCGAGTATTGCATGAAAACCAGTTTTTTGTTCTTTATTTGGCATTTTATTAAGGTATTAATTTTATATCTGAATTTTATAATCAATTATTTTTAATAAATACTTATATAGATTCAAACTATTTATAGAAGAAATATTAATCATAGATTGAAATTAACTTGTCCCAAGTCTATTATAACTGATAATCTTTTATTATATTTCG
>Ga0187860_1002722_pt1 | contig 14354 bp, 10 predicted proteins | sample June2016WEW_10_4_FD_132981 | JGI IMG/M metagenome (GOLD analysis project Ga0187860, IMG submission 132981) | Peatland microbial communities from SPRUCE experiment site at the Marcell Experimental Forest, Minnesota, USA - June2016WEW_10_40 | ecosystem: Environmental > Terrestrial > Soil >... | reverse complement strand
CTCGCGATCAAACATTCCTGAACTATCTCAAGGAAATCGGTGTCGAAGTGCCCGACGACCCGGAAACGGACAGCCGGAGGAGTATTCTGACGCAGGCAGTAGGGAGCAGCGAGAGCGTGAATGTCAAGGTGACGTATACCAAAGTCCGTCAGGGCGATAGCATCCTGCTTTGCTGCGATGGCATGTACAACATGGTCCCCGCAACCGATATCGCTGCGATTGTGAAGGGGACTGAGTCCCTGGCCAACAAGTGCAAGTATTTGATCGATGAAGCCAACGCCAAGGGCGGGAGTGACAACATAACCGTAGTCATGGCAGAGTTCAGCGGACCAGGGCTTCCTCCAGCGGCCCCCACCGCGGCCGTGGAGTTTAAGGAATTCAATGAGGAAGATTTCAAGGGGCACTCCTGAAGCGTTTTCAGAAATCTTGAAAAGACTCGCTCCAGCGAAGAATTGAGACCGGCGCCGCGACAAAATCGAAATCTCCAAATTCGCTTTTCAAGGGAAGTAGAGGATTCTTCCCGGAGAACCGCTGTCATGAATTGCCCCGTATGCGGTGAGCTAAACGAAGAGGGTTACCGCTTTTGCCGGTCCTGCGGCGGGCGCTTGCCTGTCGTGGAGGACTCGGCAGACACTCTGGCCTTTTCGAATGAGGTGACCGCTCCGGCAGCGGCTCCGCTCGGACCGCCCTCTCAACCTTTACCTCGTGCCTACAGGCTGATTGCCACTTCGGGACTACTCTTGGGTCGAACCTACAGCATTGGCCCTCGAGGACTGGTCATCGGCCGCGACCCCGCGAATTGTCAGGTAGTGTTGGCGGACGACGAAATTTCGCGCCTCCATGCCTGGATTGCTCCTAACGACAAGGGTGAAGTGGTCCTGCGCGACCGTCATTCCGCGAATGGCACATTCGTAAATCAAGTGCGTGTGCAGGAGAAGGTCCTGAAACCCGAGGATGAGATCTCGGTGGGCAGCGCTCGCCGTCACCTCTTTCGCATCGAGGAAGTGGGGGCTGCCGGTCTACCTCAGGGCGCGGCACTGACAGAAGCTGTTCCCGCCGCTCAACCGGAGGCGGTGGGGGGAGGGACCTCGGTTATGAGCGCAGCCGATGTCGCTGCCGCCCCGCAGCAGGAAATGGCGGCGGAACGTACAGTCGCCATCAAATTGACCGACCTTCTGGCACGTCCCCACCTGGACCTGATCGTTGACAGGTACGCCGTAAAGAGCCTTGACATCCCGGATGCCGGGCTGGAGATCGGTCGTGATGCCTCCCGCTGCCAGTTGGTGCTGGAACATCCCTCAGTTTCAGCGGTGCACGCGGAGTTGTCGTTCCATGAGGGGAAGGTGCTGCTGACTGACCGTTCCACCAACGGGACGTTCGTGAATGGCCTGCGCATGGTGAGCGGGGAACTGCATGACGGAGATTACATCACCTTCGGCCGCTATGCCGGCAAATCCCTGATCTTCAAGTCGGGGCTTGAGCCGCAACTGAAAATTGAAAAGGTTGGCCTGGACAAAGACTGCATCACCATTGGCCGCGACGCCTCGAATGATGTGGTCATTGACCACCCTGTGGTCTCAAAGAGACACGCGGAAATCATCAAGCAAGATGGCAAGGTCATTCTGGTTGACCTTGGGTCCACCAACGGGACCTTCGTCAACGGAATCAAGGTGAAGCGGCATCAACTCCAGGAGTTGGACCGGATTGTCATTGGCCCCTCCGAGCTGCACTTTTCCGGAGCAAGTCTTTCCCACGCCCCGGACACGCGCGTGGTGCGACTCGATTCCATTGGAGTAACTTTTCAGGTCCCGGATCGGACCAGCGGAAAACCCAAATTGCTCTTGGACGACATCTCTCTGGTGGTTAAGCCTAAAGAACTGATTGGACTTCTGGGACCGAGCGGAGCAGGTAAGACCACGCTCATGAACGCCCTGAACGGCTTTGTAAAACCTACCACGGGCCAGGTTCGGTACAACGGAGAGGATCTGTACCGCAATCTGGAGGCTCTGAAATCCACCATTGGCTATGTCCCCCAGGAAGACATCATGCACCGGCAATTGAGCGTACGGCGATGCCTGTACTACGCGGCAAAGCTGCGACTGCCGGAAGACGTCTCGGATGAAGAGGTCAATCGGCGCGTGGAAGCGATGCTGGACACTCTGAAGCTCGACCCGCAACGCTGGGACAACCCCGTCTCCACCTTGAGTGGAGGGCAGCGTAAGCGGGTGAGTCTGGGCATTGAATTGCTCCCCAAGCCCGGAGTGCTCTTCCTGGATGAGCCTACCGCAGGCCTTGACCCCCGCACTGAAACCCTGATGATGATGTTGTTCCGGCAATTGGCAAATCAGGGCTCGACCATCATTATCACCACACATCTGTTAGGTTCCTTCGGCGTACTGGACAAGGTCGTGGTGTTGCTCCAGGGGCGACTGGCCTACTATGGGCCGGGTACAAAATTCCTGCAGTATTTCAAAGCGGAAGCCCCGCCCGATGTTTACGATGACTTGACGGATAACAATACGGCTCCCTACTCCCTGGAACTCAAGCAGCGTTATGCCGCATCCGATCTCTACAAGGAGCTCATTGCCCAGCCACAAACGGCGATTCCGGCGGAGAAAACTCCTTCCCCTACTACCCCTGCGCCTGCTGCCGGCACGAGAGGCAAGGGTTTCAGCTTGCGCCAGTTTAAGGTCCTTCTGCAGCGAAACTGGGAGCTGAAATTCGTGGACCGCGGCCAGACGTTGCTTCTGTTTCTTCAAGCGCCCATCGTCGCTCTGTTGGTGGCTCTCATGGCGAGCGCGCCGAACCAGGTCCAAACCCTTTTCATGGCCATATTCGCAGCCTTGTGGTTCGGCTGCTCGAATGCGGTACGTGAAATTGTTGACGAGCAGACTGTGTATCGCCGCGAACGGCAAACAGGCTTAAAAATACCGTCGTATATTCTTTCCAAGCTTGCCGTTCTTTCCATTGTGGCGCTGGTGCAGTGTGTCTCGGTGGTTGTCATCTTGCTCGCGGTCAACCGGGCATTGGATTTGAGCCTCCCGGAAGTGGTGGCCGCCATCGGAATCATGTTCCTGGTGGCCGTAAACGGGACGCTGATAGGACTTCTCATCTCCAGTCTCGTCTCCTCTCCGGAGAAAGCTCTGAGCTTGTTCCCCTTGGTTCTCATTCCGGAGCTTCTTCTCTGCGGATTATTCCTGCCCGTGAACCAGATTAAGACGATCATCCCTATCACCTTCGAGGAACTACTCGAGGGGAAGCTGTTTGCACAACCGGAAGCCCAGGCTAAGGCCCGGCAAATGATCAATGCGCCTGGGCCGCAAGTATCGCCCGACCTGGCCGCCGCGCAAGCCACGGTGAAAAAAGGACAGTCCGCGCACGAAGTTGCCGGGGCCGTGGCGCCTTCGGAGAAAGTGCAAAAGGCACTCCACAAATACACGCCTGCGCCGGTGGCGGGTATGCCCACCTTCGCGCGCTGGCTTTCGGCGCTGGCCATCTCGCGTTGGGGCCTGGAGGCACTTTCGGATCTCTGCCTTCACGGCTCCCATTCCACACAGGATTACGCCTACCAGATCGTCAATACGGTGTCCATTTCCCTCCATCCTGAGGATGTCGAGAAGCTGGAGAAGGGATTGGAGGCGCCACCCGAAGCTTTCGCGGCTTCCGGGGCGTTTCCACTCCCCTCGAGGTTCTGGAAAGACAAAGGGCCTTACCTGGCGATCATGACCAGCTCTGCGCTGTTTGTGGTCATCGCTATCCTGGTGGTGATGAAGCGAAAGGATGTCACTTGAGAGGATAGGTTTCAGGTGTCAGGTTTCAGGTGCCAGAAGAGCAGTGACGAGTGCCGAGGGGAATTATGAATAGTTAATGGTGAATGGTGAATTGTGAATTGCGGACGCAGAGTTTGCTCTGAGCGCAGCGCGCTGGGCCTACGAATGCCGCAGTTCCTCAGTTTAGAATTCACAATTCATAATTTACTATTCACTATTCAGGGTTACCCTGGCCTTTTTTTCAAGGGCTGAAAGCTGACGGCTGACCCCCGAGCACTGACAACTGACGACTAACAACTGACCACTTGAGCAGGTAAAGGAGTTACCATGGACGCTGGGCTTTCCACGATTCGCAATCTACTTTACGTTGTCATTGTTCTCGTCTTGCTATCCGCCCTGTCTGGTTTCTATGTGGCGACGCAGCTTGCCCGCAACAGTGACGAGTTGGCTAGCCTGCGGTTACTGCTTGAAAAGGAGATGATGGGGACTGCCTTGACCCACGTCCAAGAATTGGAGAAGCAGATGGACGCGCTTAACCAGAGCGCTGCCGGCATTGACGATAAATTGAAGAAAGCCCAGGACGATTTTGTGGTGCGAATGCAGGTGGAGCTGCCCCGCATCATGGATGACTACGTCAAACAACGAGGTACCCTCGTTGAACAGAAAATCCACCAGCAGGGCGTACCCCTGCCCCATTAGCAGAAGGGCAGTGACCCGACTAGGCGGGACGAGGGACGAGCCGGAGACAGGAGTCAGAAGTCGGACCTACCAGGACTCCAGTTTTCGCCCTTTCGACTTTCAACTGTCGACTGTGGACTGCGGACTGTTAGCTGATCTGCCTGATCTCCACCCGGAACATGTGTTCCCCCAGGAAAAACTCATCGCCGTGCTCGAGCTCAACTTCTTTTCGTATCCGGCGAAAGACGCCATTGCGACTCCTCAAGTCCTGGAGCATGAAGCGTCCCGGTTGCGCCACGATGCGGGCGTGGGTCCCAGACATGAAAGGATCGTCCTTGAACACCAAATGGGCGTTAGTCCGTCCCAAGGTGGTTTCAGGCTTTTCCAATCTGAACTCTTCAATGATCTCACCCGTCATCCGGATGCGTTCGAGCTTGGCCGTGATGGGGCCCCGCTGCAGCTTTGGTGCTCCAGCCCATGCCACCGTGCCTTGCCCGGCATTGGTGCTCTCCGCTTCGTCCAGGCTTTGTGTGGTGAATCGAAAGAGATCCTGTCCCAACAGAAAGACATCCCCGGGGACAAGTTCGGTATCCTGTCGCTGCTTGATGAATGTCCCGTTCAGGCTGCTGAGATCCTCCAAAAACAACTTGCCCTCGCGAATCGATAGGAAAGCATGGCGGTCTGAAAGTGAGGAATCGTCAGGATAATTGACTTCACAGTTGGCGCGTCCGAAGGAAACTTCTCCCACTACTTGCCGGGGATTCCCCCAGGAGCCATCATGCTTTTTCTCTGTGATTTGCGCCTCAATACTCGGCACGTGAAATCCGCCAAAGACCAAGGTCCCTTCCGGCGCGGCGGCAGGCATCGAGGAATCTACCCTTGGCACGACGGGCGGTGGAGTGGGTGGTGCAGGTCTCGGTGGGGCTGGGACTCTTATGGGGGAAGGGACAACTTCAGATGGACCGGCGGGTCTTGCTATGGGGGGGCTGATTCCCGGCGGCTGAGGCCGGGCGACGGGCGGAATTGGCGCCGGGGCTGCAAGCTTTGGGGGTGGGGGTTGCTGTGGCGCCCAAGGCGGACCAGCCACCGCAGGAGATAGCCGAGAGACACCCGGCGCCGCAGCTTGGGGCGCGATCCTGGGGGGAATTGGAGGAGCCACCGGCTGGGGCGCAACGGGCTGTGGGGGCTGTTGCGGAAGCTTCGCTTGGGGCGCAGCCGGAAGCGCTGTGCCGCAGAAGCCGCAGAACTTGCTGCCTGCCGGAACCGCCTTATGACATTTCGGACACTCCAGTGGCTTGGACTGTGGAACAGCCGGCCGAGAGACGGGAGGAGTCGCCGCAGCCTGGAGGGGCTTCCCGCAACGGGCGCACTTTGCCGCGCTCGCGGGGTTCCCACTCCCGCACGTCCCGCATGGGATATAGCGTATCGTCCCTTCTTTGTTTGTTTCGGCAGACATATTAAGTGCTCAGGGCGGCCGAAGCTAGTCACCGGTGATTTCCAGCCACACCGGATTAGTATAGCAGCGAAACTCTTCTCCCGTGGCGTTTCGTGTTCGAGCCTCCAGGCGGATGTAGCCCCAGATACCTCTATTCTTTCCCAAGAAAGGCCGCAGGTCAACAGGGATTAAACCTCCACTCGCCATCCGTCTTGAAGCCGGCACCGGGATTTCTTGAGGTTGGGATTCACCCTCTTGTGACCCCACGATCAATCGAATGGATTCGATGGGGCCGAATTCCGCGCTACTGACCCAGGCAAGCTGCAAGGGTGGAAGATGGCCGAGGGAAACCGCGAGGGAATCACCTATGCCAACATCTCCAGAATCGCCCAAGCTGCCCTGGGAATTGCGCTCTAAGCCCGCGATGAGCAGGGGACCGTTGCTCAGGACGCTGCGCCCTGATTTGAGCGCCCCGAGGATGTTCTCTCCTTTTGGTCCCATACCCTCGGGGGCATAGACAACTGTCGAAATCTTTCCCAAAGCATTATCCTCGGCGTAACCGGAGAGGCCGCGGGAAGGTTTGCCAAGGAAGTCCACTACGTCCAGCGTGGCCTCGTAATTGAAGTCCCCGTGAGCGTCCGAGCCCGCGGCCAAAAAGACCTTGAAACCCGGAGCGTGCATGGAATCGCCAGAGGCTTGCAGCCCCCGCTGAAGCAGAGGACGCCACGCCAGCTCGATCCCCTTCTCCAAGCGCGCATACTGGTTTGCCTGGCTGTCCGGTTGGAAGCAGGCTTCGGGGTCCGCATCGCGATGGAGGCAATAGGGGTCGCGAGCGTCGTCGGCCGTGGCCATGGTGGCACGGTTCCATGGTTCCAACCCCACCAGTCCGGCTTGGAGTTACTTGCCCTCCGGCGCCAGAAAATCGGCATCCAAATCCCAACTCCCGCCGCGCATCAGGGAACTGATGGGATCGAAAGGATGGGCTGCATAAGCGAAGCCACCCGCGGCCGCGATGCGCGACAAGGCCTCCTTTATCGGCAGCGCGGCTGAGGCAACGGACCCGTCCCCACTCAAGATGACGTCTTCCTGGGGATGCGAGGGATTGGGAAACCCCTTCTCGGGGTTGTCGGGCGAGGGCAGGGCGAGCATGTGCACGGTGGTGAGAAGTGTCTGTTTGCTGGAAGCCGTTGTGACCTCTTCGCCGCGGATGAGCATGAGGCGCCCGTCACGATATTTCTGAACTTCCTGTAACTCCTGGGCATACCGTTCCACGCTGAGGTCAGTGGAGTGGTCAGTAAGAATGAGCCAATCCAAACCGGCGTGAAGCGCTGCTTGCTTGGTCACGGACAGGGGGTATCCACGTTCCGCAGGATTGTCGGTATAGCCGCAGTGGTAGTGCACATCGCCCCGGTACCAACCGGGGAGGCTGGGCAGGGGGGGCGCATTCAAATCCACGCGGAGATAGAAATCCTGAGTGGCCCATCCTTCCAAACGAAAGGAGACCCACAGGTCAACGGCATGAAACGGACCGCCAATGAAGTGTTGCCTCAAGTAAGTGTCGATAGACTCACGAGGCACTTCGAGTGTCTTCTTCATCCGGTCTGTGATGGTCAGGGGTTGGCCGTTGCTCCGAGCATCAAACGAGAAATCCCGGCTTTCGCCCAGGGGCAGCGGGTCGGCGACGAATTGGCGCCCCGTCCCGGCCGGTTTCACAAACAGGTTTAGCCCCAGCAGCTTCAGGGGGTCCCGCGTTATGTATTGCGACAGGCCGGCGCCCGTCGTATGGGCAGTCTTTTCGACTCCGTTAATGATTTCAAGATAGAGAGGGAGGCAGGGATCATTGGAGTTGCGCAGGACGCGCGGAGCGTCCGCGCGAAAGAATACCCCGGCTTTTGAAACTTTCTCTTTGAGTTGGGATACCATCTCCTGCTGCGACCAAGCGGGAGTGGAGCCGAATGCGAAAACCGTGATCGCTGTCATTCCGAGCGAAGCGAGGAATCTCGCTCTGCAAACTGTGATCGCTGTCCTTCCGAGCCGTCGGGCGACGGACAGGAATCTCACTCTGGAAACAAAGGGAGATTCCTCTCCCGCGACTGCGGGATCGGAATGACAGGCGAGCGGGTTTTTCAGCGTCCTGTCGAGGCTCATGGGAGGAGTTTACGGGCCGCCTGAATAGCGACACACTGATTCGCGCCGCTGGCAATAGCCAGAACTTTACCCTCTGCTGTCAACAGGGGTGCCCCGGATTCTCCGGGATTCACCAAGCGTTCCAAGGTCACCGTGGTGTTTTCAGTGGTGGCTTGAAGATATACCGCCCGGGGGTCAGCCTGAGACTGGTTAAGCCCGAATGGAAACCCGAACAGGGCCTTCTTGGTGGTTTCGCCGGTCTGGGCAGCGGAGTCCGCGAAGGCCAGCGGCTTAAGATTCGCACCTGCCAATTGCAGCAAGGCAAGGTCGCTCTCTCCTTCAGCCTCCAGGTCAAGGGAGGCGCGCTCACCGGAGTCGGGGTCCTGATAATCCTTCTTCCGCATCCGGTCGGGAGCAGTCTTCAGGAGTTTCAGCGTCGCTTTTTCGCTGCTGGCCGCCATCTGAAAATCCAACCCACCGTCCGGCGACTTTACGCGGGCCCCCGCCGGCCATGCGTAAAGACGGTAGCTCTTGGGGTCTAACTCGAGATGGTAGTGAGCAATCAAGAAGGCAATTTGCGGATCAAATTTCCACGGCTGCACCACGCGCTTGGCCGTGAGCAGTTTCCCTTCCGCGCTGACCACAAAGCCGGTTCCGGATTGGCTGAACTTTTCTCTGGCCTGGGTCTTGGGATCTACCAGGGCGTACTCGCAGTACAAGGTAGAGGGCAGGCCGAGCGGCTGCCGAGAGGGTCTGCTCCTCGGTGAGCTTAGCCGAGTGGTCTTTGCCAAGAGCCTGTGCTGCTGGGGAGGAAGGGTCGGAGAGCGTATCCAGAATTTTGCCCGCCGCCATCTGGAGGAGGGGGTTCCCCGAGAACAGGTTCAGGGGAACATCTTCGTTCAACGCCACAGGGATGACCAACTGCTTGGTCCGCAGCGCGAGCTTCTCGACCGCGGTCAATTTGACTTCGATGAAATTCTCCCCCGTAATCCGGATCGAGTCCTTTTCCAGGATTTCCGCAACCGGCTTGAGAGAGTCTAGTTCCGCGAACACGATGGTGCACTTCAAGGGAGACGGCAGGTCCACGACCTCCTTTTTTGAAAGCTGGAACTCCTGCTCAAACGTCTCGAGGTGGACCGGCACGCCGTTGACTCGAACGTCCTGAAAGTAAATGCGCTGAATAGTGGCACCACGATCCACTGGCTTGATGCTCAAATAGAGATTCAACAACAGTCGCTCAAGGTTGATATCCTGGTAGGTAATATTCTTGTAGATCACGAGCTTTTCCGGGGCCAGGTTCGGTTTCTTTTCCAGGTCCAAGTGATAGACCTTCGCTCCGCGAAGTTCAGCGGGGAGTTGACCGGCAGGAGTGTCTTTCTGAAAACCTCGCGCAGGATGAGCACCGGGGTGTGGGCCCAATGAAGTGAGCAGGAGCAAGAGAGGTAAGCGGCGTGATATCATAATCGTCAATGAGCCCAGTTCGCCAACCCAGGAGGCGTCCAAAGCAAGTAGCGTGGACCTGAGGGGCAGGTGCGCGGTTCGTTCAAGAATGCCCCGCAAAGCCTGCAGACCTACAAAACTGGTCGGCGCTACGCGCTCTGCTCCGCCACAGGGTGTTTCCAGAGAATTTCGTAAATTTCCACCGGAGCTTCCTTGCCTTTCACCCTGATGGCATCCAGGCGTCGCGCGGGGAAGGAACCATTGATTTCCCCGAAGGTGGATTCAGAAATCAGAATCTGACCTCCGGCGGCATTGGCGCACAGCCGGGAAGCCAGATTCACAGCGTCACCGATAACGGTGTAATCCATGCGTTTCGATGAGCCGATGTTCCCGGCGGTTACTTGGCCGGTATTAATGCCCAGCCCCATTTGTAATGGCTCTTGACCGCGAGCTTGCCAGTGACGGTTGAGAGCCGTGAGGGCGCGTTGCATCTCGGCCGCGGTCTTGACGGAACGCTGGGCGTCGTCGGGCTTGGCCAAAGGAGCCCCGAATAGGGCCATAATTCCGTCCCCAAGGTACTTATCCAACGTGCCTCCATTGTCAAAGATAAGGTCCGTCATTTCGCTGAAGTACTCGTTAAGAAGCTCGACGATTTTTTGCGGCTGCATGCGCTCTGAGAGGCGAGTGAACCCGCGGATGTCCGCGAAGAGAATAGTCGCCGTCTGGTTCTCCCCGCCCAAGTGGATCTCGTCCGGCTTGGCCAGGATCTTTTCCACGATCGCGGAACTCAGGAACCGCTCCAGGGCCTGGCGTTCGATCACGCGGCGGGAGAGTTCGGCGTGGGAATGGGCGCGGTCATAGCTGATAGCGGCTTCCGCGGCGACAACCGAGAAGATGTCCAGCTCTTCCTTGGAGAAGGCAGAGGGCTTGCTGAGACAATCTACATAAAAGAGACCAAATACCTTGTCTTTGTAGATGAGGGGGGCGCACATCGCAGAGCGAATGCCAGAAATCCGAAGGCTTTCGCTGCTGGAGAATCGTTGGTCCATCGAAACGTCGCGAACCAGCAGCGGCACTCTTTCGCTCATCACCCGGTCGATGACGGTTTTCGACAGTACGGGGCCACGCGGGTCGCCCCTCTGCCGCTCATCCTTATATAGCAAGACGGCCGGTCTAAATCCCTTTTTCTCGTCCCGCAGCATTACGAAGCCGCGTTCCACGTTTTCCATCTGGAACACAAGCTCCATCACGCGCTGCATGACCTCCTCGGGGGTCAGCACTGAGGAAAGAGTCTTGCCTACGGCCAACAGGAGCTTCAGCAGTTTATTTTCCTGCTCCAGAGTTGTCAGCCGGTCCCGGATTGCCCGTTGCGGCGGAACGCCGGCGGCGAGCGGCGGGCGCGGCCGGCTACTCAGGGTATCCGGACTGATCAGCCCGGTGATATCCCTGCCGGCGTCATGGCCAGCTTCAACATAAAAGGGATCTGGCGTGGCCGCTTCAAACTTGAACTCGAAGATGCCGATGTTGATCCGGTCCTGGTCGGAGAGGCGGTGCTCCTGGACTGGCTGGCCGTTTACAAACGTGCCATTCATGCTCCCGAGGTCGATGATCAATACCGTCTCCCCGGGCAACACGGTCACGCGGGCATGTTGGCGGGATACACTAGGGTGCTGGAGCATCAGATCGTTGGAATCGGCGCGTCCGATGCTCACCGTTGACCCGCTGATTTCGAAGATCTGAGTCTGGTTCGAAGGGTCGGTTATAACGAATCGAGCCATGAGGGGCGGCCAAACTATTCCAGACGAACCACATCGCCCCACTCAGGCCGCACGCCGCTGTTCACCGTAACGATCTGTGCCCGGGAGGTCCCGGCATCGATCACTTGGATTATCTCAATGACCCCCACTCGCGTGTTGGGGTCAGAAGATTTGTACAGCGCCAAGCGAGACCCTTGATGGATTCCCTGTGACGAGCCCATGTCCAGCAGCATCACCTTGTCACCCTCAACGGCGGTCACGTAATTCAGAAGCGCCGGTGGCGGCGGGTTTACGGAGAAAGTCTTTGTGGCCTCGGTGGGTACAGGGCCCGGGCTGGCCGCCCCACCCAATTGTTTGAGCCCGGCCAGCGTTTCATTCCGCAACTGGGTGATGGCAGTCTTCAGGCTGCTGAAGTTTTCCTCGTCCCCCAGGCGCATCGAGGTCGCCATCTGATCCAAGTCCTGAAGTGATCGCTGCTGGCGGAGGATGACCGCTTGAAATTGCGCCTGGTTCTGCCGCAACTCCAGAAGTTGTGCGTTGAGAGTCTGCAACTGAGTGGTGAGCGCCTGCACCTGGTCCTGAATCGCCTTGAACTGGTCATTCAGGTATTGCTGTTCATCTTCCTTGAACTTGGGCCACGCACTGGTAACCACCAATAATACGAAGAACAAAGCGAGCATCATGCGCCGCATCATGCTGGACCTCCGAAATAACTCTCCTAGGTCAAAGTGGACGCCAGTCCTATTGACGGGGCATGGGGACAGCCACCTTGACGGGTTCGTCGGCCTTCACTTCAATCACCTGCGTTACCGACTTGTAGCCAGAAAGAGAAATGACCAATGTGTGCCGCCCGGTGGGGAGACTAAACGAGGCGGGAGTTTGACTCTCAATCCGATTGCCGTCCGCAAACACAGTCGCACCCAACGGGATGGTGTGCACCTCAACAATCCCAGTCCCCGCAGCTTCTCCGCCCAGGTTGACCCTGACATCCAAGATGGCCCCACTCGTGATCTTGAAAGTGTTCTCATAAGGCGCTGCCCCCGGCCGCCTGACGACATATCTGTGACTCCCAGCGACCACGCTCGCTCGCGCTGGACTGGGCCCAATCAACTTCCCGTCAATCAACACGTCTAAACCGGGCGTCGTGGTAACGATCGTGACTTCTCCCCTCCCCACCGAAAGGGGGACGTTGACCGTGAAGGGTTTCCCGCCCTGGATGGTCACGGACTGCTGGTAATCATCGTACCCCTCTTTCGAAACCACCAGTTGGTGAGTGCCGGCGGCAAGACCAATCGTAGACGAGTAGGGGGTGATCCAATCAGGTTCGCTTCTGCCATCTACCGAAATCTTGGCCCCAGAGACATTCGCCGTGACCAGCAATTGGCCGGTCTTGGGGATTGCGCCAGTCGGCACGCTCTCTTTCTTGGGAGGTTCCACCTTGGCCGCCGCAGGTTCTATCGCTGGGGTCTGGGGCGGCGGTTCGGCTCGCGCAGGAAGGCTGGCGTTGACCGTGAAGGGTTTCCCGCCCTCGATGGTTACGGACTGCTGGTAATTATCGTAGCCCTCCTTCGAAACCACCACTTGGTGAGAACCGACCGAAAGGTCGGTGATCGTGTAGGGTGTGACCCAATTAGGTTCGCTTCTGCCATCTACCGAAACCTTGGCCTCAGGGACATTCGCCGCGACCAGCAATTGGCCAACCGGCGGGGTAGCTACCCGTGAATTCACCTTATGGTGGTAGAGTACTGCGCCCCCGAGGATTCCGAGGAATACAACGGCGCCCAGGGCCAGGAGGATCCAAACCATCGGCGAAGTGTGCAGTTTTTGGAAGATGGTTGGCGGCAGCACGACTTGCGCCGGCACTTGCCCCGGGGAAGGTTGTTCAATAGGCGTGGTCTGAGCCGCTTCAGTCGGGGCCGCGGGCGGCCTTGAAATCTCAACGGGTGGCGCCGCCGCACGCTCCAAGTCTGTGCTGGGGAAGGGCGGAACCTTGACTATTATGGTGGCGGAGGGCGACGCCGAACCCGCCAGGCACTTGAAATTCTTTAGATCATCCGCCAGTTCCCGGCAAGTCTGATAGCGCTCGTCGGGGCTCTTTGCCAGGGTTTTGCAAATCACGTAGCTTAGACCCGGATGAATCGTGGCATCCAGTTCGCGAGGCGGAATGGGGTTCTCGTTAATGATCTTATAGATGACAGTGGTGATGTTCTGTCCGCCGAAGGGCATTTCGCCGGTCACCAGCTCATAGAGAATGATGCCCAACGAGAAGATATCGGAGCGGCCGTCAATCTGCCGGCCCTTGACCTGCTCGGGTGACATGTAATTGGGCGTGCCCAGGACTTGCCCGGCTTGTGTCATCCCCATGGACATCATCTTGGCTATGCCGAAATCAGTCACTTTCACTGACCCATTGTCAAGAATCATGATGTTGGCAGGCTTGATATCTCGGTGAACGATGCTGTGTTGGTGGGCGTGGTCCAGCGCGCTGCATACCTGGTCGTACATGGGGATGATGGTTTCGATGGGCAGCATCCCCTGTTCTTCAATCAACCTCTCCAGCGATTTCCCTTCCAGGTATTCCATGATCAAGTAGAGGATGCCACTGTCTTCACCGTAATCGAAGACGTTGACGATGTTCGGGTGGCTCAGCACGCCGGCCGCTTGCGCCTCGCGCTGGAACCGGGCTTTGAACTCCCGGAACTCCTGCGACGTAAGACCCTCCGTAAGCATGGTCTTGATCGCAACCGTTCGACCGATGACAGGGTCGAAGCCGTGATAGACCACACCCATGGATCCGCGTCCCAGCTCAGAGACAATCTGGTAACGGCCTGCCTTGGTCAGTGCGTCGGCCATGTGACCCTCACATTCCTCCGCTTGGCGCTTCTACGCGAAGTCGTTGAGCAGACACTAATTCCTTGCTGTGTTCCGACTACCAGCCCGAGGGGACACCTCACAGCCGAAACCCCCAGGACGTAGCCAAGCCTAACGCAACAGGATATTGATGTCAAGGGCGTCGTCTGGAAGTCAGCAGCTTCGGAATCCCCATGATAGAAAGTGCTGAATCGCGGTTTGGGACGCATTTGACAGTCAATGGTGATCTCACGGCGAAGCGGCACCTATTTTCCGAACCTATTTTTTCTCTATTTG
>Ga0187860_1002720_pt1 | contig 14361 bp, 13 predicted proteins | sample June2016WEW_10_4_FD_132981 | JGI IMG/M metagenome (GOLD analysis project Ga0187860, IMG submission 132981) | Peatland microbial communities from SPRUCE experiment site at the Marcell Experimental Forest, Minnesota, USA - June2016WEW_10_40 | ecosystem: Environmental > Terrestrial > Soil >... | reverse complement strand
GCGCACGCCGCACCGCCGCTGAACTACCGACCGCGATTTCCTGCCTCGGCGCTTTTCCGACGCCGGCCGCCCGCGCGTGTGGATTGATCCGCGATTGCCGGCGTCCGAAAACCTGCACAATAGTGGAAATTGCAGATCGGCGAAAAACGAGGGGTGAGCGATAGCTTTTGTGGGCAATTGGTGGCTTGACAAGCCCCCGTTCATGTAAGCAGACATGAGCGAGATAATTCAGGAAGCCATTTCAGATTGCGCCGGATGCTGGCCAGCTCTCCGCAGAAGCACGAGGAGGCAGGCGATACCGAGAAGGCGTGAGTGCAGCGCAGCAAATGCGCTCAAAATGGACGCCCGCGCAATCATCACGATCTGCCGGGCTGCGGAAATCATGTTAGATTGCTCGCAGGACTGCTGGCAGCGATGTGGCACTTTCTCCACCGACAACATTTCAAACCTGTTTGCGTTTTCTATGGCGCGATACCTTTCGCGATCCTTGCCGCTGTGATCATCACCACCTGTTTATCGGGCCTTGCGTGCGAGGCGGAGGCACAAGAAGAACTGCTATCGAAGACCGGTCAGGCCAATCATCCAATTCTTATTCGCGAACATGCGGGATGGAATAAGGACTGCGACGCAATTGCGCATCCGGCGCTTTATCTGTTTGAGCCACCGCGCCATGGCAGTGTCTGCGCGCGCATCGAAATTATCAAAATACACTCCATGTACGATGGCACCGAGTCGCAATGTATCGGACGCCTGGTTCGCGGCGCTCAGTTGATTTATCGTCCGGATGCGGGCTACGCTGGCAACGACGGCCTGCGATACGCTGCGCAATACCCTTCAGTTCTTAGAACGGTCTCGGTGATCGTCACCGTTACTACGTATCCACCGGGCGCGCGGAGCGCGGCGCCATCCACCAACACCGCACCGATGCCACAAACTCGACAGTCGTCGGGGCCGGTTCCCGCCTGCGACGAACTTATCTTCTAACGAGGCACTCCTCTCAATCAATGGGAGAGCATCCAGGGCCGGCGCGTCGGGAAGCTCTTGGCATCGGCACCGCCCGAGGCGTCGCGGACACGCTTGTCGGGGCGAGGCGAATTTCCCGAGCAGCAACGACAGCCGCTGGCATGGGCGCGGTTCGAACCGGAAAGTGTCCGCGGCGCCGAAGCGCTCCGCTCGTTGGTGGCATGCGCGAGCCGACGTTCCATCGGCATCGCCGCAAAATACGGCGCGGTCAGGAACGCCCGCGGCGCGTCGTTGCCGCACTGCCGGCAGGCGCGCGGCAGATCGCATTCCGCCATCGGCCGCATATCGGTGAAGGGGCCGCATTGGGCACAAAGATAGTCATAGACAGGCATCGGCTTTCCTCGTCGGCTTGCCGCCATCGCCAGCCCCTTTCGGGAGGATGAGGGGGCGGCAAGATCTGCCGCCCCCGCGCCTCGCCGAGCGGGACATCGGTTGTCCGGCGGGCATCATTTGTCGGGCGACATGGGAATGTCGATGCCGCCCCTGACTTGTTTGCTCGGCCCTTCCGAGCCCGGCATCACGTCGAACGCGAAAATCTCAGTCGGAAGGTAGAGTGTGGCGCAGGCATTAGGAATGTCGACCACGCCAGATATATGGCCCTGGACCGGCGCCGTTCCGAGAATGGCGTAGGCCTGGGCGCGCGAATAGCCGAACTTGGTCAGGTACTCGATGGCATTCAGGCAGGCCTGCTGATAGGCGATGTGGATGTTGAGATAGTGCTGCTTGCCCTGCTCGTCGACCGAGATGCCCTCAAAGATGAGGTAGTCTTTGTAGTTCGGCGTAATCGGCGACGGCCTAAAGATCGGATTCTTGATACCGTATTTGGCCATGCCGCCTTTGATGAGATCGACCTTCAGGTGCAGCCATCCCGCCATCTCGATGGCGCCGCAGAAGGTGATCTCGCCGTCGCCCTGGCTGAAGTGAAGGTCGCCCATCGACAGGCCGGCGCCCTTCACATAAACCGGGAAATAGACCCTCGAGCCACGGGACAAATCCTTGATGTCGGCGTTGCCGCCATGCTCGCGCGGCGGAACAGTGCGGGCGCCCTCGGCAGCGATCTTGCTTTTCACGTCGCCCTTGGCGCGACCGCAATGTGCCGTGGCCGCAAACGGCGGATTAGCCAGAGGCGGGACGCGGCTTGGATTGGTGTCGATGAGCGCCTGTTCGCGCGCATTCCAGGTTTCAAGCATTTTCTGATCGGGCAGGCAGCCGATCAGGCCAGGATGGACGAGGCCGGCGAAGCGAACCCCTGGGACGTGCCGCGAATGAGTAAAGAGCCCAGAAATATCCCAGATCGACTTTTGCGCCAGCGGGAAATGATCGGTCAGGAACCCGCCGCCATTCTTCTTGGAAAAGAACCCGTTAAAGCCCCAAGGGCTTTCCGGCAGGATGCCGATATCGAGAATATCGACGACGAGCAGATCGCCCGGCTCGGCGCCGTGCACGCCAATCGGACCCGAGAGGAAGTGCACGATGCTCAGATCGATGTCGCGGACATCGTCGGCGGATTCGTTGTTCTTGATGAATCCTCCGGTCCAGTCGTAGGTCTCCATGACGAAGTCTTCGCCCGGCTTCACCCACTCGATGATCGGAACGTCTGGATGCCACCGGTTGTGGATCATGTCGTTCTTGTAGGGAGACTCCGAAAGGTCAATCTTCACGATCGTCTTGGACATTGCAGCTCCTTCCGCGCTAATAGGTGAACTTCAATCAACCTGCGTCCGTTCGTGGGAATTCGGTTTCATACCGCGAGGAAGCGGGCGATCGCCGCCTCGTCGACTTGGTCGCGGGTGTCGGTGTGCACGATACGGCCGCCTTCCATGACCAGGATCCGATCGGCGATATCGAGAACGAAGCTCAGCACCTGCTCGCAGACCACGATACAGATGTTGCGGATGCTGCGAATGTCGCGCAGCAGCCGCGCCAGATCCTTGATGATCGACGGCTGAATGCCTTCCGTCGGCTCGTCGAGCAGCAGCACCTTCGGGTCGCTGGCGAGTGCGCGCGCGATCGCCAGCTGCTGCTGCTGGCCGCCGGACAGATTGCCGCCGCGCCGCTTGGCAAAGTCGGCCAGGATCGGAAATAGTTCGAAAATCTCGCCGGGGATTTCGCTCTTGCCGGTGACCACCAGCCCGCTCTCGATGTTCTCCTTGACCGTCATGGTGCCGAAAATCTGCCGCCCTTGCGGGACATAGGCGAGCCCGTGGGCGACGCGCTGGTAGCTCGGCAAGGCGCTGACATCGGCACCGTCGACCATGACCCGCCCGGAGCGGCTCGGCATCACGCCGATCAGCGATTTCATCAGCGTGGATTTGCCCATGCCGTTGCGCCCGACCAGCGCCACGATCTCGCCAGCGCTCGCCGACATGTTGACCGCATGCAGAACCTCGCTTTGCCCGTAGGCCGCGGAAAGGTTGTGAACTTCAAACATCCGGTGCGTCCTCAATGTCCGAGATAAACTTCCTTGACCTTCGGATTATTCTGGACCGACTGCATGTCGCCTTCGGCCAAGACTTTGCCTTGGTGCAAGACCGTCACGCGATGGGCGATGCTCTCGACAAATTTCATGTCGTGCTCGATGACGATCACCGAACGGTTCTTGATGATCGCATTGAGCAGCTCCGCGGTTTTCTTGCGCTCGGAGACGCTCATGCCGGCGACCGGCTCGTCGAGCATCAACAGTTCGGGGTCCTGGATGAGCAGCATGCCGATTTCCAGCCATTGCTTCTGGCCGTGGCTGAGCGTTTCTGCCGGCCGATCGAGCTGCCCGTCCAAATAGATCATGGCGGCGATCTCGCGCACCCGCTCGATGACCTCGCCGGTGCGCTTCCAGAACAGGGCGCCGGCGACGTCGCGGCCGCGCGGCAACGACAGTTCGAGATTCTCGAAGACGGTGAGGTCCTCGTAGATGGTCGGGGTCTGGAACTTGCGGCCGATGCCGCGGCGGACGATCTCCTGCTCCTTGCACCCGGTGATCTCCTGGTCCTTGAACTTGATCGAGCCTTCCGACACCCTGGTGCGCCCGCAGATCAGATCGAGCACGGTGGTCTTGCCGGCGCCGTTCGGCCCGATGATCACGCGCAGCTCGCCATAGTCGATGTAGAGATTGAGGTCGTTGACGGCCTTGAAGCCGTCGAACGAGACGCTGACCGCTTCGAGCGCGAGCAGAAAATCGGTGTTGGAGGCCATCGTCGTTCCGCTCTCTATTCAGCCGGCGCCGGCGCCGGGGTCGGGTGGCCGCCGCGGTCGGAATCCTTCCAGAAGCCGAGTTTTGGCAGCTTGGGAATGATCTGGTCGGTGACCACGCCGGCGATGCCGCGGGGAAAGGCGACGACGACGGCGATGAACAATCCGCCCATCGCGAACAGCCAAAGCTCGGGGAATTGCTCGGAGAACAGGGTCTTGCACCAGTTCACCAGCAGCGTTCCGAAAACCGCGCCGACGATGGAGTTGCGGCCGCCGACCGCGCAGAAGATGACCATATCGATCGACGGCACGATGCCGACGAAGGACGGCGACATGAAGCCGACCTGCAGCGTGAACATCGCGCCGCCGACGCCGGCCATCGCCGAGGCCAGACAGAATATGAAGATCTTGTAGTTGGCGACATCGTAACCTGAAAAGCGCACCCGATCCTCCTTGTCGCGGGTGGCGACCAGGATGCGGCCGAGCTTGCTCGCGAGGACGAAGCGCGCCAGGAACATGGTGCCCAGCAGCAGCCCGCAGCAAACGAAATAAAGAATGTATTTGGCGCCGTCGGTGCGGATGTCCCAGCCGAGCAACGTGCGCAGATCGGTGATACCGTTGATGCCGCCGGTATAACCCTGCTGGCCGACGATCAGGATGGTCAGCACCGCGGCCAGCGCCTGGGTGATGATGGCGAAGTAGACGCCGCCAACCCGCCGCTTGAACAGCGCGGCGCCGACAATGAAAGCCAGCGCCGTCGGCACCGCGATGACGGCGATCAAAGCCAGCGGCAGCGATTTGAACGGCAGCCAGAAGTACGGCAGGGCGGTCAGCTGGTTCCAATCCATGAAATCCGGGATGCCGGGCGTCGACTGGATCTTGGTATTGGCGACGCTCGACGCCTCGAGCTTGAGGAAGGCGGCCATGCAGTAGCCGCCGAGCCCAAAGAAGAGTCCCTGGCCGAGGCTGAGAATTCCGGTCTGTCCCCAGCACAGAACCAAGCCGATGGCGACGAACGCATAGGTCAAGTACTTGCCGACGAGGTTGAGCCGGAAGATGTCGAGAACCAGCGGGAGAAGGATCAGGATCAGCACCGCGACCAGCGCAATCCCGATCAGCTCGAGCCGGCGTGAGTCGATGTGACTGGCGGGCACGGCGGACATCGGGAGGTTACCTTCTTACCTTGAGGGCAAAGAGGCCCTGCGGTCGGAGCATCAGGATGCCGATGACGATGAGGAGCGTGAGCACCTTGGCCATCGATCCGGTGAGGAAGAACTCCAGCGTCGACTGCGACTGCGAGATGGAAAGCGCCGACGCGATGGTGCCGAGCAGGCTCTGTGCGCCACCGAACACCACGACGAGAAAGGTGTCGACGATATAAAGCTGGCCAGCCGTCGGTCCGGTCGAGCCAATCATGGTGAAGGCACTGCCGGCGATGCCGGCGATGCCGCAGCCGAGGCCAAAAGTGAATCGGTCGATCCGCCGCGTGTCGATGCCGACCGCGCCGGCCATGGTGCGGTTCGCCACCACGCTGCGCACCTGCAAGCCCCAGCGCGATTTGTAGAGCAGGAGCGCGACGCCTGCGGTGATGAGCAGGGTCAAGCCCATGACGAACAGGCCGTTGATCTGGACTTCGATCGTGTCGGTCACCTGCAGCGAGCCCATCATCCAGGCCGGCAACTCGACGCCGACCTCGCGCGCGCCGAAGCCGGAGCGGAAGGCCTGCTGCATGATCAGGCTCAGTCCCCAGGTCGCGAGCAAAGTATCGAGCGGTCGCGCGTAGAGGCGCTGGATTAATGCCCATTCCACCAACAGTCCGGCCGCGCCGGACGCGAGGAACGCAACAGCCATGGCGACGAAGAAATATCCGGCGTACAGGCCCGGCAGGTAGCTCGCGAACAGGTGCGAGCAGAAATAGGTCATGTAGGCGCCGAGGATCATGAACTCGCCGTGCGCCATGTTGATCACGCCCATCTGACCGAAGATGATCGCGAGCCCGAGCGCCATCAGCAGATAGACGGAGAACAGGATCAGGCCGGAGAAGCCCTGCATCACCAGGATCGAGCCAAGATCGCCGAGCGAATAGCCGAACATCGCGTTGTCCTGCGAGGGTTCAAAGAAAGAGCGTGCCCCGGCGCTGGCGCGCCGAGGCACGCGTGCGCTTTACTGGTAGCCCTTCGGGAACGGATCGGGCTCCATGAGCTCGGCGGTCTCATAGATCACGTCGTACTGGCCGTCGGCGCGAGCGCGGCCAACGCGGGTCTTGCTCCACAGATGATGGTTCTCGTGGATGCGGACGTAGCCTTCCGGCGCGCCCTTGAACTCCACGCCGGGCGAGGCTGCGGCGATCTTGTCGATATCGAAGCTGCCGGCCTTTTCCGCCGTCAGTTTCCACAGCCAGGGGCCGAGATAGGCGGCCTGGGTGACGTCGCCGATCACGGTCTTGTCGCCCCACATCTTGTGGAAGGCCGGGACGAAAGCCTTGTTGTTGGGATTGTCGAGCGACTCGAAATACTTCATGCAGGCATAGGCGCCGACGATATTCTCGCCGCCGATGCCGAGGATCTCATCCTCGGTGACCGAGATCGTCATCAAGGTCTGTTTGGTGAGGTCGATGCCCGCCGCCTTCAGTTGCTTGTAGAAGGCGACGTTGGAGCCGCCGACGATGATGGCGTAGATCACATCCGGCTTCACCAACTTCATCTTATTGATGACGGAGTTGAACTGCGTGCTGCCGAGCGGGAAATATTCCTCGCCGACGACCTTGAGCTTCAGCACATTCTCGATGTGCTTGCGCGCGATCTTGTTCGACGTGCGCGGCCAGATGTAGTCGGAACCGAGCAGGTAGAAGGTCTTGGCGCCCTTCTCCTTTTCCACCCAGTTCAGTCCGGCTAGAATCTGCTGGGTAGCTTCCTGGCCAGTATAGATGACGTTCTTCGATTGCTCGAGACCTTCATAGAAAGTCGGGTAGTAGAGCATGCCGTTGTACTGCTCGAACACGGGCAGCACCGCCTTGCGGGACGCCGAGGTCCAGCAGCCCATGACGGCCGCGCACTTGTCCTGCACCAGGAGCTTCTTGGCCTTCTCGGCGAAGGTCGGCCAATCGCTGGCACCGTCTTCCTGGATGAACTTGATCTTGCGGCCGAGCACGCCGCCCTGGGCGTTGATCTGATCGATGGCGAGCTTTTCCGCCTCGACCGAGCCGGTCTCGCTGATCGCCATGGTGCCCGTGACCGAATGCAGGATGCCGACGGTGACTTCGCTATCGGTGACTGCGAGGCCTGTGGTGTTGACCTGGGCGGTCGGCGGCGCGTCGGCCCGCGCCCATTGCGGCAGCAGCGCCGTAGCCGACAGGGTGGCCGCGCCGGCAAGAAGCCCGCGGCGGGTCGGCGTGAGGAGATTCCCAGTAAGCTTTTCTGAAGACATGCGACGCCTCGATTCAGCAGGGTTGTTGGACCGGCGGGGCGAGGGGAGACTCGCTCCTTGAATCGAGACTGCGCTGAATTATTGCGGTGCAGCATACGTCGATTGACGTATTTGCCTACGTCGGATGGCGTATCATAGTCCGATAAACAGCGGAGAAGATGCGAAAATGCGGACAAAAGAGGAACACTGCCCGCTATTTATTCTTTTGCACCGCACACTGCTCGGTCTTTCGCCACGGACGGACCGAAACACCCCGCTACACTGGCTGGACCGCGCGGGCCGACCCAACAAGCGCGGCAGGGGGAAACGCCAGGAGAACGCTGAGTGGCAACGCAAGGACTTGAGATGGTGAACGCCCATGACAGCGCAGCAACGCATTGTTCGCGTCCGGCGCAATTACAATCAGTGGGTCGCAAATCAGACGCTTGAGGATTACGCGCTTCGCTTCACCGCCAAGACCGCGCGCCGGTGGTCGAGCCTGCGCGTCGCCAACACCGCGATCGGCGCGGTCTCGTTCCTGGCGCTCGAAGCGATCGGCGGCTCGATCACTGTCAATTACGGCTTCGTCAATGCGAGCCTGGCGATCCTGGTGGTTGGCGCGCTGATCCTGCTGACCTGCCTGCCGATCGCTTACTACGCATCGCGCTACGGGGTGGATATCGATCTACTCACCCGCGGCGCCGGCTTCGGTTATCTCGGCTCGACCATCACCTCGTTGATCTACGCCTCGTTTACGTTCCTGTTCTTCGCCATCGAGGCGGCGATCATGTCGCTGGCGTTCGAAATGTGCCTCGGCATTCCGCTGTTCATCGGCTACGTGGTCAGTTCCTTGATCGTCATCCCCCTGGTCACGCACGGCATTACCTTCATCAGCCGCTTCCAGTCCTGGACCCAGCCGATATGGATCGTTCTGCATCTCATTCCGTTCGTCTACATCGCCTCCGCTGACAGCGCGTCGTTCGAACGATGGACCAATTTCTCAGGGCTGGCGGGCGTTGAAGGCCGCTCGTTCAATCTTGTCTTGTTTGGCACCGCCTCGACGGTGGTGTTCTCGCTGATCGCCCAGATCGGCGAACAGGTCGATTTCCTGCGGTTTCTGCCGGCCCGCGTCGCCCGTGGCGCGCCGGCCTGGTGGGTGGCGTTGTTGGCGGCCGGTCCCGGCTGGATCATTCCCGGCATGTTGAAGCTGCTGGCCGGATCGTTCCTGGCGGTTCTCGCCATCGAGCACCTGGTGCCGCTACCGAAGGCGGTCGAACCGACACAGATGTATCTCGTCGGTTTCCAGTACGTCTTTTCCTCGCCGCAGATGGCGCTGGCTTTCACCGGGGCCTTTGTCGTCATCTCGCAGCTCAAGATCAACGTCACCAACGCCTATGCGGGGTCGATCGCCTGGTCGAATTTCTTCTCGCGTCTCACGCATAGCCACCCCGGGCGGGTGGTGTGGCTGGTTTTCAACGTCACTATCGCGTTGATGTTGATGGAGCTCGGCATTTTCAAAATGCTCGAGCATGCGCTAGGCCTTTACTCCATCGTCGCGGTCGCCTGGGTCAGCGCGCTGGTCGCCGACCTGGTGATTAACAAACCGCTGGGATTAAGCCCGCCGGGGATCGAGTTCAAACGCGCGCACCTCTACGACATCAACCCGGTCGGGGTCGGCGCCATGCTGGCGGCGACCGCCGCCGGGATCGCGGCGTTCTCGGGCGTGCTCGGACCCACCCTGCAGTCGTTGGCGGCGTTCCTCGCTCTGGTCGTCGGCTTCGTCATGGCGCCGGCGATCGCCTGGGCGACGCGCGGCCGTTTCTATTTGGCGCGCACGCCGCGGCAGAACTGGAACGGTCAAGACGTGATCCGCTGCTCGATCTGCGAGCACCATTTCGAAGCCGAGGACATGGCGCATTGTCCGGCCTATTCCGGCCCGATCTGTTCGCTGTGCTGCTCGCTCGAAACCCGCTGCCGGGACTGCTGCAAGCCGCAGGGACGAATTTCGAACCAACTCCTGGCCTCATTCGGCGAGGCGCTGCCGGAACGGATGGCCAGGCTCCTTAACACCCATGTCGGCCGTTATGCAGGGGTATTGTCGCTGTTCATCGGTGTCATCGGCGCGGTCCTCTCGCTGGTCTATTTCCTGATCTCGCTCGACATGGACGGTCCCAGGGACGTGCTGGCGTCGACGCTGTGGACCGCATTTTTCATTCTCATCATTATCGCCGGCGTGGCGGCGTGGCTGTTCGTGCTGGCGCAGGAGAGCCGCCGCGTCGCCGAAGAGGAGACGCACCGCCAGACCGACCTCTTGATGAACGAGATCGAGGCGCACAAGCGCACCGACGCCGAGCTGCAGAAGGCCAAGGAGGCCGCGGAAGCGGCCAGCAAGGCCAAGAGTCAGCACGTCGTCAGTCTCAGTCACGAATTGCGCACGCCGCTCAACGCCATCCTCGGCTATGCCCAGCTCCTGGAGCGCGACCCGGCGATGCCGCGGGCGCGGATCAACGCGCTCAAGGTCGTGCGTCGCAGCGCCGAGCATCTTTCCGGCCTGATCGACGGATTGCTCGATATCTCGAAAATCGAGGCCGGCCGCCTGCATCTCAGCCGCAACGAGGTGTATATCCCGGGCTTCCTCGACGAACTGGTCGACATGTTCCGCTTGCAGGCGATCGCTAAGGGGATCGAGTTTCGCCATGTCAGGACGATGCGGCTGCCGGCGGTGGTGCAGACCGACGAGAACCGGCTGCGCCAGATCCTGATCAATCTCCTTGCCAATGCCATCAAGTTCACCGATTCCGGCCACGTGACGTTTCAGGTCGGCTATCGCCATCAGGTCGCCGAGTTTACCATCGAGGATACCGGCGTCGGCATTCACAAGAGCGATCTGGAGCGGATTTTCCAGCCGTTCGAGCGGGCGCGCACCGCCGGCGCCAAGGCCACGATCGGCACCGGACTCGGGCTCACAATCACCAGCTTGCTGACAAAGATCATGGGCGGCGACATCGCGGTCCGCAGCGAGGTCGGCAACGGCAGCACCTTCCGCGTCAAGCTGTTCTTGTCCGAGGTATCGCACCCGCGCATCGTGTCGACCATGGAGTACCGGGTGCGCGGTTATGCCGGGCCGCGGCAGACGGTCGTGGTGGTGGACGACAACGAAGTGCAACGCGATCTGGTCCACGAACTGCTGGCGCCGCTCGGGTTCAACGTCTTCAGCGCCGCGACCGGCCAGGAATGTCTGCAGCTGGCCGAGCAGCACACTCCAAATCTCATCCTGCTCGATATTGCGATGCCCGAGATGGATGGCTGGGAGGTCGCGCAGCTCCTGCGCCGCCAGCCCGGCAAGCGCGGCGCCATCCTCATGCTGTCGGCGAACGCCATCGATCCCCATCACAGGCTGGAGGCGGAGCGGCTTTACGACGACACGTTGATGAAACCGATCGACTTGCGCCAGCTGCTCAAGAAGATCCATGCGCTGCTCGATATCGAGTGGATCTACGAGACCAAGGCAGCGCCGGCGCGGCCGCCGATGCCGACGCCGTCCTCGTCGATGCCTCCGCCCGGCCGTGACCTCGACGAGCTGATCCGGCTCGGCGAGATCGGGCATGTCAGCAGGATCCTCGAGAAACTGAACGAGATCGAAAGCGGCTTGCCAGAGTGCCGTGAGTTTATTGCTCGCATACGCCCGATCGTGAACGCTTTCGAGCTCAAGCGATATGTGTCGGCGCTCAATGAAGTTCGTGGCGCCCATGCGTAACGAGGCACGGGACATCGTTCTCGTGGTCGATGACTCGCCCGAGACACTGAGAATGCTCACCGACGCGCTCGAAGACGCCGGCATGACGGTGCTGGTCGCGCGCGAAGGCGAGCATGCGCTTTCGATCGTGGAAAAGGTTCTCCCCGACGTCATCCTAATGGATGCGGTGATGCCGGGTACCGACGGGTTCGCAACCTGCCGGCGGCTCAAGCAGAACAAGGCGCTGGCGCATGTGCCGATCATATTCATGACCGGACTGAGCGATACGGAGCATATCATCAAGGGGCTCGAGGCCGGCGGCGTCGATTACATCAGCAAGCCGATCGTTCCGGGCGAACTGCTGGCGCGTATCCGCGTTCATCTCGTCAACGCCCGCATGGCGCATAGCGCTCGTGCCGCGCTCGACGCCTTCGGTCGGTTCCTGCTGGCGGCAAGCCGCAGCGGCAGGATTCTGTGGTGCACGCCCCAGGCGGCAAAACTGCTCGGCGTTGCGCTTACGGACTTTGACACCGAGGATTACGTCCTGCCGAGCGACGTCCGGGCCTGGCTGCAGCAATGCGCGGCGGCCCAGCCGGGTTCGGAACCCACCTCGATCACCCTCAAGACCGGCAAATCGTCGGTCGCGATGCGACTGATCTATGTCAGCCAGATCGGCGCCGACGAGTATCTGCTGCGGTTGGTGGAAGGCGACATCGGCGACGACCGGGTGTTGCTCAAGCAAAAGCTGACGGTGACCGATCGCGAGGCGGAGGTGCTGCTGTGGATCGCGCGCGGCAAATCGAACCGCGACATTGCCGAAATTCTCGATCTCAGTCCGCGTACCGTCAACAAGCATCTCGAGCAGATCTTCGCCAAGCTTGGGGTCGAGAACCGCACGTCCGCCGCCGCCCTGGCAGTCCGAACCATTGGCATTCGCTGATACATCGCGCCCGGCACTGAGGCGCGGCGCCAGTTACGTCGGCCCATACGTCATTTGACGTATTTGCTGCACTGCGGCGTGGATCAAGGATCGAGATGGGCGACCGCCAGCCGATCCTCCCTCTCCATGCGAGCAGGGTAGGATGATGAGGTGTAGATGTCGTCGGACGATCTGCAGGCAACTCTGCAGCCTTCCCAGGCGCGAAGGCTGGCTTTCGGGACCGCCGTCGCATTGGCGGCGGCCGTAGCGGCGGCGTTTTCCGAGATGGGCGCGTATTTCTGGATCGCGGTCGGAAGCGCGCTTGGCGGTATCGCGCGCTATTGGTTTTCCGGTGTTGCGGCACGTCTTTGGGGAGAGACGTTTCCGTTGGGAACGTTGTTGATCAACGTGGGCGGCTCGTTCGTCATCGGATTCTTTGGCACATTGACCGGTCCCGACGGTCGCATTTTTGTAGGCTCCACTGCGCGGCAATTCGTCATGATCGGGATCTGCGGAGGATTTACGACATTCTCATCCTTTAGCTTGCAGACTCTAAATCTCCTCAATGACAGCGAATGGTTCAGCGCGGGTGGGTACGTCGGAGGGTCGGTCGCGCTTTGCCTTGTCGCGGTCTGGGCGGGCCACGTTCTCGCGGTTGGCTTGAACGCCTTGAAATTCGCATAGACGCAAAAAATTGCGGGTGGCGCTCGGGATGGATTTTGGCATGCAGGTTCCAGAAGACGGCGTGCTGCTTCGAATCTTTCTGGGTGAAGATGACAAGTTCGAGCACCTTCCTTTGTACGAGGCGATCGTGCTCAAGGCCCGGGAGATGCATTTGGCCGGCGCGACGGTGATCAGGGGCCCGATGGGTTTTGGACATTCAAGCCTCATTCATACGACCAAAATTTTGCGTTTGTCGGAGGATCTGCCGCTGGTGATCGAAATTGTCGACGGTCAGGAAAAGATCGACGCATTCCTCCCGACGCTCAATGGCATGATGGCGGGAGGCTTGGTGACCTTGGAAAAGGTCAAGGTCCTGCGCTACGGCTCACAGTAGCGCACGCGCGGTCCATGGCGGCGGAAAGCGGCGCGCGGGTGGCGAGCAAATTCAAAGCTTTGCAGTCGAATTCCCTGGGCAACGGAACAGGGAATTCTCGAATGTGTTGCAGGGAAAAATTTTTCAGCAACAGGGATTTGTATCAAATATCTTCCCCCCGCCGATGCACGACCCCGCGCCTAATTTCACATACTTTTGGAAATCCGACGATGTAAAGCGCATCAAAGTTTTCGTCCAGCGCGTAGTTGTGCGATAAGGCCTCCAAATTTCGCGGTCACATCGCTGAACTTTCCGGTGTTTCGAGCTTACTTGGAATTGCTGCCGCTGCCACGACTGCGGGATTCCTGAAAACGATTGCCCGGACTGGAAAGGCCGCAAAGCTCTCCTTCCCGATCCACCCTCACATGCTCCGGCACTCCACCGGCTACAAGCTCGCTAACGACTGGCATGATACCCGAGCCCTCCAGCACTACATGGGCCATAAAGGCATCATGCACACGGTTCGATACACCGAGATGGCGCCTGACCGGTTCAAGAATTTCCGGAAGGACTGAAATTGCCCAAAGACGAAACCCGACCTGCTTGTCCTACGCCCGGCTCGAGATGCCTGAACAGGTCCGCCTCAGCGCAGGTGTGGGTATCGGAGCGGCACGTCTTCGGTCGGCACGATTATCTTGCCAATAGGCCAAAGGACAACCACCCCACCTGGCCTGTGGCCAACCATCTTTGACAGCGCGTGCCATTGCGTCAGCCCGGTCATGACTTGCCGGTGCGCGGCAAGAGCCATCCCATGACCTTCTCGAAAGGATCGCGCCGAAATTTCTGGTAAGGATCGCGCCGACTGCGGTGGAATTCGTTTTGCTGGGCCGCCTTTTTGGCGAATGCCGCCACCTGTTCTTCGGTCTGTCGCTTATCCTTCGGAAGGGCCATCCATTCGCGAATGATTTTTCGGCGCGTCTCGTGGTCTTCCATGTTCGCGGTTCCTTAGAGGCCGTTTCGAAATTGCTTGTCAGGCGTGCAGCTCGTCGAGCAAGG
>Ga0187860_1002708_pt1 | contig 14402 bp, 13 predicted proteins | sample June2016WEW_10_4_FD_132981 | JGI IMG/M metagenome (GOLD analysis project Ga0187860, IMG submission 132981) | Peatland microbial communities from SPRUCE experiment site at the Marcell Experimental Forest, Minnesota, USA - June2016WEW_10_40 | ecosystem: Environmental > Terrestrial > Soil >... | reverse complement strand
GGCGCCGATCATCGGGAAGCGGTCGGCGAGCACCACCACGATGCGTGCCGCCGTCCCGGTCAGCTCGCTCGGGAGCTCGATGTGCTCGGGGACCGCGACGACGCCGGTGCGTGCGGCGTCGTTGTACCAGTGGACACGGAACAAGTTGAGCGGGTCGGCATCGTCGGGACCCACCGCGCCCAGGGCGGCCCGGATCGAGGCTCCGACCAGCGTCGGGTCGGCGAGCTCGGCGAAGGTCGGAAGAGCGATCTTCCGTTCCTTGAAACGCTCCACCGTCCGCTCGTAGACGGCAGTATCGACGATCTCGCTCTCGAGACCCAGGCGTCTCATCGCGCAGCTCCTTCACGGCCGGAGTGCCCGGGACCAGCTGCACGGACCGGATCGTGCATCGTTGCCTCCTCCTCGGGATCATTGGACGGCAGGTGGAACGACGAGAGGACGCGCAGGTAGTTGGCGCGCTCGAAGGTCGACGGGTCGGGCGCGGCGGACTGGGAGAACGAGCCGCGCAGCTGGTTCACGGACTCGTACTCGTGTGCGTCGAGCCAGGCGTCGAGCGCGGTCTCGACTTTGCGCACGTGCTCGGGGCCGTGCCGGAGCAGCGCGGAGGTCATCATCGTCACATCGGCGCCGACGAGAAGCGCTTTCACTGCGGAGGCGCCGTCGTGCACGCCTGAGCTGGCCGCCAGCGAGACATCAGGCAGGCGGGGTCGCAGGATGGCGATCCATCGCAGGGGGAGGCGCAGCTCGAAGGGGTGCGAGAGCTCCACGATCGGCAGGACGTCGAGCGATTCGAGATCGAGGTCGGGCTGGTAGAAGCGATTGAACAGCACCAGCCCGTCGGCACCGGCCTCCACGGCCTGGCGGGCGAAGTGACCCGTTGACGAGAAGAACGGCGACAGCTTGGCCGCAACGGGTACCGTGACCGCCGCCCTTACGTGTCGGATGGCCTCCAGGTACCCGTTCTCGACCGCTTCGGCGCCGATGTCGGGGTTGGCCGGGACGGCGTAGAGGTTCAGCTCCACCGCATCGGCTCCCGCCTCGGCGAGGAGGGAGGCGTAGCGGGCGCACCCCTCCGGCGTGGGCGCGTTGACGCTGGCGATCACCGGGATGTTCAGGCGCTCCTTGGCGCTCTCCACGAGCTTGGCGTGGCGCTCGGGGCCTAGGTCGTAGATCCCGGGGTCGGGGAGGTAGCTGAGCGCTTCGCCGAACTGCTCCGTGCCGTGCTCGAACAGGTCGTTGAGCTGCAGCGACTCCGAGACGAGCTCCTCCTCGAACAGCGAGGGGAGCACGACTGCGGCAACTCCGGCATCCTCGAGGCGAAGGAGGGTGTCGAGCCGCCCGGTGAGCGGGCCGGCGGAGGCGACGAGCGGCGAGCGCAGTTCGAAGCCGAGGTACAGCGTGCGAAGGTCGGCCATCACGACACCTCGTTGTCGTTCGAGTCCTCAGGGACGGGCTCGCCGTCCGGCGCAACCGAGCCCGGCCCAACCGAGCCAGGGTCGTGATCACCGCCGTCGTGCGGGACTGCCCGGGTCACTGTGGCGAGCTGGGTGTAGTAGCTCCACCGCTCGTCGACATCGGCTTGCGCGAGCGCCAGCAGGTGCCGGCTCCGCTCCGGGTCGCTCCGGGCGAGCATCGAGAAGCGCGCCTCGGCCGAGGCGAAGTCCCGCACTGGCAGGCTCGGCGGTTTGGAGTCGAGCTGGAACGGCTGGCCGCTCTCGACAGGGCTCGGGTGGTAGCGGTAGAGGGGCCAGTAGCCGCTGGCCACCGCCGCTTTCTGGTGGGTCATCGACGTCGACATCTCGATGCCATGGGCGATGCAGGTGCTGTAGGCGATGACGAGCGACGGTCCCGGCCAGGCGACGGCCTCGGACAAGGCCCGTACCGTCTGCAGGTCGGCGGCGCCGAGGGCCACTTGGGCGACGTACACATCGCCGTAGCCACGGGCGACGGCACCGAGATCCTTCTTCGCCGTCGCCTTGCCCGAGGTCGCGAACTTGGCCGTCGCAGCCCGAGGCGTCGCCTTCGACGCCTGGCCGCCGGTGTTCGAGTACACCTCGGTGTCGAGCACGAGCAAGTTGACATTCCGTCCCGACGCCAACACATGGTCGAGACCGCCGAAGCCGATGTCGTAGGCCCAGCCGTCACCGCCCACGATCCAGACAACCTTGTCGACGAGGTCGTCGGCGAGGCCGGAGAGCCGCTGTGCGGCAGGGTCGCGCGGCAGGGCCGCAGCCAAGCGTTCGCGCAAGCGCTCGACCCGGTGCCGCTGGGCCGCGACGCCCTCTTCGCTTGACTGGTCGGCGCCGAGGAGCTCGGTGGTGAGCTCCTCGCCAACGGCGTGGCGCAGCTGGTCGACGAGCCTGCGGGCGTCGCTCTGGTGATGCTCGAAGCCGAGGCGAAGACCGAGGCCGAATTCGGCATTGTCCTCGAACAACGAGTTGGACCACGCCGGTCCCCTCCCGGCAGCATTGGCCGACCAGGGGCTCGTGGGCAGGTTGCCACCATAGATCGAGGAGCAGCCGGTGGCGTTGGCGATGAGGAGCCGGTCCCCGAACAGCTGCGTGAGCAGCTTCAGGTACGGCGTCTCGCCGCAGCCGGAGCAGGCGCCCGAGAATTCGAAGAGGGGCTCGAGGAGCGAGACGCCCTTCACGGTGTCGTGCCGGACCGCCGACCGATCGACCTCCCCGATGGAGCGGAAGAAGTCCCACCGTGGCTGTTCGAGCTCCCGCCGCTCGGCCGCCGGGGCCATGTCGAGCGACTTGTGGCGCGCTTCGGTCTTCGACCGGGCAGGACAGACGTCGACGCAGATGCCGCAGCCGGTGCAGTCGTCTGGGGCCACCTGGACGGTGAGGAGGTGGTCAGGCAAGTCGTGAGAGCGGAACGGCTTCGACATGAACCCCTGGGGTGCCTCAGCGAGCTCGCCGGGTGTGTACACCTTCATGCGGATGGCCGTGTGCGGGCAGACGACCGCGCACTTGCCGCAGTCGATGCACAGGTCGGGATCCCACATCGGCAGCTCGGTGGCGATGGCGCGCCGCTCGTAGCGGGCTGTTCCGCTCGGGAACGTGCCATCGGGAGGAAGCGCGCTCACCGGCAGCAGATCGCCTTCGCCGGCGAGGAGGCGGGCGGTCACCCGCTGGACGAAGTCGGGCGCGTCCGCCGGGAGCGGCGGCATACGGCGGAGTTGGCTGGAGGAGACTGCCGGCACCTCGAGCTCATCCAGGCTTTCGAGCGCCCGATCGACCGCAGCAAAGTTCCGTTCGACGATGGTCCTGCCTCGGCGGCCATAGGCCGCCTCGATCGCGTCCTTCATCCGACCTATGGCGGTACCCGCGGGCAGGACTTCGGCGAGGTGGAAGAAGCACGCTTGCATGATCGTGTTGATGCGGCCGCCGAGACCGATCTCACGCGCCAGGGCATTGGCGTCGACGGCGTGGCAGTGCAGCTGTTTGTCGATGATCTGCTGCTGGACCGCGACTGGGAGGTGGCCCCAGACCTGGTCGGCCGGGAAGGGCGCGTTGAGCAGGACCGTCGCTCCCGGGCGGGCGAGGTCGAGCACCTTCATCTTCTCGAGCAACCCGAAGTGGTGGCAGGCGACGAAGTCGGCTTCGTCGATCAGGTAGGTCGAGCGGATCGGGCTCGGCCCGAAGCGCAGGTGCGAGACGGTGACCGAGCCGGCCTTGCGCGAGTCGTAGACGAAGTAACCCTGGATGTGCTGGCCGGTTGCCTCGCCGATGATCTTGGCCGAGGCCTTGTTGGCGCCGACCGTACCGTCGGAGCCGAGTCCGTAGAAAACGGCCTGAATTGCATCGGCAGCGGGGCGGAAGGTCGTGTCGGCGGTGACCGACAGGTGCGTGACATCGTCGTAGATCCCAACGGTGACATGGCGCCGCGGGTGAGCGAGGGCGAGCTCGTCGAAGACGCCTTTGACCATGGCGGGCGTGAGCTCCTTGCTCGCCAGCCCGTAGCGGGCGCCGATGACGTTGGGCATGCGATGGGCAGCGGCCTGTGCCGAGTCCGCTCCTTGCTCCCCGGCCCAGCCACCGTCGAGCCCGGACTCGGCCAGGGCGGCCAGGATGTCCAGGTAGAGGGGTTCCCCGGGTGCTCCGGGCTCTTTCGTGCGGTCGAAGACGGCCACGGCGCTCACCGAAGGCGGCAGGGCGGCGACGACCGCATCGGCCGGGAAGGGCCTGAAGAGTCGCACGGTGAGGAGTCCGACGCGCTCGCCCCGCCTGACCAGCTCGTCCACGGTCTCGGCGGCGGCGCCGGCACCCGAGCCCATGATGACAGCGACGCGGGTTGCCTCTGGGTGGCCGGTGTAGTCCACGAGGTGGTAACTCCGGCCGGTCCGCTCCTCCAGCTCGCCGAAGAGAGCTTGGACGGCTGGCGCGACGGCGTCGTAGTAGGGGTTTCTTGCTTCGCAGGACTGGAAGTAGACGTCGGGGTTCTGCGCTGTCCCACGGAGCACCGGGTGGTCCGGCGTGAGGCGTCGGGCACGGTGGGCTGCGATGTCGCTCGCGCGCACGAGGGCACCGAAGTCCTCGCGATCGAGGAGCTCGATGAGGTTCACCTCATGCGAAGTGCGGTAGCCGTCGAAGAAGTGCAGGAACGGCACGCTGGTACGCAGCGTGGCGGCATGGGCCACAAGGGCGAAGTCATGGGCCTCCTGCACCGAGGAGGCAGCGAGCATCGCCCATCCTGTTGAGCGGACGGCCATCACGTCGCTCTGGTCTCCGAAGATCGACAGTGCGTGGGTTGCCACGGCACGGGCTGCCACGTGGATAACTGTGGGCGTGAGCTCGCCGGCGATCTTGAACATGTTGGGGATCATGAGCAGCAGGCCCTGCGAGGCGGTGAACGTCGTGGCGAGCGCACCGGACTGGAGGGCGCCGTGGAGCACTCCGGCGGCACCGGCCTCGGACTGCATCTCGATCACCTCGGGCACGGCACCCCAGAGGTTCGTCCGCCCGGCCGCCGACCAGGCATCGGCCAGCTCGCCCATCGGCGTCGCCGGGGTGATCGGGTAGATGGCGATCACCTCGGACAGCGCGTGGGCGACCCTGGCCGCTGCCTCGTTGCCGTCGACGCACGCCGTGACAGTCATCGTGTCCCGAGGGGGCTCTGGTGTCCGGCGGCGTCGACGGGGCCGGCGCTCAGAGGACCGACTCGTCGAGCATGGCGTCGGCGACCTTGCGGAAGCCGGCGATGTTCGCTCCGGCCACGTAGTTCCCCGACTGGCCGTATCGCTCGGCAGCATCGCGTACGTGGGAGTGGATGGAGATCATGATCGAACGTAGTTGCTCGTCGACCTGGTCTCGGCTCCACTGCAGGCGCTGGCTGTCCTGGGCCATCTCGAGCCCGGAGACAGCAACGCCGCCGGCGTTGGCCGCCTTGCCCGGGCCGTAGAGGATCCCGGCAGCCATGAAGGCTTCGATGCCCTCCGGCGTCGTCGGCATGTTGGCGCCCTCCGCCACGAGAATCACGCCGTTGTGCGTGAGGTTGACGGCGTCCTTGCCGCTGATCTCGTTCTGGGTGGCCGACGGGAACGCGCAGTCGGCCGGGATGTCCCACATGGGGTTGGCGTCGATGCCGGTGGCGGGCGTAAACGTCGAGCGCCCGAAGCGGTCGGCGTACTCGCTGATGCGGCCGCGGCGGACGTTCTTCAGGTCGAAGACGAACGCGAGCTTTTCCCGGTCGATCCCGTCCGGGTCGTGGATGAACCCGCTCGAGTCCGACAAGGTGACGGGGCGGGCGCCCAGGTCGAGGAGCTTCTCGACGGTGTACTGGGCGACGTTCCCGCTGCCCGAGACGAGGCAGGTCTTGCCCTCGAGGCTCTCCGAGCGCGTGGCGAGCATCTCGTCGGCGAAGTAGACGCAGCCGTACCCGGTGGCTTCCGGCCGAATGAGCGAGCCGCCCCAGCCGTAGCCCTTGCCCGTGAGGACGCCGCTGAATTCGTTGCGGATCCGCTTGAACTGGCCAAAGAGGTAACCGATCTCGCGGCCACCCACGCCGATGTCGCCAGCGGGCACGTCGGTGAACTGGCCGATGTGGCGCTGCAGCTCGGTCATGAAGGACTGGCAGAAGCGCCGCATCTCGGCGTCACTGCGCCCCTTCGGGTCGAAGTCCGCTCCACCCTTGGCACCGCCCATCGGCAGCGTCGTGAGGGCGTTCTTGAACACCTGCTCGAAGGCGAGGAATTTGAGCAGCCCGACGTACACACTCGGGTGGAAGCGCAGGCCGCCCTTGTAGGGACCGATGGCGCTGTTCATCTGGACCCGGAACCCCCGGTTCAGCTGGATCTCGCCCCGGTCGTCAACCCACGGGACGCGGAAGATGATAATCCGCTCGGGCTCAGCCATCCGTTCGAGGATCTTCGCCTCCTCGTACTGACGGTGCTCGTCCACGACCGGCGTGAGGGTCCTATAAGCCTCCCGCACAGCCTGGTGGAACTCCGGCTCTCCGGGGTTCTTCGCCTCGACTCCGGCGAGGACTCGCTCGACGTAGCTGGTCACTTCACCACCACTTCCTTTCTTTCCGATGACAGATCTGCGACGACCGCCCTGATGGCATCGATTGCCGCCTTGAGGTTCTCGATCCAGTTGGCTCACCGACCTCGAGGTGGTTGACACGCTTGCCCTCGGCTTCGGGGGCTTGGGCTTGGGTGGCGAAGGCAGACTCCGTGCCGGGGCAATCCATGCGGCTCACCAGCGTTACGCCGGCGATCCGGTTCGCAGAACTCATGTACCCATCATGCAGCGCCTCCACCTGGGCTTACTAGAGTCGAAAGTCACCGGTCATGCAGCCAGCCTGCTCGGAGGCGCGGGCAGTCATGCCCGGACGAGCCGGGAGACGCGAGCCGCGAGCCCGCTTAAGTATCGAGCAGGCTCGGCGATCGAGGCCGCTTCGGAACCGGCCTCCTCCGACGCCGAGTAGGCCGCCGCGATGCCTGCGGCTTGGAGCTCGGAAGGCGGCAGTGTCACCCGGCCAGCGAGCACGATGCAGGGGGTCCCCGTCGCCCGTGCCAGGCGGGCCACACCAGCGACCACCTTGCCATGAAGCGACTGCTGGTCGAACGAGCCCTCTCCGGTGAGCACGAGGTCGGCTCGGGCGATCCGATCGGCGAGATGCGTCACCTCGAGCACGAGGTCGATGCCGCTCCGCCGGCGGGCGCCGAGCACGAACAGGCCGTAGCCGAGGCCGCCGGCGGCACCGGCACCGGGCTGGTGCTCGAGGCCGGCGGCACCGGGCACCTCGCGTGCCACGACCTCAACGAGGTGGGCGAGGGTGGCGTCCAGGGGCCCGACGTCCTCGGGGTGCACGCCCTTCTGTGGTCCGTAGACAGCCGTTGCACCTTCCGCGCCGAGAAGCGGGTTGTCGACGTCGGAAGCGGCGACGAGGCCGATCGCGGGCCAGGCGTAGGCGATCTCGAGGTGGTCGAGGTCCCCGAGGCGAGCCGGGACGGGTAGGAGGGGTCGGTCGTCGCCGTCTCGCAGCCCGATGCCGGCGCCGTCGAGGAGCCCCGCCCCACCGTCGTTCGTTGCAGATCCGCCGAGGCCGACGACGACTCTCGTCGCTCCCGCGCCCACCACGGCTGCGATGAGGTCAGCGACGCCCGCAGTTGACGCGAGCTCGGGGCGGCGTAGTACCGGATCCACCAGCAGGAGCCCGCAGGCCTGAGCCGACTCCACATAGGCGGTCGTGCCGTCGAGCAGCACCTGTGCACCGACGGGCTGGCCGAAGGGGTCCCTCGCTGTGACGTCGACTCTTCGCCCTCCGATGGATGCGGCGACGGCATCGAGGAACCCGGGCCCGCCATCCGACAGCGCCACCTGCTCGAGCTCGGCGGCGGGAGCGCCGGCCAGCCACCCGGCCGTCATGGCGGCGGCCGCTTCGGCGGCGGTCAGGCTGCCCTTGAAGCCGTCGGGAGCGACGAGCACGCGCATCAGTGTGATTGTTGCCGACGGGCGCCGGCTCCAGTGGCGCCGCAGGTCCCGAGAGGACGGGACCTGCGCCTGCTCCACGCACGGGTGCCAGCGGTAACGTGCCCACATGGCCCGCCCCCCGGTGCTCGTGACCCGGAGGCTCCCGGCGCCGGCGATGGAGCGGCTGGAGGAGGAGTGCGACCTGACACTCTGGCCCGAGGCGTCGGTCATCCCCCGGAACCTCCTTCTCGCACAGGCTGCGGGCAAGCTCGGCCTGCTCACGCTCCTCACCGAGCGAGTGGACGACGAGTTGCTCGATGCTGCCGGTGAGCAACTCGTCATCGTCGCCAACTACGCCGTCGGCGTGGACAACATCGACATCGGCGCGTGCACTCGGCGAGGCGTGATGGTGACGAACACGCCCGATGTACTGACCGAGGCGACGGCTGACATGGCGTGGGCGTTGCTGACAGCGGCAGCCCGCCGAGTGGCGGAGGGGGACCGGTTGCTGCGGTCGCGCCGGCCGTGGATCTGGGGACCGGAGATGATGCTCGGTCAGGATGTCTTCGGGGCCACGCTCGGGATCGTGGGATTCGGGCGAATCGGCCGGGCTGTGGCACGCCGGGCGGCTGGTTTTGGCATGCGGGTCCTCGTCCATGACGCTTTGGTGGCTCCGGGCGCCGCGCTCGAGGGTGCCGAATCCGTGTCGTTGGATGATCTGCTGGCGACGTCGGACTTCGTCAGCCTGCACGTCAACTTGAGCCCGGAGACGCGCCACCTGATCTCGGCTGAGCGCCTGCGGCTGATGAAGCCGACGGCGGTGCTCGTCAACACCGCCCGTGGGCCGGTGGTGGATGAAGCAGCCCTGGCCGAGGCGCTTGATGCCGGCGTGATCTTCGCCGCAGGCCTCGACGTCTACGAGCACGAACCGGACATTGAGCCTCGCTTGCTGGTACACGAACGAGTGGTGCTGGCGCCTCACCTCGGAAGCGCCACGGTGGGGTCGCGGACGGCTATGGGGCTGTTGGCGGCCGAGAACGTGATCGCCGCCCTCGTGGGCGAGCGACCAGCGACGTTGCTGAACCCTGAGGTTCTTGTCGGGACGGAAGTCCCGGGAGCCTGATGGACATGCCGACTGCGCACACGCCCGACGGGACGGCACCCCAGACGATGCGCGCGTTCGCAGTCGATCGGCCGGGGCCGATCGACTCGCATCCACTCCGCCCGCTCGACCGTCCGCTGCCGGTCCCCGGTGAGGGACAGGTGCGCGTGCGCGTCCTCGCCTGCGGCGTGTGCCGCACGGACCTTCATCTCGCCGAGGGCGACCTGGATCCGAAACGCCCGCTGACCGTGCCCGGCCACGAGATCGTCGGTGTCGTTGATCGCCTCGGGTCACAGACGAAGGGCAAGTTCAGCGTTGGAGACCGGATCGGCGTAGCATGGCTCGCGCACACATGCGGGACGTGCCGCTTCTGCACCGAGGGACGCGAGAACCTTTGCTTGGCCCCCAGCTTCACGGGCTGGGATCGTGACGGCGGATACGCCGAGTACGCGCTGGCCGACGAGGACTATGCCTACGCACTGCCCGAGGCGTTCGACGACGTGACCGTGGCGCCGCTGCTGTGCGCAGGGATCATCGGCTACCGGGCCTTGCGGCGGTCGGAGCTGGCCCCAGGCGGTCGGCTCGGCATCTACGGCTTCGGCGCCTCAGCGCACCTGACCGCTCAGATCGCGCTCGCCGAGGGGGCCACGGTGCACGTGCTCACTCGTGCAGCCGAAGCCCAAGCCCTCGCCCTCGAGCTTGGTGCTGCCAGCGCCGGCGATGCTTACGGCTCGCCGCCCGAACCGCTCGACGCGGCGATCCTGTTCGCCCCCGTGGGCGACCTCGTGCCGGTCTGCCTGTCGGCCCTCGACCGCGGCGGGACGCTGGCGATCGCAGGAATCCATTTGAGCGACATCCCGACGCTCAACTATGAGCGTCACCTGTTCGAAGAAAGGACGGTTCGCAGTGTCACGGCCAACACGCGGTCCGACGGCGAGCAGTTCCTTGCCCTTGCGGCTCAGATCGGGATCCGGGTGACGACCACCCCGTACGCGCTCGAGCAGGCGAACGAGGCGCTTCGCGACCTTGCGCACGATCGTGTGAACGGTGCCGCGGTCCTGGTGGGCGGTGCCTTCCCGGGTTGAAGGGCCCGCTCAGGACGCCGGCTTCGCCTCGTGGGCTCGAGGGCCGTGCACGATGAGGACCGGGCACCGTGCATGGGTTGCCAGGAACGAGCTCACCGAGCCGAGCAGCATCCCCCGGAAGGCACCCAGCCCGCGGCAGCCGACGACGAGGAGGGCCGCATCTGCGGAGAGGTCCTGGAGGACGAGCGCCGGATGACCTTCGACGACCGTCTCAATGACCTCGACGGCCGGCTCGTCTCCAAGCACCTCGGCGGTCACCTTCGAGAGTTGGTTCTGGGCATCCTCGGCTAGCTCCACCCCGTCCGGGTAGCCGATGGCGAAGCCGTACATCGGAGGGAACTCCCAAGCCCACACGACCTCGAGCGGAGCATGCGTCAGCTCGGCTTGCCGAGCGGCCCAGGCCAAAGCCGCCTTCGATGGGTCCGAGCTGTCGACGCCCACCACGATCCTGCGTGCTTGTTGTGACGGTGAATCAGTCATCTTGTCCACCTACGTTGATTGAGTGCCGGTGCTGAAACTGAACCGAGCGAGCGCGCCGACCGGGAAGCGTCGCCCCGAGACAACGCCGGTCCGGACGAGAACGTACACCGCGCCCGGCTGGTTCACGAGGGGAGTGAGGCCGGAGGCGGCGGCCTGCTCCAGGACGAGAGGGTCGCGCACCACCTGCGCCGTTCCGTGGACGAGAACGCTCCATGCCTCGGGTGCCGAGGGAGGGCGATGGTCCACCTGGTCGATCTCGAAGGCGACCGGCGGCTCGCGGAGCACGGCATCGAGTGTGGTGCCCGGGCCGAGACGCAAGAGAACCTCGTCGTCGAGGAGTGCGTAGCTGAACGGGAGCACGATGGGCATGCCGTCGATGACCAAGCCGAGGCGTCCGACACCGCCGGCCATCGCGACCAGCAACCGGTGGCACTCCGCCAGTGACAGCACGATCGAGCCGCGTTGATCGGGCCATTCGGGTTCCGGCGCGCCCATCAACTCATGGTGCCGATCCGGCGCAGACGGGCCTAGGGCCTTTCGGCTCTGATCCGCTCCCCCAAGCAGGACAACACCTGACCTTTCACCCGGCGCACAAGGGCATTTCGCCTCTAGGGCAGCCCAGTGGAACACGGTTGACTGCCGGTATGACGAGCATGCAGCAGGCGCCAAGGCGCTTGGTGATGGGGCCCGTGTCCAGCACTGTCCTAGCCGTCCCTTCGGCAGAAGTTGGCAGTGAAGCCGGGGAGGCAACGTCATGAGTGCAGGCTCGATCTCCGGCAACGGCAACGGCAACGGCAACGGCAACGGCAACGGCAACGGCGAGCATAGGGATTCAAGGTTCGACGAGGCGGCCGTCGGCCTACCAGCCCTCGCCGATGAGGCACTGACGGAGACGATGATCGCAGCGTTCGATCTGCTTGCACATTTCTGGAGCAGGCCTGTGGCCGAAGAGATGGAGCGGTGGCAGAAGGCTGGTCACATCGAGCGCGAGATGCTTCGCCACCTCCCGTCCAGCAAAGTGCGCGAGCCGGTGTGGCGCCCAGCCAACGTAGCCGAAATGCTCGCCTTGCTCGACGAGCATGAACGGCTCTTCGTCGGCCCTGGCCAGGTGCCGTGCCCGCCCTACGAGTCGTTCTGGCGTGAGGACGTTCCCGTCGACATCCGGCGCACCTTGACGGGGCCGAGCACCAGCGATCTGCGGAGGCTGTACCGCCAGCTCGGGCTGGAGCTGTCGGCGCTCAGCGGCGAGCTGCCGGATCATGTGGCCGTCGAGTTCGAGGCCCTCGCCTACGCGCTGTCGTTGGAAGGGACCGAACAAGTCGCTTACCGGCTCTTCAGCGAGCACCTCGGGCATTGGCTTCCCAGGTTCTGCCGGGCGGTCGCCCACGAGGCTGAGCACGGGTTCTACCGGGACCTGGCCACCTTGACCCTCGAATGGGTGACGGCGACCGAGGACTACTTCGCCGCCTTCGACACCGACTGATGTCCGGACAGGCACCCACCGTCCTTATCTGCGGGGACGCGGATGCCGTAGTGGCGACTCAGGGCCTCCGTGCTCTCGTGGCAGGGCTGCGTCGCGAGTTGCCGGGCGTGACGTGGCGATGGACCGGCGTGTCAGTGGACGACGAGCACGGGGCAGTCTGCGAGGTGGAGGACCTTGTACGCAGTGCTACCGAGCAGCAGCGCCGCCAGCTCGGAGCGCCCACGAGACCCCATCACGATGACGTCGGCTGACGACTCCTTGGCCGCCGCGATGATCTGGCTCGCTGCGCCACCGAGCTGAGCGTGACGGAGCTCGGCGGAGACTGAGATGCCAGCCTCCTTCAACACGGCGATGTCTTCCTTCAGCAGCTGGTCGACGTCCTCAGGCTCTTCCACGTCGAAGATCCCGCCCCCTTTCGCACGAATTACTTGTTGCTCACGCACATGAACCAGCCGCACGCTCCCACCGGAGACGCCGGCGAGGTCGCGGGCAGCGCCGACTGCCCGGTTCGACTGCTCCGACTGATCCACTGCCACTAGCAGGGTCTTGAAAGCCTCCATGCGGGCCATCTCCTTTGTTGTCTCCCACTTACTGTGGGCCGAGTCGACCCGTTGCTCAAGGGCCGAAAGCCTTTACTCCAACCCGGGACGCTTGCCCGCCTGGCGCTCGGCGATCCGCGCCGCGAACGCCGCCGCCTCGGTCCGTCTCGACATTCCCAGCTTGGTGAGCAGGTTGGACACGTAATTCTTGACCGTCTTCTCGGCCAGGTAGAGCCGCTCGGCGATCTGGCGGTTGGTGAGGCCCTCGGCAAGCAGATTGAGGATTCTGCGCTCCTGCTCTGACAGCCGAGCGAGTCGCTCATCCTGCTCGGGGCCGCTGCGGAGGCGGTCGAGCACCCGCTTCATGAGAGCGGGGTCGATGAGGGACTCGCCCCGTCCGACGCGCATGATGGACGAGACGAGCTCGCTTCCCCGGATCTGTTTCAGCACATAGCCGGAGGCGCCACCCATGATCGCCGCGAACAGAGCGTCGTCATCGGCGAAGGAGGTCAGCATGAGGCACCGAAGCTCCGGCATGCGGCTGCGGAGCTCCCGGCAGACTTCGACTCCATCGCCATCCGGCAGCCTCACATCGAGGACCGCCACATCCGGGCGAACTGCCGGGACCCGGCGGATCGCCTCTTCGGCCGTGCCGGCCTCGCCGACTACCTCGATCTCGCCCTCGGCCTCGAGAAGCCCGCGGATCCCGGCACGGACCACCTCATGGTCGTCAAGCAGAAAGACCTTCAGCATTGGCTACCGCCTCGTGTCGCGTACTGGCAGTGGGGCTGACTACTCCACTGCACGGTAGTGGCGGCGCCAGACCAACCGGTAGACGCGTGTCCAGCGAGGGATCGACCGAACGCCGGGGATGAACGGCACGAGGGCGAGCAACAGCGTGAGCAGCATCATGAGGGCCCACACCTCGGCGTCGCCGTTGTCCGAGCTGTTCATCGGCGGCACTTGGTACCACATCGTGTAGAGCCACAGCCACGCTTGACCGGGGTAGTTGCCGGTCTCGTTCATCATGCCCCACTGCTCGCCCGACAGGTGCCGAGCGGTGGCGACGTCCGCCATGTAGCCGCCGTCAGCGATGAACAGGAGCGGCTTGGTGTAGTCGGTGCCGTACAGCTGCGGCGACGCCAGCAGCGCACCGTCCAGCGCTCCGCTGCGCGCCATGGCGAGCAGCTGGCTCATCATGACTCCGACCGGGCCGTACGGCCCGGTCTTCACCTGCAGCTGACCGTTGAAGGTCGCCGCCGGCGCCACCTTCTCGTAGGCAGCTTCCCAGCTCGCCTGTTGCTTGGAGGTGGCGGACAGGAAGCTCTGCAGCGCTGCCTGGAGCCGGGGGTTGTTCGGCAGGGTGCGGAGCGGATTGACCACGAAGTCATCCGCTGTGTTGAGCGGGATCCGGGCGCCGGCGAGACTCTCGAGCGAGATCGGCCCGATCTTCTGGCTGGCGCCGGCGGTGGTGTTGTACGGCGGCCCATACGTGGCTGTGCCGCTCGTCCCGTCGAGCTCGGTGATCGCGGTCTGCACGAAGTCGGTCGGAGCTGCTCGCGACCAGGACTTGAGCGTGATGGCGTGTTCGTCGGGTGAGGAGAAGACGCCCGCCAGCACGACCACGAGCACGAGGACGACGGCGAAACAGGTGGCGACCTCTTTGAGCAGGTCGTAGCGGACCGTTGGGCCCTCCCACTCGGCCACGTCTCGGTCCGGGTTGAAGCGCTTGGTGCTCACTGTGCCTCCTCGCTCGGGCTGGGTGCGGGCGCCGGTTCGTCGGCTGCCGCG
>Ga0187860_1002699_pt1 | contig 14434 bp, 10 predicted proteins | sample June2016WEW_10_4_FD_132981 | JGI IMG/M metagenome (GOLD analysis project Ga0187860, IMG submission 132981) | Peatland microbial communities from SPRUCE experiment site at the Marcell Experimental Forest, Minnesota, USA - June2016WEW_10_40 | ecosystem: Environmental > Terrestrial > Soil >... | reverse complement strand
AGGTCGCTCGCACCCGGTAGATCCGGCGACAGCTTGGGTCGCTCGAGATGCAGCGGCTGAGGCGCTGGCGTCGCTGCAGCCGGCTTCGCAGCGGGCGGTGTCTCTGGCGCAGCCAAATCCTCCGGTCGAATCTCGCTGTACAGCTCAGCTACCAACCATCCGAGCTCAACGGCGGCTCCAACGACCTTGTCCATAGTCACTCCCAATCTTTGTGCAGACCGGCTCGCCCTTTGCATCATGGGGCGCCAACAGAGGGCTTGCAAGGGCCCGCTGCCAGAAGGGATCGCCATTGGGATACTCTCCGGACTTATCCTCAGCCTTCCCGCTCAACCACGCTCCACGAGCCTGGTGAGCCCACGGCTCGTTGAACTCTGGATCAGTCTCGGCACCGCAGTTTGGACAGCGATAGGGCCAACGGCGCGGAATCTCCTGTCCACCCGTCCCGCACTCATCCTCGTCCGTGCACTTCCATCCGCTGGCGGTGGCCTCGGGAGGCGGAACGTACCCGTAGCTGGTCCGCGGAAGCGGCATCGGTCGCCTAGAAAACAGTCCCACTGGCGCTACGTCCTCTCTAGTTGTGACCGGATGAGCGTCGGTAGCAAAGGCTCGCTGCCGTCGTCGTTGAACATGAGATCAAGATACCTTCGGCGGCGCGAGCCAGGCTGCCCGTCTTGGCCGTGTATGCGAGGTTGCACTCACTGCGGAGACGTGGCGAGCCTCAACTCGACTGAACGTACGAGCTCCAGCCGGAGTGACGTCCAGCGCCGTTGCCAGCCGCCAGAGCGTCGTGATCGAAGGACCATTCTTGCCGCGCTCGATCAGCGACACGTAGGGTCCGGTGGCGATCGCACCGGAAGGCCCTGCTCGGTGCCGCAGAGCCCGGGACTCAGTTCCACCCACGGTGAGCATCAACCGATCCGATGCTTCCTGACCCCGTGCCGATCCGCGGGAGCCCTCGCCCACGGCCGGCTGCCCGCATCTCGGTCGAGCAGGATTAGGCGGCTACGCCGGTCAGAATGGTCGTATGCCGTCGTTGGACTTCGCCGAACGCCTCGGAGACCTCGCGCCCGGCGCGTACCCCGACGGTCTCCGGCCAGCACAGACCCACGTGCTGGATCGGTTCGCCGAGAGCCACACCAGGTCGTCGGACGTCGGGATCGAGCTGCCGACCGGCGAGGGCAAGACGCTCATAGGGCTCCTCATCGCGGACTAGGCCCTCGACGAGGGCATGTCCGTCGCCTACCTGACCGGGACCCGCCAGCTCGCCGACCAGGTGATGGACCAGGCCAGCTCGCTCACAGAGCTGGACACTCACCGCTTCGCCGGGGGTCATTATCCCGGCGCAGCCTTGGACGACTACCACCAGGCCCAAGCGGTTGGAGTCATGAACTACTGGGTGTACTTCAACAGCAGCCCGCGGGTTGAGCCGGCGGACCTCGTGATCTTCGACGACGCCCATCTCGCTGAGCAGCCGCTCTCCGGGCTGTTCACCCTCCGAGTCAGCCGGGCAGCCGCAGGGGGGCGAGCGCTCTACGAGACGCTCTGCGACCTCGTCCTTCAGCACGCCCCCAACGCCTACCCGACGCTGAAGGCGCTCCGAGACGGAGCGGCACCCCCTGGTAGCCCACCCGAGCTCGTGGCGTTCAACGACTGGGCGGCGATCGCTGGCAGTGCCGCCGACGCGATCGGCGACTCGGACTACCTCGAGCAGAGCTTCGACGCCCGCATTGTGTGGCGCACCCTTGCGCCGAACCTGAAGCGATGCGGCGTCCTCGTGGGCCCAACCGGCATCGAGATCCGTCCGTACCACCCGCCGACTCAAACCGTCGCGGGCCACTTACACGCCTCGCACCGCCTCTATCTGTCCGCCACGCTCGGCCGGCCCGGGGACCTGCAGCGCCGGCTCGGCACCCACCCAATCGTGACGATCGACACCCCGGCCGATCTCTGTACCGCGACCACAGGGCGACGGACCTTCCTCCTCAACCCGAGTTCCGGCGAACCGCTCTCCGACGCCGTGCTCGGGTTCGCGCTCGACCAGACCAACGCCGCAGTTGCCGACGGTCCGGGCAGAGCCGCCTGGCTGTGTGCGAGCAACAGCGAGGCCGACGAAGTCGAAGCGCTTCTTCGAGACGCAGGAAGGACCGTCTTCAGACTTCGGGCAGGAGACGATGCCCCGTTCGAACAGTGGCGGACGGCACCGCAGGCACAGCTCATCACCGCCGGGCGGTTCGACGGGCTCGATCTACCCGACGATACGTGCCGCCTCGTCATCATCCCGAGCGTGCCGGCGGCGTCGACCGAGTTCGAACGTTTCGCGGTCGCCTATCTCGGCGATGCCAGTTACATGCGCCACCGAGTCGGACAACGAGTCACCCAGGCGCTCGGGCGAGCCAACCGAACCGAGAACGACAGCGCCCTCTACCTCGGTCTCGACCCAGCGTTCGCCGCCACCCTCGCCGACAGCGCCGTGAGGTCCAGTATCGGACCAGACGTCAACCCGGCCATCCGGTTGGCCCTCGAGCGACACGGACACGGCTGGGACCCGGTGGAGACGGCGGCACGCGACTTCTGGGCCACGCACCGACTACCGAGCGCGAACGATAACGCAGCGCCGGCCGTTTCGTCCCGCCGCCGGCCCGGGCGGGCTCGTCCGGGTCGCACTCAGCTCGCGTCGCCGCCGGCCGATAGTGCTGACGACGAAGTCGCCGCTGTCACCCGTCTCTGGCTCGGCGACCATGCCGGTGCCGCCACGCACGCGGCAGCCGCCGCCGAGAAGCTCACGGCCGCGGGCGAACCCGAGCACAGTGCCTTTTGGCGCTACGTCCAGGCCCACATCCTCTACGACAGTGGCCGGACTCCCGACCTGCCCGCCGCTCGACACGCCGTAGAGGACGCGGTCGCGGCAGCGCCCAGGACAGCGTGGTTTGTCCGGCTGGCTCGGACGGCTGAAAGCCTCGCCGGGAGACAGCTCGACCCGACCGCCCACGACGCGCTCTTTTTGAGCTGGGACGAGTGGCTACGAGAGGCCGGCAGTCGACTGCCGGCTCGCATCGCCGAGGCCCGGGGCCACCTGACCGGTACCCACGATCAGCGGGCCGAAGCCCTGGAGGTCCTGGCGCGTCTGTGTGGTGCTATCGGCGACCGTCCGACGGGACAGAGCGCGACCGACGCCCGCTCGGTGTGGGCGACTTCCCGCAAGGGTCAGCGCAGGGTCTGGGAGGTCAAGACGAGCACGAACCCATTGCCCCGAGACGACGTCAACCAGCTCCTCGGCCAGGTTCGGGAGGAACAGGATCGTCACCCACGAGCCAACGTGGTCGGTTGTCTGCTCGTTGCTTGCGACGGAATCGAGGCCGACGCGGCAAGAGCAGCACGCACCGAGCTCGCTCTCGTCCACGTGGATGCGGCCCTGACACTCTTCGACTTCACCGCCCAGTTGTTCTCGGGCTACCGGACCGCCTACGGATCGGGGACCGCACAGGAACGAGGAGCCGCTCGCGCTGCCACCGAACCACGGTTACCCGGCTCGGACTGGCTCACCCGAGTTCTCGGCCCGACGAACGGCAACATCGTTCGCGCCCAAGACGTCAGAAGCAGGCTCGACGCCACCGGCGTCGGAACGAGACCGACATGAGTGACCCGTCGCCGACGGGGGCCGGGACCAGTGCGTATGCCTCCGGCGGCGGCGGCGTCGTGTTGGAACATGTCTACGGAGCGACCGTTCTCGCCGCACTGTTGATCGGCACGCCCCTTGACCTGCTCGGCGACTCGGTCTTGATCGATCAGGTCGCCTTCCAGGCACGCCGCCTGAGCCCCGTTGACGACCTCGTCGTCACCGGAACGATCGCCGGTCCGGAACCGAGGCGGAGACGAATCGCGATTGCCGTCCGCCGCGATCCGGTCATGGCGCGCTCCGACGAGAAGTTCGTCAGACTGCTCGGGACGATGCTCCAGGCGGTCGCCGAGAACTGGGACGAGGTCGGCGCCGACACGTGGCGTATTGGCCTGATTGTGGCCGCACCGCATAGTGGCGCGCAGCAGACGGCAACGCTCACCGACTTCGCTCGTTCCTTTCCCGGCGCCGAGCGTTTCCGAGAAGCGGTCATGGCACCAGGCACGACGACCGGCGTCGTTCGCCAACGCCTCGAGTACCTGGAGGCCGCCGTCGCCGAGGCCGCCAAGGGCACCGAGGGAGACCTGTCAGCCGAAGTCCTGACTTGGCGGCTCCTGGCCGCCCTCCGAGTCGCGGCCATACGCCTGGAAGGCGACGTCGCCGCGGATCGAGCCTCCTGCATCGGCCGACTCCAGGCGATCACTGACGGCGCCGCCGACGCAGTTACGTTGTTCGATCGACTCGTCGCTCTCGCCGGCCGCTATGTGCCCGCCGGGGCAGAGGTCGATTCGGCCGTGCTTCGCCGCGATCTCGCCGGCCAGCTCCGTATTCAGGGTTCTCTCCGGCACTCGGCCGCATGGTCGACCCTCGATCGGCTTGCCCAGAGGGCGCGATCCCGCACGCGCGCTGGTCTCGATGCCGATGGTCGGACGCTAGAAATCGACCGAGGAGCGCTTCGCACCGAGCTAAAGACAGCGCTGCTCAATGCATCCGGCGCGTGTGCGAGACTCGTGGTCACCGGCGACCCTGACGTAGGGAAGTCCGCGCTTGCGCTCGCCGTGGCTGACGAACTTGTGTCGGACAGCGGCGTTGTGCACGTTCTCAACCTCCGCGACCTTCCGACGCAGACATTGGAACTTGAACACTTGATCGGTGGGCCGATCGGCGACGTGCTGGCTACCGGTTCGGTAGCCGAGACTCGGCTTCTGCTCATCGACGGAGCCGAGGCGGTCCTCGAAGCCTGGTCGTCGGTCTTCTCTGACCTCTCTGCCGCGGCGTTTGCGGCCGGAATCGCCGTCGTCGCTGTTGCACGGGGCGACGCAGCCAGAGCGGTGTCGGCAGCGATGTCAACGGACGGCCAGCCAGTCGAGACCTTTCTCGTGCCGCCACTCGACACTGACGAACAGACGCAGGTCGCGACCAGCTTTCAAAGCCTGGCGCGGTTTTCGACCGACCCAAGGTCGGCGTGGCTGCTCGGGCGTCTGGGCCTCATTGACCTCGTTCTGCGAGCAGACGTCGTAGCAACTCTTCCTGACGGCGCCCTGTCGGAGGCCGACGTGTTTGCTGCCGTGTGGGCACGACTCGTGCGACGAGATGAGCGCCACGGATCTGGCGAACCAAGCCCTGATGCCAGAGAGCAAGCGCTTCTCGCGCTGGCGACGCAGGCAATCACCGGGCAGCCGCCGGTTGTCGTCGATCTCGGCGTCCTTCCCTCGCTGCGCTCCGACGGACTCCTCCTCGCCGCCGGCCCGATTGCCGCGTGGTCAGGCGGTGATCAGTTCGCAACCGACCTGGTTCGCGACTTCGCGATAGCGCGACTGCTGGTCCTCAACGGGTTCGATGCACTCGGCGCTGCCGACGGCCCCAGGTGGGCCATCCGTGCCACGGTCCTTGCCCTGCAGGCGCGCCTTCTCACCTCCGCCGATGTGATCGCGACACGGGAAAGCCTTCAAGCGGCGTTTGATGCTGTGGCCGCAACCCATGGCGATCGGTGGTCCGATCTCGTTGACGAAGCGACGCTCACCCTGGGGTCGTCTCCGGTGGTGCTGGACCAGATCTGGCCGACCCTGTTACGCGACGCAGCATCTGGGTTCGCCAGGCTTGTCCGCTTGATCGCCCAGCGCTACACCGAGCACGGGGCTGCGGATCCTGTTGTCGCCGATCCGCTGGTCGCTCTTTACCTGGCGCACTCCGACGAACTGACCGGCGTATCCGGGGAGATCCTCAAGGCAGCTGGGAAGATGATCACCGCCTTCCTGCGCGGCCTGATTACCCGGGGGCCGGATCGAACCAACCCAACGCGAGTCGCCGTTCGAGAGCGGGCGCTCGCCGCGGCGAGCCTCAAAAGTGAGCAGCCGATCGAGCAACTCGGCTTGCTCGGGCCAGACCTCGATGACAGAGCAGAAGCAGCCCTCCGAGGTGTTGCCGATCAGCACCCGCACCTGTTGTCGAAGGTCGTCGAGTCCCCGACGGCCGTCGGTTGGCTCGGGAACCACCGCGCCGACCTTCTCCTCGCGCTGGCGGAGGCCTACTACATCGAGCACCCCCATCCGGCGCAGAGCCCGTTCGCCATGCGCGGGATCGACGGCGGCATCAGACGCCACACGAGCATGGGCGTCGGTTTCCCGTTCGCAGGCTGGTACGCCGGGCCGTTTCGGATGCTGCTGCACGTTCGACCCCTCGAAACGCTGGCTTTCATCAACCGCATGCTCGACCACGCTGCCAGCATCAGCGCCCGCAGGCTCGAAAGCCTGACCACCGCAGAACCCGAGAGTGGGCTCGACGTCGACCTTCCGCACTTCGGCCGTCGCACGCTCACAGGAGACGCTCGGGCTTGGTCCTGGTATCGGGGAACGACCATCGGCCCCTACCCATGCGTCAGCGCGCTCCTCGCGGTCGAAGTAGCGGTAGACCGCTGGCACGAGGCCGGAGTGCCGCTGGAGACCGTTACCTACCGGCTCCTCGAGCACAGCCATAACCTGGCCACCCTCGGTCTGGCGATCGGATTCCTCGTCCGACATCTCGACGAGGTCACCACCGAACTCGACAGTTTCCTCACTCAGCCCGCCATCTGGGAGCTGGAGTTCGGGCGCATGGTCGGCGAGCACGGATTGCTCCACGCCCAACGCGACGACCCCGAGGTCCACGGCTTCGACAAGCGCCGCTACAGCTTGACTGACGTGGCCAGCGCGCTCACTGTGCAGGCGATGCTCAGCCACGATGCCACCCGTATCGCTGCCCTTGAGGAGCTCGCCGACCAACTCGTTGCAAACGCCGCCGACGACCAAGGGACCGTCGACCCGACGGTGCATGTCTGGGCGAGCGGACTACGAGCGTCGAGCTTCGAAGCCACCACCCTCGATGACGGACGGATCATGCTCCAGGCCAAACCGCCGCCTGAGGTCGAGGCCGCTCGTCAGGTACAGCAAGCCGAGATGAACCTCGCCAACGAGGGATATCGCCTGCTCAACACATACGCGATCGATGCCGATCGTCGTCCGACGGAGCTGTCCCAGATCGAGAACGACATCGCGGTTGCCCGCCAGCTCGCCGAGCACCCGCCGCCCTCGCTCGGCCGCTCCGGCATGGACGCCGTCGTTGCGCTGGCCGCAACAGCGCTCATCGCCCACGGCGAGGATCGGCACCACCTTTCTCGCGACGACCTTGAGTGGGCCGCAGTCGAGATCATCGATGCCATGCTCCCGCCTCCGGGCAGCAGCGGGCTTGAATACTCGGGCTCCTGGTACTCGCCCGGAGCCGACCGCTCGGCGGCAACTGCCCTTCCGAGCCTATTGCTCCCATCCTTCAACGAGACGGCCGCCGACGGCGGGTTTAACGACGAGGATCTGGCAACGATCAAAGCGGCTCTCACGAATTCAGCGGCCAGCTTCACCGACGAGGTCCGCAGAGTGGCTGGCGCGGCGCTCGCCCCCGTCTGGACAGCTCCATGCCGCGAGCTACTGGACGGACAGTGCCGGCACGAGATTGCTTACCGAAGCGTCGAAGACGGTCTGAGAGACTGCCGACTCGGACCATGGGCCGGGCAGAGGCGTGACCCGCAGCCACTAACCGGAGAACTTGCCCAAGAGCTGGTCGAGGTCGACGGCGCAGACCTTCTTATCGACCTACTTACGGGGCCGATCGCCGCGCTGGCTGCCGCAGTGGGCTCGAACGCCTGCATAGGGGCGCAAGCCCGGACGCTGCTTGACGCCGTCCTCGCCGCACACCGACGCGCCGCGATCGCTTGGTCCGCTGGTAGGTACACGATGCGAGACGAAGGGCAATCGCCAGTCGTGACGGCTCTCGTTGATCTCCACCGAGTCGGCTACGACCAAGACCTCGACCAGCACGTCCTAGCCCTGATAGATGACCCGGCAGCACTGTGGCAGCTCCTCCGCCTGCTCGCCGAAGTCGCAACCTACGATCCCGAGCGACGAGACATCGTCTTTGCGCTGTGGCCCGGGCTGATGGCCAGCGTGCTCGAGGAGATTGGCAAAGGCCGAGACCCCAGACGCACCGGGACCAACAAGAGCGACTTTCGAAGGAGCGACGCGTTCGGAGCGCTCGTGTTGCATCCACAACTGCGGATCAGCGACAAGGACCCTGACACGACGCTCACCGAAGCCTGCGCCAACTGGATCGCCCTCGGGGCGGTGAGGTCAGAAGTGGAGCAGTGGCTGCCGCTCGCAACCGGCTCCGTCGAGGCGCTCGACTCGATTGTCAGCTACGTCCGCACGTTGCCCTCAGAACAACAGGTCGACCCCGGCTTGACCTGGGTGGACAGCATCATCCGCGGCCGTTACGACCGGTTCAGCGGACAGACCTGGCATCTTGCGACGTGGCTCTCCGAGCTTCGCGGAGCCGTCCCCGAGAGCGGTGAACCGTTGCGCCAGTTGAGGAGCATCGTCGACGGCTTCGCCAAAGCCGGGGACGACAGGTTCGTCGCGATCCAGCGTGCTGAAGAAGGGCCGGAGGCGAGCTCGACCAAGGTCTAGTCCAAGGTACGCACCGGACTCCCGATGACAGCCTCGTGAGCGGGAGCACGAAAGCGGACTCCGGTGAGGCCGAGAACTATCGGTGCCCGAGCCGGCGAAGCGCGATCATGGTCGCCGATGGCGATCCGCAAGACCCTGCCAGGCTGCGCGGTGCAGTCACCGGACTATGAGGTCGTGGTCCTGATCGATGCGTGGGACGATGAGACCGGGCTGGTATATCCCAGTGGCGAGGGAGCACCGAACTTAGTCCGCGGCGACTACCTCCCTGGTTCCGACACGCCCGCCAGCTTTTGGCCGCAGCTTGCAGCGCCATACGCCGGGTGGCGAATCAACGTCGTGCCCACGCCGGTGCGGATCCGGCTAGGAGGACGACAACCCAAAAGAGGTTGGCGCTGCGGACCGTCGGGGACGTACCCCGAAGGTCAATACCCACGGCGATTTTCGGGAAACTCGCAAGCGAGCGCAAACGTTGAGGCAGGCGACTGCCTTGGCGCCGCCCTATGCAAGTGCGTTTACTCTCGCAGCATGAGGCGATAGACAGCAACACCGGATGAACGGACGCGACTTGCCGCGTCTGGCGACGCAGTTGAGGGTGCTGCTGAGGTGCTCTGGAAGCTGTCGGAGGGAAACGCAGTGCCGAAGTCGACATTGCACCGCATGCGGCGCAACCCGTACTACGCCGACTACGTGCGACGGAACGGCGTGCGCCACGAGGGCAACCACGCGCCCTTGGTCTCCCAGGAGCTGTTCGACGAGGTCCAGAACCTGCTCGATGCTCGCAACAACACTGCTGGCGAGAAGCGGCGGGTCCACCAGCACTACCTGAAGGGCAGCGTCCTCTGTGCCCCGCGTGGTGCTCGCCTCTGCATCACCAAGGCCGTCAACCGGGCAAGGCAGTGAGTACCTGTGGTTCGGGGCGGCGTCTTCCTTCTCCGAGTGAGCCACAGGCCAGCAGACGCTAGGCTCATTTGCCGTGGGGTCGCAAAGTGAGCAGATCGCCGAATACCTTCGCCTCTCTGACCACGAGTTGCTCACCATCATGGCCGATATTGGTCCGATCGAAGGCGCGAGCACTGCCGATGAGTCAAACCGGGAGCTGATCGGCAAAGCTTGGTTCGCGGTGAGGGCCAACGAACTCCGGGAGAAGGTCTGCCTATATCCGGCAGTTGTGTACAGCCTTGGATCGGATACCGAGCACGACCCGGTGATTCTTGCTGGTCTTGTCCTGGACGCGATCTCTGCGGTGGAAGGTCAACCGACGCTATTCGCCTTTGCCGCGCTTCTTGTCCGCCGAGGACTCCATCGCTACTGTCTTCCGAACTCCCCCTAACGTATGATGAACGGTGATTTCTCGGTACCGAAGCTGCTATTCATGGACGCCATCCTGAATGCATCAACGGTAGACGACGTAGACGGTCGACCAGCGAAGTTCGAGAAGGTTCAGGAACTCCAATCTTTGGGCTATCTCGGTAGTGACATCGTATCGAGCGACTCGTTTAATGAGGATAGTGACAGGCGCTCCTCAAGACTCGATAAACACCTCGAGCTCTTGAAGGCAACTTACCCGCTTTGCCCATTCCCACAAGAAGAGACCGCAAGGATCATGGCCACTGATGTGATGACGTCGTGGTCCCGAAGGTGGGGTATTAACGTTATTCGTCCGAGTCCGAATCAGTATGTAATTGTATGCCAGCTCGGTATGCTGAACCTTCCCACGCTTCTATGTAGGGCTGTGTTCTCGCAATGGAAGGTCAATTTCTTGGGGGCTTCGCAAGCGTCAACGGAAAAGGAGGACCAACCACCAGTACAAGCGCTGACGAGGCTACTCCGTGTCACGCTGTGGAGTGTCCGCTTGACCGGCGACGTCGACTTTCCATGTCATGTGTGGCTCAAGAACGCCGAGTGGACTCGTGCGGACTGGATGTCTGACTACTGCGAAAGGTTCTTGCTGCACCATGAGGCGGCGCATGTCGCACTTGGCGATCTAGACGGAGATCAGGATGGCTCAACCGTAAACTCCTTGGACCGGGAGATCCGGGCTGACATCCGCGCTTTGTTGACGTCGGGTGCGGCGGAGGATCCGCTCCGGGTTGGAGCGCCAGATATTTGGACCCGCGAGTCGGCGGCTCTTTTCGTTGGTGCATTGGTAACAGTGCTCACGTGCGTCGAACTTGCGTCTAGGTACTTTTATGCCGTGCAACCCCGGACCCACGTGCCGTCCGAGATTCGCATTCGAGCGCTCAGTAATGTTCTCCTTACTGTGTGGGGTCGCGAGCTGACTGAACTGTCATTCGGAGCATTCGTGCCAACGCTTCGAGAGATCACCGCGCCACTGTTCTCACCGCCCAAGGCATTCCAAAGCGGCCTTTGGCAAGCACTCGCGCAATCAGGTCCACTTCTCAATCCCCCTGGGATCGGTCCAAACATGGATCGGGTGAAGGGCGAGTACCTGGATGGATTCGCTTCAATCGAGGGTTTTTCGCTGGAACAGCATCTTTGTGCCTACTTCTGGGCACGAGAGGGCTCTTCCGACGCAGCTCGGGGTCGATTCCCGCCTAGCACTGAGATCGACGATACAGCCCGCGGAGCGCGGCTTGTTTTGAACACCCTGACCAGTACTCTGGAGCGGCTCGTTGAAACCAGAGCATCAGGTGGGGGCATCCCGTGGTGGCGGGTCGTAGCTGATGTCAACGATGTGGTACCTGACATGCACGATCTAATCGGGCCCTTCGCTATTGCTGCTCTCCTCAAGCACGAAGACCCGCTAGGGCTACTTGCGTGGCTTGCCCGGTGAGCCAATGGAGCATCGCGGAAATGGCTGGGTGGCTGGGACGCCGGGGAGGCGGGTCCAGATTCGTTCGGCGCGGGAGCGATCGAGAGTTCTTACACTAAAAAGGTCGTGCAGCGTGCGACGAAGTGTCTCGACGAATTGGTGGCCGCGAGTAGTTACTTGTTCAAGCCACTGTTTCGTGTTCGGGTTGGTGGAATTTGTTGGCGTGCCACCGAGACCAAAGAACCAGCTGGCTGGCGGAGGAGTCTCTTGCCATCTGCAGAAGCGCCGAGAGCCTCCCCACACTCGGTCGAAGTCATCCCACCGTGTAGTCCTATAGCGCTTGCTATGCCGGGATCGACCTGGTCAAGTGCCTCGGCGACGGTGTCTGACCATCCATTCAGGGTCGGTAGGACGGACGAGATCGCAGACCTCCGAGAGGAGGAACGACTTGTTACCGAACAGGTCGTCGCGTGTCGCAAGACGGCTGACCAGCTAGGGCTGGAAGTCGTTGCCGAATTTGTGGGCTTCAGAGAAGCGGCCAGGAACCTGGCTAGGTCTGGGCTCCGAGCAGTGATTCCACGGCTGAAAGGTGCACACGTCGAGGTCGTGCTCGTAACGGAGGTTGACAAGTCTTTGTGCGACCGAGCGCTAGCGGGAGTTTCCTGGCTATCCGCTGAGGGCTGATTTCGGGGTCTCAGAAGAAAGTTTTCGAATAGGCGCGTGACCAGCGCGTTTGTCCTGCTCAGGTGCTCGCGATTTGTCGCCGGGTAGTGTATTACCTAGATATGGCTTCTCTCGTCGGCAAGAAGCAGGGCTCCAAGACCTACTACTACCTCGTCGAGTCGGCCCGGGTGGAGGGAAAGCCCCGCATCGTCTCGCAGCGCTACCTCGGCTCGGCCGACGAGATCGCGACGAGGCTGTCGGAGTCCGGGCCCGGCGAGCCGACGCGTACCCAGCACCGGAGCTTCGGGGATCTGGCGGCTACCTGGGGCGTGCTCGAGCGTCTCGGAGTGGCCCGGATCATCGACGACGTCGTCGGCTCCCGGCGCTCGGACGCTGCCGGGTCTGTCGGCACCTATCTCGCCCTCGCCTGTGCCAATCGAGTGGTGGCGCCGTGCTCGAAGCTCGCCTTCTCGGACTGGTGGCAGAGAACGGCCGGTGACCGGCTGGTGCGCCTTCCGGGTGGGGCTCTCGACCACCGCCGCTTCTGGGACGCGATGGACGCCATCACCCCCGAGCAGCTGAGGGGGATCGAACGCCGGGTGACCGCCTCCATGGTGGCGAGCTTCGGCCTCGACTGCAGCGGCCTCGTGCTCGACATGACGAACTTCGCCACCTTCATCGACTCGGCCAACGATCGGGCACCGGTCGCGCAGCGCGGTCACGCCAAGCAGAAGCGCACCGATCTCCGCCTCGTCGGGCTCGGGCTCGTCGTCACGACCGACGGCGGCATCCCGATCGTCAGCCACACCTATGCCGGCAACCGGCCCGACGTCACGCAGTTCGCCGACGTCGTGAGCGAGCTGACGGCCCGCTACGACGTGATCGCCGCCGAGGGCGACGAGCTCACCTTGGTCTACGACGCCGGCCAGGACTCCGCCGCCAACCAGGCGCTCATCGAGGAGAGCCGGCTGCACTTCGTCGGATCGCTCCGCCCGAGCGACCACGCCGACCTGCTCAGAGTGGCTCGGTCGCGCTATCGCAGTGTCGACGGGGAGGCCTTCCCCGGGCTGACCGCCTTCGAGGCGAGGACCACGGCCCTCGGGGCCGAGCGCCGGGTGGTCGTCACCCACTCGGCCGAGCTGCACGACAAGCAGTCGCGGGGCTTCGCACAGACCCTGGCCAAGGCGTCTCGGCGTCTCGGCGAGATGGCGGCCCGCCTCGAGCGGGGACGGACGCGCAGGAACAGGGCGGCCGTCGAGGCCGAGATCGCCGAGATCTGCTCGGCCCGCTGGGTGGCGCGCTGTATCACCACCACGCTCACCGGCAGGACACCGTCGAGCTTCCGCCTCGAGTACTCCCTCGACGACGAGGCGCGTCGATCGCTTGAGGACGAGCTGTTCGGCAAGCGCATCCTGTTCACCGACCACGAGGACTGGACGATCCCCGAGATCGTGGCCGCCTACCGCTCGCAGTGGCAGGTCGAGGCCGACTTCCGCCAGATGAAGGACCCCGCCGTCGTCTCGTTCAGCCCGATGTTCCACTGGACCGACCAGAAGATCCGCGTGCACGCCTTCTACTGCGTGCTGGCGCTCGCCGTCGCCCGCCTCATGGTGCGCGAGGCATCGAGAGCGGGTCTGGCGATGAGCGTGCGCGAGCTGCTCTCGAGCCTGGCGGGCATCGAAGAGACCGTCCTGCTCTACGCCGGCGAGCGAGGACGGCCCCGAGCCCGCCACATGCTCACCGACATGGACCCGACCCAGCGCCGTCTCTACGACCTGTTCGGCCTCGACGACTACGCCCCCAAGCGTTGAGTTAGGTAATACGCGACGAACCGCCCGACACCGTCATCTACCAGGGCGAACGGCGGCGCAGCCTGGGGTAGCCCGGAAACTCGCGCCAGGAGTGGTGGATGCGCGCTTCTATCAGTTCGGGAGCGGAATCTTCGGCCAGGAGCGCCAACACTGGCAGGCTGACTCAGCCTTCCGACGGTGCAGTGTGCCCAGCCGTCGCAGGTCTTGTCGGGAGCCCAGTAGGTATGGGCCTCCTCCGGGTGCCCGCAGACGGGGCATCGGCCTCCAGACTCCGGGAGTGGCTGAGTTGTCACCGGCAGACATCCTGTCTCAGGCTGGCAGGGATTTGTGACCGGCTACGACCCCAGGAACGTTGCCTGTCGCGGCATTAGCGGGAGGGGGCAAGCCCCCTCCCGGCCTCCCCCACCGTGTCCGTCCACGAAGGACTGTGTCGCGGCCAGGATCAACCGAGTCCCAGGCTCGACAGGCGGTCCCGGATGAGGTCGGCACGCCGCTGCTTGTCCAGGATCCGACTTTCGAACAGTTTCGTCCGAACCTCGACAACAACGTTGAGGCCGCCCACGTCAAAGGCACTCTT
>Ga0187860_1002694_pt1 | contig 14446 bp, 7 predicted proteins | sample June2016WEW_10_4_FD_132981 | JGI IMG/M metagenome (GOLD analysis project Ga0187860, IMG submission 132981) | Peatland microbial communities from SPRUCE experiment site at the Marcell Experimental Forest, Minnesota, USA - June2016WEW_10_40 | ecosystem: Environmental > Terrestrial > Soil > Wetlands... | reverse complement strand
TTACAGGCAGCCTTTAGTCTCGCCTACATCAAGGCGACACACCCCTCCTCGTGCTGCGACGGGGGAATACAACAACCGTATGATCCCCCTTACACCTAGGGAACGGGAGGTTAGACGCCTTCAACGCCAGGGGAATACGCAGAGGACAGGGGCCTTTGGAATTGATCCCATCGGGGGTGCTTCCACCCTGATGTCTGGGGCGACTAGCTTCTTTAGCCCTCAGCTTTCGACTGACTTCCTGGAGCTGCCGCAGTCGCTCCGTGAAAAGCGAGAGATTTACCGGCATTTCTACAATGCCGATCCTCTTGTGGGTCAATCCATCGACTTGCACACGGAACTACCCTTAAGCAAGGTGCGTCTCGGCACTCCGAGACCGCGTACTTGTCCGAAGGGATTTGAATCGGCCGACAGCTACGGCAAGTACATCCTTTGGTTTTTTGAGACGTGGGCAAAGAAAGTTCGTCTTTTTCACCATCTCATTACCTCGGTCCATCACTACTGGCTTGACGGCAGCATCTTTATTTTTGCGGAAGACTCCACGGTCGATGTTCCTCAAGAGGTTGGCTACGAGAAGCGACAGATTGGAACTCAATCAATCATCGACGATGAAGGCAACGCGAAAGAAGAGCCTGAGTTTGGGTGGATTGAAAGGGCTGACCGTGAAGAGTTAGAGCTTGCCTACTACAAGAGGCACTACAAGGGGTGGGACAAGCTCATCGTTCTACCTATCGATCAAGTCAAGGTCACTACGTATTCATTTACGGACAAGTGTCGTATCGAGTTAATCCCGAGCGACCGGGATCGAGCGCTTATTGAGCAGGCAAAGATCGGAAATGACCCTATTGCTGACGAGATGGTTGCGGAGATCCCCGAAGAAGTACGTGATTACATCTCCTCAGGACGGTTGATCCCTCTTGGTACGGATCCCGAAGAAGGTTCTTTCTGCTATCACTTGGCCGGGCGCCGTGGGGCTGGAGAAGAGCTGGGACAGTCCATCCTCGATAGGTGTCATATTGAAGGCACCCCTGTTCTTTCAAAACGTGCTCAGGTAGTGCAACAAATCCCTATTGAAGAACTAGACCCAGATACGGATCTGGTTCTTAGTCACGCTGGTGTGTGGAGAGAGTTTGAGGTTGGTAGCCGATTTGTATCAGAAGAAATCATACTTCTACACGTAGCCAAAATCTATCCCCCTATTGGCTGCACCAAGGATCACAAGTATCCTGTGCTCAGGAGCGGGCAAGTCATCAAAATGGTGGCTGGGGACATTGAGCCTGGAGACTACCTCCAAGTCGCCCAAGTCCCTCTAACACAATCTCTCAAGAACGTGGATCTCGCCGATTTCATGCACGGTATCGAGGGTGTTTATAGAGCCAGTAAATCTAAGGGTGAATCCCCTCTTCACCTTGAAGTCGTAGACAGAACGCAGAATGCGTTCACGGTCAAGTACAAGAAAGACCAAACGGATCCAAAAAAGGTTGGTCGTACAAACGACCTTAACTCCATTCTTCAGTGGGCTTCAACGCTCGCGGAACCTGTGGCAATGCGTTCGGCTGAAGTGTGTGAACGTTTCGGATTGCACCCTATAACTCTCAAAGAACTGAGAGTGCAACTCACTGCACTTGGTTACTGTGTCGGTGTCACTAAGGGGAAGACACTCATTTTTCCTCCAAATCAGTCAGGGTTAAGTGCACCCACTAGCGCAGACTATTCTAAGACATTCCCGCGCTATCTTGAACTTGATGGGGATCTCGGATACTTCCTCGGTTTTTGGCTTGGGGATGGGGATATTGCAAGACGAGACGGCCTGGATTACGGTATTATTGACTTCACGTACGGGCCTAACGAGCTTGCCTCTGTGGCGTCTATTGAGCATAAAATCAAGCCTATGCTTGATCGCCTCAAGGTGGTTTGGTCAGAGAGCCTAGTAGGAGCAGGCATCCACATGAATGGGAGCCAGGATGCTCTAGCTCGTTGGATAGCTAATAATTTTGGGCATGTTTGTGAAGACAAACATTTGCCTGATTGGATTTTCGATGCCCCTAGAGACTTTTTGTTTGGTCTTCTTCGAGGCTTCGTGGATTCTGACGGAGATGTCGTTCGAAAGAAAGATGGTAGTGTCAGCGTCAAGTTCAACAACACGAATGCTGCACTCATGGAGCAGATTTTCCTGCTTTGCACATCGCTTGGTATTCCAGCTTCTAAGACCAAACCCGCTAAAGAACGATGGGTCAAGCAAGCAAATGGTCAAATGGCGTGGGCCAAACCTGTGCATTTCGTTCATTTTACGAGTGGTCCATCAGTTAAGTCGTTTTTTGAAACTGGCTTTCTTGCGAAGCGCCTAGATCCAGATGTGTGGAAGGACGGTCGATCTGGTTCTCGTCATATAGAGTACGAGGGAAATCTTTATTATCGAGTGCAAAAGATCGGAACTGCTTTGCACAAAGGACCAGTATACAGCCTCAATGTGCATGTTGATCATACTTTCTACGCTGGAAACATCAATAATTTCAACTGCTTAAGGCTTTTGTACTATAAGGAGAAGCTTCGTCAGGCCCAAACGCAGATTGCTAGTCGCGCGATGACCCCCAAGCGCCTTGTTTGGGCGGACGACATCTCGTTGGCTGACCTCGATGAGCTTCGTGAGCAGGTTGACCTCTCCCTCGTTGATCCTGATTATTCCATCGTAACGAACTATGAGCTGCATTGGGAAGAGATGGGATCGAAGGACCGTCTCCTTGATTTGTCAGGAGAATACGAGCTTGTCAACAAGGAGCTGTATTCCGGTCTCGGGGTTACCGAGAGCTTGTTGTCTGGGGAGACTCTCTACTCCGGGGATCGTCTAAAGCTTGAGGTCATCAATACTCGCTACATGTTCTTGAGGGAAATCCTTCAGGAGTACGTCGAGGAATATCTTTTCAAGCCCGTGGCTCGTAGGAAGGGCTTTGTTGAGAAGAACGAATGGGGGGAAGAAGTTGTTCTCTACCCGCGCTTGTCCTTCACTCGGTTGCCGCTTCGAGATAGCCAAGACACCTTTGATGCGCTTCTCAACCTCTATCAGAAGGGCTCTATCCCGGTTGAGACTATTCTTGAGCTGTTCAACCTCGATTCCGAGGACATCAAGTCGAAGTTGGATCAAGATCGGTACACGGGAAATGACGCGACTTTCAATGAGGTTCTCCGAGGTATTTACGGAGGCGTTGCCGATAAGCTCATTGAGTCGACGGATGTTGTGGATCGCATTCAAAAAGGTCTGGGTCTGAAGACGAAGGCAGCGGCTCCGGCGGCGGAAGATAATCGCTTCTGAACCTTTTATCCGTAGACATGTCCATGGATGTGTGGTCGACCAAAGACCTATACGAGCTTGAGACGGAAGAGTCTGACCGACTCGTTCGTCCATCGCCTAAGGTCCGACCCCCGAGACACGACAAGCGCCGGGAAACGATGGATACGGATCGCGATCCCGATGTCGACGACGATCCTGACATCAAGCGCGACAAGGACCTTTCTCTCAATTACAAAACAATTGGAGGGTCGATTGCGTCTCGTGTCTTAGGACGTTACTTGGAATGCGATCCTCTTGCTTTGCGGGTGGCTACTCGTTTCGTCCAAACGGATCTCGATCGAACAGGCCTTAATGACGAGTACGTTCGAGTTGTACGTAAGGATACTGGGGAGACAACCCACGTCAAAAAAGATACGCTGAAGGGACCCGAAGGCGCAAAGTACAAGGTTGTTCGGGATGAGAAAGAAGAGGGAGGAGAGAAAGGGGGTCCGTCGAAAGAGGATGTTGATGAAGTTCTCGAGATGGCAGAAAGGAATCCCAAGCTTAAGGGGATGCTCGATATTCTCTCTGACCCTAAGCACAAGGAGCATACAACCTTAACTTCTTTGCCCAATATGCCCGTCAACGTCATGATCAAAGACGTTGAGCTTCCCGAGGGTATCCATACGATAGGAGACCTTCAGGCTGTTGTACAACAAGCGAAGGCCAAGGGTTCTAAAGCTCCGAGGAAAGGTCCTAAGAATCTATCCCCAAAGGAAGGTCCTAAGCCTAAAGGCCCCCCTGGGAAAGGACCCTCTACAAGCTTTCCTCAAGGCATGAAAACGCCCTTTTATTTTGATGAGGATTACAGTTACGGGGGACCTTCTCGTGAAGAGAAAGAGGCACTCAAGAGTTGGATTGAAGAAGGAGGCCACGAGAAGCCAGATTTCAAAGAATGGGCGGATAAGCAGAAAACGGTGAGCGAAGAGGATGGCAAGCTTCTCTTTCCATCAAAGGGTAAAAAAGTACCTTTTGAGAATCTTCCCTCATCGGCTCAAGCGAAGCTGAAACGTCAATTCGAGAAGCATGTCAAGACACAACGTAATGTGGATGCGTTGAGGGAGTTGGCCAAAGATCCTAGGACGAAAAAGATTCTGAGGGATTTGGCTAACACAGAGAGCCCTCTTCGACAGAAGATTGAGGATGAGGCTCGGGAAGAGCGGCGCGACTTAGAAGAGTCTGATATTCGAAAGACGATCCCTCAGCTCGCTCATATGAAGCTGCCTGATGGATTTTCTTCAGCCCAAGATGTCATTGATGCCGCTGAGAAAGGTTTTGGTCCTCCCCCGGAGCCTAAGCGACCAAGAGCAAATCGACAAGAGGTTGCACGCTCCGAAGCGGCCCTATCCGAAACCTTCCCCGAGGATGTTAGAGAACGTCTTTCGGAAATGGATCTGCATCCGCACGATGTTAGTGACCTAATTAGCCACTACCGAGCTGCGATGAAGGTGAAAGTCCCGGATGAGGACATCTCGGAGATTGCTAAAGGTCTGCATACTTTTGACATTCATGAGCTAGAGCCTCCGGAACAGATTACCTTCAATGGAAAGAAGGTACCTTTCAAAGACTTGAGCCCTGAGGATCAAAGTGAAGCTTTTGCACAGTACAAGATGCGATCTTTGGCCGCCAGCTTGGCTTCCGAGCAACGCATCACCGATAGCCTATCGAAAGCAGGACTCTCTAAAGGTCCTGCACGTCTCATTTCAGAGACTCTTATCAAGTCAGGCGACAAAGACCTAGACGATGATAAGGTGCAGAAGTTTTTTTCCAAGTCTCTTGCCTCGGCCATGGCCTCCCAGCCTTTGAAGGAGGAGGAAGTTCAGGAGATACTTAAGAAAGTAGGGGACAACCCTGCTGCTAAGAAGTTGGTTGCCGCTTATGTTCAAGCGTCAAGCTACGTGGAAGCTCGTCTAAAATTTCTGTCTGGAGATGTTAGTTACGAGGACTCCCAGATCACGGAGTTCGATAGTCCTTCTGAAATCGCTCGCAAGATGCAGAAAGCTAGCGAGTTCATTAAGGAGAAGACAAAGGGGTTGCCCCCAGAAGCTTGTGTTGTGGATCCGGCGATGGAGTTCCGCAATCGTGTTCTGGATCGCGTGACTTATCTTGATGAAGCGAAGGTCCCCTTTGTTCGTGGATACCTCCAAGACTACGAAATGGAGGAATACGAGGAAAAGATTAAGGACTTTAAGAAGCGGGAGTCTGAATACTCGAAGGCACTCAAAAAAGAGAGGACGACTCGCGAGAAGGAATTATCCAAAGGGGAAGAGGGTATCTATCGTTCCCCCTCGGTTCCTGAGGAGGGTACGAAGGAGGATGAAAAGGATCTGGAGAGTCGCCTTTCTAGAAAAGGTATTCACCGTCCTAATAAGCCCGTACAACCGCCCGCCTACGGTCACTGGAAGCACAAGAGGAAGGTCGAGGATAGCGCGAAGGAATCTTTTAACTGGCTCAAGGAGCTTTTCGGATTCTTGAAGGGAGAGCGTACTAAGCAGGCATCCCTTACGATGGCTGAACGCGTTGTGCTTAGAACAGCTCTCCCTGACCCAAACCAACGCAGAGCTTTTCTTGCTGAAATAGGTCTAACACAAAATCCCTATTCTTCTTATCCGCCCCAATGGATGATGGCCGCTTCTTCACCTAAGATACACACAGCGCTCTATTGGGGCCAAAAACCCTATGGGGGCACCGCTCCTTACCAGGGATGGTCTCAGCTTCAGGCCAGGGACTTCAGTGACCAGGATTCGACAAACATCCTGAAGGCGGCTCGTGAATGGCTGAAGCTTCCCGTTCTTGGACGGGAGATCAAAGGATTGTACCCGGATACGCAATTTCGGGCGGCTCTCGATCTCGCGATTCGGGATCATGAGAACGGCAAGTATTCCGTTGGGCTCCACCCGACAGTCTACAACGAGTTGCTCGCCAAGCTGTCGAAGCAATCCGACCCTTATGAGCTGGTTACTGGAAAACCGGATTCAGTGCCGACAAAGACGGCAGGGTATGGGTATGGCGTTACCAAATCCATTTATACGAACACTACCACGGAGAGATCAACCATGAGTGCATCGGCAAGAATTCGTGTTTTCGCATCGCAGGTAGCCCCTCAGAACCCTGAGCTGGCTTTCGATATGGTGAATCTGGCGGATGAAATCCAGAAAGAAGAAACCGTCGAGAATCCTGAAGCCAAGCAGGCTGCCATCCGTCTTGCGGCCAAGACTCAGAACAAATTCGAGGCGTTGCGTTCGCTCACTATTCGCCAAGCTGCTCAGAATCCTCAAGCAAGATCCGCTTTCCTCCCTCTTCTCCAATTCCTGAAGTCTTGAGGGTTACCGAAGCGGATTCAAAACCCCAACGATAAGGATGTTCACGATGATCCCCAAGTTCTCCAAAGATGAAGCCAACCCCATCCTGGCCCGACTCGACAGGATCACATCAACAATCCAGGCCAACCACGCTACGTGGGGAATGCCCTTTGATACGGCGAAGTCCATCGTCAACGCCATCGATCAGACGGCCGATGCAATCGAGGTTGCGGCCTATGGACAGGAATCCATGGCTCTTCGCCAAGAAGAGATCGTGAAGCAAGCTTCGGCGATGCCTCCGCGCACGGCTCAGGTTCTTCAACATGAGTCTGATGAAAGTTACATGAATACTTTCACGACCAACCCGGACACGATCCAGATCGAGGCCGACGAAAATTATATGCGGGCGTATGGTACCCCGGATCAGTCTTCGGCGGTCACTCATGGAGTCTCGACGAGCGGAAGACCCCTCACGCCGCACAAGTGATCCTACCCTACCTTATTCTGTCTGACATCTAGCTCTGATTATATGCCTGCTACTGTTTTACAAATCGGATCTTTACGAACTTGCTCTAAATGCCATGAGAGTAAGTCAGTGGTGGAGTTTTCTCCATCACCTAGAGTTAAGAGCGGTTTGCAGAGAGAATGTAAGCAGTGCGTATCAAGTCGGGCAACGGCTTGGTGGCGTAACAACACCAGTAAATACAATGATGGGCGTAGAGTTCGTCGATACAATATAGATGTAAATGTTCTGTGGGAACAACAGAATGGCCTGTGCGCTATATATCACGAACTCATGTTACCTAAGGGTAAAAAGGCTCGTTCTGTTGTTGTGGATCATGACCAGAGATGCTGTTCAAGTCGAGGTACATGTTGTGGGAAGTGCGTTAGAGGGTTAGTTCACAGTCGTTGCAACATTGTACTTGGTGTTCTGGAGAAGGAAAGCAAAACTCTGGGGTTGGCTAAGGAATATCTTCGGCGATACGAGGAAAAAGGAGCTTCCCTTGGCCATTGATTACTGGCGCCTCACGAAGGAGTTTTCCGTCGGGGATATGGTGCAGAGGTATGCCCCTGGACAGGGCGGATACTCGCTCTCTCCTTTTTTAGGTCGAGTGACGGCTGTGCATCGAGGTCTAGGAGTCGTTGATGTTCAGTTTCCATATGGGCATGAAAGGATGTTTCCCGACGACATCGTCATTGTGAGCCCTCAATCCACGAGCTGGTTCCCTCCCACGCTCATGGATACGACGTACATGGGCCTCGATACCCAAAGAGCACGGGAGCTGTGGGCATCTTCGGCAGCACGTAAGCTCTGGAGGACTACCGAGGTCCCTCAAGGGTTTCATCTTGATCTTGCTCGTCTCTGGACCAAGGGCGCCGGAGAAGTTCAAGCTTACGATGATCTCTGGCACAAGTACGCAAAGTTTGGAACAAGCGATGATGACATCAAAGACGAGGTTGGTAAGTTCTACCTCGTAGGCAGAAATCTTGCCGAAGCCCTCGTTCAACAGTTCGCTCGACGTACCGCTACCTACTGGGTCGCTCAAAACCGGCAGTACCGGGTAACTCGTGACGAGCACAAAAACAAGTGTCCCGTGTGTCCTAAGTGCGGTACGCAGATGAGGAAGACTACCTACAAGATGGATAAGGGGACCAAGCATCGCCTCTTCGCTTGTCCTAAGGATCTCTTCCTTATCAAACAAGACTCGATTCTTGGACCTGAAGGACAACCTGTGGAGTGGTGATGAGCTACAATTACGATCGTCGAAATCAACAAGCCTATACAGAGAGATCCTCGGGCACTCGGCTGGATCGAACCTCACACTCTCACCTTACGTCAGCCCAGATTGCAGAGCATCTTCTGAAGAGCGCTAATCGACTCTACAGTCATCGGTCAGAGCTTCATGGGGATTAAGACATTCTTCATGATGCCTATTCGGATGCAACCGGGTTGGTGACTCAGGGTCTTTATGAGGATCCAGACGTGCAGGCAACCATGAATATGGTTGAGCAAGTGAGTCATCAGCTTATGACTGCGGCTCAACATATGGAACACCTCGCTCGACTCATCAAGAGTGGGAAAAAAGGGTAGTAATAGTGCTTTTTTGAGAATGGGATTGAGGTAACGGTGGCTTTTTTCAAGTACGCAAGTGCACAGATCGTTAAGTCATCGCTCAATGCGGCTGACTGGGACTGGATCCGTGCAAAGGCTCTCTCTCCAGCCCCCGGATCCAATCAGAAGACTGCTGGAGTTCTTCTCCAAGAGTACGATCCAAACAACTTCCTCTTAACCCATTGCACCATCATTGCATCCGTAGATACGGAGCCTGTAGATCAATCTCTCGGTCGGTCCATGGTCGATGGCTTTCAGATCGATCGCAGGTTCGCGGATTACTACATCACGCCCCAAACAACAAAGTTCATCAACAACAACTGTTGCGTCCCTGGAACTATGATCCTCATGGGGGATGGATCTGAAAAACCCATTGAAGACGTTAAAGTTGGGGATTTTGTTGTAACTCACACTGGAGTAATACGAAGAGTTACCGAGGTTTTCGTTCACCCCTTCAGAGGATTTCTTCGAAGCATTAAGAGGTTAGGTGATCCTCGCACGTTGGATGTGTCTCCGGAACATCCTATTTTCGCAATGGTCCCTTCTACAACATGTGCTTGTGGTTGTGGTACTTCTATTGATCGTCGTGCTCGTAAGGCGGCCGTACATAGGTTCCAAGACTACGTTCGTGGGCATGGGTCTAAAACTCGTCAAAATCCTAAGCCAGGTTATGATTGGATCTCTTCTGGACTTCTAAGTAAGGGTGATTTTCTATCTACACCCCGTCTCCAAGGGGAGATAGAAGAACCTGGAGTAACCCCAGGGAAAGCTCGTCTTCTTGGTTACTACCTTGCCGAGGGTTTTTACCACAGGCAGAAAGAACATCGTGTCTCTAAAGAGAAAAGAGATACTTTAGGTCTTTCCGACGGGTCTAGTGTTCCTGTATCCGTTAGCTTTGGTCTAAACCTTGACGAAACAGATACTCTTGTTTCTGAAATTCGTCAACTGCTAAAGGATGAATTTGGGGTTGGTTCTTCTGTGAATAGTGTGAGTGCTAATGGGGTCACTGTTTACAGTCAGCAGTCTATTGAGCTGGTACAGTTTTTCCGTGATCATGCAACTGAGTATGCTCAGACAAAGAGATTGAAGGCGCACGTTCTTCAGTGGCCTCTTTCTTTGCAACGGGAGCTTGCTCAAGCATGGATTGAAGGTGACGGTTGTGTCGAATCTACGGCTGGTGGTTGGATCAATGTCGTATCAGCATCTCCTGACCTAATTTCCCAAATGCATGTCATTTTTGGTCGTATTGGTGTTTTTGCGACTAGATCACGGCGTGTTGCAGTAGGACGTAAGAGAGTTCGTGTAGCAAATGGTAATTTCAAGGTTGTCAATGACCCTACCAAAACAAGTATCGCTTATGCATTGCAAGTAGGGTCGGTTCACGCGGATATGTTGCTTGGGGGCTCATTTTTAGAGCCTCTATATAGGCGATCCATCAGAAATAGGCACAAACACAAATTGGGATTTCGTATTAGCGATGAACGCACGATGTTTCCAATTAGGTCTGTCACGAAAGTGCCTTACGAAGGGGTTTTACACAATTTTGAAACTGAAGTCGATCACTCGTATGTGGCAAACGGTATCGCCGTTCATAACTCGGATGCATGGGAGCGCAAGCTCTTGCTCGGTTGTTTCAAGACTTTCATCGGCGCGGAGAACTACGTCGAGCACATCCAGATTCCTGAGCTATCCAAAGGCAAGATCATTGATGCCGCCGCTCGGAACATTGGGGACTCGATTTACGTAGACATTCTTATCGCGACCAGTCGAAAGCACAAACCCCTTGTCGATGCAATTACGAGCGGAAAGATTAGCACGCTCTCCATGGGGTGCTCCGTTGAGTACACGATCTGTACGAAATGTGGAAACGTAGCGGCTGACGAAACCAATCTTTGCCCCCATGTCCGGTACTTCAAGGGTAGTGATTTCGTCGATGATCTTGGTGTCAAACGCAAGATCGCAGAGCTTTGCGGCCATACTTCCGATCCTACCTCGGTAAAGTTCATAGAGGCTTCGTGGGTAGCCAATCCCGCGTTCACGGGGGCGGTACTTCGAAGCATCTTGAATCCTGGAGAGATTGAGAATCTCGGGAACAAGATTCAAGTCGCTTTTTCGAATCCTTCTCAGGGTTCTATTCAAACTGCTTTTTCGAAAGCGGCTCGTGTGCAGAGTCACGACTTCAACATTCTGAGGTTTGCTCAAGATCAAGGGCTTCCAGAGGGTCAGGGAGGACAATCCGAAGGTCAAGATCAGGCCAAAAAGGATTCCGACGATCCGGTCAGCAAGCTTGTAGACGAGTTTGCTGACATGATTCGGGAGAGAGCCGTCGAGAAGGTTCGAAAGGACTTGGACAAGAATGAAGCTTCTCGACTTCGAGGTACCCCCGAAAATACGAATGATACTCTTATAAAGTCTGCTCTATACCACCCTGAGTGGCGCCGAATCAGTCTAATAGTCCATAGGATGACTCGTAACGCGTCAGCAACAAGAGTCATTCTTGCTGGGCTCATCCTTCATAAGAGTGGGGGATGGAAAGTCGTTCAGAAGGGTGGCTTCTCAGGGCGTCAGATTCTCGCCATTTCTCGTGTACTCGACAAAATGATCAAATGTTCTTCAATGGCAGGTGAATCCCGAGTCTACCAGACGGTTCTGGCTCTTGGGGGAACTGCTCCATATGTAGATGCATCAATGTATCTGGCGGCTTGTCGTCAGCTACTAGGTCGACCCCCTACCGGAAGCGAGTCTGCCCTCTTGATCGAAAAAGGACAGTTGTACTCCTTGGGGTCGTGAGGATCTTTCTATATTAACGCTAAAAGCGAGGAAAAGGGCACCTGTCATGCGAGCACGAACTACCTGGAACACGAGCGATATCCTTCAGAGAACAGCAACTACGACTCGAAGGGCTGATCCTTACGCGATGAACCAGGATCATCTGAAGCCGCAGCCTGCCGTGGGTCAATACCTGACCGGCGACCCTTCCGCATTTGCTGAAGACATCACCACTCCGAATAACTGGAGAGAGGAATACTCTGGAGGCGCTGTGAGACGAAACGAAATCGGTTTGCCGGAAGATCGATCGGACACGTTCAACCATCCCGAGAAGACGGCGGCCCTCAACGAGCAGGCTCTCCTCAAGAAGTCCGACCTCACAATTCGGATTGCTCGGAAGATGCTTGGGAATGCCCCTGAGAAAGCCATTGAGGATCAGGCTGTAGCCCTCATGAACATGTCGGACCAGGCGGTCATCGACACGTACAACCGCTTGGCCAATGACCAGGGTCAAGAGCAGCAGTCTCCTGAGGAACAAGCCAAGGAGCAAGCCAAGCAAGCTGCCATTAGCGGAGACAAGGTTGCTTTCGATCAAGCAATGGAAAAGCTCGTTCGGTTGGCTTCTGAGCAACAGCAGCAACAGCAGGGTGGTCAGCAACAGCAGGGTGGTCAGCAACAGCAAGATCAGCAGGCTGCTCAGCAACAGCAGGGTGGTCAGCAACAGAAAGATCAGCAGGCTGCTCAGCAACAGCAGGGTGGTCAGCAACAGCAAGATCAGCAGGCTGCTCAGCAACAGCAGGGTGGTCAGCAACAGCAGGGTGGTCAGCAACAGCAGGGCGCCTGGTATGACACGAAGGGTCAGCGTCCAGGACATCCTGGCAAGGACACCGGTCCTTATGCTGGTCAACAACAGCAATCGGCCAAGCCCTTGAATGTCGAGGCTGAAGTTCAGCAGATGATCGAGCAGGAAGCCTCGAAGATGCGTCAGGCCTATGGGCAGCAGCAACAGGGTGGACAGCAAGTTCCTGCTCCTCAGCAGCAACAGGGTGGACAGCAAGTTCCTGCTCCTCAGCAGCAACAGGGTGGACAGCAAGTTCCTGCTCCTCAGCAGCAACAGGGTGGACAGCAAGCTCCTGCTCCTCAGCAGCAGCAATCCGGTTGGCAACAGCAACAGGGTCAGCAAGCTCCTGTACAGCAAGCTCCTGCTCCTCAGCAGCAGCAATCCGGTTGGCAACAGCAACAGGGTGGAGCCACTTGCCAGTCTGATGACGCTCTCCTCGATCAGATGATCGCCCCGAGCACTACAGACCAGACGATTTCGGAGATGGACATCGAGATGCAACCCCCCACGATGGATATTGGCGACGTGTCCTTCCAGCCGGGGGAAGATGCCATGCTTCGCGAAATCTTCTCGAGCGATGAGCTTATTGCCGCTCAACAAGCCCAACAAGCCCAACAAGCTCAAGATCAGCAACAAGGTGGCCAGCAGCAACAGGGTCAAGGCCAACACCAAGCGAACATTCGAACGGCAGCCTATCGAACGGTTGGAGCACGACCTACGGTAGGTGTGAGTCGAATCGGTGGTTCCGTGAACCCTGGCTATTCTGCGGGTGGAAACCAGGAGATTTCAAGACTCGGTTCTCTCTGGCAGACCGCACCGGACGTTCGCGAAGCTTTCGGTCTCAAGACCTGATTGCCGAACGTCCTTGAAGTTTAGGTCTCATAACTTGAGACCCAAAATATAGATGTAGACCAAATCAAATCAGATCAAAGAACCCCAGCGACTTTGCCCCTAAGGAGATAGGTCTACAATGACAACCTATGCTGTTGGCGGCCAGTCCTCGGGCGATTTCCGGGAGACCAGCGCTCGTGTGCAACTCCTCCACGTCGTAACCCGCAATTCAGTTGGGGTTCTGACGCCGGACGCGTTCACACAAACGAATCCTCCCAGTGGCGTCGCCCAGGTCTCGACCACTCTCGCAACAATCACGAAGGTCGGTGTTCTCGGAGGCACGTATGCCTTTACGAGACCTGATTATGGCAATGGCTTCCATGGAGGCCCGCCACTCTACACGGGTTCTGCTCAATCTGGAGCGAAACCTCTCGGTATCTTCATCAACGATGCCATCGGCAATGCGTTTGAAAACACCCCTGGTATCGCCAGCGGTCGTGGTCCCTACATCAGTGGTGTTGGGGGAACCGTTGGTAACTCGATCTACGAGACCAAAGTCCAACTCTCGCAGAACTCTCTCACTGCGGGTACCGCCATTACTTACGCAGCGGGTAACCGTCTCTACGCGTCGATCAATGGCTTGGTCACCAACGTCCTCTCGGATGCCTACGAGTTGAACACCGGAAGCTATCAAGCTCCCTCGTTCACGTATCCCACAGTGCAGTTTACAACAGTGGGTGTCGTGAAGGTTGCCCCTGACGCCAACAGCTCGCTCCTCGTTTACGACACGAGGATTTGAAGAAAGAGGAGCGAAGGAAAACATCATGCCGCAAGTAGACAATGCCCTCAAGCAGCAGGTCATCAGCGAGTACATCAAGACGGCCGCCGGTCGTGCCAAGCTCGCTTCTTCGATGATCCAGCCACTACGTCTCCGTCGAGATTATACGGCGGTCGGTCGTAAGACCTTCCTCGTCGAGCAGCTTCCCGACGGCGCGCTTCCGATCTACGACAAGGACCCGGATGTTACGGCATACGTGGTCGGCGAAGAAGGCGAAAACATCCTCGCCATCCAGAAGCCTCGTCGTGTGATCTTCCCCCTGTTCGAGGTCGCCTCGAACCCGGAGATCCCGCTCACTCAAATCAAGGAGCGTCGGTTCGACCTCATCGAGCGTGCTCAGGACCTCGCCAAGGCGCAGATCCAGGCCGCTGAAGACGAGCGCGTATTCGCAGTTCTCGACTCCATCGCGGTGTCGGGCTTCGATACC
>Ga0187860_1002692_pt1 | contig 14457 bp, 13 predicted proteins | sample June2016WEW_10_4_FD_132981 | JGI IMG/M metagenome (GOLD analysis project Ga0187860, IMG submission 132981) | Peatland microbial communities from SPRUCE experiment site at the Marcell Experimental Forest, Minnesota, USA - June2016WEW_10_40 | ecosystem: Environmental > Terrestrial > Soil >... | reverse complement strand
TCGACGCTCCTGACTTTCGACGCCGTGGTCGACGCCATCGGCCAGATCGAGGCCAAGCGCGCGGCCAAAGCCGCGGCCGAGTAGCCCGTAGGTCCTCTGCCATGTCGCTCGACGCTCTTTTCGAAACTTCACGCCGTGCCCCGCGGCTCGCCGGCCGGGGATTGGTCAAGGCCTATCGCTACACGTTCTCGCCGCTGGTCGGCTTTCATTGCCGGCATCTGCCGACCTGCTCGGACTATGCCGACCAGGCGATCGACCGCTACGGCCTCTGGGCCGGCGGCTGGATGACGCTAGCCCGCCTGTTGCGCTGTCAGCCTTGGGGCACGGCCGGACTAGATTTCGTTGCCGATACCCTTCCGCCGAAGGCGCGCTGGTATTTGCCCTGGCGTTACGCGCGCTGGCGCGGCACGAATGCGGCGCCGCGCGCGGGCGAGCCGGCCTAGCCGCTCGCGCCTCCGCTTGCTTCGGCGCCAGACTTACTGTGCCCAACTCCCAAGAGGATGTTTTATGGCTGAAGGCAAGGCACAACCGATTCGACGCCTCAATCCCCCCGAGCTTGGCAGCCCGCCCGGCTATTCGCAGATCGTGGACGTGCGGGCCAGCCGCATCATCTTCATCGCCGGCCAGACCGCTCTTGACCGCCACGGCGCGCTGGTCGGCAAAAACGACTTTCCGGCGCAGGCTGAGCAAGTCTTCCGAAACTTAAATACAGCGCTGCTGTCGGTCGGCTGCACGGCAAGCAATCTCGCGAAACTGACCGTCTTCCTCCGCGACATGGGTCATCTTTCAGCCTATCGGGAGGCGCGGAATCGTTTCTTTGCGAGCGTCACTCCACCCGCGGCACCCGCCGTGACGTTGATCGAGGTGTCGAAGTTGTATGGTCCGGATTTCCTGATCGAGATCGAAGCCGTGGCCGCAATTTGAGAGAAAAGACGGAGATGGCCACTTTGGCCCGGAGTCTAGAATCCAAACTGAGACACTACCGGCCCCTCCCCCATTTGCCTTCGCGGTTGCATGCGCTAAATAGCGATCAATACCGCTTACCTGCGTTCGTAGGCAGCGAGTGAGCAACAGGAGCCAAGATAATGGTCGCGCTGACCTTTCCCGACGGCGCACGCCGGGAATTTCCACCAAACATCACCGGACTGGATATCGCCAAAGGCATTTCGCCGTCGCTTACCAAGCGCACGGTCGCCATGGCGCTCGACGGCAAGCTCGCTGACCTTGCCGATCCGATCGAGCACGACGCGAAAATCGAGTTCCTCACGCGCGATGATCCGCGCGCGCTGGAGCTCATTCGCCACGACGCAGCGCACGTGCTCGCCGAGGCGGTACAGACCCTGTGGCCGGGCACGCAGGTCACCATCGGGCCGGTGATCGACAACGGTTTTTATTACGATTTCTTTCGCAACCAGCCGTTCACGCCCGAAGATTTCGACGCGATCGAGAAAAAAATGCGCGAGATCATCGCGCGCGACAAACCCTTCACCAAGGAGGTGTGGTCGCGCGACGAGGCGAAAAAGGTGTTTCGCGACAAGGGCGAGCTGTTCAAGGTCGAGCTGGTCGATGCGATCCCGGAAGATCAGCAACTAAAAATCTACAAGCAGGGCGATTGGTTCGATCTCTGCCGCGGCCCGCACATGACCTCAACCGGCAAGATCGGCAACGCGTTCAAGCTGATGAAGGTGGCCGGCGCCTACTGGCGCGGCGATTCGAACCGCGAAATGCTGTCGCGCATTTACGGCACCGCGTTCGCCAAGCAGGAGGAGCTCGACGCCTATCTGAAGCAGATCGAGGAAGCGGAAAAGCGCGACCACCGCAAGCTCGGCCGTGAAATGGATCTGTTTCATTTTCAGGAGCAGGCGCCCGGTTCCGTATTTTGGCACCCGAACGGCTGGACGCTGTTCCAAACGCTGGAGAACTACATCCGCCGCCGGCAGAGCGATGCCGGCTATGCCGAGGTCAACGCGCCGCAGCTCATCGATTCATCGCTGTGGGTCGCGTCCGGCCACATGGCCACGTTCCGCGAAGGCATGTTCCTCATCGAGCCGCGCGAGGAGGACGAGCGCACCTACGTAGTCAAGCCGATGAACTGCCCCGGCCACATCCAGATTTTCAAGAACGGGCTGAAATCCTACCGCGATCTGCCGTTCAAGATCGCGGAGTTCGGCAAGGTGCACCGCTTCGAGCCGTCGGGCGCGCTGCACGGGCTGATGCGCGTGCGTGCCTTCACGCAGGACGACGCGCACATTTTTATCACCGAGGAGCAGATTGCTGACGAAGTGCTCAAGGTCAACGATCTGATCCTGTCGATCTACCAGGATTTCGGCTTCGACGACGTGCGCATCAAGTTCTCCGACCGGCCGGACAAGCGCATCGGCGACGATGCCGTGTGGGATAAGGCCGAGGCGGCCTTGATGCAGGCGCTGAAAGCGTCGGGACGGCCATGGACTCTCAACAAAGGCGAAGGCGCCTTTTACGGCCCCAAACTCGAATATGTGCTGCGCGACGCCATCGGCCGCGACTGGCAGTGCGGCACCGTTCAGGTCGATCTCAACATGCCGGGCCGGCTCGGCGCCTTCTATATCGACGAGCACTCGAACAAGATAACGCCGGTGATGCTGCACCGCGCCATGTTCGGTTCGCTCGAGCGCTTCACCGGAATCATGATCGAGCACTATGCGGGACACTTGCCGCTGTGGCTCTCGCCGCTACAGGCGGTGATCGCCACCATCACCTCCGATGCCGACGATTATGCACGCGAGGCGATCGCGGCGGCGCAGCGCGCAGGGCTACGCGTCGAAGGCGACCTGCACAACGAGAAGATCAATTACAAAGTCCGCGAGCACTCCTTGGCGAAGGTGCCGGTCTTGCTCGTCGTTGGCAAAAAGGAGGCAGCCGAGCGCACGGTGTCGATCCGCCGTCTCGGCAAAGAGGGCCAACGGGTGATGCCGCTCGACGCCGCGCTGGCGGCGTTAGCGCAGGAAGCGGTGCCGCCTGATGTCGGGCGCATGAAGAAAGCAGCATAGCCGTGGGCGGCCGCCACCACTCAGCGCGCCAGCACCTCGATCTCGCCGTCGACGCCGGTGATGACCTTGAAGTCGCGCTGGAAAGTCTTGCCTTCGTTGCGCGCGATCACGCGATAGTCGCCCTCGGCGAGCACGACGCGGGGGAAGGCGCCGATCGATTCCTTGATCACGTCGCCGCCTGGGGTCAGCACCGTCCATTGCGTGTTGGCTAGCGCCTCGCCGCGCGAATCGTTCACCAGCTTGAGCGTGATGACCGCGGCGCGATGGGTGACGACGATATCGGTGAGCTTGGCGGTCTGCACGTGCACATCCGAGCGCACGACGGAATTGCCTTCGCCGTAATTCGACACGATGTAATAGGTGCCTTCCGGAAGCAATACGACGTCGCCGGACAAAACGCTGTGCGCGATCGGCCGGCGCTCCGTTGTGTCGAATTGGCTGCCGGTGAAGATGTCGAACGATATTTGTCCGGTGGGGATGCGGACGTCGCCGACGCGGCCCTCTAGCCGAATTCCACCGGCAGGAATCTCGAAAACCTCGCGCACCGTTTCGGTGCGCAGTTGCACGGCCTTCGCCGCATTGGCGAGTCCGAGGCTCGCGTCAACAACATAGTTGCCGGGCGGCAGCACAAAAGTTGGCGCCGCCGCTTTGTCCTCTTTGAGGAGGCGGAAAACTCCCGTGGCGTCCGGCTTTGCAGCGTAGACGCGCCAGATAAGGCCGCCACTGATCGGCGGCGCGTCGTGGCCATAGCGGGCGGAGACAGCGAGCGCCACGTGTCCCGCCGGAATCATGGGCACGGCCTGCGCGAGCGGCTGAGCGGATAGCGGCAGCGGCGGGACGAGCGTAGCCCCCGGCGACCCGGTGCCCGGGGCGACCGGCACGGGAGTGGTCAATTCCGGCGCCATGAGATTGCGCGTCTGCGAATGGGCATGAATCGACGCTAACGGCAGCAACAGCAACGCGACCGCCCAAGCGGCGCCGCGCCCAATCCCGCTCAAGCCCCGCCCTGGCATGGGGTTTTTTCGATCTCAATCGCGGCAATTTCATGCCCCACCGGAAGGTGCGGCCGAATAGGCCGGTACAACGGGTTGGCGCCTTCGCCGTGATAGGCCTAACAATTGTTACGCTTCGTTCCATAACCGATCATGGATTGGGGCAAATCCCGCTTTCGCCGCGGGAAATTCGAGGACTCAGTGACAATAACAGACGTTGGACCTAAGCCCCTTACGGGGAAACCCGGCCGGCCTCTGATCGGGCTTGTTCTCGGCAGCGGGGCGGCGCGCGGCTTTGCCCATATCGGGGTTATTCACGCGCTGATCGAGCATGGCATCACGCCCGACATTGTTGTCGGCACCTCGATCGGCGCCTTGGTCGGCGGCTGCTACGCCGACAACCAACTCGATGAACTCGAAAACTGGGCGCGCTCCCTCACCTTCCGGCGCATCCTCGGCTACCTGGACGTCAGGATTGGCGGCTCGGGGCTGATCGGCGGCGGCCGTCTGGCCCGGCGGCTCACGGAGGCGATCGGCACGACGTCGATCGAGGATCTGCCTATCCGCTTCGCGGCTATTGCGACCGAGGTCGGAACCGGTCACGAGATCTGGCTGACGCGAGGCTCCTTGTCGCTGGCGATGCGGGCCTCCTATGCCTTGCCGGGAGTATTTCCTCCGGTGCGTCTCGGCGGGCGCTGGCTGGTCGACGGAGCCCTGGTAAATCCGGTTCCAGTGACGGCGGCGCGCGCCTTCGGCGCACGTGTCGTCATCGCGGTCAATCTCGACGCCGATCGCTTTGCCCGCGGCGCCACCATCGCGAGCCACGGCTCCGATTCGAGTGACGAACCCGCGGCTCCGCCGGCGGGAGCGCCGCACAAATCGTTCATCGGCTTGCGCAAAATGTTTGGGGCCGAGCGGGCGCTAAAACGCCAAGTGTTTGGCGGCGACGCCCGGCCGGGCTTTTCCACAGTGATGATCGAGGCATTCAACATCATGCAGGATCGCCTCACCCGGATGCGGCTCGCCGGCGACCCGCCGGACGTGCACATCACGCCGCATATCGGGCATATCGGCTGGCTCGATTTCCACCGCGCCGCGGAAGCGATCGCGGCGGGTAAGAGCGCCACGGAAAAGGCGCTGGAGCCGATCATCGATACAATTGCCGCGCTCGGCTAAAGTGACGAAAACTTCAGAACAAAAAATCCTTATCGCGAAGGGGATTGTTGCCCACAGCTCGTGTGACACGCGATCTGCGTCGAACTGCAACTCAACAAGCACGCGGTGCTCGCCGTCGCGTTACTGGTCGTGGTCGCAGCAGCCGTGGGCGGCGTGCCGGGAACGACGCAAATGGTCCGACAGTTCGCCGCCGCGGCGTTGCAGATCATCATGCAATTCGTGACCGTCGAAGTTTGCGCCAGCCTGATTTTGCCTTGGGCTAAAGCAGCGTGTGCGGCGATGCTGATCGCCGCGCCGACAAGGATCGCAATGCCTCGCATGATGCCTCCGCCAGCTCAGACACGAGCCATCATAGCGCGACGCCGCTGCAAAATCGCTAGGCTGTCATGATGTAGTCGCGCATCGCCACTGACTCGCGCTCCATCTCATGCACCCGGTGCTTAACGATGTCGCCGATCGACACGACGCCGACGAGGCGACCCTGGTCGACGACCGGCATGTGGCGAAACTTGCCGGCGGTCATACGCTCCATGATGTTGGCCACCGGCTCGCTTTCGTTGCAGGTCTCGACTTTGCGCGTCATCGTCCGGTTCACCGGCTCCTCGAGAGCCGACGCGCCGCGCGCGGCCAATGAGCGCATGACGTCACGCTCGGAGATGATGCCGGCGATGCGTTGATCGGCGCCGACGATGAGCGCGGCGCCGATACGCTTCTCAGCGAGAAGCCGCACCGCTTCGGCAAGGCTTGCGGTTGAATCGATGGTAACGACATCGCGGCCCTTGCCCGCGAGAATGATGCTGACGGTCATCGTGGCCTCCCTTGCTTCACGAACATGCGGCCCGCAACAACGGACTAGCAAAAGTTGTGAAGACAATGTTTTGGGTCGGCGCCGGGTTCCATCGGCGGGCATCTAACTAAATCGGCGGACCGTTGCTCGACCGTTGGTCCGTCCTCGGCTGCCTGCGCCGCATTGCGGTGCAGCATCGAGTCTCGCTTGGGTCGCCCATAAAACCAGCGCCGACTCTAACTCAATTTATAACACCAAATACGGCAGCCGCGTGATGCAACCGCCCGGCTACGCAGCTCACCACGGCCATAGAAGATCAGATTGGTTTTATCTTTTCGCGCAGGCCTTTCTTCTCCAATCGCGGCATGCTTCGTCGCAAAAGAAAGGCAATTCATCCACATAAATTCACAATCGTAATCGTCATGCCGGCAAATCCCGCCTGGCTGACCTTCTCGAGTTCGTTCGCGACCTGATCGTCACGACCATGCCGCCGGAGCAGTTGGGGGAAAAATGCCAAGCTTCAGCTTGTTGGCATTGAACATTGCCGGGTCTGCGCGTGTCCGGTTTCCGCCTTTTTCTCGCGATGCTGCGATGCAGCACACAAAGTGTGCATTATCAGATTTGAATTACGAGCAGATTTCCCGGGAGATCAGCCGCTGCGCCTGGCGTCGAATTCCTTCCGGGGAAACACGGGATCGAACGCATTGAAAAGCAACAAGCCGGCAAGAAAGCCGCCGATATGAGCCTGCCAAGCGATTTCCTGCCCTGCCGCCTCTCCTATCGAGACGGACCCAAGACCGAAAAGAGCATTGAGTCCGATCCAAACGCCGAGGAACATCAGGAAGCGGGGATCGCGCAACGTCGCCATCAGCGAGGCTGCCGGCACGCGATAAGCATTGCTGTTATTCTCGCCTCGCCACAATCCCAGTGGTCCGCCTTGCTGAAAGACAAAACGCAGCGCCGCGGCCATGGCGCCGGAAATCGCCGCCGAAGCGCCGATCATCGGCACCATCGCTCCGGGATGACTGACGAGATGCGCAAACGCACCCGCCGCGGCCACCACAAGCATGAACGCTACGTATCGCCATGCTCCAAAGCGGCGCGCCAACGCGGTACCGAATGGCAGGAGCCAAGCCACATTGACGCCGATATGCAAGAGGTCGGCGTGGAGAAAGGCATAGGTGAAAAACGTCCATAGATCGGCGCCGAAGCCGCCCGGGAATGAGCCGCCGACTACGACATCGAGATCGTAACGCGCCGGAATAAACGCGAAAGTGAGCAGAAATCGCAGGTCTTCCGCGTCGGTCAAGAAGAACGCGCGTAAGGCATGCACAATGACCAGCACAGCCACCGTCGCGACCACGACCGGCGGTACATTGAACATCGGTTCTGAACGCTGATTCACCGGGGATGCACCTGACGTTCCGCCGAGATAGGCCGCGATGGCCGCAACGGCAAGCGCCGTTTGCCACGATTGTGCGCAACGAAAAACAAAAGGGAGGACCACAGTCCTCCCTTTTGCAGCTTGCGCGGGGTTTCGCACCAGACGCCGGCAACGTGGGTGTTTCCCAAATCGCTTGGCGTCCGTCACATCCCCTCGCCTCCCCTTGCCGCAACGCTGCCGAGGAGCCATCGGCGGCGTGTGAACGTCGGTAAACCCACCCTAGGCCACCGGGCCGGCCCCGCCAACGTCAACGTTTTGTTAGGATTAATCGAACGTTGCCGCCGCGCTGGCGCGCCGAAATGCGCCGACGGCACAGCGCCTGCTCCAACCACAACAGCACGGCCGAACCCTGTCATCCATGTCCCAATCGGGGACAGAGGTGTGCGGCGGGGGGAGCGCGCGTGCGGGAGCGAGTCTGTTCATGAAACACGCCGCCAGCCGCGAACTGTATACTTATTGGGAAGAAAAGCGCGGAACACGCCCAGCGCCCGAACGCGCCGAGATCGAACCGGGCGCCATTCGTGGCGTGCTCAGCGACGCCTTCATCCTTGCGCTCGACCCCAGCGCCAGTCATCCGGTCCGCCTCGCCGGCACACGAGTTTGCGCGTTGTTCGGCCGCGAAATCAAAGGGGAACCATTCCTCGACCTGTGGGCGGCGGCGAGCCGGCCCATCGTCGAGGGTTTGCTTTCGATTCTTTCCGACGAATGTACCGGCACGGTGGCCGGCGTAACGGCACACAATGCCGGCGGCGAACCGATCGACCTTGAGCTTTTGTTGTTACCGCTTGGAACGCGGCGACCAAGTTTCGCGCGCACGATCGGAGTGCTCGCCCCGCTCAAGATTCCGCAATGGCTGGGCGTAAGCCCAATCGGCGCGCTGACGCTTGGAGGCCGTCGCCATGTCGGAGCGGCACTCGAGAAGCGCCTCCTGCCCCGCTTTATGGCACCCCGTGGCCGGCGCGGCCTGGTGGTCTATGAAGGCGGGCGGACGACTGCCCCTGGTAATGAAGACGGACCGAGCGCGGCGTGAGGCTAGCGGGCGAATACGCGTTAATCGCGACTAACGCGGCGTTAACACCGCGCGCCTAGGCTCCCTGCACGCGACGGCAGGCACGTAGGCGGCATGGCGTTACCTCAACCAAAGTCGGCATTGCGAGCGCTTAGCGAAGAGCGCCGCCGTTTTCAGCGCGTGCGGGTCGATCTGTTGGGCCGCTACATGCTGCCGGACCGGCGCGAGTTTCCCTGTCAGGTGGTGAATATGTCGCCGGGCGGTATGGCGGTGATCGCGCCAGTCGGCGGCCAGCCAGGCGAACGCGTCATCGCCTATGTCGATCATTTGGGCCGGCTCGAAGGCCACATCGCGCGCATTTTTCAGAACGGCTTCGCAATGACAATCTCGGCGACGCCGCGTAAGCGCGACAAGCTCGCCGCACAACTGACCTGGCTCGCCAACCGCCATATCCTCGGTTTGCCGGAAGACCGCCGCCACGGCCGTGTCGCGCCGCGCAACCCGATCGGGCGCCTGATCCTGCCGAACGGCATCAACGTCAGCTGCCGCATTATCGACGTCTCGCAATCAGGCGCCGGCGTCGCGAGCGACCAGAGGCCGCCGATCGGTTCGCTCGTCACGCTCGGCAAGGTGCAGGGCCGCGTGGTGCGCCACCTCGAAGACGGCTTCGCCATCGAGTTCACGCGGCTGCAGCATCCGGACTTTCTCGAAGACGCCATCACTGGCGGATAGCAAGCTTCAGGCGGCCAGGAACTTCGCGACCACAGGCTTGAGGATCTCGAGCCGCTCGACCTGCGGCACGTGACCGCAATCCTTGATGATCTCGATTCGCGATTTGGCGATCCGCGCAGCGAACTCCTTGGCATAAACCGACGAGATTAGTGCATCGTCTTCGCCCCAAACAATCAGCGTGTCCGCTTTGATGCGGTGCATGCGCTTTTTCAGACCCTTGTCGGGGATGGGCCACACGAATTTGCCCGTGGCGCCGAGCGCCCAGACCAGATCGGCGGTGACTACTGCCAATTTCTTCGGGTCGCTCGGCATCTGCAGCGCCGCCTGCACCGGCGGGGAATCGAGATGCTTGTAAAGGGTCGCCACTAGTTTCTCCGGCGGCATCAGCATGTAGGGCGCAACCGGCGCGTCGTCGCGCCACAGCCCGATGGGATCGAGCAACACCATCTTGCTGATGCGCTCCGGCCGATGCGCGGCGAGCTCGCACGCCATCATGCCACCGAACGACGTACCGATGACCGGCACTGTCGGCAAATCGAGCGCGTCGAGGATTTCGTCGTAAATCAAAACGAGATCCCACAGGCTGTCGACCGCATAGATCGACTCGCGAACCGTATCGCCTGTCCCGGGATGATGCGGGGCGTACACCGTGTGGCGCTCGCACAGCCATTCGACGAACGGATCCCAGATTGGCCCGCCCGCGGCGTGCAGATAGACGAGCGGTGGACCGCTACCGGCGGTTTTCACCTTCGCCTCGAAATTGCAGTGCCGTATCGGGATCGTCTTTACGGTGGGAGTAGCCATGTTTTACATCCGAGCTTGAAATGAGGGATTTGCAAAACAGCACGATCGCACGGCGACCGCGCAACGAACGATGTCCGTGCCGCCGGCGTCAGGCCGTGGCCAGCTCTCGCTCCTTAACCGGCCTGCTACGCAATCGCTTCGGCCACCAATGGTTCTCCCATTTCTTGTCCTCCCAGATGTTCTGGAGGTGCGGAAGAACCTCACGCCCGAACAGCTCGATATTTTTGTTGGCCAGACCGTGCGGCATCGATCCGAACTGGAGCACGACCATCAGATGGCCGACGTTCAGGCGCTTGGCCATGCTCTCAAGTTTTTCACGGACCGTAGCCGGACTGCCAACGACGACGAATTCCTTGTCGATCATGTCTTTGGCGTTCAGCGGCTTGAGTTCGATGGAGAGGTTACTGAATTGCAGGAAATCCTTTCCCGACTGGAGAATGTTCAACAAGCTCTTGTAGTCCGAATAGCCAGGCGGAGCGATCTGATACGTCGGCTGGTGCAGGAGTTTGTGATAGAAGTACTCGACGTGCCTGGCGTATTCCTCTTCCGCTTTCTGGTCGGTTTCGGCCACGCCGACGACCTGGAGAAATGACGCGCGATACGGGTTTGCGTCCTTGCCTTTGGCGGCCGCGCGCTCCCAGAACCGGTCCATCACGTTATATGCCGACTTGCCGCCGAAATAGCTCAGATAGGCGTATGGCAGATTGCGGTCGTGGCAATAATCCCAGGTCGACGAACTCGCGGCGCCCGGCACCAGCAGCGGCGGATGCGGATCCTGTACCGGCCGCGGCCATAGGTTCACCTTTGGCAGCTGGTAATACTTCCCGTTCCAGGCAAAAAATTCCTTGGCCGTCCACGCTTTCAGCATGAGCTCGATCGCTTCCCGCCAGCGTTCGCGCTGCTCCATGGGCGTCACGCCGTAACTGATATTGGCGTCGCAGCCGAGACCAAGCGGCACCCCGGCAACCAATCGGCCGCCGCTGATACAATCGAGCACCGCGTATTCTTCGGCGATACGAATGGGCGGCGACGTCGCCGCGAGCGTGGCCCCGAGCTGCACGAGCGCGACATGCTCCAATCCCTGGTCGCGCGTCATCTTGGCGAGGATGGCGCCGAACAGGTTGGGATTGCACATGAACCCGTACGGATTTTGGTGGTGCTCGTTGGTGCCGATGCCGTCGAAACCCAGCTTTGCCGCCAGCATCAGTTCGTCGATCGACCAATTGTAGCAGTCAGTCACCTTGTTGGCGTCGCCGTATTCCCACCAGGCAGCATCGACCCAAGACGACGCCAGGCCCTTCGGCGGAAAATTCTCGGGCAGGTCCCGATACGGCATGAAGTGAAACATCGTGACCTTCATGGTCATTCCTCCCTTTGTCGATGCGGAGCAGGCTCGCCCCAAGCCGCGTCCGCCTCATGTTATGCTTGGCGCGATTTAACAAGAGAAGGGACGCGCCGACAAGCTCGTGTGCTGATCGGCGCGTTGCGGAGGGAGTCGCAATCGATCTTGTTCGCTAATCGAACTCGGCGCTAATCGAAGTTATTGCGCTTTCCTTTACGCACATAAGCCACCGCGTCGCCGATATGGCTGCGGCCGTGCGCGGCCGCGTTTTTGGCGAGGTGCGCGAACATCTGCATCGCGAAACCCCCATCGAGACTGGCGGTGATCTGCCGCCGCCAGGGACGCCGCACGATCTGCGTCGTCATGCGGCGGGTGGTGCGCGGCTGGGTCATGATGTGATCGGCAATCTTCCACGCGCGCTCGAGCAATTTGGCGCGCGGCAGCACCTCATTGACCATTCCATATTCGAGCGCCGTCTTGGCATCGATCGCCTGGCCGGTGAGCAGCGCATAGGCTGCACATTTCACCCCGAGCAGCTCCTGAAAGCAGCCGTGGATGCCGTCTCCCGGCACCGATCCGATGTCGTAATGCAAATCGTAGATGATCGTGTCCTCGCTGCAGATCGTGATGTCGCACATCAGGCACATTTCGGTATGGAATCCCGGACCGTTAATCACGCCGATGGTCGGAATTTCGAGGTCATTGACCAGCGAGCTGACGTTGATGCGGCCGTCCTTATACGCGTACTCGTAAGCCCAATAGTCCAAATCCTCCTGCTCCAGTTTGAAGCCCTCGGGGTCGGCGTCCATCATGAACTCATTGCCCGACCCGGTGAAAATCAGGACCTCGTTCTTAGGGTCGGCGCCGACGGTCTTGAACATCTGTCCGACCGACCTGTGGTTCTCGACGCTGAGCTGGATCGGCCCACCGTTGGTATGTGCTTGTACGAGAATGACGCCGTCCTCCCGGCACTCCATCTTGTAGAAATTCTTGAAGCGCTCTTTGTACTCTTCGAATTGCGGCGGCTGGACGAAGCTACTCAATGACACGATCTGCTCTCCTCCCTGACTTTCGTGTCGAGAGTAACAGCCGCCGTCGCGCGCCAGCAAGTTCGCGCCTTGGGAATGGCCGATCAGTGAATCTGCGGTTACGGGCGGCAATCGCAGAGAGCGTCACCGTCTGGTAAACGCCAAGCCATGCTTTGAAGCTTTATGAAGTCTGGCAGCAAGATCGCCGCGGCGCGTCGTCCACCTCGCGGTAGCGCGCAGCTAAGGCTATGAACGCGCGCCCTTTCAAACAAAACCGCTTGTGCCGCAATCATCGCGGAGATACGCACAATTTGAACCAAATTTGAACATCTAAAACTTTACCGGCTCGCCGCCAATTTCGTCCGGTATTTTCTCAATTGTTTATCCGTCTTTACTTCAAATTGAAGCACTCAACTTAGCTGCCCCGCAAAAGCTTTGTGAGAAACGTGACCCCAACAAGACGGGAGAGGGGTCATGAGTTCGGGTGCCAAAGCGATCCTCGCACGCGGCGCGGCTGCAAGTCTCATCGGGCTTGCCATGCTGGCGACACCGACGGTGGGCAACGCGGACGAACGTCCGCTGTTCATCTCGCTCGGCGAGACGGCCAGAGCGCCGATCGGCTGGGTGGAGTTCTGCGTCGAGTACGAGCCCGAATGCAAAACCAAGCCATCGCAGCCGCGCGACGTGATGCTCTCCGCTGCGGCATGGAAGGACCTCGAGCGTGTCAATCTCTACGTCAACACGCACGTCAAGCCGATGACCGACATGGAGCATTGGGGCGTGGTCGAGCGCTGGAACTATCCCGACGACGGCTATGGGGATTGCGAAGACTATGTGCTGGAAAAGCGCCGGCTGTTGATCCAGGCGGGCTGGCCGCGCGAGGCCTTGCTCATCACCGTGGTGCGCGACAAACAAGGCGACGGTCACGCCATCCTCACCGTCAAGACCGACAAAGGTGAGTACGTTCTCGACAATCAGAACGATCAGATCCTGCTCTGGTCTGACACCGGCTACCGTTTCGTCAAGCGTCAGTCACAAGCCGATCCGAATGTCTGGGTCGCGCTCGGCGAACCGCGCTCGGCGCCGTCGACGGCATCCTCGCGCTGATTGAAAAACATTCGAAGGAGTTTGCGACCCCGGTCACGTCCCCACCCCTCCCCGTCCCCAGACCGGGTTCGCGCGGCCGGCTCTTCCCCAGGAGCCGGCCGCACCTTTTTGAGGCTACCGAGTGCGCAGCCGGCGAGATCAAGCTCTCAACATTCGCATAGCTGTTTTTTGCTGAACGCATAGCTGGGCGCTCAAAGAGCCGAAAACCGAAGACCTGAAACGCATTTGTGAGTTGTCTGGGCCGAAAAGGCCGCTATGTTGCACTGCACAGTGGGAATCTCTCGCTGGGGGGTTGTGTCTGTGGCATTCATGGTGGCGGCCATGGACGCGAATTGGGGAGCCGGTGCCGAATGACTGCCCTCGTCCGCATTGCACTGCGGCGGCCCTATACCTTCGTCGTCCTCGCCCTCCTGCTTCTGATCGTCGGTCCGCTGGCGGCTTGGCGCACGCCTGTCGATATTTTTCCCGAAATCAGAATTCCGGTCATCGCCGTGATCTGGCAGTACACCGGCTTGCCGCCGCAAGAGATGGCCGGCCGCATGGTGACGCAGTTCCAGCGCGCGCTGACCACGACGGTCAACGACATCGAGCACATCGAAGCGAACAATTACACCGGCATCGGCATCGTCAAAATATTTTTCCAGCAGGGCGCGGACATCCGCACAGCGAACGCGCAGGTCACGGCGATATCGCAAACCCTGCTGCGACAGATGCCGCCCGGCAGCGTGCCGCCGCTGATCCTGAATTACAACGCCTCCACCGTTCCAATCATTCAGCTCGCCCTTTCCGGAAAGGGCCTGCCGGAGCAAACGCTGTTCGACCTTGGCCTTAACTTCGTGCGCGTCCCCATCGTCACGGTGCCCGGTGCGGCAATGCCGTATCCGTTCGGCGGCAAGTTTCGCCAGGTTCAGATCGACGTCGACCCCGAGGCGATGCGGGCCCGCGGCCTGTCCGGTCAAGACGTCGCCAACGCATTGGCCGTCCAGAACCTGATCACTCCGGTCGGC
>Ga0187860_1002689_pt1 | contig 14471 bp, 12 predicted proteins | sample June2016WEW_10_4_FD_132981 | JGI IMG/M metagenome (GOLD analysis project Ga0187860, IMG submission 132981) | Peatland microbial communities from SPRUCE experiment site at the Marcell Experimental Forest, Minnesota, USA - June2016WEW_10_40 | ecosystem: Environmental > Terrestrial > Soil >... | reverse complement strand
GGTTCCAGTTGCGGTGCCAGTAGAAGGTCCAGAGTTGGGGGAGTTTGACCAGTTGGGCGTGGCCATCGGCGAAACTCATGTTGATCGCCCCCGGCAAGGGCTGGCCGCTGGTGTAGGGAACGGAATTGTTGGCCGTCGGCCCGCCGTGGCGCACAATCGTGCAACAGCCGATCCCATCCCGCGTCCACCCGTCCGGCGGCGACTGGCCGGTGTAAAGGTCGCTGGGGGCACGGTCGGCTTCTAGGGGAAATGTCGCGGAGTAGTTCTGATCAAAAAAAAGCGGGGTTTGGACCTGCTTCTGAACTGCCGAAAGATTTGGGTACATGAATTGTGGGTAAGCGCCACCAGTCATCGCGGACGGAATCGCTACCATAAAATCGATTAACCAGCCGTTGATTCCGTAACTGCCGCAGTCCGGCGGGCCCACCGACTCAATCTGCGTAAGCCAAGCCAAATCAGCAGCACCGCCTGCTTGGACAAGGGGTGCTGGCGGTAAGCGAGTCGATGGGCACCCGCGCAACTGATCCGTCACGCCGTAGTTGCTGAGAGCTTCAATCCAGAATGGAGGGGCATTTGGATCAGCATCTGGGAAGTTGGGTGGATTCCATGGGAAACCGTGTTGAGTGTCGTTTAGATACATCAAGCCAGCAGCGGTAATCTGCTTAGTGTTGTTTAAGCAACTGGTCTGTTGCCCCTGTGATTTGGCACGGGCCAAGGCGGGCAAGAGCAGGGCGGCGAGAATGGCGATGATGGCAATGACGACCAATAGCTCAATGAGCGTAAAAGCAAGAACCTCGGAGTTCCTTGCGGGTTTCGTTTCCAAGAATGTTGCTCCTTTGTCCATCATTGAGTCCGCATCACCATCGTTCGCCAGCCCTGCTTTAACAAGGCTGGTGCGTCTATGAACTGGGCAGCTTTTGGGGATTCACTTGATTTGAGGGGATAACGATTTTGGATGAACTGAGGGCCGGGGGCAAGGGAGAGAGACAGGCACTTCCGCGGCCTGCCCATGACTGGAAGATCATGCGAGGTCGAAGTGGCTTGACAGCCGAGTGTAGTTTGATTCCCCGAATCCCGCCTCATGGTCAGCTTCTACGGTATATTTGATTGGGAGGCAAGATAAAGCGCAATTTATTTGACGGCCAGATGTACAGGTGAACGGGGACTGATTTGTATATTCGACATGCCGCCAGAGTAAAAAGTCTCCGTGCGGGAGTTTAGTCCCGACTCAATCCCTGTTGCAACTCAAAGGGTTAGCGACGGTTACGAATGCGGCCTGGGATTGCGCGCGCGGAACGGTTGGGGTAATGTATTCCTATGTCGCGTTTCCGCAGTGGAGTTTCACCGAATTGGGCGGTTCCTTTTCTCTGCTTTCTCACGGCGGCACTGGCCCGCGCCGACCAGGTGGAAATGCAGAATGGCGACCACTATGCCGGCACTGTTATGTCGGTGTCCTCCGACTCAGTTTTGCTGCAAAGCGAGGTCTTGGGCAAGGTCAACCTGCCCCGCGGCAAGGTCCGCTCAATTGCCTTCGGCCCGGCTGCGTCCACAAACCTCCCCGCCCTCGTGGTGCTTTCCACCAACGGTCCCGCGCTCGCCGCCCCAACGCCCGTCGCTTATTCAAACGTGGACGTCTCCACCGCCCTCCGCCAACTGGGCGCCAACTCCAACTTGGTTCAACATATCCGCAACCAGTTCCTGGAAGGCGCCGGACCCGCGGCCAATGATAAATTCGACCAACTCCTCGCGGGTCTGACCACCGGCAACATAGACATGAACGCCTTGCGCGCCGAGGCCAAGTCCGCTGCCGATCAAGTGCGGGCCTTGCAGAAGGACATGGGTGGCGACGCTGGCGAAACGCTGAACGCCTATCTGGCGATCCTCGAAGATTTCCTGGCGCAAAGCGCCCCGCCCGCGGCCCCTCTCACCAACAGCCCTCATGGCAGCATTATTATCCGATAAAACCGCTGCGAGTCCGCAGGCAGCGGATCGGAACAGCTCATCACACCGTTGGTCGCGGTAACGGGCGGAGCCAGATTACTCCAAGCCGGCGCCGCCAGCTCCGTGGTGTATTGAACCTGGTATTCCAAGCCTTCCCACGCCGTCCAGCTAATGGTGAAATTGCCCACGTTCTCTGAGATTTGCTGGACAACGGGCGCGGGCACAGGCGTCACCCCCACGTCATCCAAACCGAAGGCATCGGCGTCCTGGAAAAAGCCAAATCTCAGCTCCGTGTTGGTCGTGGCCGCCGTGGCGATAAGCTGGATATTGGTCCAGGCAAAGGCAGGCAGGTTGGTCTGGTCCCAGAGCACCGAACCATTCCACGAAACCAGAAACTCGCTGGGACCGCCGCCCACCGGATTGGCCAGCCAGAAGGAAATCAGGCAAGGCTCGCCCGGCGACGTGCGCAGGGTTTGCCAAAGGTAACCCAGCGCGCCGGTCTGCCCCAGGTAGGCCGCGTAGGTGCCGGAATGGACGTAGTTGCGGTAGTACGAACTGCCGGCCCCTACGATCTGCACCAAGCCCGTCGCTTCCACCGTCCAATCGGCGAAACTGGCGGTTTCAAATCCTCCGTTGAGGACCGTCAAGTCGAATTGCGGGTTCCCCGCCAGGCTGTTGATCAAATTGCCGCCCCCGGGAGTGCCCCACCCGGTGCAAAGATCGTATCCCGGCGTGGCAAAAAATTCGGTCGCGGTGGCCAGGTTGGTATTGTTCCCGTTGGTAATGTCGTGAAACAGCGCGTTGTATTGCGGGCTGCGGGCCAATTGATAAAGCGCCGGGCACGCGAACCCAATGGCCGGCTGTCCTTGCGCGCCCGCCTGCTCATTGGCCAGCGCCATGAACCCCGCCCACAGCGGCGCCCCCACGCTGGTCCCCCCCACCGGAAAGGACAGCCCGTTGGATGCTATCAGCCATACCGCTTCCGCGACCATCGCCACGTCGGGGGTGTTGCGCGCCGTCGCCGAGCCTTGGTTCTGCTCCATATTGATGCCCTGTTGCCAGACCGGTATCGCCCAAATGGTGCTGCTGCCGCCCGAACTGCCGTGGTCGCCAAGCCCCTCGCTGTTCCGGTTCCAGGTCGTTTCCGACGCCCAGGCTCCCCCATTGGTGGTGGTCAGCATCGTTCCACCCACGATTGTCAGCCAGGGATTATCCAACGGCGGCGGGATGGCGTTGGTGTACGCCCCGCTGTCGCCGGAAGCTTGAAACATCGCTTGGCCCTGCGCCGCAAACTGCTGGAATATCTGCTCGGTGCTCGTATTGACCGGCGAATATAACCAGGAAGAACTCAATTGCGCCGCCAGATCGTCGGTCGCCATCCGGTTCAGGATGTCATTGGCCACGCTGCCCTCATAGACGATGACTTGCGCCAATCCGGGCGCCATCGCGATCGCCATGTCGATATCCAGCGACACCTCCACGTTTGCCGGGCCGGGAGCGTTGGTCAGGTCGTCCAAAACCACGTTGGTCACCAGCACGCTCGGCAGTCCCGTCAGCGCCTCATACTGGGCAATGTCATTGGTGTAATAGGTGTCCATCTCAAACAAACCCACCGCCTGGCCCGCCCCGGTCAACGTTACCCCCGGCACGTATGCGTTGCGAAAATCATAGCCCATGAAATTGCCCCCCGGCCCGGATCCGGTGTTTTCCGGCCCGTCTTGCGGCTCCGCCATCCGCAAACTCATCGGCCGGGGAAGAACAAAATTGTCCAGCCCGCTGATCGCCGCCACTGGCGCCTCCAGGTCCAGCGTCGGCTCGACATCCGGCGCGTAGAAGGCGCGCCCCTCCGTCGGATGCTCATACAGCCCCATCCGCACGTGAAACGCGCTCTCGATGTTCTTCACCGCCGCCCGCACGTCCAGCAGCGTGCGATTGGAATGCGCGCCAGTGATCCTGAATCCGTGCCGCCGCGCGAATTCAGCCAGCGTGGCGTAATCTTCGCGCGTGGGACCAAATCGCTCCGCAAATTGCGCCGGTGTCAAAAAATGGCGATGTCCCGGGCTGGCGGGGTCGTATATCTGCGCCAGTAAATTCGTCAAATCCGGCCGGTTCCTCAAGGGCAGTCCCAAAGCCAATTCCAGTTCCGTGTCCGGCGCCAGCCTTCCAACGGCGCGGGCCGTGGCCACCGCCGCCGGCACATGGCCGCGCCACAGCGGATGTTCCGCCGCGCGGGCGCTCCAGGCAAACAACAAAAACAACAGCCCAAAGCGCCAGGAACGCCGCCCTCGGAAACATTCAAAAACCACCTTCATTTCTTGGCCGGTTTCGGCCCGCCGGTGTCCAACAAGGCATTGAGCACGGCATAGACCTTGGCCCGCTCTCCCGCCGTCAGGCGCCTCATCCGCTCCACCAACTCCCGCTCTTTGGCGCTGAGCCTAATTTGCTCCAGCCCGCCACCAATCGGGTTTTCCTTCAACTCAAAGGCCGCCTCGAAGAGGTCGGGCCGCTCGCTGGCGATGATCAATTTGAGCAGTTGCAGCGTCGTTTGCGTCGGCTTGTTGGGATGCGTGGGATTGACCAGATGATTGATGGCGCTGGGCGTTTTATGCAGACGCCTCGCCGCCTCGCTCTGCGACCATTCCATCATTCCGATCAGCCGCCTGAATTCTGCTTTTTCGGGCTCCATATTAAAAAATGTGATCGAATAATACTTTGTTGCTTGACATTATCCGATAATATATGTTATTTAGTAACAGTATGAACGGAAATCTTTCAAAAATCAACCGAAAAAATGGAAATTTTTATGAAAAAACCTGACGCAACGGACATTGTCACTCTCCATGCCGTCGCCACGCTGCCCGACTCGATGGCCGCCCGGCGCACCATCTTGTGCGCCCTCCTGGCCGCCTGTCCGCGGACGCGCTACGCCGACAGAATATCCCTCATGCTCGAACACCTGGAGCAACACAACTCGATGTCGTCCGCCTTATCAACTCAAAACCCGCACCCAAAATGACAAATCCACTCGATGCCGTGCTCGACGCCGTCGAGCAATGCCGCGCCAAGCCCGCCAACGACTACGAGCGCATCATTATTTTCCTCACCCCCTGCGGCGCGGCCAGAGCCATCCTCGGACGCGAGATGGTCAAACGCCTTGGCGCCGTGCTGGTCGGAGCCAATCCCCTCTGGGAGGAAAGACCCGATCGCGCCCTGAGAGACATCTGCAAACGCTGCCGGATCACCTTCAAACCGGCCGCCGACGCCGACCGCCTGGAAAACCTCCTGCTGCGCGCTTTCGAGGCTGATCCCCCCATCCTGGCCGTTGATAACGCCGAGCATCTGAGCCGCGAAACGCTCGACACCTTCACCCGCTTGGTCAATCAGACCCGCATCGTGCTCGCGCTTTTGGCCTCCGACAGAACCTGTCGCAAATGGCAATGGCGCTGGTCTGAGCAGTTCGATCAAATCCGCCGCCGCACCCACGTGATCGTCCAGGCGGACTAAAACAAAGACACCGCAAAACCCAAAATCAAAATATGAACAAAAAAGAAAAACCCCTGACCTGTCTGCTCCTCTCGAACGAGGCGCTGGACGCGGCGGTGGCCGACGTGGCCGCGCTGAAAATTCAACATGCCGCCGCCAAGGCGGCCATGGAACTGGAAATCGCCGCCGTGCAGGAAAAGCACCAGCGCCTCCTGCTTTCCCTGGGCAAACAAATCGAGGCCCGCGAGGCCGGCGTTTTCGTCTATTGCCAGCAACACCGCGCCCAGTTGTTTCCCGACAAAAAGTCTATCGACTTTCTCCTCGCCACAGTCGGTTTCCGCACCGAACCGCCCAGTGTCGAAAAATGTCTCAAGCGCGACACCTGGTCCATCATTGCCAAGCGCCTGGAGACCCTGGATTGGGGTGCCCGATACGTCCTCACCCCCGAGCCCGAGGTGGACAAAAAATCCCTTCTTGCCGACCGCGACCGGCTGACCGGCGAGCAATTGGCCGAGGCCGGCATCCGTTTCGAGCAGGACGAGCTTTTCTACATCACCCCCAAATCCGAGGTCGCCGCCAAGACCGTCATGCAAGCCGCGTAGCCGGGAGGGATTGGGTTTTAGATGTCGAAGACCGTCAACTCAGGCGGGCAGTTGAATCGCAGCGGGGTCACAAACCAGCCGATGCCCGGATTGACATAGAGCGGCCCGGCCGCAAGCCGAAACAGCCCCACCTGGTACTTGCCCACCCAGTACGGCAGCATCAGCGCGCCGTAAAACGGAATCCGCACCTGCCCGCCGTGCGAATGCCCGGCCAGCAGAAGGTCAAACTTGCCCGCAACCCTCTCCGCCATCAGCGGATAGTGCAGCAGCAGGATATTTCTGCCACCCGCCTTGGGTGCAATCGCCACGGGCGCCCCGCCGAGGCAGGTCACGCCCGTGAGATGAATTTTTCCATCCGGCGACCTTGCCTGCTCATCCATCAGCCACGCGCCGCCGGTGCGCGCGAAGGATTGTCTCATCTTGTCAAAACTCGCGTGGCTCCAGTAGTCGTGATTTCCCGGCACGCCATAGACCGGCGACTTGATTCCCTCCAAAATCTCCAGCGCCTCCGGCACAAAACCCACATTCTCGATCAAATCACCCGTGAAGCACACCACGTCCGGCGAAAGCGCGTTGATCTTTCGCACCGCCGATTCCAAGAAGCGCCGGTCGCCCTTGTGATGGATGTCGCTGAAATGAATCACCCGATGCGAGGGCGGGTCGTTAGTAATGCGGACATGGCGGACCTTCAGCCATTTCGGCTCAATCCACGCCATATCGGCATAGAGCGCCGCGGGCGCTGCCAGTGCCGCCAGCATGAGGAAACGTCTCCGATTGATCCTGAATCTGCCGTCCATTTGCGCTCCATTCTAAACCCAGAGCTTCGTTTTTATGCTCAGTGGAACTCTCAGCTTTCCCGCACAGTGGCGTGAAGCGTCTGCTTCAATTGCTCGACCAACTTTTCGTGGGCGGCGTTGACTTCGGCGTCGGTCAGCGTCCGCTCGGCGTTGCGGTAGGTGAAGGCGTAGGCCATGCTCTTTTGGCCGTCGGGCACGTTCTTGCCGCGGAAAACGTCGAACAGTTCGGTCTTTTCCAGATTCTGCGGCCTGGCTTGCCGCACGACGTTGAGCACCGCCTCGTGCGCGGTTGCGTCGGGCACCAGCATTGCCACGTCCCGCCGGATGGGCGGAAAGGCGGGCAGCGGCTTGAACGACTTGGCGGCATTGCGCCGCGCCAGGATGAGATCCAAATTCAATTCGGCCAGAAAAACCCCATCGCGCAGGTCGTACTGCTTTTGCAACGCCGGCGAAAGCTGACCCATCTCGCCCAGCGCCAGCTTGCCCAGTTGCACGGCGGCGGATTCCACGAAAAACGGGCCGCTTTCTTCCCGGCGGGTCCACGACACGCCGCGCAGCCCGAACTGGTCGAAGAATTCCTCCAGCGCACCTTTCAAATCATACATGTCCATCTTGGCGTCGCGATCGGCGCCGCTCCAAAACGCCGGCCAGCGGCGTCCGGTCAGCGCCAGGCCCAGACGGCGTTCTTCCTTGAAAGCGCCGTCCAAGGGCGCGAAGACGCGGCCGATTTCAAAAAGCGCGACGTCCGCATTTTTGCGGCTGACATTGTGGCGCAAACTGTCAAGCAGGCCGGGCAACAGGCTTGGGCGCAATACATTCATGTCCGCGCTGAGCGGATTCTCCAGCGCGGCCAGGGGCGGGGCTTCGGCCGGCAGCCTCGCCGCCGCCTCGGAAATCAAAGTCTGCCCCTGGGCCTCCAGCAAGCCAAGGCCGGCCAGCAGGCGGCGCGCTTCGGCGATCTCGTCGTGCGTCGCGTCGAAGGCATTGGCGCCGATGGCGCCGCGCGGCGGCGTGGACGGGATTTTGTCAACACCAAAAAGACGGCCAATTTCCTCGATCAAATCCACCTCGCGCTTGAGATCGACGCGAAAGGTCGGGATGCGAAACGATGGAGGGGCCGGATTGACCAACTCCAGCCCCAGCCGCTGGAGAAACTGGACTTGCGCCGCGTCCGGTATTTCCACGCCGAGCAAGGCATTTGTTTTTTGGGGCCGCAAGGTGATTTGTCGCGGTGGGGCAGGGGAGGGGTAGGCGTCAACGGGCGGATCGAGCAGGCGGCCGCCGGCGGTTTCGAGAATGAGTTGCGCGGCGCGGCGGCTGGCCCATTCACAGATGGCGACGTCGGCCCCGCGCTCGAAGCGGTAGGAGGAATCGGTGCGCAAGTCCAGGCTTTTGGACGTGGCGCGGATGTTCTGCGGTTTGAAGCAGGCGCTCTCCAGGAGCACATCGACAGTGGTGGGATTGATTTCGCTGTTCTGCCCTCCCATCACGCCCGCCAGCGCGACGGCCTTTGTTTCATCGGTGATCAAGAGCATCCGATCCGTCAGCACGCGCTCCTTGCCATCAAGGGTGACAAATTTTTCGCCTTCCGCCGCGCGGCGAACCACGATGACGGGACGGCCCGCAGTCGCGCCCAGCAGATGATAATCAAAGGCGTGCAGGGGATGGCCGGTTTCGAGCATGACGTAATTGGTGACATCGACGACGTTGTTAATGGAGCGCAGCCCCGCCTTCTCCAATATCGAGCTTAACCACCCCGGGCTGGGGCCGATCTTGACGCCGCGCAGGACGCGGGCGGTGTAACGCGGGCACAAGTCCGGTTCGTCGATGCGCACGGCCACGAGCTTTTCCGCCGGCTCGGAGTCCAGGAGGCTGGACGGAATATCGACTTGAGGCAAACGCAGCGGTTGGCCGGTCAGGGCGCTGATCTCGCGGGCGATGCCAATGACGCTGTTCCAGTCCGGGCGGTTGGGCGTGATTTCCAAATCGTAAATCATGTCCCCGCCCTGGCGTCCGAGATATTCGGCGAACGGCTGGCCAACGACGGCATCGTCGCGCAAAATGAGCAGGCCCTCGGCGTCTCCCTCCAGGCCCAGTTCGGGAGGCGAGCACATCATCCCTTGGGATTCGCAGCCGCGGATTTTTCCGAGTTTGATCGTCACAGGCGGCTGGCCGGGTTTGGCGGGGAGCTTCTGGCCGGGCAAAATCAGCGGCACCTTGTCGCCCGCCTTGAAATTGTGCGCGCCGCACACGATCTGGCGTTCGCCGCGCCCGTCATTGACGCGGCAGAGCAAAAGTTTGTCGGCATTGGGATGCTTGTCGCAGGTCAGGACCTGGGCGACGAAGATGCCCTCAAATTCCCCCGTGATCTTGACCACGCCCTCGACCTCCAGGCCGAGCATGGTCAGCCGTTGCGCCAGTTCGTCCGGCGTCCCGGTGAAATCGACGTATTGCTTGAGCCAGTTGTAAGTGATTTTCATCTTGTCAGGGAATCAATGCACCAAAGCGGCCGACCGGGCCGCCGTGACACGCCTCCCTCCCTGAGCTTGGAGCTTCGGGTTGCGAATCAGGATCGCGCCATGGTGCCGTAGGTGATGGCCGCGACCTCCTTGCCATCCATCGTGGTGACCCGGCGCGTTTTTTCATCAAAAAGGCACATCATGTTCATGCGATTGGACATTTCGGCCAGCGAAATGACGGTCTGCGCGCGCACCCCCAGCTCGATGCCGGCGTTGGGCTGCTTGTTGGCGCGGATGCAATCAAACCAATTCTTCTCATGGGCGCCGATGTCCTCCGTGGGCGTAAGGCCGTCTTTGGTCTCCATATCGATGTCCTCGGAGAATTCCTTCTCGGGGATGAGCTGGACGCGCTCGCCGTTGCTCCCGATTTCCAGTGAGGCCTGGTGCCCGTAAATGACAAAACCTGGACTCCGCGCCGAAACCGTGCTGGAGACAATCATCAGGGTCATGCCGCTGGGAAATTCGGCCAGCAACTCGACGAACTCGGGACAATCGCGTTCGGGCGTGCCAGGTGTCCCTTTGTCGCTATGCACATTCTTGGTGCCGATGCAGGTCACGCGCGTGGGGAACTCCGGATTGCCCGTCGCCACCATCAAGGGCAGCAGGCGGTGCGGCACAAGGTCGCCCAGCGGACCGGCGCAGTAGGGATAGTATTTGCGCCAGCGGAAATAGGCGTCTGCGTCGAAGGCTTTTTTATCCTTCACCGGCGCCTGCCATCTGTCCCAATCCAAGTCGGCGGGCTTGCACCACTCCTGGATGGGATAATTCCATTCGCCGTTTTTGCTGTTGCGGCAGTAGTAACCCTGCGCCCAGACGGGCGTGCCGATCTTGCCCGCCTGAATCATCGCCGCCGCCGTATGCCAGCCCGCGGCGGTGCAACCTTGCGAGCCGACCTGAAGGATTTTCCCGGTCCTTTTGACCGTATCATAGAGGTCAAAGGCCTCTGGCAAATAGCGCGTCATGGGTTTCTCCACATAGACGTGTTTTCCCGCCTCCAAGGCGGCGATGGCCGTCTTGCAGTGCCAGTGATCGACGGTGGCGATGGTCACGGCGTCGATGTCCTTGCGCTCCAGCAACTTTTCATACTCCTTGTAGAGTGCGCAAGCGTCTCCGATTTCGCCCTTGGCGTCCTGCTGGCGGTGCTCGGACAGGTCGCACGCCGCCGCTTGGACGATGTTGTTGGCGCTGGCGTTGCTCTTTTGGATGCGGACGTGAGCCATGCCTTGGCTGCCCGTGCCGATGTAGGCCACCGTCAGGCGGTTATTGGCGCCGACCACGCTGCCGGGCGCGGGGGCCTGGTTCTGGCCATAGACGGGTGTTTTAAAAATACTGCTGCCGGCGACGGCGGCGGCGGCGAGGGTGGACTTTTTGATGAACTCACGGCGGGTTGCCCCGCCATCCTGCGGCTTGTTTTCTTCCTGATTCATAAATTTTCTCATTCCAGCGCGGAATTACTGACGCCAATAATACCCCAATCCTTCAAACGGAAAAGCCCAAAGTTAATGCCGAAAAACGCTGGGAGTGCATTCGCCATTTGGCGCGTCTCGGCCTTGGGGAAGGTTTCGATTGAAGCGTTGCACCAGAACCACGCGCGCAGAGCACGGCGCCGTCATCCATCGGCGCGGAAAATAATCCAGAACCATTGCCCAGTGAAAGCCACGGCACTTTTGGTGGCGGGTTCGGTAATCATAGGCGGTTCTCTGAGAAAAATAACCCCGTGCGGGCCTTTCGGCGTGTCGCACGGGGAGCAGATGAAATCTGTTGCCTGAGCGGTGATATGCAGCGATGCGGAAGTGGTGTCAACCCAGTAATCATCTGTTGGAGATTACTGGGTGTGAGACAAAATTCTTCACGTGACGAAAAAGGGTCCCCTCTCTCCGGCTCTCTCCCCGCACGCGGGGAGAGAGGGGCAAACGCGACCCCAAAGGAGTAAATTGGGTCGCATATACTTCCGTCTCGCAAAAACCGGTCGGCGAAGGATTTTGTCTCACACCCGAGATTACTAGTGTACAAGGAGGATGAACCAGCCGCAGGCTGCAAAGGTGCCCAATGCCGATTGGGTAGCTCACACGCCTCGGAGATTTGTCTGGCCATGTTTCCGCCGCCACCAGAACATCCGTTCCAGGCCGGTGCGGTTGGGGTAGGAACGCGGGACCCATTCCTCCAGCAAATCAAAGTGAGGCGAGAATCGCCGCCAAATCTCTTCACGCGTCGTGCTGAATGGCGGACCCTCTTTGTCGGGAATAAAATAGTTGACCGCCAAATAGGTTCCGTCGGGCTTGAGCCAGCGCAGGACGGCCCGCGTGTAATCATCGCGGCGGGCCGGGGCAATCGCGCAAAAGAGCGTGTGCTCGAAGACCCAGTCAAACGCCTGCGGGGCCGGCGCCTCCAGAAAATCGCATTGCAGGAATTCGACGGACAGGCCGGCTGCGGCGGTCTTTTGCCGGGACAACCGGATGGCGCTGGGGGCAATGTCGCAACCCGTCACCGTAAATCCCGCCGCTGCCCAGGCGCGCGCGTCGTGGCCCGTTCCGCATCCGGGCACGAGGACAATGCCGCGAGGCAGTTGCGGATGGGCGGCCAGGAAATCGACCAGGCCGGGCGACGGCGCGCCCTTCTCCCAAGGCATCTCGTGCGCCTGATAGCGCGCTTCCCAATCGGCGTCCATGGTTAACCCGCCAGTTGGCCGTCCACCAACTCCAGCGCGCGCGGGGCGCGGGCGGCGATGCCGGCGTCGTGCGTCGCAATCACCAGCGTGGCCTGCCGCTCGGCGCGCAAGGCCTCGAGCAATTGGATGATTTCCCCGCCCGTGCGAGAGTCGAGGTTGCCAGTCGGTTCGTCCGCCAAAACCAGGTCCGGGGCGTTGACCAGGGCGCGGGCGATGGCGGCGCGCTGCTGTTCGCCGCCGGACAACTCAGCGGGCCGATGGTCCAGACGCTCCGCCAGGCCCACGCGCTGGAGCAGATCGACGGCCCGTTTGGCCGCGGCGGACGGCTCCATCCGCGCCATGCGGGCGGGCAGCATGACGTTTTCCAGCGCCGTCAATTCGGGCAGGAGATGATAGGCCTGAAATACAAAGCCGACGCGCCGGTTGCGCAGTTGGGCCAGGTCGCGCGCCGAAAGGGTGTGAAGGGGAGACGAGTCAAAAAGAATTTCACCGGCGCTGGGCAAATCCAGGCCGCCCAGCAAATGAAGCAGAGTGCTCTTGCCGGTGCCGGAGGCCCCGCGCACCGCCAGGAATTCGCCGCGCGCCACGGCCAGGTCGATGCCGCGCAGCACCTCCAGGCTGCGCCCGCCCATGAGATAGGTTTTGCGCAAAGCGCGCGTGAGCAGCAGGGGGGCGTCACTCATAGCGCAAGGCCTCCACCGGCTGGAGGCGGCTGGCTTTCCAGGCCGGAAACACCCCCGCCAGCACGCACGCCATGAACGCGGTGCCGCATATTATCAATACGTCCTGCGACTGGATTGAGGCCGGGAGGTCATACACGTGGTAAATCGAAGACGGCAATATCTCCGTATGCGTCACCTCGCGCAAAAAGTGCAGGAATTCATTTCGATAATGCAGGGCGACCATCGCGGTGCCCAAGCCCAGGCCCACCCCCAGGATCGCCACCACGATGCTCTGGCTCAGGAACAGCCAGAGGATTTGGCCCCCGCTGGCCCCGATGGCCTTTAGTATGCCAATCTCGCGCGTCTTCTGCACGACAAAGGTGATCTGCGAGTTGACGATCCCGAACGCCGCCACGATCATGATGAAAAAGAGCACAATGAACATCGTGTTCTTCTCCGTCGCCAGCGCGTTGAAAATCTCCGGGTTTTCCTGCCGCCACGTCACCACGGCCAGCGGTTGCCCGCGCAGGGATTGCACCCGGCGGGCCGCCTCGTCGGCTCGGAAGGCATCGCGCAGCTTCACCTGCAATCCCTGCACCGAGTCCTCGGGCAAAGATTCCAAGTCCCGCGCGTCGTCCAGTGAAGCCACGACGATCTGGCTGTTGTAATCGGGGAAGCCCACGTCAAAGATGCCGCGGACAGTGAAATCCTCGGGCAGAAAGACTTCGGCATTGGTTTTGCCGATGCTGGCCTGCATTTTCTCGATGGTGCTGGTCGAGTAAATGGCCAGCCGGTCGCCGACCGCCAGCCCCATGCGGGCGGCGAAGTCCTCTCCGATGACCAACCCTTTGTCCGTCAAGTCGAAGTTGCCGGCAATGATGCTTTTGGGCAGGACGTTGACCTGGCCGAGCGTCTCCTGGTCCACCCCCAACAACAGAGGCGCAGCCGAATGCCCCGGGCCGGTTTGCGGCTCGGTTTTCACCAGCACCTGGCCGCCAATGAAAGGTGAAACGCCGGTGACATCCGGATCGGAGGCGACGCTCCTGATGACGCTCTCGTAATTGGTCAGCGCCTGGCCGCCCTCGCCCGCATAGACCTTCAAGTGGGCGTTGAAACCGCCGATGCGCTCGCGCCACTCCTGATCAAAGCCGCTCATGACGGCGATGACGACGATGAGCACCGCCACCCCCAGAAGCACGCCAATGACCGATATGACCGTGATGACCGAGACAAACGTCCGGCGCGGCCGCAAATATCGAAATGCTAAAAAGGCCTCAAAGGGCAACCTCGACATGCCCCCACAGCCTACGGGGCTGCGTCCGCCGTGTCAATGTGACGGGGCGGTCGCGACGGCGGAATTGGTCAGCCATTCGCCCAGCCGGCCATAATCCATTTGGTTGACGCTGTAGTGGGCCCGGTCCACGGCCCGCATGTAGCGGTATTGGAGGACAACGGTCCCGTCGGCGTCCACCGACTCCGGCGTCCCATAGACAATGGCCAGCTTGTTTCGGCCGGCGTAGGTTTCGGCATCGCCGGAGGTGGCATCCGGACCGGTTTTGACCAAGTGCCAGCGGACGCGAAAGGCCCCCTCGCCGCGGCGCGAGAGAAGGAGTTTGACGCCCTGATCTCCATGGTCCTGCTTCCAATCGAAATAATGGTGCTCCAGCACCGTCTCGGCTCGAATCCTGCCCCGATAGTCCTCGTCTTGCGCATGGGTGGAACGAATGACACCGGGCCAGACCACCAGTGTGTTGGTGTACCGGCTCGGGTCGTTGCGCACGTCCTCGGGATAAACATCC